>Ga0209835_1000167_pt1 | contig 46627 bp, 52 predicted proteins | sample LakKivwa52mmetaG_FD_184138 | JGI IMG/M metagenome (GOLD analysis project Ga0209835, IMG submission 184138) | Anoxic lake water microbial communities from Lake Kivu, Rwanda to study Microbial Dark Matter (Phase II) - Lake Kivu water 52m metaG... | ecosystem: Environmental > Aquatic > Freshwater >... | reverse complement strand
CTTTTTGGTTTTTTTTAAAACTCTATGATCGAGATCAAAAAATAAAAACGCTCCCCGTTTCGATTGCGGAAAGCATTTTTTCTGACTTTTTACATCCAAGTAAAAATCAAGGTTTCAGTTGAAGTGCATTTTTTCCATATTGCATGAGTTCAATCGGGTTACCATCTGGATCCTTGACCCAACACTGATAATTATTGTCTTTTCCTAAAATGACAGAATGAAGTAATGGAATCCCTTTTTGGATTAATGACTTCGCAAATTCCTCAATATGATCAACTTCTAGACACAAATGCTGATATGGTGTTATGTTAGGTTTATGTACTAAATCTTCATGTGCGTAAAATAATTCGATGAATTGAGTGGGTGAGACTGCGATGTATTCAATCCACGGTCTACCTTGATCATCATGAAGCGAAAACTTTTTCTTGAATCCAAATGCTTTTTCATAAAATAGAATGGATTTCTCCATATCCTTTACCTGAAATGCAAGATGTGCAATCCCCTTAATCATTTGTATTCTCCTTTAGAAATAGATTTTTTGATGCTTCTTTCCACTATCATAAATTGCATTGACGATTTGTTGTGTGATGAGTGCTTCTAGACCATCGATGTCTACCGATATATCATGAAGTAAGGCATCATAGAACTGATTGATTTGCTTGACATGGCTGACTCCCCAGTATTGTTTGACATCACCATAGTCAAGTTTTTCTCTCGGATCCGCACCAACTACTTCTTTGGATGTGTCATGATAGGTAATTTCTGATAATCCATCCGTATACTTCACAAATCCATGTTCACAGTGTAGTTCAATCGTGATCGGACTATCTGTTGTGTAATAATTCATGACATGAAATGATCCGATGACACCATTTTTGAATTTAATCATACCTTCTGCGGTGTCTTCAACATCAATTTTCTCATGGACTCTATTGGCAATACTGGCATCGATATATTCAATGGGTTGGTTGACAAACCATCTCATCAGATCGAGTGTATGAATCGCCTGGTCGATGACAGCTCCGCCACCTTCTTTATCCCAAGTACCTTTCCAATCACTTTTCATATAATAAGCATCGCTTCGATCCCAGGTGACTGAACATTTAGCAGCATAGATTTTCCCAAGTTTGCCAGATTCCAATCTGTCTTTTAAAAATCGAGCACCCTTGTTATATCGATTTTGAAAAATGACTCCAAGACGAACATGATGCTTTTCACAAGCTTCAATCATCGCCTTCGCATCACTGACTTGAATCGCCATTGGTTTTTCTGTGAGCACATGAATACCATAGGATGCTGCACTGATCGTCATTGGTGCATGTAAATAATGCGGTGTGCAAATGTGCACAGCATCCAGCTTTGCGTGTTTAAACATTTCAATATAATCTGTGTAGGGTGTTCCACCATATTTTGATACGGCTTGTTCAACCCGATCTTTTTTAATATCACATAAAGATACCAATTCCAAGTTTGGATTGGTTTTAATGGAAATGGCATGCATTGGATAAATGTTTCCACATCCAATGATACCGACTCTTAATCGTTTCAAGTCAGAACCACCATGCCTGTCCGGGTTGTTCGTTGATCACGAGTTGTTGCAAAAATGACACTGCTTTTTCAAGTCCTTCATGAATGGACATGAGAGAGTCTTCATGCTCAATCGAAATTGCTCCATCATAACCAACAATTCTAAGCATGGTGATCATATCTTTCCATACTTTCATATCATGTCCATAACCAACTGTTCTAAATACCCACGCGCGTTCTTTAAGATACGCGTATGTCTTCATGTCTAAAACACCATTCTTTTTGACGTTTTCTTCAAACATTTGCGTATCTTTTGCATGAAAGTGATGGATTGCACTACCCATCTCTTTAATCGCAAGCACAGGATCAATGCCTTGCCAGAACAAATGAGAAGGATCAAAATTCGCACCCATGATGTCACCGACTGCATGTCTTAATTTCATCATTGTTTCAGGATTATACACTGCAAAACCTGGGTGCATCTCAAGTGCTATTTTTTTCACACCATGAGATGCTGCAAAAGCTGCAGTTTTCTTCCAATAAGGAATGAGTACTTCTTCCCATTGATACTTCAAAATGTCTTGAAAGTCATTTGGCCATGCTGAAACTGCCCAATTGGGTGTCTGATCTGCTTTCGATCCACCAGGACAACCAGAAAAGGTAATGACTGTATCAATCGAAAGTTTTTCAGCAAGTAATACTGTCTTTTCAAATGCTTGATGAAATCCTTGTGCAATCTCTAAATTCGGATGCACGGGATTGCCGTGACATGAAAGTGCACTGATGGTCACATTGTATTTTTTGATGGTTTCTTTAAATTGTTGAAGTGCTTTTTCATCATGCAATAATAAATCTGGATTGGCATGAGCACTGCCAGGATATCCACCAGCACCTAGTTCAACAGTATGAACACCTAAATGCGTGAGGTATTTTAATGTTTCATCTAAAGACTGTCCACTGAAAGGAACTGTGAGAACGCCAACTTTCATCTTATTTTCCTCCTAAGATGGTTTTTTTGATGTATTTGATGCTTGATTCGATATTTTCTAAGCTTGGATTGATGGGTTTATCGTTTTCAACAATCCACCATGGTAAGTTCAATCCCATCTTGAATAATCCAAGATAATCAATCATGCCTTCTCCAACACTACCGTATGTCTTATCTCCATGAATTTCAATCATATCTTTGGCGTGAATGAGGACAAGACGATCTTTTCTTTTGATCAAATACTCTTTGTAATCAATCCCTGCAACAACTGCCCAATAAACATCAAGTTCCAGTTTTAAACTGGGAATGTCATCCAGCAGATGATCGAGTATGTATTTGTTGTCAAAAGATAAAAACTCATGCGCATGATTATGATACACAGGAATCATATGATGACTTGTGATTAAATCGACAACTTTTTTAATTCTCGGTAATACTGTTTGATATGATGCTTTGTCTCTGATGTCAGACCATGGAATGACAATCATCTGATTGCCGATCGCTTTGTTGTATGAAAGTAATGCTTCACCATGTTTTTCAAGTGCTTCTAACCCTGTATGTGAAGACACAGCCACTAAGCCTAAACGGGTCAAAAGTGATTTCATCACTCCGCTCGGAATATCATAAAATCCCGCAAACTCAACGCCTTGATACCCCATGCTTGCTACTTTCTCAAGAACAGTTTCAACATGACCTGGCAAGATATCTCTTAATGTATAGAGTTGTACTGCGATGTTCATTTTTTTACCTCAAATATCATCGGTTTGAAATACTCAATTGAATATCGGATACCCCATTCACCCAAATCGTTAGACCATGTCTTCGAATGGGGTTCGATGGATAAACCGCCTTCATAATGATGTTGATACAAGATGGCCATGAATGCTTTCCAGTCGGTCATATCAAGTCCAGCAGGTGGATCATCCACACGCACATTATCAATTCTTAAGGATCCTTTTAAGTGAATATGCTTGATATATGGACCGTAGTCATTCAGTTCTTTAAGATAATTCTTTAAGTCATAAATGGCATGAGATGGATCAAATTTGATACCTAGTCCAGGTACAGCCTTCAAAACAACATCCCATGTGTCGGGTCCGATGATGAAATTGCCCCATCTGCAGTTATAGACAGCAATTTCGACCTGTTGTTGTTTGGCATATGTAGAGAGTTCAGTCAAATAAGAAACTGCATATTTAAGATTCAGATCATAGGAGAGTTCATCAACATAGTTGACACCTGTGACATAAACTGGTGAATTCAATCTTTTTGCTGCATCAATCAATCTTAAGTTCTTTTCAAACTCAATGCGGTTGATCCCATGCTTGTTGATTCGTTCTGTTCCCCATCTGCCGACAGAAAACACAGAAAGTTGATTTTCCTTTAATGATTTTTCGATGGAATCTAACTGATCTAGAAATAGATCTTCATGATGATTGATACAAAATTCGACAAAGGATAAGCCTCTTTCACGAACCTTGGATAGTGATTGCCCATCATATCCTGAGATCATGCCCAATTTCATGATGAATGCCCGGAAAGATAAACAGGTTTCCCAGTCTTGGAGGATTCGTAAATGGCTTCAAGAATTTGTGTGACAACAAATGCCTGTTCAGGTGTGACAAGCGGTTGTTTGTTGTTTAAAATAGCATCAATCCACAAGCGTGCTTCAATGTGATCTGGTTTGGATGAAGATCCAGAATAAAACGCGACGCCACCAACTTCAAAATTCGGTTTTTCAACGACTTGGCGATTGTTTTTGACGTAATTGATTCTGAGCCCATCTTGCATATCAGCTCCAGCAAGGGTACCGCAAAGGGTTGTCTGTGCTTCACGAACATCGAGTGAATTCAGTGCCCAACTGGATTCAAGAACGATGGTTGCACCATTTTCCATGACGATATAACCAAATGCAGAGTCTTCTACTGTGAGTTCATCTGTTTTCCAGTCTCCCCATGCATTGGCTGTATTGGTTTGCTTACCTAACTTATGAAATACAGATCCGACAACCATTTTGGGTTGATAATTATTCATGGTCCAGAGTGTTAAATCAAGCGCATGAGTACCAATGTCGATCAGTGGACCGCCGCCTTGTTCGAATTCGTTTAAAAATACGCCCCAAGTCGGTACTGCACGACGTCTAATCGCATGTGCTTTGGCGTAATATATATCACCTAATGTTCCTTTATCGGTTTCAGCCTTTAAGTACTGTGAATCGCCTCGATAACGATTTTGATAACCGATGGTGAGCTTTTTGCCTGTACGTTTAGCAGCATCAACCATTTTTTTAGCTTCTACAGTGTTGATTGCCATTGGTTTTTCACACATGACGTGTTTGCCACTTTCAAGTGCATCGACAGTGATGTATGAATGACTTCTATTCGGTGTACACACATGAATGACATCAATCGTCTTATCTTTCAATAAATCATGATAATCCACATACACTTTCGCATCTTTGGATCCAAATTCTAGAGCTGATTTTTGAGCTTTTTCAATGATGAGGTCACAAAATGCAACCATTTCGACCTCTTCAATGCGTTTGAGGCTTGGCATATGCTTCTGAGTTGCAATCCCACCACAGCCAATGATACCAATTCTTAATTTTTTCATTTCATCATTCCTCGTTTCATGATTTTATTCTATGACAAAATGATGTAAATTGCTTATAATAAACCATGAACAATTTAGATATCTTGTGATAATATTGAATTATAGAGAAAATAAAAACGCTTTTATATCAAAATCATACGAAAGGATTACCATGAAGACAAGACCAAATGAACTCTTGATTGAAACCAAAGATATCAAACCGAGTCTGATTCGAACTTACGCTTATAACTTGAATCAAAATGATTGGACGAAGGGGAAGTTTCCACAACGGATGGTTGACACCTACGAATTTGAATTCATCATGGCTTCTGAAGGCTATATGAATTTAGAAGGTATTCGCTATCCTCTGAAGCCCGGTGATCTTTGTTTAAGAAAACCCTATGAGATGACAATGGGTGAACCTCCTTATGCATGCTATATGATCTCAATATCACTGAGAGATGAGGATTTACTGAAAAAAACACATCCTCTCTATCATAACGATATCATCGATTCGCTTCCTGCAGTATTATCTGTGAAAAATCCTAAATATTATGAACTCATTTTCCAGAAGATATTAGACCAATATATCAGAAACGAGCCTTCTTCTGTATTGTTGATATCCTCACTGATTTTAGAAATCATTTATGCTGCTTATCAAGAAGCGAAACAGTTTTATTTGCCATCTTCTGCATACAGTAGAGTCATCACGAAAGCGATTGGCTTTATGGAGTCAAAAAGCACAGAGAAATTGTCACTCGACTTGATCTCTCATCATGTTGGTATGTCACCATCTCATTTTCAAAAAATCTTTAAAGAAACCATGAATGTGTCCCCAAATGATTACTTGATCAATCACCGTCTCACAAAAGCGAAGGAATTGTTACTCATCACTGATGATTCCATGACTGATATCGCATATCGAACCGGCTTTGATTCGAATGCTTATTTCAGTTATGTGTTTAAGCAAAAAATGAAGGTATCGCCATCCATTTATCGAAAGATGCATCAAAAACCATGAAAAAAGCCCTTTTGGGCTTTGATTTGAGACATTATTTTATGTAAGTTTAAGATGTTTTGACTGCAGTATTGATGCTTTGATGATACACAAAATACTTGGTATATATAAACTCGGTCACCAAATTCGTGATCATGGTTAATCCTAAAATCAAATAACCGTTCCATCCAATACTCTCTAAAGCATCACCCCACCATGTTGAAAGTGGTGTGAAGATCAAATAGAAAAAAGCAACTTTGGTCATGGCAATGGGAATGTTATTTGCGGATTTGAATGTAAATTTACGATTCAATGTGAAATTCCAAATCACCGAAAGTGTTAAGGCAATCAAATACGATGGCCAATACACCCAAGATGCAATCTCATAAAGTAGTGTAAACGAAATGGCTTGAATGACTCCTGCTGAAATCGAAAAAATGAAAAACATCACTGCTTGATACTGAAACACTTTTGATGGTTGTTGATTCAATTTTTCCGACCTCACGATTCAATCATTGATGAATCCAAAATGGTCGGGATGACAGGATTTGAACCTGCGACCTCTTAGTCCCGAACCAAGCGCTCTACCAAGCTGAGCCACATCCCGATGTCTAATCATTGATTAGATGATACCTAATCATTATATCACTTTGAAGCAAAAAATAAAGTATCTTCTATGGATAAACAATATGTCCAGATTTTGCATATTCTTTACTATTTTTACAATTCTGTGATAGCATGACTGTATAAAGAAGATTGAGGTTAGTCCATGAAAAATAAAAATTTAAATTTAGCCAATGCAATTACTGTTTCTAGAATCATATTCATGCCATTTTTGTTCATATTTGTCATTCAAGAAAATAGAAATGCGTTTTTGGCAGGGTATATCATCGTAGGTTCTACAGATTTCTTGGATGGATTCATTGCAAGAAAACTCAATCAAGTCACGAAGCTTGGTAAAATGCTCGATTCCATTGCCGATATTTTCTTCTACATCCCAACTGCATGGTTCTTAATGGTATTATATCCACAGTACATCATGCCCAATGTCTTGTGGCTCATTGGCGCATTCTTAGTTTACTTCACAAGTTTCATCGTCTCAATCATTAAAGTAGGTAAACCCATCATGATGCATACTTCTCTATTACGATTTAATGCAGTCTTAGTGTTTGCCATGGTGATCTTATCTTATTTCATGAATACGACTTATCTATTGACATTCATTTTGATTAATTTCATGATTGGTTTCTTTGAATCCATCTTAATCTTCATTCGGTTTGGTCATGTCGATGTCGATACGAAATCCATTTTTACACTCATCAAACGTCAGAAATTGCTTGATCTCAAACCTGAAGATTTCATACCGAAATCCAAGCGCACACTCTAACATCAATGCCTTCCTAGGAAGGCTTTTTTTCTGTCTTGATGTAATCAGCAATATCATGTGCTGCTGCAAATCCAGCAGACATCGCAATCGTGATGTTAAAGCCACCAATCGGTCCATGCACATCAACCGTCTCACCAATCGCATAAAGTCCTTTGATTTTTTTGACTTGCATGGTTTTTGGATTAAGTTCTGTGGTTGAAATACCACCCTTATTGACAAAAGCACGTTCTTTCGTTTCAACTCGATCCATTGGAATTTTCAAAGATAACAACGTATCGATTAAGAGTTGATACTGTTTTGTTGAGATCTCTTTCATGTACTTATTGGGAATTTCTGTGAGTTCAAGAGTTTTCTTAGCTAAACTCTTGTTGGTTACGGATTCCAAGAATTTAAGGATGAGTTCATTACGGTTTTTTGCAGATTCCATGCGCAAGGAAAGTTCATTTCGATCCATATCGACAAGTGAAATCGTGATGTCTTTTAACCCGTGTTCAATGGCGTCATAAATATCTTCAGCAGCATGAAGAATGGCCGGACCTGAAAGTCCAAAATGGGTGAATAACAACCCACCATGATGGATCACCTTTGTCCCTGGAATTTTGATTTCTGAATGGGATACAGATACACCTTGTAAATCTTTTAATACATGAGGAACATATGCACTGTAGACATGTGTTTCAGCTGGTGTAAATGGAATCACACTGATTCCTAGTTTTTCTGCAAAATAGAGTCCATCTCCACTACTTCCGGTGTAAGGATATGCATTAGAGCCTGTTGAAATCACCACATGTTTAGCCAAGTAGTTTTCTTCTGCTGTCTTAATGGAAAATACATCATCTTCAATTCTAATGTTTTTGACATTTGAACGTAGTTTGATAGAATCTGGATCAATCCCTTGAACAAGTGCTTCTAGGACACTTGAACTTTTATTGGTTTCAGGAAAGTATTTGAGATCTTCTTCTAAAACCAGATTCAGGTTTCGCTTTTTGAAAAAAGTAATCACGTCTTCAGGACCAAACGACTTTAAGGTTGGATATAAGAATTTCTTATGCTTAAAATTCAGATTGGCAATGAACTGATCCACTGAATATCGGTTTGTAACATTGCACCGTTTTCCACCCGTAATCAACAGTTTTCTACCCAATTGATCATTTTTCTCGAGCAACAAAAAGCGTACCTTTTCTGCAGTAAGCACATTGGCTGCCATGAGTCCAGCAGGTCCGCCACCAATGATGATCGCATCATAAATCATATGGATTTGAGTGCTGCTTCAACAGCAGCTTCTGCATGAATTTGCATCGTATTCAGAAGAGGAAATCCTAAAAGATGTTCCTCTTTGATGAGTAATGGAATTTCAGTACATCCTAAAACAACACCTTCGGCACCTTGTAACTTCAACTGGTCGATAACTAGTAAAAATCGATTTCGACTGCTTTCATGAAATTGTCCTAAAATCAATTCTTGATAAATGGTTCGATGAATCATCGCCATATCTCGCTTAGTTGGCAAAATGACATCGACATCTGATGACTTCATGATCGTAGGATACATAGGACTTGCCATGGTGTAGATGGTTCCGAGTAAGGCAACTTTTTTCAGATTCAATCGATTGATTTCAGTTAATGTCGATTTGACGATGTGAATCAAGGGAAGTCCGCATTCCAATTCAATCTGATCAGCGAAGAGATGCATGGTGTTCGCACAAATCACTAAAAGTTCAGCACCAGCATCTTTTAATTTTTGAGCTTGAGTGATCAAAAGTCTTGCGATATCATCAAAGCGATTTTGTTCTAAAAGCACTTCCAATTCATGATAATCAAATGAATACATTAAAATTTTAGCAGAATGTGATCCGCCGAGTCTCTGCTTGATCCCTTGGTTGATCAATCGATAATATTCAAGTGTTGACTCATAGCTCATACCGCCCAGTAATCCAATGGTTTTCATTTCTTTGCCTCATATCTATCATTTGAGACCATTATAGCATATTTCTTTTTTGTCTTCTCATCTGCTAAACAGTGATATGATGGTATTGAAAGGTTGTGAATCCATGATTTATATTTTAGCAGGCATCGCAAAATCAGGAAAATCAATTGTGAGTCAATCCATTTTGAAAAATCACCAAATTCCGGTCATATCAACCGATCAAATCATGATGATGATTCACTATGGCAATCCACAATTAAAACTCGATATCAATGCATCTGATGATACCGTTTCACGCAAACTTGAGCCTTATTTGTATGGATTAATCAAATCACTATCATCATCTAAAAAAAACACATTGATTGAAGGCGTTCATTTCAGAGCCGAATTTGTGCATCAATTGATGAAGCAGTTTCCAAATCAAATACATGCCATTTTTTTAGGTTACAAAGATCAAAATGCAGCAAATAAAGCGCATGAACTTGATCAAAACAGACATTTAACCGATAATTGCTGGTATGGGCATATGAATCAAACTGAACTCTTGAATCTTTCTGCTTATATGATTGAAGAAAGCAAGCGCATTTATCATGAATGTCAGACTTTCGGACAGACATATATTGAAATTGTTGACATCATCCAGCAAAAAGAAAGTATTATTGAGAAACTGATTCAAAGCACATCAACAAAGGAGATCTAATCATGGTCAGATTTGGAGTTATCGGTGCGGGAAAAATCGCACAAACCTTCGCTAATGCTGTTCAAAAAATGGGCGGAAATCTTTATGCAATTGCATCAAGAGATTTAAGTAAAGCTAAGGATTATCAACTGCAATATGGTTATGAAAAAGCATACGGCAGTTATGAACTCATGTTACAAGATCCAATGGTGGATTGTGTCTATATTGCAACACCTCATGGTTTGCATGCAGAGCACATGATGCTCGCTTTAGATCACGGTAAACATGTCTTATGTGAAAAATCATTTACACTCAATACAGAACAAGCAAAAAGAGTCTTAGAAAAAGCGAAGTCCAAGAATCTTTTTGTGATGGAAGCAATGTGGACGAAATATTTACCGGTGATGATTGAAACCAAGCGTTTGATTGAAACAGGTTTGATTGGTGACATCAAATCACTTGATGTGAGTTTTGGATTTGATGCAGAGCATCGCAGGGGATCTAGACTATTTGATCCAGCCATGGGTGGTGGCGCACTGTTGGATATTGGTGTCTATGTGATTACCTGTGCAACTTATTTCCTAGGTTTACCAAGAAAAATCCAATCCACTGCAGAACTTGATTCAACCAATGGTTTTGATTTGGAGGAAAAAATTCATTTTCAGTATGAGCATGCACATGCAGACTTAAAGTGCAGTTTACTTCAAAAATTAGATAATATCGCTCGTATCCAAGGCACACATGGATCTGTTGAAATCATCGACTTCTGGAAGGCAGAGCATGCTACTTTTTATAACTTAAAGCATGAAATTATTCATGAAGTTCGTATTCCGCATGTGATCAATGGATTTGAGTATCAAATCAAAGGTGTCATTTCATCCATTGAAAATCACTTATTAGAAAGCCCAGTCATCACTCATCAATCCACACTAGATGTCATGAATCTGATGGATACACTTAGAAAATCCTGGGGATTGAAATTCCCAAACGAGACTTAATCTAACAGCAACCTCTTACTATGGGGTTGCTTTTTAATGAATGGCTACTCGATATGGTTGACACTTTCCACTCATTAGACCATGTATGATTGCAGGATCATTTTGCATATACTGAATGGCTTGGCCAAAATCATGTGCTTTAAAGATCACCACACCAAAACCATGCTCATTTGGATCTTCAGTTCTACCTGCATGAATGACGATGCCTTGTTCAAAATCACTTTTCAACCGTTCAAAATGATCTTGAATACATTGATTATCAAAAGAAGTCCATGCATCACTTTGATATAGTCTAGATGACAATTTCAATATATAGATATAAGTATTCATCAAATCATCTCCTTCATGATGATTTTATCATACATGATGTATCCAAACTACATGCATAGTTTCAAGCATCATTTTTGATTCTTTGGATGAACTCATGTATAGTGTTCAGTGAACAACAAAGGAGTGATTCATCATGTCAACTCATCAAGTTTTATTATATTATCACTACGTGCATATTGAAAATCCTGAGATTATTCGAGAAGAACATCTTCTATTCTGTAAGTCACTCAATCTCAAGGGTAGAGTCTTCATCAGCAAGGAAGGCATCAATGGTACAGTTTCAGGTACAATTGAAGACACCAATCAATACATGGAAGTTATGAAGCATCACGATCTATTCAAGGGCATTGATTTCAAAATCGATCTTCATGATGACCATGTCTTTAAAAAAATGCATGTTCGAAAGAAAGATGAACTCGTCAATTTCTCATTAGAAGATGATATCAACCCAAAAGAACTCACAGGAAAATACGTCGAACCAAAAGCATTTTATGAAGGCTTATTGGATCCAAATACAGTCGTCATCGATGCCAGAAATGATTATGAGTATGATGTTGGCCATTTCAGAGGTGCAATCAAGCCTGAAATTCAGACCTTCAGAGAACTACCAAACTGGATTCGCTCAAACAAACATTTGTTAGAGGGGAAAAAGATCTTGACTTATTGTACTGGTGGCGTGAGATGTGAGAAATTCTCTGGATGGTTAATGAGAGAAGGTTTTGAGAATGTCGGTCAACTTCATGGTGGGATTGTCACTTACAGTAAAGACCCCATCGTACAAGGCCAACTATGGGATGGTCAATGCTATGTTTTTGATGCACGATTGACTGTACCAATCAATAAAGTTGAGCACGTCATTGTCGGTAGAGATTATTTCACTGGTGAGCCATGTGAGCGTTATATTAACTGTGCTAACCCAGAATGCAACAGACAAATGATCGCAAGTGAAGATTCAGAAAGAGAACACTTAGGTGCATGTTCTGAAGCTTGTATGAAGCATCCTAGAAATCGTTATGTAGCAAAACTAAAACTGGAAAATTCTGAAACAAACACCTTAAACCCATAAGGTGTTTTTATTTCTTAGAAATAAAAAAGGACACTCAATGTCCTTTGGTTTAAAATCCTCGATTTTGTCCTCGAAATGGTGGCTGTTTTTGAGCGATAAACTCATCAACACCTGGACCTTTTAATGTTTTCAAACGCTTAATTCCATAGATATAACTGGTCACCAAGACAACAATCATTAAAGGAGCACCAAGCAATGTGTTGACCAAGAATAATTCTTCTAGTTGATCATTTAAATAGAGATTGACCTCGAATAATGTTCTTAATATAAAATAGATGAGCCAAAACCATGTCACTTCTCGATATGCTGGTTTAACATCTTCTCTCCAAAACCAACGCGTTGGCCATCCTCTAGTGACATGAGATAAATAGGCTGCAAGCGGTTGATCGACAATGAGCGTGACAACGATCATCCCGATGATGAATGTATTGGTCACGATATCCGGTAAAAAATAACTGGTTGCACTTTGACTGATGTATGCAAATACAGATGCTAAAATTACTCCAAATAAACCAATCACTGCATAAACACTCTTATGTTTAATCATATAACGGTATATGAGTAGTACTAAAGCAAAAGTGGAAGCTGCAACAGCAGCTGTGAGTATATCAAAAATATTATATAAAATGATGAATATAATAGGTGATAACAAAGTATCAAGCGTTTTTCCTCTTAAAACCAGTTTTAATTCTTCATAGATTTCTTTGAATAATCTTTTCATGATTCATCCTTCTTTGATGTTTGTTTGAGATCATTGGCATGGTCGCCTAAGAAAAAATAGTGCCAGTCGTTATTTGATTTCATCAACTGAATGAACACATAGAGTGCACCAATGAAAAATCCTAAAACCATCAATAAAACAATCCAAATGACTGCAGACATTTTTGATTTTTCCCTATAGAACATCCACATGGCAAACAAGATAAAACCGACATACAAATCCACCAGTGATACAATACCCCAGGGATTGGAGATGATCCAAGATCCTTCTGTACCAAAATCGCCTTGAACAAAACCATTGATGAGTGCTACTGTCATGGCAATCACACCTAAAAATGAGATTATCTTCGCTATTTTCATGGACTGATACCTCTATTCACTATACTGATTATACACCATCATAGACTGATTTCTTCAAGTCTTTACTTTAAACTTGCTGATGTGATTTCTTCTTGCGTGCCTTTTCTATCACAGATACGACTTGAATCAAGAGTTGAAAACTTTTGACCATATCACTTAAATTGCCCATGTTGATGATGAAAATGTCACCGTGCAACGTATCTACCCACGCATGGACACCAAGAACACCCAAGTGTCCATGAAATCTTGGAAATCCTTTGAGTAAAAAGAATACCTTCTCAAATCTGAGTTCCATCATCCCTAATCCGTAATACATTCCAGAGGTAAAGTGATGCTTGAAAACCGCCATTTTCTGATGAGACTCAATACTGAATAACTTTTGCTCACGCCAAGCTCTCATGAATTTTGCTAAATCACTGACCGTCGTTGATAATCCACCTCCAGAAAAATCAAGACTTAAACTTGTATACGTTTTTATATCTTGATGTTTTATGATCACTGGTGCAAGTTCTTCTGACTTAAATAAGGGATCATAAAACATGAAAGACGTATCATGCATCGATAATGGATCAAAGATATAGGTTCTCAGTAATTCATAAAATGGTTTTTGGTGAATTTTTTCGAGGATTAAACCCAATAACACAAATCCTGTGTCTGAGTATAAAAATCTTCCACCTGGTTTTCCAACTGCTTGTTGATGCTTCCTTGTGATATCAATCAAGTCATTCGGTGTATAAAATCGATCAGGATTTTCAATCACTTGATCTAAAAATGATGGTTTTAAATCTGATTTCCCTTCAAAATAATCATTGATACCTGAAGTATGAGAGAGTAAATCAGAAATGGTGACTATCGATTGATAATCCATATTTTTATAAACAAAAAGTTGATCTAAATAACCTTTTTCAAACAACTCATGAATGTGTTGATCCCAGTTCAATAAACCTGTTTCAATGGCTTGAACAATCAAGGTTGTTGTCATGAGCTTTCCAACAGATGCACTATGGAATTTTTGATTCTCGTGTGTGTTTTCATAGATGATTGGTTGATCAAGACAAGAACTTTCGACATAAACTTGAAGTGTTTTCGTTTTCTTTTCATAAGATTGGATGATGCTTTTGATACTTTGATCGATTGGTTTCATAGATTTATCCTTTTCTTAATTTTTCAAGGTGATGTTTAAGCCACTTCAGTTCGATTGCTGTGGATTGAAGTCCTAAATCGAGCATATCGAGTTGAGAATCTAAAAATGGTTGTAAATCTTTGCTAGGTGCTACTCGTGGTACATTTTCATTGAGTAATTCAAGGTCGTGATACGAAGATTGAACAAGTTTTGTCATGTTATCCATGATTTGAATCTTATCTACCAGATTGTCAATCAAGCCCATAAAGAAGATTTTAGTATAAAAAAGAGAAGGTCTTACGAGTTTAAAATCAGTTTTCATCCAATCAAGAAAATATGATTTTCCGAGTGAAGTCAACTGATAGTAGCGTTTTTGGCGTCCATGCTCAAGAGAAGGATATGAGGATACATAACCCTTAAGTTCCAGTTTTTTTAATGTTGTACCTAGGCTACCAAAACTCGCATGATAGAACAAACTAATAATCTCTTTAAACATCTTATTGAATCCATAGATGGTTTGATCCGAACACATCAATAGACCTAGAATGACATACTCCATGATTACCTCCACATATTACTATTAGTAGTATACAATAAAATGCATCACAAATCCATTGAAACGAAAAAAAAGCCCTTGAAGGGCTAATCAACGATATGCATGTGTAATGATTCCATGACATCAAGAGCTTTTTCATGGAGTTCATCTGAAAAACTTGCACATAAATTGCGATGAATGATGATCTTAGCTTCTGGAAGTGCTGATTTTGCAATAATCGCATTCGAAATGACACAGATATTGGTCACTAGACCTACAATTTCAATGACACCATAAGACTTATCTTTCAAATAATTCCCCAATTCAAGCGATCCAAATGTCGGTTTTTTGAAGATGATATCTTCCTTTTTCATCACTTCTTTGAGTGCTTGATATATTTCATATCCTTGAGTATCTTCTATACAATGCATCACAGGTAACATCGTTCCTTCTTGAGTGGTGAGGTAATCTGAGTGATGCGTATCCATCGTGAAGATGATGTCATCTTTTGCATCTCGAAATGACTTGATCAATCTTTTGATTCCTTCTGCGAGCAAGGGAGCTTTTTGAAAACCAAGTGATCCATCAATGAAATCATGTTGATAATCAATCACTAATAGTAATTTTTTCATACCTACTCCTCGATTAAATCAAAAATGGGTGGAATCCGATGCTGAGTTGCAGTCTCATATGTGTGTGCAATCGCAAGTAATCTGGCATCATCAAATCGTTTACCGACAAAAACGACACCAATCGGTTTTTTGTCCACAATCGCCTTGCCAGGAACAGTGATGGATGGATTCCCAAATACTGGTGCATAACTCGTCCAAATCGTAGAAATCAGTGCAGTTAATCCTTCTTGATGCATGATATCTTCAAATCTTCTTGCTTCAAGTTCCTGCATTTGTCTCATCTTAACATAGAGTGGATCTTCCATATCACCACTGGTCTCATTGGATTGAACTAAAAGCGTTTGTCCATATTTCATCCGAATACTGGGATCTTCTAAGTTATGTTCAATGATATCGGATAGAGTTTTCATCTTGGTATAACCATTCACGGTTTTTAAGTATGCATTCAAATCATGCTTAAAATCGTAAATCAATGCTTTATGGTTTTCAAGTCGTTTCGCTTCAAAGGACACATCAACCACTTCAACACCTTTGGATTTGAAAACTGTTCTGACTTCTTCGATGATTGCTTTTTCTTCATCAGAATAAGGGTATTGTGTGATGAAAAGCAACCCAACTTTCAGTCCCTTGACTGGCAAATCGCATGCACTTGATAATCTTTTTCGACCCAAATGTGCATCTTTCGTCACAGGATCTTTCGGATCTTCTGATGCAATGATATCAAGTAAGATTGAGCAATCTCTCACTGTTTTTCCCATCGGTCCAGCGGTATCTTGTTTTGCTGAAATGGGAATAATACCGTATCTAGATACCATCCCAAAAGTAGGTTTCATCGATACAATACCATTCATATAAGCAGGAGCCATCAAGGAACCATTGGTTTCTGTGCCAATAGCAACTGGCACCAAGTCAGCTGCTACAGCTACGGCAGAGCCAGTTGATGATCCTAAAGGATCAATCTCAGTGTTGTATGGATGCTTCACTTGACCATGCAAAGAACCATAGCCTGAAGGCATTTTTTCATCACTCATAAAATATGCAAATTCTGACAAATTAGCTTTACCCAAAATGATTGCTCCCGCATCACGCAAGTTTTTGACGATACTAGCATCATAAGGTGCACGTAAATCAGATAAAGCCATCGAGTTTGCTGTTGTATGCATCAAATCATGGGTGTTGATATTGTCTTTGATGAGTAAAGGAATCCCATGCATGAAACTCCTAGGACCTTTTTCTATTCGCTCTAGGTCCAATTGTTCAGCAATTTTAAGCGCATCAGGATTGAGTTCAGCTACAGCATTCAATCGTGGATCAATGGATTGAATACGATTCAAGCAATGCTTAACCAATGCAACTGAAGTTGTTTTGCCAGTTTCTAGGTCTTGATAAAGCGATGCAATCGTCATTTCATTCATAACATTACCTCACAGTTTCATCTATCATATATCGCATATGATTGGTTTTATTTTATCATAATCTTAGCATTCGATGAAAAAGAATAGTCCGTTCGATTGAACGGACTTTAATGTCATTTATGAACCTGTAACGACTTCTTGAATCATCGTTTGAATGGCATCGATTGCTGTTGGAGAAAGTGTGGTGAGCGGAATGTAATTGCCTTCTCTGTCCTTATCATAATAAGTAAGGTTCGCAGTTGCCCAATTCTTCTTCCAAGGATCTGGATCATTCACATAGGAAACAATGATGTCATATGCTTCTTCAAGTGCAGTTGCATATCCTACAACTTCAGAGTTTAAAGCGACAACTTCTGGATCTAGTAAGAAATTGATGAACTGATGAGCACCATCAATGTTTTCTGCAGTGTCAGGAATGACCATTGCATCAATGAATACCATCGTTGTTTCTGGAATATAGATGTCAAATTCTGCTTGAACTTGTGCTAACGTCTTGCCTTCATCGAGTTGGATATAAAGTCTATCTAAGTAGTCACCAGTATAGGTGAATGCCATATCTAAGTTGTCTGCTTCAATATCACGCTTGAGCATATCATCGCCCCATTGTGTGAAATTAGCACCAGTGATGACTTCTCTTGCTTGTGAAAGCAGAGTTGCATTGTATGTATTTGGATTTTCTTCTAAATAGAATAATGCAGCTGCATAAGCCATTTGTGCAACATCATACATACCTCTTCTTGCATTCGGTAAATAAGTGTCTGCTTCAAAATATGCTGCCCAACCATTAGTTTCTAAAGCTTGTTTCAAACCAGAAACACGGTTGTTGTAGATGATACCAAATGTGCCCCAGAAATAAGGAACAGCATAGTCAGTGTAATCCACTGTATCACCAGTTCTAGCAAGAGTGGTTGCTGCCATGGATTCGAAAATCTGATCAACACCTTCCATGTATGTGACTGATGTGCGATTGGGTAACTTGGAATAATCCAATTCCAATAACATATCTTCTTCAACCATCTTTTCGATCATGTAATCGGATGGGATGACAAGGTCAAATGGTGTAGTCTTGCTCTTAATCTTGGAATAGAACAATTCATTGGAGTCAGCAACACTGATCTTCACGTTAATGCCATATTCGTCTTCAAACTGCTTAACGACCTCATCATTGATGTACTCACCCCAGTTCAGGATGTTCAGTACAGGACGTGAATCACATCCAGCCAAGCCTATTGCAACAAGTGCTAAAGTTAAAACGACTAACAATTTCTTCATTTTACTTCACTCTTTTTACCTTTCTTTGGTCTTTGTAAAAACTGATATACCATCAAACCACCCAATGTAAACAGTGTCAACAGTGTTGAGAATGCATACACGGACGGTGTTAGGTTTCTTCTACCTAAAACTGCATAAATCCAGATGGAAAGATTATCAAATCCTGCACCTGTATTGAAATAACTAATGACAAAGTCATCGATACTCATGGTTAATGCCAAAAGCATACCTGAGAAAATCCCTGCCTTAATAGCTGGAATCACAACCTTAATCAATGCTTTGTAAGGCTTAACTCCTAGATCAAGCGCTGCATCCATCAAGTTTGGATCGGTTTCTTTCAGTTTTGGCATCACCGATAAGACAACATATGGGAATGTGAAAAACAAATGTGCCATGACCAGAGTGAATAATCCGAAAATACTTGGGAATATTGGCATCAAAAGTCTAAACATCAACATCAGTGAGAACCCTGTGACGATATCAGCATTCAAAATCGGCACATTGTTTAAAAGCATTAATGACTGTCTCTTTTTCTTCTCAATCGAATACATACCGACTGCGAAGAATGTACCTGCAATTGTAGCAATCGATGTTGCAATCAATGAGACGATGAAGGTATTTCGAATGGCTGTCATCAAATCTTCTTCTTGGAAAATGTTCGGATACCATTTGAGTGATATCTGTTGGAAGGATGAAGTGATGATGGATGAGTTGATGGATTGGATAGCAATCACTAAGATGGATAGATAAAGCATCAACATGATGAGTGCAAAGAAGATATTTTTGATGATCTTCATCGGTAACTTAATCTTTGAATAATCACGATACCCATATTCTTGAAGGGTTGCAACCGGATATTGTTTCATGTCGGTCATAATAATGTCTCCCCTTCCTTGTCAAATCTGGTGAGTAATAGGATGGATCCTAAGATGAAGATCAAGATGACAACTGCGAGTAGAGATCCGTGATTGTAGAAAATGGTTGATGATAACAATTTGTTTTCAATCACGTTACCAATGAAGAGGTATCTACCTTTACCTAAGAATTTTGGAATGGCAAATCCTGACAATGTCGGTAAGAATACCATGATTGAGCCTGTAACAACACCTTTAAATGATAATGGGAAGATGACTTTCCAAAATTTCTTAAATGGTGTGAGACCCAAGTCGAGTGCAGCTTCTTGCAATGCATAATCAATCTTTTCAAGTGCTGTGTACACTGGCAAAATCATGAATGGTAGGTATGTAAATACGAGTCCAATCAGGATGGCAAGTGGTGTACCAGCGATGTTACCAAATGGGGAAAAGCCAAAGATTGATTTTAAGATATTGTTTTCTGACATGATGTTGGTCAAAGCTTCGACTCTTAAAATCAAGTTAGACCACATCGGTAATATGACAATGGTAAGAATAATGAACTTGTTCTTGAATTTGGATTGGAATATGTGGTATGCCACAAAGTATCCTAATACAAATGAGATTAAAGTTGTCGTGGTTGCAAACACAACACTATTTCTAAAAGCAATCAAGTTCTGACTTTGGGCAAGAATGCGCCAATGATAGAGTGATACATTGATCTGGTTCAAATCAACTGATGAATCATAATTGGATAGTGCAATACCCAACATGGCCAAAAGTGGAATGAACACTAAAATGTATAGCCATATTTGATACGGAATGGCAAGCACCTTGAAGGTCTTACCCATTGTTTTCCACCTTCATCATATGAATTTCATATGGGTCAACTGAAAGTCCGATGGATTGACCGACTTCATAAGATTCATAGGTATTCACCATCATTTTGACGCCATTGATGTCAACGTCTAATTCGTTATGAACACCTTTGAATAAACTGAAGGTTACTGTACCTTGAAGTTTTGCTTTTTCAACAGGAACGACATCCCAGTCTTCAGGTCTAATGACAACATCGACAGATTCACCATCTGCAAATGTATAACCTGTACTCTTGAAATCTGCCCCAAGGAAATTGACAGTATCTTTTTTGACATAAGTACCTGGAATGATATTCGTTTCACCAATGAAATTCGCAACATAACGATTCACTGGTTCATTATAAATACTCTTGGGTGTACCGAGTTGTTGAACAAGACCACTCTTCATGACAACGATACGATCACTCATCGTCATTGCTTCTTCTTGGTCATGTGTGACAAAGATGAAGGTGATTCCGAGTTTGCGTTGCATTTCTTTGAGTTCATATTGCATCGCTTGTCTGAGTTTCAAGTCAAGTGCTGCAAGTGGTTCATCCAGTAATAAAATTTGAGGTTTATTCACAAGTGCTCGAGCAAGTGCGACACGTTGTTGCTGTCCACCAGATATTTGATCAATCTTTCTCTTTTCAAATCCGACAAGTTTAACCAATGAAAGAGCTTCTCTTGCTTCATTTGTAATCTTTTGATCGATGATTTTGGAAAGTCCACGTTTTGTGACTGGTTTCCCTGGAAAGGTCTTCTCAAATTCAGCATTGAGCTTATCTTCACCAAAGAATGATACCAAATACTCGTATGTACGATTTCTTAATCCGAATGCGACATTTTCAAGCACATTCAAATGTGGAAACAGTGCATACCGTTGGAAGACTGTATGTATCGGTCTTGCATACGGAGGTAGATCATTGAAAATCTTACCGTTAATGATGATCTGACCTGAATCAGGTTGCACAAAGCCACCAATCATACGTAGCGTTGTTGTTTTTCCACATCCAGATGGACCCAGTAAAGTGACAAATTCATTCTCATAAATCGTTAAATTGAGTGTGTCGACAACCTTCTCGTCATCATAAGATTTAGTTACATTGATTAATTCGATTAGTGGTTTTTTGTTCACCTTGAAACTCCTCATGGGTTTTATTCTTTTCAAGCAATAATTATAGTCTTTTTTTCAGATATTTCAAGTCATTTAATTATTTTTTTCTTAGTTTTTTTTCACTCATATTTTGATGATTGACTTGTTGCCTTTGTTAAGCCATCATTCGACATTAGGTCAATACAGTAAAATTAGGGGTTTATTGCGATGATTTTCATTTGTTTTCATGAAAACTTATCATTGCTGTTCATCTAGACAAACTCACATTCATTTTTCGAGTTTATACATGATGAGGATTGACTGCCTTTATATATTAATATTTGATGAAAAATAAGGTAAAATTCAAATCAATTGATACACTCTAATACACAAATATCAAGCATCAATTATTGTGTTCACAAGCATCATGTTTTTGATCTCTAGAGATTCGATAATGCAGTGATGATTTCCAATATTCAATCATCATGATCGATATCAATAAAAAAAATCGTCAGTTTTTCACTGGCGATTTAATCTATGTTTATTGATTATTTTTTAATTCTAGATAAAACTCAAGTTCAGCTGCTTTAACGAATGGTGTAATATAAATCAGTGCAAGACCAAATGTGATTGCACCGAGTAAATACCATAGAATGTAGCTGAAATGAAGCATGAATAACTCCATTTTATGTCCATCCATCATTTGTCTCGATTGAGTGATGGCTTCTGTCGCTGCGATTTGTGGATTGTCAGCAACAATGTATAAAGACATGGAATAACTGTAAAATTTAATGATGCCGGGAATGAAAAATAAGAGTGACCATAAGAAGACGAAAATGCCTTGAAGAATATACGTGATGATAGAACTGGTCAAAGGTTCTTTGAATCCATCCAAGAGTGTATTGTATACAGGTTTATCACCTTTACGAATCGAAGATAAATAATAAATCAATCCAACGAGCAATGGTCCTGCAAGAATCACTCCAATACCTGCTGCTGCAGTCAGAGCACTGATTGCAGCAAATACAATTAAAGCTGCAATCACTGCTTCCCATTTTTGAGGTTCGATTGCTGCCTTTGATGCTTGTTTCAATTCTGAAATAGTTCTCATAGTTAATCTCCTTTTGTCTTTCATTGTAGCACTTCGTTTGAAATTATGCAATTTTACCACGAAATATGATTTTATCATATGGCAAAGTTGTCACTTTATGATAGAATGAAAAAAAGAAAAGCGGACAACGACTCATGCACCTTGATCATCATTCTACATATGAATGCTATTTTGTCCATAAAAAGGAGTGTGTCATGAATCCATTAGACTTATTAAAGTACAGTCGTTCGATTGAAAAATCATCTGTAGTTTTCAAGAATACTCAAATGATCAATGTTTATTCAGGTGAAATCGAACTTTGCGATATTGCCATACAAGATGGCATCATTGTCGGTATCGGTTCCTATGAAGGCGTCCATGAAATTGATTTAAAAGGCTTATACGTTGCACCTGGATTGATTGATGCTCATGTGCATATTGAATCATCCATGCTAACACCTCAACGTTTTGCTCAATTGATCATACCTAAAGGTACAACAACCATCATCGCAGATCCCCATGAGATTGCAAACGTTTCTGGTGTTAAAGGTATTGAATATATGCTTGATAGCAGTAATCAGATACCTCTGACTGTTTATGTCATGGTCCCATCATCTGTGCCTGCAAAGGCATCAGAACACAGTGGTGCATCCATCACAGTATCTGATATCGAACACTTAAAACATCATCCAAGGATTTTAGGATTAGGTGAAGTGATGGATTATCCATCTGTGATTCGTGGCGATGTTGAAACTCATCAGAAAATCAAAGTGATGAAGGACTTGATCATTGATGGACATGCTCCTGATGTCATGGGTAAAGATTTAAATGCATATATCGTCTCGGGTATCAAAACCGATCATGAATGTACTCAAAAAGAGTCTTTGATTGAACGCGTTAGACGCGGGATGTACGTTCATTTAAGAGAGGGTTCTGCAACTAGAAATACTGTAGAGTTATTGAAAGCTGTTACGAAAGAAAATCTATCAAGACTCATGTTTTGTACAGATGACAAACATCCTTTGGATATCTTAAATGAAGGTCATATCAACTATAACGTCAATCTTGCCATCAAACATGGCATCCCTGTGATTGATGCGATTCGAATGGCAACACTGAATCCTGCAACATGTTATCATTTGGATGATATCGGAGGTATAGCACCTGGAAAACGTGCTGATTTAATCGTATTTAGATCCCTCCATCAAATTGACCCCATCATGGTTATCAAAAACGGGCTCTTAGTTGCTGAAAATGGTCATGCATTGTTTGATGCGAAGCCATTACATCATGCTTCTGTCATGAATACTGTCCGTCTTGATCTTTCAACCATATCATTGGACTTACTTATTAAGTCCAATCCAGTTCGAGTCATCAAACTCGTCAAACATAACATCACTACAGAACAAAAAAATGCCAATGTTAAGATTGAACATGGCAAATTCGTCTATTCAGCTGAAGATGATATTTTAAAAATTGCTTCCATCGAAAGACATCATATGACTGGATTGGTCGGTCTAGGTCTTGTTCATGGATTTGGTATAAAGTCTTGTGCAATCGCCATGACCATTGCACATGATTCGCATAATATTGTTGTGATAGGTTCAAATGATCATGACATGATGCTGGCAGTTCAAAGAATTCATGAACTTCAAGGTGGCATCGTGATCAGTTCAAATGGTAAAGTGATTTCAGAACTGGGTCTTGAAGTCGGTGGACTGATGACTAGCCATGATGCAGCCTATGTAGCACAACGCATTCAAACAATGAAAGATCAATTGATTCAAAAAGGATTGAACCCAGAAATCGATGATCCCTTCATCACGTTATCATTCCTATGCTTGCCAGTCATACCAAAACTAAAATTAACTGTTGACGGGCTCTATGATGTAGACCACATGAACTGGGTTAGTATCGAAATTTGAACCTTCACATGCCCATTTGTGCATGATAGGCTTTGATTTCATCCAATTTATCCGGATGAATTCCATACTTTGCACGATCGAGCTTGATGAACCATCCTTCATAGTTCTTTTGTAAGATGGATGATACATTGTCGATTTGAGTATAATGTTTTAGCTCAGAAGTCGTAAGCCCAGGATGTTGCATGAGTGCATGTGCAACAAGCAATGCTTTTTCTCTGTATAAAGTCAAAACTTTCCCTTTGGTTCCACCAACATTGATATGATTGATACGTTCATGAAATTCATTCATGAGCGTTTTCTTTTTACGCACATTTCGTTGATTGGATAACTGGATGTCAAGCACTTTCGGTTCCTTCTTGATGATTGCAGTATCACCGGTAACAATGATTAATCCAATCCCCAAGCGGTTCAACAGCAACTCAAAAGATTTGAAATGTTCTTTATGGCTTTGCATAGCACTTTTAGGGATCGCAACATAGACTTGATCAGCAAGTTTTTGTCGATCAATTGCCTGATAAATGAGCTTCAATGTGATGGATGTTTTTAACTCAACAGCAATCGTTTGTTGTTCGCTCACAGCCATGATATCCACATCTTTGACTTCCGCTTTGACATAGTAACCCATCTGATTGAGTAAGTTCTTGACAGGTAGATAGAGTTCAGTTTCTTTCATAGGAATCCTCCATATTCATTGTAACACATGACAAGTTTGGAACATCATGATAAAATGGTCATAAACTATGGAGGTGATCTGATGAAATGCTTCTATCGAATCTTGCAACGTACATTGTTTTTGATTTCCAAATTACTCCCTTGGCGTGAGCCAGTCATCATATCTGGTGAGAATTGTTTGCCCTTACTGAGAGAAAAAATGAAGCAATTGTCTTATCATCATTATTTGATTGTAACTGACCAAGGTATCGTGAAAGCTGGTTTGCTTAAACATCTTCTCATTCAGTTAAATGATCCTGAATTCACCTATACCATCTATGATCAAACCATTCCCAATCCTACGATACAAAATGTCGAAGATGCAGCTCTTCTATATAGACAAAACCATTGCGAGGCAATCATTGGTTTCGGTGGTGGTAGTGCGATTGATGCAGCAAAGTGTGTCGGAATTAGGATTGTCAAACCCAAGACACCTTTTCGGAAGATGAAGGGCATTTTGAAAGTCAACATGGATATCCCGTATTTAATAGCAATACCAACCACTGCTGGAACAGGTAGTGAAACAACAATTGCTGCCGTGATTTCAGATCCCATCTCACATGAAAAATTTGCAATCAGCGATTTGCATTTAATGCCTAAAATGGCGGTTCTTGATCCTCTATTGATTGAAAATCTACCACCTTTTTATACAGCGACCACTGGCATGGATGCACTCACTCATGCTGTCGAAGCTTATATTGGTAAATCTGGCACAAAAAAGACAAATCAAAAAGCATTGAATGCCATCAAACTGATTCATGACAACTTAGTACATAGTTATTCAAATCCTCATGATTTACTTGCACGACTGAATATGCTTTATGCATCTTATGATGCTGGATATGCATTTACGAGAGCTTATGTCGGTAACATTCATGCCATCGCTCACACTTTTGGAGGATTTCATCAGATTCCACATGGATATGCAAATGCAATCATCATGCCTCATATACTCAAACATTACGGATCATCAGTTTATAGAAGCTTATCTCAATTATCTGACTTCCTTAAACTCACAGATCAAGAGAAAACTCGAAACGAAAAAGCAACAGCATTCATAGAGTGGATTGAATCATTAAACCAGACATTTAGTCTTCCATCTGTTATGGAAATACCTCATGATCAATACTTAAGTGATATGGCAAGTAACGCATTCCATGAGGCAAATCCTTTATACCCAGTGCCTGTCATACTAAGCAAAGAAGACTTCAGATTAATCATAGAGCAAGTTTCGAACATTAAATGATAAAAAAAGCGGTTCACTTGTGTGAGCTGCTTCATTTTTGTTTTACTCGTCTTTTTCTTCGTCAATGATAATTCTTCTAAATGTGTCTTTCCATCCTTTATCATTGCTACCAAAATAAGCATGTCTCTGTGGAAAAAAGATGGTATTGATGATTGGGATGAGCAGCAACATGATCCATAATGGATGCCAGTCTTCTGTCCAAATACCAATCGCTACATAAGCTGCTACAACAAAAATCGCAACCATTCTTCTTGAATTGATTTTTCGCTCAACAATCATATTCGTCAATGGAATCAGAAGGAAAACAACCCAGCCAGGATTCCATAAATCAAGTCCAAATCCAAGCCATAAAAACACAAGTAGGGCGATTAAAGGCATGACTTCATTGAGTCTTCGTAAAATGTTTCCAGTCAGTAATATCCAAGACAAGGGTATCAACAAGAAAAATGTCCATCCTAATTGCCAATTGCTTAAATAAAAACCAGAAACCAAAAACATTAAAAGTGCGATCAATGGTGTTGCTGCAAGTATTCTACGTTTCATGAGATTCAACTCCTTCTACTGTCATTATATCACATCATGCAATGAGGTTTACGCGTTGACTACATTGCTTATTTGATGATTTTCATGTATAATGATAGGGATCACTTGAATGAGGAGGTAATCAAATGAAACAAATGAAATATGGTTATGGTTGGGCACTCAAATTCGTTTTGGCTGCTATTTTGATTGGTGTTGGAGTCTACATGATGTTTGCACCCAACGTGGTCTACATCATTACTGGAATCACGATTGTTATCTTCTCATTATTCAGAGTGTTTCCTCTGATGAAGAGTTTGAACAAAGAAGTCTTAAGAACCATTAATTTGCTCGAAATCATTTTTGATACCATCATCGGTGCAGTCATGATCTACATCGCGATTGTCAAAAAAGATGATATTGGAAATGCCAATGTATGGGGATTGATTTATCGTTACTCGCTCGCATTCTTCTTTTATGTGAGAGGACTTGTATTCTTTAATTCCATCGTATTCTTTGGTGAAAAAACCGAAGTACCTAAATTCTGGGTTCATATCATTGCCATTTCGCTTGGAGCAATCATTGCAGTCTATCCCGATTTCGGAGTTCAATCCGTTGGATTCATCCTACTGCTCATTTCATTAATTGGGGCTAGTTACTTAAGTTATGATGCTGGTGGAGGCTATAAGAAATACAGACAATTCCAAAAAGAATTAAATGCTGCTAAGGAAAAAGATGTTCAAAAGAATATTCAACCACAACAGCCGATTTTGGATAAGGAAGAAGAAAAACGTCCATACGTCAATTAAAAAATGAAGCATCCCCGCGCATTGCAGGGATGCTTTTTTTATGCAATTGGCTTTTTCATTAAAGTTTTAATCCATGTGGATACTAAATCAATACCCACAGCAACCGATGAAACAATGGTAATCCATAGAATGCCTTGATCAATGCCACCTTTTACTTGATTGAATGTGAATCCTGTAAGATTAGCAACATAATCAATCGCATCCATGTTGATGAGCATCGCATTATTGATGAAGATTAAGAATAAGACTGTAGAGAGTATTTCATAGGCAGTATAGAGTGTTGTAACTTGAATATTCCATTGACCGAATGAAAGTTTGAACAGTCCTGCAATCACCATGATCACTGTAGAAATGATGAAATAAGGAATGAAAGGCGTAACGGTTGCTTCATTGAATATACCTACAATACGGACTTCATCGACGTAAATGGCAATGACATCGATATAACGCATCAAAATGACGATGAAGCTCACATGGAATACTGTACCGATGATCAATCCAATGACCGTTCCCGTACGACCGATTTTAGCGACATTGGGTTTTGGTAAATCTGGCAAATCTGATAACTTCCACTCAGTTTTTTTCTTAGCGTTGATGGATGCATAATCAATTGCCCAAAATACGATTGTTACCCAAGTGAACGCTTGAAGAATAGCTTGACCTACGCCACCAATGATTTTTTCAAAAATCAATTCGATGGTTTCCATGATACCAAGGCTTTGGGACTGGATGACTGCATCAATGGATCCAAATACGAGTGAGATGGTTCCTAAAATGATGGCAACAATCTTGAGTGTATAGATGTAATCATCATAATATAGTGGAGAAATCACATAACGTTGTTTGGTTCTATAATTGTTTGCTAGTTCTCTTGGATGTCCTAGTTTTCTCAAAACAGTTTCTAGATCATCTTCATTGTACTTTTCAGGAAGCATATCTTTGATGTTTGCTTCAAGTTCTTCTTTGACTTCCGCTCTCATGTTTTCGGGAAGTCTTTTGGTAACTGCGTGCACATAACGTGCCAAATATTCTTTCATCTTTCTACTCCTCATCCAATAATTGTTTCATTTGTGAAACGATGTTATACCATTCTGCTTTGATCAAAGTCAAAGCCTCCAAACCATCTTTGCTCAAGACATAATACTTTCTAGGCCTTGATTCACTCGTATCCCACTCCGAAATCAAAAGACCTTGAGATTCTAACCTTCTGAGCAACGGATAAAGCGTTCCTGCTTCCATATTGACACTTTTTTTCTCGAGTGCTTGAAGCAGGGAGTAACCATATTGATTCGACTGAAGTAGATTGAGTACACCTAGAATCTGTGTGCCTCGTCTCAGTTCGACCACCATGTTTTGTATCAGTGTTTGATCCATTTGTCTCACCTCGATTTGATTATACTGTATGTCATACACTATTGTCAATACTATAATATTACTTTTTTGAGATTATTTTTAAATGATGATGTTCGATTGCAAACATCACATAGCTATCTTTTATTTAAAAGATGTTATCATGGTGTAGGATACTCTGATATCAAGGAGAAGGTGAATCTAACCATTCATCAGACGTTTCATGACCAAACATGTACACATCGCAGGACTATTATTTGCGACCATCTTCGGTTTTTCATTCATGTTTTCAAAAGTTGCTTTGGATTACATCAGTCCGATTGGCTTGATTGCTTATCGCTTTTTGGTTGCTTTCATCGCATTTGAATGCCTGAGACGATTCAAAATTGTAGAAATCAGATTTCTTCGTTCGCACTTCAAGTATTTATTCTGGGTCGCTTTCTTTCAACCCATTCTCTATTTCTTGTTTGAAACGTATGGCCTTCAACTCACAACAAGCGGTGAAGCAGGCATGATGATTGCATTGATCCCGATTGTTGTGACATTGCTCTCTGCAGTGATTTTGCGTGAAAGTCCGAATCCGGTTCAAATCTTATTCATCTTGCTTTCTGTATCTGGTGTACTTTTCATTCAAATCTCAAAATCGGAAGCAGGTATTACTTTTCAAGCACTAGGCTTCTTCTTGCTGCTGGGTGCTGTACTTGCAGCAGCCTTATTCAATATCGCCTCTAGGAATGCATCTAAGGTCATGAAACCTTACGAAGTGACCTATTTCATGATGATGTTTGGTGCAGTCATCTTCAATATGCTTTACATCACTGAGCTTGCAGTTGATCGTAATATTCTTGGTTATTTTACAAACCTCAATCACTTAGAACTGATACTACCCATTTTATATCTAGGAACAGTGGCATCCATCGGTGGATTCTTCTTAGTCAATTTTGCTTTAAGTAAGGCACCTGCACACATCACATCAATTTACTCTAATTTATCCACCATTGTTGCTGTCATCGCAGGCGCATTACTACTTGGAGAACCTCTTCAGTACTATCACCTCATTGGAAGCCTCATGATTGTCATTGGTGTCTACGGCACTGTGAGTTTTAGAAAACATCGGGACCGGCGAGTGGTCTAATTCTAGACACTCTATCTATATCTAATATTGCGTTAAGAAAGGAATATTTTATGAGCTATCAACATTTATTGAATCCAGAAAACCCTGAAGTAACGATTCAGATTAAGGGCATTGGAAAGATTGTATTACAACTTTTTGAAAGTATTGCACCCAATTCTGTCCATAACTTCATTCATCTTGCAAAACAAGGTTACTACACCAATCTTGTTTTCCACCGCATCATCACAGGATTTATGATTCAAGGCGGTTGGGGAGAAAAACCATCTTGTCCAATCAAAGGTGAATTCAGATTGAACGGTTTTGACAATCCACTCAAGCATGTCCGTGGTGTCATCTCAATGGCACGCACGAGTGATCCCAATTCACAAACCACACAGTTTTTCATCATGCATCAAAATGCACCGCATCTCGATGGTTCATATGCGGGATTTGGTGGTGTCACTGAAGGTTTTGATGTCATTGATCAAGTTGCAACCCGTCCGAGAGATGGACGTGATCGTCCACTTGAAGATGTGGTCATTGAATTTGTTACTGTGGATTTGAAAGGCAAGTCCTATCCGGATCCTGTCTGCTATATCAAGAACTAATATGGGGATTAGAATTAACAAATACCTAAGTGAATCTGGTTTTTGCTCCCGCAGAGAGGCAGACCGACTGATTGCACAAGAGCGTGTTTTGATCAACGATCGTCTTGCAGTGATTGGTGATCAGGTTCAAAAAGATGATATCGTGTATGTGGATTCTAAACCCATCAAGCATCATGAAGAATGGGTCTACATTGCATTGAATAAGCCTGTCGGAATTACATCAACAACCGATCTTGCAATACCTGGAAATATCATCGAGTTCATGAACTATCCCGAGCGCATTTTTCATATTGGAAGACTCGATAAAGACAGTGAAGGTCTGATTTTGATGACCAATCATGGTGATATTGTCAATGAAATCTTACGTGCGGAAAATGCGCATGAAAAGGAGTATGTGGTCACAGTCGACCGCGTACTTTCCTTTGATTTTGCATCCAAAATGTCCAAAGGTGTCCCTATTTTGGATACAGTGACCAAACCTTGTGTTGTTGAAGTCATCAGTCCTAAATCTTTTAGAATCATTTTGACTGAAGGATTGAATCGTCAGATTAGACGCATGTGTGAGTATTTCGGATATCGTGTGCTCACGCTCAAGCGTGTGCGCATCATGAACATCACACTCGATGTCCCAGTTGGAAAACATCGGCATCTGAGGGAATCAGAAGTTCGTGAACTTTTCGAGATGCTCGAAAAAAATAAAGTTTAGTATAAGATGACAGTGCTCCTGTCATCTTTTTTTCTCAATTCAGCCGATAACTTCGTTGTCATGCGATTAAGTCTTAAGTGTCATCAAATCCAGTTCATGATGATTCTAAATGTAAGTTTTTTCTGATAGCATTTTCATTGTAAAACCGTCGTTTTTACCCTTGACGTTGTCACGGATATTGATATAATGATGACACAAAGGTAGGTGAGACCATGGATCAGTACAAACTCAATCGAAACATCTTATGCATCGATTTGAAGAGTTTCTATGCTTCTGTCGAGTGTGCAATCTTAGGCCTCGATCCATTTAAAACACCTTTGGTGGTCGCTGATAAATCCAGGGGTTCTGGATCCATTGTGCTCGCAGTTTCTCCCTATTTGAAAAAACTTGGCATGCCTAGCCGCTGCCGGATTCATGAGTTACCCACCGATCTACCCATCATGTTTCAGAAGCCCCGCATGGAAACCTATCTTGAGTATTCTACAAAAGTCATTGAAGTGTATTTAAGTTTCATTTCAGAAGAGGATCTTTATGTCTATTCCATCGATGAAGCTTTTTTAGATGTCACTGAATATTTAAATTATTACCACATGACCGATGTTGAACTTGCAAAGTTGATTTTGAATACGGTTTATGAAGAAACTAAACTTTATGCAACATGTGGCATCGGACCCAACATGCTAATGTCTAAACTTGCGCTGGATATCGAATCCAAAAAAGCACCGGATTTCATCGCGAAATGGACGTATGATGATGTTCCCACCAAACTCTGGCCTGTTGAACCACTTTCTGAAATGTGGGGCATTGGATTCAATATGGAACGCAATTTAGGTAGACTTGGATTGAGAACCATTGGTGATATCGCACATTATGACATCACAACACTCAAGAAAAACTTTGGCATCTTGGGTGAAGAACTCTACTATCACACACATGGCATCGACATGAGTATGATTCAACACAAGCATAACATTCGTGCAACTCATAAGAGTTATGGTTCCGGTCAAACACTTTTCCATGACTATTATGTGCCAGATATCTTCCAAATCTTGATTGAAATGATTGATGATGTCACTAGAAGGCTCAGAATGTCTAAGAAAGTAGCAAAAACTGTTAGTCTTGGCATCGGATACAGCAAAGAAGTCGGTGGCGGTTTCGGTAGACAGTTCTCTTTTGATCAGCCTACATCGAGCACATCAGAGATTTATCAGGCTTGCCTAAGATTATTCCATGACAACTATGATTCAGGTACACCGATTCGAAGAATTCATGTCAGCGTCTCAAACATCATGGAGCAGCATGTCTATCAGTTTTCACTCTTTGAAGACCCCATACGACTCGAGCGTGAGCTCAAATTTCATGTTGCAGTGGATGAAATCAAACATCGTTTTGGTAGCAACAGCATCAACCGTGCCTCAAGCGAATTTGAATCATCCACCATCAAGGCACGCAACAAGATGATTGGAGGTCACCATGCATAATCACTATGTAGACCGCGGTATCATCAAGTGGGCACCGTTTGATGCACTGGTTGGCTATCATTCTATGCTTCAGGAAATGAAACACAGATTGGGTAGAAAAGAGCGTCCTATGTTGAGCGATGATCAAACAGAGTTGATGGACCGATCGATTCATGTCGCACTGGAAATGAGTGCTGAAATCGAGATTGAATATTATCGAGATGGTTATACAAACATCACCTTCGGCAAAATCAAGCGTATCGATTCTATCCATCGTATCATTGTCTTAACCACATTGGAAAAAGTGAAGATTGATGACATCATCCATCTTCAGGTTCATGAAAAGGACTGGTAGAAGCCAGTCCTTTTGTTGTATAATCATGGTAGATGAACATAAGGGTAGGGTAATCATGAAAGTGATTGAAATCAAGCGTTTGATGGCAGGCATCATCATACTAGGCATGTTAACGATCATTCGGATCGCCTTTTTTGCTGTTGATGGTACAAAAAACGGAGTGGATACAGCCATCCGTTTATTGGTTTATCTGCTTTCAATCGCTTTAGTCTTAGGAACACTTTATTTAAAACGTGATGTTGTTTTATCTTGGATTCGAAATCCTGGTGAAAAACGTTGGGTCATGCTCTACTTTGTTGTCATTGAAATCTCTTTTTTATTGAAAACAGGCATCATGCCTTCTGGTATTTATATTTTTTCTGTGGTGTTTTCGATGGCTTTATTCATCATCATCAGTGCACTACTACCTCGAAAGATTTCCAAGATTTTCGATGTGTTTTGGATGATTATCTTTGCATTTTATGTACTTGGACAAGACATCTATTATCGCATTTTCAATGATTTATTCAGTGCACGCGAGCTTGTGAGTGCAAGAGAAGGTTTTGAGTCCTCTGAAAGTATGTTTAAGTTTGAAATCTATCAAGTGATTGTCTTGATGATTTTAGGTGTACTCCTCTATCTTTATTTTAGAGAACGAAAGACGACACATCTTCATTTTACAAAAACGCTATTTTTCTTTCCTGTCATGCTACTTTTCATCGTGCAACTGAATAGTCATTATCCAAAATCCATTGAGCGTATCTATACCAGCGAACACTATCTATATCAAACCTTATTCCATAAAGAATCATTTGTGAAACATTTTGGTATATTTCATTATGTCTATAGAGACCTAGCGGACTCCATCATTCCACCCTTTGGTACCCAAAGAGACCGAACCCTATTGGATGAACATTACACTTCATTGGATAAATCATTTGATGATCATGATCTGGTTGGGCTTTTTGAAGGTAAAAATCTGATTTACATTCTTGCGGAAAGTTATGATGAAATCGCATTGAATGAAACACTCACACCGACGTTATATCAACTGAAACAAGAAGGTATCGATTTTAAAAATCATTACACACCTGTCTTCCCGAGAACAACAAGTGACACGGAATTCATCATCAACACCGGCCAAATTCCATCGATTGAGGATGGTCCGACTTCAGGCATGTTCAGACACAATACATACCGAACTTCCATGGCTTCCTTATTTGTTGAAAAGGGCTATCAAGCAATGGCCTTTCATGCAAATTACAAAGAGTTTTATGGTAGACATATCTTATATCAAGGTTATGGGTATGATCATTTCTACGGGCAACATGAACTTAGTATCAGCGATGATGAAAAGAGATTCGATACGATTTTTTATGAACACATGAAAACCTATCTTCAATCGAGTGAACCTTTCATGGCCATGATGATGACGTTTTCTGGTCACTCTCCTTATACAAAAAACAATGCACCATCTTTGGCACATTTCGATCAAATTGAAGATGCATTTGGCGATACAATTCCTGAAGAAGTCAAACATTATTTAGCGACCCAAATCGAGCTTGATCAAATGCTTTCCATGCTCCTTGCTGATCTTGAAACTTGGGGAATTCTCGAAGATACAGTCATTATTTTATCTGGTGATCATTATCCTTACACCATGAATCAAGCCTATTATGAAGAAATGTCTGGAGAAACAGAATTATACCGGAAACAAAAAGGCAATCTCTACATGTGGACTCCTGGAATCGTATCAACTGACATTGAATATCTATCATCTAGTTTCGATATTCTGCCGATGATCATTCAACTTTTTGATTTACCTGGAGATGCAAAAACATACATTGGAACAGACATTTTAGGTGGTGCAGAAACCCTCATTTATTTCAAAAATTATACTGTTTATAATGGCACAAAACTCATACGGATGAATGATCAAAATGAAAATGATGAACTGATATTACTTGAAGCCTATACATCCTATAAGATATCAAGACTTGTGCTGAGAACGAACTATTTTAAATAGAATTATAATCGATGAATACGGCTTCATGAGGCCATCATATCAAAAAAGGAATTCAACAAGTGAATTCCTTTTTTCTCATGTGATGGACCGTACAATCTTAGGCATTTCAGTCAATGTGAAATTGGCTGAGTTGATTCTATACGTATTGGTGCCATCCCCTTCAATTTGTTCAGGGTTTGTGAAATAGAGTTCTGAATTTCCCTTAACTTTGACACCTAATAAGCTTGTGATATTGATGTAAATTTTGATCTTCGAGAAGACATTGATTTGAGCTGGATCATAAAATTCAGAATCATTTTTAATCACGAGGTTGATGATCACATTATTACGTTTTGTATGTTCATTATACAAGAGAAATGCTCTACTTTCTGTTTCAGAAGGTGGTGTAATGAACTCATAGTTGATGCCATTACGTTCAAATCTGAGCTTATCAAATGTGATGCTTGAGATGATCTTACCTTCAATGACTCGAAATGGTATTTTGACAGAGACGAACCTGTAATTTTCTGGATGCAAATAGACATCTTCTTCGTTATCTTGATCTTCAATCATGTGAAACATCATACTTCTTCGCTGAATCATGCGATTGACATATCGTTCGGATTCTCCATAGATCAGCATGCGATCCATGAACTCAATGATTGAGTAGTTTGATGATGCAAATTGTAACTCTCTGAACAGTTCTGCACGTTTGTTGGTATCATCATTGATTCTAACAACTGTTCTATTATGCAGTAAAATCAACAAGGAAAAAAGTGTCGAAGAGCAAAATGCAGCAAATGCAACAAACACAGTTGCAACACGGATGCCAATGACATTAAACATGCGATCCAGTTCATTACCAAAAATGAGCATGATCAGTGCGACCGTAAAAACCGTAATACTGGCAATGGCCATCACGGCGATGATTGTATTTTTTTCTTTCTTCACGACAAATCACTAACTTTCTAAATGATGATAGGGGTATCATTTTCATCTATTATATCACTTTTTTACAAAATCTTTACAATTGAATTGCTTTACAAGTTGAACTTGACAAACACTATTTTTAAGACTATAATAAGTATAGAATTTAATAGGTGCTTAGAGATACAGAGCGGAGACAAAATGTGGTTCATTTTAGCCTATTTTGCTTTGCTATTTATTTTATATCAGAAGGGATTGACATCATGTTACAAGATCAAAAGATTATTCCTGCCATTAGCAATCATCAAGATTTGAAACGGTTTTTGCTACTTCCATTGACATATGGGATTCTAATGAATTTTCAACTCGCTCAATTACCCGATCTTGTCAAAGTGATGAAAGACAATCAAAAGAAAGTCCTCATCCATTCTGAACTCATTAGAGGTTTATCCTCAGATGAATTTGGTGCAATTTACCTCATACAATCACTTCAAGTGGATGGCATCATTTCAAGTAAACCTAAAGTTATTGAAATATGCAAGAAAAGAAAAGTCATCGGTATCTTACGCTTCTTTCTGAAGGACTCCATCTCTTTAGAACAAAGTCTTGAGATGGCAAGTAAAGTTGAACCTGATTATTTAGAAATATTACCTGCACTATCGATTGAAATCATTCCAGAAATCAAACGTCGAATCCAAATGCCAATCTTCATGGGCGGTTTAATTCGAAGTGAAGCACAAATCATCAAGTGTTTGGAAGCTGGTGCTGTTGCAGTCACCACATCCAATCCAGAATTATGGAATACCCGCAAGTTAATCTAAAAAGAGAACAGAGAGAGAAAATGCAAACCATTGCCTTTTCTCTTTTCATTTCAATGCCTAGGAGGAATTATGTACGACTACATCATCATTGGTGCCGGTATCATCGGTACTACCATCGCAAGAGAACTTTCAAAGTATCAAGTAAACATTCTTGTGCTTGAAAAGGAAAACGACATTGCCAATCAACAAACCACAGCAAACAGTGCCATCATCCATTCCGGACATGATCCAAAACCTGGCACTTTGAAAGCACGTTTGTGTGTACGTGGGAATGCGCTTTATCATACATTGGAAAAAGAATTGTCCATTCCACTCCTTAAAACAGGTGCTTTTGTGGTTGCTCACAATCCAGATGAAGAAACATTGTTACATGCATTAGAAGAACGTGCGAAGATTAACGGTGTTCCCGAAACTATGATTTTAACAGGTGACAAGGCGAGACAGATCGAACCCAACTTGACCAAGCATGCAACTATGGTTCTATCTTTACCAACAACCATGGTCACATATCCTTGGGAAGTTGCGATTGCAGCTTTAGAAAATGCAATCAAAAATGGTGCTCATTTTCGAAAAAATAGTGAAGTTGTTAAGATTCAAAAAAATGAAGACAAGTTCATCCTGACACTCAAATCTGGAGACACTTTAGAGACAAAACACATCATCAGTGCTGCAGGTATCTTTTCAGATGAAGTTGCTCACATGATCGAAGAACACGTTTCATATCAAATTCAGCCTCGCAAAGGTGAATACTATGTGTTAGATCGAAAAGCTGTACAACTATTTAGTCATGTGCTTTATCCACTACCCACTGAAAAAGGTAAAGGCGTACTGATCGTACCACAAGTTCATGGCAATATTTTGCTTGGACCGACCAGTACACTCGTGGATACTAAAGAAATCGCCTCAACCACTCAAGTAGGGATGGCACAAATTAAAGAAGATTTGAAACGACTTGCAGAAACTATTCCCTATGAACTGATCATCCGAAGTTTCGCTGGCGTTCGTGCTTCTTCTTCATATGATGATTTCTTCATTCAAGAATCGAAGGAAGTGAAAGGATTCTATCATGTTGCAGGCATTGACTCACCAGGACTCACTGCCGCTCCTGCGATAGCAGAATATCTTGTTCATGAAGTCATCCAAATCAAGAATAAACCAAAAGAATATTTTAATCCCATACGTCAAAAACAAAAAGCATTTTATAGTCTTTCAGTTGATGATCGGAAACGATTGATTGAAAGTGATCCAAGGTACGGTAATATCATTTGCAAATGTGAAAAAATCACAGAAGCTGAAATTGTTTCTGCCATCCAAGGACCCACTGGAGTTGATACCATCAAAGGTATAAAGAAACGCGCACGCGCGGGTGGGGGATTATGTCAAGGTGGATATTGTGAAAGTTTAGTCTTAAAAATCATCGCACGAGAAACCGGAAAACCGTTGAATTCAATCAACTACTATGCAGAAAACACACCCATACTTGTTCAGGAAACGAAGGTGAAAAAATGAAGACAGATATCGCTATCATTGGCGGTGGTGCAGCTGGTTTATCTGCAGCTTTATCCGCTTATGATCAAAATCTCAATATTTTAGTCATTGAAAGAGAAAAAACACTCGGTGGAATTCTCAATCAATGCATTCACAATGGTTTTGGTTTGCATGTTTTCAAAGAGGAACTCACAGGTCCTGAATATGCAAGTCGCTTCATTCAGAAATTTCATGAACAAAACATACAATTCAAACTTCATACAACTGTTCTTGATATCAAAAAGAATCAAGACTTTGAATTATCCATATCCAGTCTTGAATCAGGTATGGAAACCATTCATGCAAAAGCTGTTATTCTTTCTTCGGGATGTTATGAACGAACAAGAGGATCCATACAGATTCCAGGTGAAAGACCAAAAGGTATCATGCCAGCGGGTAGTGCACAACGGTATTTGAATATGGAAGGATATTTGGTTGGAAAACGTATTTTCATCTTAGGCAGTGGTGATATTGGGTTGATCATGGCCAGACGCATGACTTTAGAAGGTGCCAAAGTGTTGGGTGTTGCAGAAATCATGCCCTATTCAAACGGATTAACCAGAAACATTGTTCAATGCTTAGATGATTTTGATATTCCCCTATACCTATCTCATACTGTCACAGATATTCGAGGAAAAGATGTCCTAGAAGGCATTACCATTCAAAAAGTTGATGAAACATTCAAACCGATTCCAGGCACTGAAATTCAGTTTGAAGTCGATACATTACTACTTTCCATCGGACTTGTACCTGATATATCACTGTTTGAATCTTTAAATATCGAAAAAAGTGCTATCACAAAAAGTGCCATTGTCAATCAATTCTATGAAACCAATATCGAAGGCTTATTTGTTTGTGGTAATGCTTTGCATGTTCATGATTTGGTCGACTGGGTGACTGAAGAAAGTGAAAAAGCTGGACGCTGTGCAAAAAACTATATCTTACATGGTGCATCAGAGCATAGAATGGAAGTTTCAGTGAAGCCTGGTAAACATATCCGTTATATTGTTCCTCAAAAAATTGATTTTTCAAGAAAGGATGCACCCGTAGAATTATCGTTTAGAACGACCAAAAAAATGGAATCCGGTATTTTCTACGTTTATCAAAATGGTGTCTTAATCAAGTCGAAGAAAGCAAAATATATTGCACCAGCAGAAATGGAACATTTGCTCATTAAACCAGAAGATTTTATTTCTAATGATCCTATTGAACTTATCTTAGAGGAGGTTAAATCATGAAACAAATGACATGCATCGTCTGTCCAGTAGGTTGTCATTTATCGATTGATGACAACTTAAAAATCACTGGAAATCGTTGTCCACGTGGCGAAAAATATGGGATTGATGAAATGACACATCCTAAAAGAATGTTAACATCAACTGTTCGGACAATCTTCAGTTCTCATCCTAGACTATCTGTGAAATCCAATACTGCTTTACCAAAAGGATTAATCTTTGAAGCAATATCAGTCCTCGATGACATAATCATCGACAAAAATGTTAAAATAGGAGATGTCATCTTCTCAAATATCATGAATACTGGTGTTGATATGATTGCTACAGCAAACATCCAAATCGATACCAATCACGGGAGATCCATATGAAATCATACATTTTGTCAATCGATCAAGGAACAACCAGTACAAGAGCCATCATTTTTGATAAAGATTCCAATATCATTGCCATGGCTAGTGAGGAAATCAAGCAAATTTACCCTAAACCAGGATGGGTTGAACATCAACCCAACCAAATTTGGGTGAGCGTTCTTGCTGTTATGGCAAGATGCCTTTTAGAAGCATCTATTAAAGCATCCGATATTCATGCCATCGGTATTACCAATCAACGTGAAACAACCATCGTTTGGGATAAACATACAGGTGTACCTGTTTATAATGCCATCGTTTGGCAATCTCGTCAGACTTCAGACATCTGTGATGACCTCAATGCAAAAGGATATGACCCATTATTCAAGAAAAAAACTGGACTACTCATTGATGCATATTTTTCAGGAACGAAGATCAAATGGATACTCGATAACGTTGAAGGAGCTAGAGCACGTGCTGAAAAAGGTGATTTACTCTTTGGAACCATTGATTCCTGGTTGGTCTTTAAACTGACTGGCGGTAAACATATCACAGATTATACCAATGCAAGTCGAACTTTGCTTTATAACATCTTTGATTTGAAATGGGATGAAGAGTTATGTCAAATTCTCGGAATTCCGATGTCCATGTTGCCAAAAGTTAAATCATCATCTGAGATTTATGGAACAACTGTCCCTTACCATTTCTTTGGAGAATCCAAACCCATTAGTGGTATCGCTGGTGATCAGCAAGCTGCACTATTTGGTCAGGCATGTTTCGAAAAGGGTATGGTCAAAAACACCTATGGAACTGGCTGTTTCATGCTCATGAACACAGGAAATCAACCTGTTGTTTCTGAACATGGATTACTAACAACGATTGCTTGGGGGATTGAAGGTAAGATTACTTATGCACTTGAAGGGAGTGTCTTCGTTGCTGGGTCTTCTGTTCAGTGGTTGAGAGATGGTATCAAATTGATCAACAGTGCATCTGAAACCGAAGCACTTGCTAATGCACTCCCATCAAATGAAGGCGTTTATATTGTTCCAGCTTTTGTGGGACTTGGCACGCCTTATTGGGATTCAGATGTCAGAGGAGCAATGTTTGGTCTGACACGTGGAACCACCAAAGAACACATCACCAGAGCAGTACTCGAATCTATTTGTTATCAATCCATGGATGTACTTAGAGCTATGGAAAAAGATACTGGTATTCCAATTAAGCAATTCAAAGTTGATGGTGGAGCTACCATCAATACCTTCTTAATGCAGTTTCAATCTGATATCATGAACCTTCCTGTTGAACGTCCTGTGATTATGGAAACTACTGCACTGGGTGCTGCCTATTTGGCTGGATTATCGACAAAGTTCTGGAGTTCGATTGATGATATCAGATCATCATGGAAATTAGAACGTGCTTTCACACCAAATATGCCTGAAGAAAAAAGAGCAAAATACATCCAAGGATGGAAAACTGCTGTAACCGCAACTAGAGCATTCAAGATTAAGTAAATTTTTTGAAGTAAAACCATCATGATGATGTATGCTATAGGTATAAGAAGGAGGATAACGATGTTACATTATGCAATGGAATTATCCGAATTGATACAAGTTTTCAAGAAAAAGATTGTCATTGAAGATTCTACACTTTTGATGGTTTGGTTATATAATTCAGTATATGCCATTCAGGATCGTTGTACACATTTAGGTGCATCTCTATCGAAAGGAACCATTGATCAAGATAGAGTCACTTGCCGTTCTCATGGAGCAAGCTTTGAACTATCTACAGGTAATCTTGTTGAAAAACCGCATATCGGTCCACTCAAAATGCCTGCCAAAAAAGCAAAAACCTTCCCGACGGTCATCAAGGAAGGCAAAATTTATATTGATTTATAACACCTGCAAAGGTGTTTTCTTTATAGGTTACTTAAAAATGATAGCAAGTCAATCACGGTAAGATCCGGATTTTCTTCCATTGGAACATGCCCAAGACCTTCATAGATGATGATATCAAGATCTGATAATTGTAGTGCTTCTTTGAAGAGATTTGCAGTAGATACGGGTATCCATGAGTCTTCATTTCCCCACATGATGAGCACAGGAATACCCTCAGATAGAATATTTGAAAGTGATGATGACGTATCGATATCTTCTTGAGTATTCACTAAAATGGCTTTTCGATTGCCAGTTCTTCTCAGTAAATCATAATATCTATTCAGTGTATCTGATTCTAATTCTGATTCTGATCCGTATACTCCACCCAATATTGATCCGAGTAGAAATTTAGGTGTCATTTTGCTCAAGAATGATGCATAGGGTTCATTTGAAATCAAATCGAAAATTGAATTCATTGGTCTTCCACCTGTCAAGGATGGAAATACTGCATCGATTAAAACGAGTCCCGTGACTTCAAAACCATCAACACCATGGAAAATTGATGTAAAATACCAACTCACTCCACCACCCATTGAATTACCACCAATGACAATTTGATCAATTAAAAGTGCATCGAGTAGTGCTTTGACAACATGCGCAGATCTTCTCAAGGATGTTACTTGATCACTAAATCCTCCAGATAGACCGTGATAGGGTAGGTCAATCATGATGACTCGATATCCTGAATCTATCAATGTTTCGGACCATGGGATAAAAGTATGAGAGGATGCGAAAGCTCCATGGAGTAAAACAATCACTGGATCATCTAAAGATCCGACATCTTGATAATGGATATCAATTTCAAGATCATTTTGATCTAATGAAGCAATCGTTAATGTGATGTAATGAGAGTTTTCTGTGAAATATGTTGGTTCAAGATCCGTGAGCTCTAAATCTGATCTGTAAAACACAAAAACAGCAATCAGAAGCAATAGCATGATTGATAACACAAAAATTCCCATAATCTTCATGATTTTTCGAATCATTTGTCTTCACTCCTTAACATAGAACACAACATTTGTGCCTATGTGTTGATTACTGTATAGTTAATTTTGAAAGGATGATGCCTGATGAAAAAAACCATTATGATATTTTGGTTATTACTACTCATTTACACAATCTATCATTTGTTGACAGACTATCAATCAAGTGTAACAACACAAGATTTAATGTTTTCAGATGTCAACCCACTCATTTTCATGACATTCAACTTACTTGGTATCATTCCACTAGGATTTTTACTTATAGCTTTTAAATATCAAGCAAAACTGACCGTTTACCAAAAAATTGGACTAACATTGGGATTTTTTTCAGGAGCATTTGCCATACTACCAACCATCACAAGTTTAAAATTAGGTGAACCTAAACATGGAATATTCATTAAAATTGGTTCATTATCTGGGATTATCATTTCTTTAGCATTACTGTTTTATGGAATCTCATCTGGTTCGATCAGAAACTATGTGTCTCTATTCTTAAGTGATTCACTCGTCCATATCATGACAATCGATATGATGGTTCTCTATTTGACCAGTATCATGATCATGAAACCCTTAACTCGCAAATGGTATTTTTCATTCATCCCATTCTTTGGCTTTTTCTATCTAATTTATGAATAAATCGTGGTTTTACTTCTTGCACTTATTCTAGGTTTAACCATTGATTCTTGGTTAGAATAGCCTACCATTAATAACCCTGTAATCACTTCATGTTCATTTAGTTCAAGTGTAGACCTAAAAAGTGGTGTCTCAATGTAGGTTGGTGTTTTCCAAAAACTGGATAACCCTGATTCAGTCAATAGCAACAGTAAATTTTGAATCATTGCAGCATTTGCCTGTAAATCTTCTAAATCATCTCTTAATTGATTCGTTTTTGGCATAATGACAGCAATGACAATAGGTGCTGAAAAAACTTTTGTGATGAGATTTCTTTGTGAAACCCTTAATGATTCATCAAATTCGTTGGCATAATTGTCAACGAATTTTTCTTTATTTTGTCCTTCAAAGATAATGAACCGCCATGGCTCTCTCATCTTATGATTGGGTGCATAAACTGCAATATCCAGGCAATCTAAAATATGCTCGATATCCACTTTTTGATCAGTAAATTTCGCTTGACTGACACGCTTGAGAATCAATTCTTTTTGAGTCATTGCAATCATCTCCTTACTAGTATCATACATCAAGTCCAATCATTTTTTCACGCTTGGTGCAACATGTAACAAAAAAAGAGTAAAAGGAGAGACAGCCTTTTACCCTAAAAGGGACATGGGTCAAAATTATACGATTTTTTTAGGATGCATCGTGTTTCCATCATGCTCTTGAATGATCTTATCGCGTATCATGTCAAGTGCTGCTGTAAGCAACATGAAAGTTAGTGCCATGAGTATGGAAAATTGGAGATCAAACTTAAAAAATGGATACATGACAAATAGAACTGTCACGATCTGATAGCCCTGCTTGGTAATGATTGCTGTTCTTGGCTTAATCTCTTTAAGATACCTGAATCCTTCACTTTGAAGAATAGAGACAAAGATGATGAACAGCACATAACCAACCATGCCGCCATAAACAAACAGCAACGATGAATTTGCAATCGTTTGGTGATTGGGAAGTATGATATTAACCATACGTTCACCCATGATGTAGATGGATAGGAATACTCCAATGATGATTGAAAATTTCAAGAAGTTTTTCATAGAATTCATATCCTTTCGTTGGTATGATTGACTTCATTTTTTACAAGAATATTGAAAAAGGGAGGGGGGGAGGATTATGCTGAAAGCAAGATGATTGCCTCAATGCCATAACTGACAGTGAGTGCATATAGGAATGCAATCATGATGCAAAATGTACGATCAATTTGCGAGCAAATCTCAGATACATGAATGTGATGTTTGCGTGTTGTCATTAAATTGGCGATGAAATAAATCATTATCATGACGATGGGTATGAAAATGACTGCTATGATATGATCATTTCGATCTGGCAAATCAATGAATGTCAATTTCAATGATTCAACAAACATATAACTCAACCACCAAGACAATATGACAATCAGAGCTGTCATTGTGCTGTTACGGGTTGTCCATGAGCGAATCATATGATGTGGTTTATTCATTTGTAGTAAAACATTTGTCTTTTTGATTGAGAGAAACAATCTGGTGAATATCCATATTGTAATCATCGGAATCAAAGTCCAAAGCATGATTGTGTATAACATATTTACGCCTCGATCTAGGTGTATCTTCATCAACTGGGATTGAGCTCATATATGAATTCGAAAGAAATTTTTTAAACACTAATCACTTGAAGTGATTGTTAAAATGATTTCAAAATTCTTACGAAGTGTGTTCAAAATCGTATAGGTTTGTGTGATATAATGAATTTGTATTTGATTAAGTACCAAGCACAAATACACCGATATCAACTAAACTCTAGTTCCGCCTGGAAGGTCTGGAATACCCGCGTTGTCAAAATCTACTTTGGTTCTACCTTTGCCTGTTCCACCTGGAAGATCAGGAATGCCTGCATCTTCAAAATCTTGTGTTGAAACAACACCTTGTTCATCTATAACTTTGGTCAAATACTCATTTGCAACCTTAATTCCTAAAACTGAAACGATTAGTAATGCAACAATTGTTAATTTTCTCATGGCGTAATGCCTCCCTTTTCCCTAATTGTATTATCAATTAGGGTGAAAAAACAGGGCGTATATGACCTATTCGTACAAAAATGACAAGAAAATGAGGTGAAATATTGAAATCTGCAGAACTTTGTGTCTATTTAGAGCGATTACGCTCGGCTAGAAACATTTCACAAGAATCTTTTGTCACAGATGTAGTATCAATACGTCAATATCGAAGATATCTCAATGGGGAATCTGATATTCCATTTCCTGTCGTTGATGTTTTATGTATGAAACTAGGTATACAGACGATTGATTTGCTCAGAGAACTTGAAACTGAGAGAATTATTGAAAGTCAAAAAATGATCAATTTCTACAATATGATAGCCAATAACTCTTTAGAGGATGCACAACATTTCATCAATGAAACCAATCAGGACCAAATCATTGATCCCGAAAATAAGATGCTATTTTTGCATGGCGTCGCTCAAATGAAAACATTGATGGGGACACTTTCCAAAGCTGAAAGTTTCAAACTTAATAAGAGCCTTCTTGGATATCCGAAGTTTTCTAAGAAAACAATTTTCACAGAAGTGGAAATGCTCATCATGAGTTCTTTGTTGGATTACTCTGAAAACTCGAATGAAACTGTTGACATTTACATCAAGTTGAAAAAGCATTTGTCAGATCGATCAATCGTCTTGTCTTCTACACAAACAAGTTCGATTAATCTCACTCTTTTCCGTCTTGCAAAATATAGTGGTAGAAACAAGAATTTCGAAGATGTGATCGAATATTGCAGCATTGGAATTCAGAATAATATCACTGCTCGATCGTTTTACTTGATGGATTATTTCTTCTACTTCAGCGCATTGGCATCATATCGTCTTGGTGATATGGAAAACTATCAAACTATGCTCATCAAATGCTTCAATGTACTTCACTTTGAAGGCACTGAAAAGAAGATCGAAAAATTTACTC
>Ga0209835_1000165_pt1 | contig 46679 bp, 60 predicted proteins | sample LakKivwa52mmetaG_FD_184138 | JGI IMG/M metagenome (GOLD analysis project Ga0209835, IMG submission 184138) | Anoxic lake water microbial communities from Lake Kivu, Rwanda to study Microbial Dark Matter (Phase II) - Lake Kivu water 52m metaG... | ecosystem: Environmental > Aquatic > Freshwater >... | reverse complement strand
GACCTGTAAGCTGGATAAAGCCTCGGCCTTTGTATTTTTCTCCATCACCAACATTGACATTACCTAAATTAGCTCTGCCCTCATAATTTTTACCAACATACTTACCAACTTCAACCAACTTACTGAATCTTGCTGATTCATGAGACATTTGACCCATGAATGATGCAAGCTCCCTAGGATCCGTTATACCAGCCTCGCTTGCCTTAGCTAATAACATTTCTTCATTGCTTTTAGCGAATACAGCCCGAGGTTTGGTTCTATAGACCGGTGTTTTAACTGGAGTGGGAACCGTAGGCTGGGCTGCTACCGGAGCCGCGGCTTCCTTCTTGCCTCCAAACAAACCACTAAACCAACTACCAACACTTGAAGCCTTATCAACAAAACCTTTAACCTTGTCCTTGAGCCAATCAAATATACCACCAAGTGTGGTCCAGAATGTGTCGAAACCGTCCCGGAAATCTTTCAAAACAACACTAACAAAGGTATGGGCCTGGTTGACACCGTAAGTAAAATATTCCGACAGCTTACCAATATACTCACCCATTTTAGTAGGAAATCCAAAAAGCGTGTCCCAAAATGCGGGTCCTAAGAAGTTCCCGATCTTTTTACCCCATTCGACCATGGTCTTTTCGTCTACTAGGCCAAAGGTCAGACCACTTATGCCACTTAGTATGCCGGACACGGTTTTTGTTAGCAAGGTACTTTTTCCAAATAACTCGGTGGCCTTGGCATCATCGAAGCCCTCAAAGGCATCAGATAAGGCACTCGCTATTACAAGAGGACCTGCTATCTTACCCAAAAGCTTGGCGCCTTTGGCCAGCTTTCCACCTTTACCAGTAATAACACCACCTTCTTCTATTCCTGTTGAGCCTCCTGCAAGCCTCTTACCGGCAATGATTAGTTTGTCAGCTGCTTTTTGCAGGCTTACAGCCGATTTGTCCAGCTTCGATGTACTGAACATATCCTTCAGTTTTTTAGCCGCAAACACACCGCTTAATATACCTATAAGGCCTAACGCGACTTTACCACCAACATCGGTTTTATCAAAAGCTTCCTTAATACCCTTGAATATGGCTACCGGTATATCGATGAAGGCGGTTGATAGCCCATCTGTGAATCCCTTGCCTTTGAATAGGTTTTTGAACCCTTCCCATAAACCACCAAGGCCTTTACCTACCCAAGTTATGATTGTGCCGCCTATACTGGCTATAGCTCTGAAGAGCGATGACCATGTTTTAGGATTAGACAGAAATTTACCAATGGTTGGAAACACAGTGGCGGCCAAGCCTGTCAGTAGACCTATAGCCAATGGCACCAATATGGCTTTGAGTATCACAAGCATCGGAAGGAACTTTGCCATGAGTCCGCCAATAGCACTAAGCATATTACCAGCAGCTGATCTTACACCTTTTATCGCGCCACCTACAGCACCACCTGCTACACCAACGGTCGCTTTTCCAACAGTTGCAAGTCTGGACCTTGCTATCCACTTCATAATGGCGGAGGCTTTTAGTTTCTCATAACCTATGTCAATCCGCTGCTTGAACCTCAGCCACCTTCTCTCAATGCGTTCCTTCATTCGGAACCAAGAGTTGGACGGCATAGGTGGAGGAGTGTCTGTATCTGTTGCGCTTGGTTTGGTTTTCTTACCACCTGTAGCATCCACACTTTTGGACCAATCCTTTACGGCAACCTCAACCTTGGAAACCGCTTCCTTTACTGTTTCACCTGAGGTTTTGACGGCCTCCTCGACTTTCTTGGCTCGCTTATCAGCCTCGGTCCTTTCCTGTCGTTCTGCTCTGGCTGCTCTCATCATATTGAATATGACCTGAGCCACGCCTTGGAACCAGCCCATAAAAGCCTTCATGGACTCAATGATCGGACCAAAGGATTCAATTACCTGACCAAACACCCTATTGAAGTAGGTAGACCAAGCCGTTCTGATGCGCTCCAGGGCCATACCGGTTTGGCCTGACATTTCCTTCATAGATAGGTATACTTTGGAGAGGTTTGGGAAACGAGCCAAGAACTTTTGGTATCGTTCCACTGCTCTATCCTCTGCTTGTTTCTGAGCAAGGTTACCTTTTGCCAGCTGTTTGGCTATGTTGGTGGTGGCCTTTAGTGAACCTCCACCAGTAGACGCGATCCTATTGAGCGTTTCGGCAGCTGACCTTTCTGCCATCTCGGCTGGGTTGATACCAAACCTAGGTGTCGCCGCTACTTTTCCGACCATGATGGCAATGTCTGTCTTCATAGCACGAACATCGTCGGCGATTTTCTGACCAAGTTCTATTGTCTTGCTTGTTGAATCAAGAGCCATATATGTCTCCTAACAAAAAGTCCTAAGGGTTATATTGTTTCCCTTAGGACCTTGTCTCGATCCGTTGGCTTATAAGCCAAGTGGGCTGCTTACAGTACTACTAGATGTATTTTATATAACTCTCTGCTACCACCTCAGTACCAGAAACTATTGCTTTACCTGAAACTTTCCCCTTATCATAAATCAAGGCTTCATCATAAACTTTTGTATCACCGTATGCCTTTGCTTTATCTCTGAGTATGGCATATCCATATACCCTTGCATTTCCATAGACCCTTGAATCATCATAAAGTTCGGCTCGTCCATAAACTCTTGCTCTGCCATAAACCTTGGCGCGGTCCTTAACAGTCGCATCATTGTACACTATGGCTTCATCTCCAACAAAGGCCGAATTTTCTACTTTGGCGGTGTCTTGTATCCAACCCCCTCCATTTGGATGTTGATGCCAACCTTTACTACTGATCGGTAAAAATGTGTGTATCTTCCTGATCTCCTTCCAGTCCATAAGTCACCTCCTTGGTCTGTACTGACCTATTTATATCGGCTTGGGACCTCTCATCTTCTGGGACTGCCGGCTATTTTCCTCCTGGTTTTTGAGGTCCTTGATCACCAGGTTCATGTAAGCCTCCCTCTCAAAGTCAGGCATATTATCACTTTCAGTAACAGATATACCACCTCTGCTGGCCAGGTAATATTGTTCTTCCGTTATGCTATGTATAGAATTACCTGAACACAATACATAGCTCAGAAGAAAAAGGATTGGAGTGGTATCTCCTTGGTCTCCTTATAACCACAATGGATACAGGGAACCTCAAAGGTAAACTTCACTCCAAAGTCATGTTTCTCATACCATTCACCGATACGTTCCAGTGAGTCCTGGGGCACATTATCGATTAGGAACTGCCGGTCTTCCAGGCTTAGTTCACTATCAACACCACCGGGCGTAATAACCTCTTTGATTGCCAGTGAGAATAGAAGTGTTGACAGTTCCACGGCTTTCTGGACATCTGTTAGGTCTTTTTTTGACGTAACTATATCCATTGCTTTCTCCTGCATCTCTCTGGTTACATATCCCAGCCTGATAGACACATTTTGGTCCAACTGGACTATATCCCAGTCTGATACCGGTGTAGATGGAATCTCATCTTCCTTAATCTCCCTGATCTTACCAGGTTTCTTTTTGGCCGGTTTTACTACTGTGTCCAGCCTTACAACCGGCAATGAGCCAAGATTGATGTTCTGCTGTGTTTGAGAGCCACAGGATGCACAGACGGTTTGAAAGCCATATTTGCTCCCCTTGGTCGCTTTCCGGATTTCAAGTAGCAACCAAAACCTATCTTGCAGGTACAGCTTTTTTACATCAAAGCCTTCCGGTGATACCACACACTCGTTCACAATAGCATCTAGGGCCTTCTCCATAATATCTGGGTCTTGACTGGTTTCATGCATAAGCACTCGTTTGATCTGACCCGTGGTAACCGGCTTGAACTCTATCTTCTCACCCGTGGAAAGTAGGTTGGTATCAAAGATATAGGCATTGACATATTGTTTGAAATTTGACATACACATATTCCTCCTTTGTTGGTAACAGCTTACCTCTATTTATACTACAAAACCGTAAAATATTGAAATGAAAAATTAACATCCATCGTAATAAACTCATTGGACTCATAGTCCAGCATAACGTTGGTGATGGTTTTTGGCCAGGCACCAACAATCTTATATTGCATAGTAACTTGGTCTTGTGACTCTGGATCAAGCAAATGTATGATTTGGTCGCCAGTTTGACGGACCATATAGTCTTCCGGTAGACCATATACGTTTTCAGATATGTCATGACACAATGCGTTCCATCTGTATAGCTGGCGTAATAGGTCGGCGTTTTTATCAAGGTACATAGTTATCTGCCAGTCGGAGTACCTTCTAACAGAGGACATTCTATTCTGCATCCCCATGTAGAAGGTGCTTACTTCCTCTGTTGTTACATCAGGTAAATTGGTAGACTTGGCGTGACAGGTCACCTGGTGTATATCCATACCAAGACCGGGTGGAAATGTAAGGTAGACCTTGAATAGGTAAGCACGTGCAAAATCCTCAATATGAGCCAGGTAATCATCGACGGTTATTCCAGGATTAGGCATCACACACCCTCCGCATAATATTGGTAAGCGAATGTTATATCCATTGTCACAAGCTCTGTGGAGGCATAATCCAATTGTATGTTTCCTAATACCTTAGGCCAAGCCCTGTATAAGGTATATGTCTTGGTTGGATATAGGTCTGGTCCCAATAGTTGTAACATCTGGTTCTGCATATATGTTGTGGCGCCTGTATACACATGGGTCCGTGGGTTGTAGATTAGGTTTTGCCAATCTTGGAACTGTTGGAGTATAGACGCCTCTTTATCCACCGTCAGCGATACGGTCCAATCGGCATATGTTCTGTTACCAGCCATTTTGAAACTGTAGCCAGGATAGGGCACCGTTACGTCCTCATATGAGGATTCTGGTAGTGATGAGGTCCGGACATAATATGGGGTCAAGTCAGGCCTTTCAGGCACAACATCGGCCGGCATGGTAAAGATTACCTGGAATAGATATTGTCTGGCTCCGCCTTCTTTGAACGCATCCAAATAAGCATCTATTGTGTTTACTGGCATTTGGTATCCTCTATAAACTAATAACCGGAGGTGTTATACAACAGCCTCCGGTTGAGTAGTCTAGTTTTTCTTACCTAATTGAATATTTAACTGAACTCGTAGTCTATCATCGCTTTTAAGTGTTTGCTAACTACTTTCTTGAACTCATCTTGAGCATTGCGTTGGGGAGAAAACTCTTCCGCATCATTTTCCACTACCTGTCTAACCTCGTAAAAAATGTTAGTTGCTGTTTTGAATGCCGCCTTGTCGTCGTCTTTGTTGAGTTTTTCGCTCAATAGGTACTTCCTAATTTTATTTCCAATCATGATTCATTCCTTTCTTACCTATTTGTCATTACGCCGGTGGAGCAGGTGGCTCACCACCAAATGCTGGAACCTGACCACCGTAAGCCGGTCCTTCAATGACATGGTAGATATACGCAAAGCTCACATCAAACGTGGATACATCATTGGCTGTATAATCCAACGTGATAGGACCTACTGTTTTTGGCCATGCCTGAAATAAAACCAATTTCTGTGAGGATAACCCTCTATGGTCAAGCATTTCCAAATTCTGGTTCATCATATAGTCATTTGGTGCATTATATTTGTTACTGGTGGGATCATGGATGAAATTGAGCCACTTATAAAACGACTTGTAAATGGTGGCGTTCACATCACAGTTGAATGTTACAGACCAGTCGGAGTAGGTGTACTTTCCAGCGAACCTAAAGTCCTGACCCTGCCAGTTGGTTGTGATTTCCTCGATGTTTGTTTCAGGCATTGAGGTCGCTCTTACCAGGTAAGTAGCGAACTCTGTTTCACCAAAACCACTAGGAAACTGAGGCCTGTAGTAGAACAGGTAGCTTTTAGCGCCGCCGGAAAAATTCGCCTTATATGCATCCACATCAATTGTTGGCATTTCTATATCTCCTTAAAACTTAATTACTACTACTATTTATAGCTGGTAATTTCATACCCGGCCATATTTGTTAGATTGATAGTGAGGATCCAGCTAACTCATTGAAGCTCACACCTGTCTTGGTTGCCACGAATGTAAGAACAATCGTTTCAACGGTCCGCGTGGGCTGGATGAAGATTGAGCAGTATAGCTCATTCCTGTCAATGCGTTCATTAGAGTTATTGGTTTCATCACATACAATCTGATACCTGTATATACCCCTTCGAGACTTTACATCCCGGAGGAACGGGTCAATCATGTTCACCAACAACATACGTGTGGTGGAATCATTGGGTTCAAACAGGAAGTACTTGGCTGCCGTTGCAATAGCCTTTTCAAGCACGATGAACAGACGGCGCACATTGATCCGGTTGAAAGCCGACTCTTTATCCAGGAGTGTTTTCTGGCCCCAAATAACCTGGCCCTGACCTGGGAACCCTACAATTGGGTTGACTCCAGCTTTATACATCAAGTCTCTCTGGGCCTGCTTAGGATTGAAAGCTAGCCTACGAACACCGTTCAGTTGGGCTCTGTTGAGGCCGGCCGGCGCAAACCATGGATCGGTTACGGAGTCTGTGTTAGCATAGACACCGGCTACATATCCGGAAGAAGGAATCCAACGGTACTTAGCGTTGTATTTGTCATACACCTCAAGCCAGTTACCATATATAGACGCATAGCTTGTGTTCTCATTCAAGGTATTCTTGACATATATACGGAGGCCCTCCTCAACGTTGCCCCTCATATGTACTACATTGCTGTAAGGCACATCAAGGATAGCAATGGCATCCATCCTGGTTTCACAAATATCAACCATGCTATTCTTTACTGTGAGGGCCTTGTCGGAATCAATAATCAGGTTTACATCCACTTCTTCGGGATTCGCAAATAGCGAATACCCGGAGATACACTGGGAGGTTAATGTTTCACTTGCTGTACCGTTTAGGCCGCCGGCGAATGAGATCCAGGAAGAAGTGGAACACGCCAAAGCAACATTCTCGTAAATTGGATTTAAGGCCACCCTAATGAAACCGGACTTATTGTTTATGGATTCAATGAACCTGTTGACACCCATATCATCGACGGCCGTTGGGTCTGTTGATACATTCCAGGTTTCGACTGTTTCATATCCGGACGCTCCCTGACCCTGCACCTGAACAACGATAACAAAAGACTTTGTATCTTCTACAGGAGAATCAAGGTCTGCAAAAGCGGCCGATGTTGCCCATGAACTTATTGCCGTACCACCAGAAGCGGCCACTATTGCCGAAGTGTAATAGTCACATACAGCGACCTTTGTATTGTTGCCGTGTGTACCTCTCGAATCGGCTATGATAACAAAAGGCCAATTGTCACCTGTATATTCCGACCAGGTAACATCATCAGCAAATGAATCCGGATCCCAGCTTGATAGATCATCAAGCGAATAAGCCGACGGTGCACCAGAGGCCGCAAAAGACACCCATGATGTAACACCGGTTGAGATGGATACAGCCTGGGATGAACTCACAGCAATTTTACCAGCGAATGTTGCATCATCTGGCATAACCCTGGTTGCATATAGAGAGTTACCATACTTGAAATAGCCGGTGGCTGATAGCAGGTCTCGGTAGCAGCTCGCCGCGGATGTAGGCCAACCGAATGTTGTGATAAGTGAATCTTCATTGGTTAAATACACCTTTTTACGTTCCGGACCCTTATAGGTATTTCTAAGCACTATGGCTCCTATCGACGTGGCGATAGATGGAATAGTGTTGCTCAGGTCTTGTTCCAGAACTTTGATTTGAGGGCTAAGGTAGAAAGCCATTTCATTCCTCCATTGTTTGTATTTCTATGTCTATTTATAGAAAGCGACGCCTCATTACTATTTATAAGACGCCCGTAATTCTATTTATACGAAACCGCGGCCAAGCATTTTTATTATACCACCTCATACCTATCATAGAGGAATGTGGCGGAGCACTCAATATGGGTCTCACCGTCTCGAATGGAAAAACTTAGCTCACCGAGACTTTGTACCCACATATTTATAAAAGCTATCTTGAACAGCACGTTCTCCCAGTTATCCAAAAGTATAATACCACCATCAGTGATATATTCTTTTGGTGGCCTTGTCGGCCTATCCTTATTATTAGCAATGGCTGTAATCCAGTTAAACAAGATGCGCCAATTGGCAAACCGGCCATCTACTAAAAAATTTATTGTTAATGGGTCAAATGTAATACCTCCAGTATGCTGGTAGGTATGCATCCCCTGCCAATCCATTTGGCTTTGTTCTAGGCTTACACTCGGCAGGTTTACATTGAATATATTGAGCTTCAATGTGTCCATGTCGTGCACCGTTCCGGCTGATATGGCGGTGGGTAGCTGGTTTAGGACAAAGCGGTACTGTGTAGCGGTTGCGCGGTTAAGTGTGTTTAGTGGCATTATAGGTACTTCCTTAGCTCCGGCTCAAAGTGTCCATCTGTGTCTGTATTTATCATAACACAGGGAGCCTCGGTCCATATTTGCTTACGCTGCGGTATTTCCCACGTGGAGGATGTATTGACCAGTCTGAAGCCATTTTTATTCGGCGCCAATATTTCCTCGAATGTGTCAAGAATCTCTTTATCTGGACCAAACTTAAACGGCCCATGATACACATATGACCTATCGGCCTCCTTACCGATTTTGTCAAAAGCGGCCAATAAAACTTTCGGGTCCGTGGATGTACTCCGAACCGATTGTATTTCATAATCTTCAAGCAGGTCTAAGATGATAGTGTTCAAACTGTCCATACCTATTATTGGTGAACCTGTTGAACTGGCTGAGTGTTTGTAAAATGATCCCCAAAAATGAGGCTGTGGACATACACCCATAGCATATCCGTCATATGGGAATATTCTATATGCCTGTCCAATTTCAGACCAACTAACAGCATCCGACTCATACGATATACCTATGATTGATTGGGACAAGTTAGGATAGTCTTTCCAAGAGGTCATCAACTGGAACAATAACATATAGTAATTGTCCGTATACTGCGACCGGCGCACATGTTTAGATGGGTCAATAAACATAGCGGGGTCTCTATGATCTACACCCCTATACAGTGGGGTCGACCTCAAAGCGTTTTTACAATTGGTGCGTAGAAGCTCAATGGCCTTTTCGGATGTTATGGCCTTTGATCTACTTTTAGTACCTTTCTTATTATTCATTTCACTCAGGTAAGCATTAAGCCTCATGTATCAGATATCCATCCTTCAATTTTTCAACCGACCAACCTGGTTCTTTTCCAAGCTTTTCCATTACGCGATGCACAGTCGTATTGGCTATCCTGCCAAAGGCCAGCCAGGCGGTGGCCTTTTCACCCCTGAGGAACGATTTGATCATTTCGCCCGCATAGCCTTGACCCCTATGGGCTTCCTCAACACCAAAGTGTATCTCATAAATTTCGTTGCCATCGTTTATACCCCTGTATGACCGCTTGCGGAAAAACAAGGTACCATGTTCAAACTTGACCGGAGTATACATTCCATCAAAGCGGCCAACCTTATATTTGAGTGCCTCGTTGAGATAGGTGATTAGTCTCATGTCCCAAAAATCTCCATATCAAGTAGTATCTTAGCCTCACCATCCACTTCAACCAGGCCAACAGGTTGGATAGATAAGGCTTCGGCCGCATCGGCATAATAACCATCGGTAGTACTGTCCCTATTAGCCCAAGAGGTAGCGTCAGCATATATTTTTGTCAGTATACCTCCGGATGAAGCACTGGTAGGCATCCAGGAATATTGGCCGGCAGTAGGCACAAAACCACCAGTCCAACCGGTCTCATATGACCAGGCACTTGGCGGCGCCGGGCTGGCCGATGGAGCGGGGTCAAATGGTAACCTACCAATGAGTTTCACAGTATTAACCGGCTTAAATAGATAGGTCTGACACTGGAACTGGGTTTCCCACTTGATAACTCTGGCTTCTTCCTCACCCACATCATCTGTCATCATTGGGCTGCATGAGTTAAGGATTACCTTGACCTCAAAATCCAAATTCATTTCAGGCATGTTTACAATGAAAAACGCGTGGGGATTTAGGTAAGGTAATATTTGTTCCATTATTTGATCCACGTCCACGTTATGAAGGGCATATATTTGTAATGAGAAGGAAATGTTGTATGGTACAGCATTAGACGCATAAGCCGCTTGTAATTCACTGTAATTGGTTTGTAGCCGTATGTCTTGGTGCCTGTTAGTCATGCGGGTCACATCAAAGTCAATACCGGTCATGGCCACCGAAATCATCGGAAGCATGGCCTCGTCCCTACCTTTTTCTGTGGCCCATATATAAGCCTTAGTCTTAGGTACAAACTTGATAGGAACAATGTATCGGCCCGTAACTGTACCATCCTGCTTGTACCGTTCTATTTGTATATCATCAAACATGGATAAGAAGTTTATGATGGTTCGTCTTATAGACTTACCAAAAAAATATGTACGGGCCATGTGTTACCCCTCTATCATTTCCTTGATTTGCTTGCCATATGGGCCATCGGCCCTCACAATGAAATAGCCGTTGGGGAAGTCGAATGACACCTCACCCCTAAACCTCACCAGGCCCTTGTCTGTGTAGAACTTGTCAACCACCGCCTCCAAGTATTCACGGTGCAATGGGGATATTGGAATATTAGGTGTCGCAATATAATCCGATACCCTGATTCCTTCGTATTTATCGCCAAACTGTTTCTTGATGGTCCAATGGTTCAAATCAGCCCATAAATCCGTAATTTCTTTGGAGTAACAGTACCTTATTGGGCTACCGATGCCAAACACGTAGTATAGGTTACCATATACATGAGTATCGGCCTGGGTGAATGTAGCGAACACACCATCCCTTACCTTCCAGCCAAACTTCTTATAGAATATCTCATTGAGGGCCTTGTGTATGATCGGCAAAGTGCTTAATGGCAGACGCCCTTCACGGTGCATAGTTTTCTTTATAGGTAGATAGGTCTTATCCTTCTCATTCACCCCTCTGTACAGTATACCACCAGTAGACTTCATAAGCTTTAGGAATGGGCCACATTGCTTCCTGATAAGGTCAAGACCGGGCTGTATATCTTCCGTTTCAGTTAGATAGTGGTTAAGCCTCATAGTAATTCCTTTCGCAACCATTCATCGTTCAATTTAGCTGTTAGGGCATAATAGCCCTGTGGAAAATTGAAGCTGATCTCTGTATTTGGTCTTGCCTGGTCTATATTTTTATCAGTGTATGAGTCTATCAAGGCCTGTAGGTATGCTGTTTCCACCTCACCCAAGCTAAGAGGTTCTTTGCGATCAAAATGTATATATTTGTTGATGAATCCAAAGTTGATCTGGTATGCTGGGTCGTTGAAGGTATAGAACAGGTCCTTGATCTTCGGGCTCCAGCAGTAGTCAAAATCACCAATACCAAATACAACATGGGTAATGCCATATCCTTCTACATAGGAAAAGCTTTTAGCAGCAAATATACCGGAACGCACAGGCCAACCAAACTTTTTGGTAAACATCTCATTCATATACTTATGCAGCCAGGGGTAGGTGTTCATTGGCTCCCTGTCATCTCTCATTAACCTTAACATCGACGGCTTCGGTCTCATACCCCTGTAAAACAGATTACCAGTTTCCTTGCACATGGAGATGAAGGGTCCACACTTCCGTCTGAGAAGGAATAAGATGTCTTCCAGGCTGTTTAGTTCCTCGGTAAGGTATTGGTTAAGCCTCATTGTACACCCCTTAACCCATCTAGCTTCCGTTTCAGTTCTTCCCGTTCTTTGACAATCTGTTCATACTCAATCTTGATGTTTTTATCCTTAGGGTGCTGGATCATTAGAGCCCTATACTGGCGCTCAAGGTTCAGGATGTTGATGTAGTTTTGCTCTACCCGGTCACGGTTTATATCCGCCTTATAGGATTTTAGTACATCAACCACTTCCTGCTTAGTGGCCGCAAGGGCTTCCTTCTCAGCATACTTGGAGTCAATGTAAGTGTAGCCCCCAAAGAACACACCCAATAATGCAATAATAGCTGAGATATTTTTGATCAGGTCTATCATTTTGTCTATGCTCCATATATAGACTGGTCCACCGAGGGAGAGACATAAGCATTATCTGTAATCCAAGTATTATCACCAAATGCGGAGATGCCTGGCATTTCGGTGCTAAGGTCAGAGGACACATCACGGGCCGATTGGCTTTCCTCGGAGAAACGGTACGGAATTAAGTAGATTGCATGTGTCAGGCTCTTGAGTTGGAAGAGGGAAGTATCGTAGGCACTGTGGGTTATTTCAAAGGTCCTACCTTCTATAAGGCCATTAAAATCTTCCTGATAGAACGGGAACACTATAACGTCACCAGTAGCAGGTACATCTGTCTTACTCACATCCCGATACCAAGTGGCCTGTGGTATGTGAGCCACCAGCGCGTCCGTTGCCACCATACCAAAGGTAGAATATAACGTCGGGATTTCCCCAACCTCCATGATTATCTTAGTAACCTTGCCCTCCAAGTAGCCAATTGTCGGCGTTTCACCATAAAGGACATCAGCCACCTCACTACCGTCCCGCCTATAATAGGTACACTCTATCCCCACTATGTCACAAAACTCAGTGGCATAAGACTCCGCGAGATGGTACTCCGGATTGTCCTTTATACTATAAAAATTCCATGATGGTTTATTTGGACCCACTAAGGGGTTTCTCAATTTTGTTGTCACAAACTACACTCCATATTCAAGAAGCCTCATAAATTTCCCTTACCACCTCAGCCTAAACTAATCCCCCAGCCCTCATATACCTCGTTATCCTTAACGCTGGCCTCCAGCCTCTCCTTGTCCGCCTGGCCCTCACTAAGCAATGAATCCCCATCCAACGCCAGGCCCACATTGCTACCAACCGCATTGAAATTGGCAAACTTCAACCTAACCCGACCCAGGTCAATCTTACACAAGGCCAATGCGTAGTCATGGACCCATAGGGAATCATACAGGTTCTCAGCCGTTCCTTCAGCTATCAAACACCTCAACAGTATAAAGCCAGGGCTGTCCACACTTACATTGCCCGCCGAAGTGCTTAACGTCATAACACTACCAGATGTAGGCACCGGTGTAATCTCCAACTGATTACTATACCGATGATACACATAATCATAAGGTGCTATCACGTATCGCCGAACAGTGTCCAAAAAGTCCCGAGCAATATGATATGAAACCAATGAGTATCCATCAGCCATTCCACGCAACAAAACCGAATCGAACATTCCATTGTTGTAGAGGTAATTGGTAATGGAAAATAACTGATGCACCGAACCCATACCACCTATCTCATATCCCAATACATCCAACACGTTGGAAGGCATGTCATACAGAGATACCCCGCTATATAACAGCATGGTGTAATACCTGTCCGTTGATGACTGGCCTACCGCCCACTTGATAAAGGTCCGCCTAGCCAGGTCTATGTTGTCCATTGCAGTCATCGGGTCCAATTCAACCTTAACCGACGGTGCACCAAGCTTCCTATATATACGTTCCAACAGGGTTTGACTATTCATTTATCTCCTCCAAGTTTACACCTTACAGACCTATTTATAAGTATAGAGACCGCCAAAGGTATGAACCGATGATATATGAAATGTAATAGAGGGCTCAAAAACCAACCTTTTGGTGAGCGAGGGCCAGTCTAAGGCCGAGGAAACCACCCCCCATGCCCCTGTTCGATGATTTCGTCAAGAAACCAGGTACCTCCTTTGAGTACGGGCCAGAGCACCTCAGGATCCTGGAAGCGTGTGCCAAGGATTTCTGGGCGTTTGTGCCCCATGTCCGAATCGTGCATCCAGATCGGGGCCGAATCCCCTTCGAGCCGTACCCGTTCCAACGGGAAATCCTGGACACCATACTCACCAAACCCATGCTGGCCCTCTGTTGCAGTAGGCAGTGTGGAAAATGTGTTCAGAGTGACACCTTGGTTACCGTGCGGCACAAAAAGACCGGTAAGGTGGAAACGTTGGCCATTGGTGACCTGATGGCTAAGAGCAAAGGGTAACCGTGTTTACCTTCCTGACAAGTACTATAAATACCTCCAAAACCAAGGAGGCCATTATGCCAAGAAAACCAAATTTATGCCTGTATTGCCAGGAGCCGACCAAGAATAACATAATGAAGTATTGTTCCATTGAGTGCCGCACTGAAGCCTATAAGATCAAGGTGACCAAGGCCAGAGAAGCCAAATTGGCCACCAAGGCCCATGTTACTTGTGAGATATGTGGAACAAAGGCTACCTCACTTTCTTACCATATATTCAAATTACATGGGTTGAACATACAGGAATATATGGAAAAGTATAATAAAACTCTTGACCAGGTTATATTACCAGAGGTCCGTAAATCCTGGGGTGATAAGATCAAAGGTAAGGCCAACGGTGCCTCTAACCATGGGGGTTTGTATAGTCCTTATAGCCTAAAGTTTACTGGATATGATGGCCTGTCTAATGAGGAGAAGGCTAGAAAGATAAAAGCTCTACATGTTAAACAGAGCCAATCCAAAAAGGTTAACCAAAAGTCTCCGAACCAAGTTGGTTATTGGTTAAAGCTTGGATATACTGAGGATGAAGCGATAGCCAAGGTTTCCGACAGCCAAAGGACATTTACTAAAGAGAAGTGTATAGAGAAGTATGGTAAGGTAGAAGGAATCAAGCGTTGGAAGGCACGGCAAGACGGGTGGCAAGCTACACTGAAAGCTAAGCCACTGGAAGAGCAGGAACGCATTAACCGGTCTAAGTTTGGTGACACTGGATACTCAAAAATCTCTCAAAAACTGTTTTGGAAACTGTATGAAATACTCAAGGAAGAGTATATCGGTATTGAATTTGCTGAACATGGAGTCTCTAACCAATTTGGTAATGGGGAACATGCTATATATGACGGCCGAGGTTTTATGTTCCTTGACTTCCTTGTTCTGGACAATAAGAAGGTTATTGAGTTTGACGGTGATTATTGGCACGGTGAAAAAAGGGGTAACCAGAGGCGGGAAGCTCAACGTAACCAGCGTATAATGGATCAAGGTTACCAGTTGTTACATGTGACAGAAAAGTCCTATACTGGTGATCCTGGTAAAACGGTACAGGAGTGTGTTGATTGGATAAGAAGTTCATAGAGGAAATCGACCTTACCGATTACGAGGTTCTGACCCCCACTGGATTCCAAGACTTTGATGGGATATGTAAAACCGTACCATACGCCATCTGGACCTTGGAAACAGAGTCTGGTCTAACCCTCCAATGCGCCGATCACCACTTGGTCATGTCTAACGGAACACCAACACATGTAACCGATTTGGCGCCAGGTGACTCATTGGAAACCGAGTCTGGGTCTGATGTGGTTAAGTCTATAACAGTGACCGGAGACCCGGAACCTATGTATGACCTACGCAACGTGGTTGGTGGGGTCTATTACACAAATGGCATTGCCAGCCACAACACCACCCTGGTCTCGGTCTACGCCCTCTGGTACGCCATTTTCCATGAGGATAAGACACTGGGTATCGCCTCCAACAAACAGGCCTCCGCGGTGGATATCCTGAACCGGTTTAAGACCATGTATGAGGAGTTGCCAGTCTGGCTTAAGCCAGGGGTTAAGGAATACCAGAAACTTGGTATTGAGTTTGAGAATGGGACCAGGATCCTTGTGAGCGGCACTAGTGCGGATACGTACAGGGGGCGTTCATTGAACGTCGCAATTCTTGACGAATTTGCCAGTGTACCAAAGGGAATCCAGGACAAGTTCTGGGCGGCCAACTATCCAACCATTAGCCAGTCAGTGGAAGGCAAGATTATCGTGATCAGTACCCCTAAGGGCTGGGGAGACCTGTTCCATAAGATTTTCACAGAGGGGGAGAGAGGCGAAAACACTTTCACCTCACTTAGGTACGATTGGCGCGCGGTACCATGGCGCGATGAAGCCTGGGCTAAGGCCCAGTTGAAAAATTTGGGCTCAAGGAAATTTGCCCAGGAACATCTTACGGAATTCATAGGCTCCATCGATACCGTTATTAACAAAGAGACCCTTGAATCTCTGTTCTTTGATATCCGGCAGCCCCAAAAGACAGAGTTCCAAGGTCACCTTAGTATATATGAATATCCGGAACCCGGCAAGATATATGTGTTGGGTGTGGACCCATCCAAGGGCACAGGGGCCAATAGTTCCTGTATACAAGTGTTACGAGTGGATAACACAGACCCCTTTGAGCTAACCCAGGTGGCCGTGTTCCTGGATAACAGGACCTCGGTATACCTGTTTGCGGATATTTGTTGCAGGCTTGGTGAATTTTACAACCACGGATTTTTATTGGCCGAGTCGAACGGTGAAGGCAGTGCTTTGGTTCATAGGTTATGGTACGAGCTGGAATATGAAAATATGTTGCATGACCGCGCCAGTAATAGGGCTCCGAACTCAATAGGTATGCGAGCTACCGTGAAAAACAAGCCACAATTAGTTTTGTTTATGAAGCGACTCTTGGAATCTGGTAAGCTACACCTGTGTGACAAGGACACAATAGAACAGTTGGCCACCTTTATTGAATATGGTCAAAGCTTTAGGGGCAAGGATAATTCACCGGATGATTGTGTGTCGGCCTTGTATTGGGGAACCTGGTTTTTTAAGATGGATGTATTAGATAAAGTAATGAGTATGGCCAATGAGCCTCTTATGCTGGATGAGGATTCGGAGTTATGGACTGTTATGACGGATGATGATTTCCATGAGGAAATCGGAGATGGAACCCTGTGGGATTAGCTAAGAATGAAGGACTCAATCAGGCTATAATCCGGGCTGACTCTCCATGAATCATGGTCAATAACTAACAACTCTATACCCAACCTTTTACATTCTTTGGCTTTAATCATGTCTATTATTTTTCTTTCAGGTCGTAAGTGCCAATAAGCAGCGTTATATTCTATAGCCTTATTGAGATCCGGAAGCCATATGTCTAACTCAAGGCGCCTATTAGTATTGGGGTTAGTGATTACGGTTCTATTATTAGGTAGTATAGTACCGGTATATATTTGCCTGACATATTTTAATACCTCCTTTTCATCTTTTGAATATAGCAAACGTCTGGAACATAGCCGGCACCTACCTTCTCCTTTTATAAAGGCACCAATTTTATTTTCATATATATGACCCTCTGGACACTGAAAGAGATGGTTTTCATTGGAGCCTCTATATACGGAATCTAAAAACTTATACCCCTCGGTTCCTAATATTCCTTTCACTTGATCGATGGTGTATTTAATGTTACCAGCACAATATGGGCATCGGTATCTCTTAAAATTGCTCCATTTAACTTGGTAAACATGGTTGTCCGGACAACATACTGTAAGATAGGTTTGGGCGTTTTTATAATTATCACTTAGGAGTGTGTATCCTTCAGCTTCAATATAACTTTTTACATATTCAAAGGTATGTTTTTTGGTACCCGCACATATGGGACATCCACTACCACCTATAAAATCGTGTAGATGTTTTAGAATAATATGACCCTCGGGACATTGAAGATTGGCATACTTTTGCTGGGGGATATAATCATTCTCAAGATATTTCCAACCCCTTAGTTCAACCATACTAACGATTTGTGTGTAGGTATATTTGGCAGGCCTGCAAATGTTACAGTTCCGGCCTTGTTGGAAAACATTATATATGGTTTGGAAAATATGACCCTTAGGACATTGAATATCTAGTTTATCTTTTGAACCAATATATTCTTTAGACACCAGTTTATATCCAGGCCTGCTTTCAACCACTGATTTGACATGCTCGTATGATAATTTACCCGACATAACAGACTACCTCTCATAAATATTGATGTGGAAGGGACAGCGGCTAACCTCTCGCCGTTTCCAGTGTGTTACAGCACCTGGATTACCTTCTCACTCCTATTTATAAGATTTGGTCCTGTTGTCAAGGTCCCAGCTCACCCATGTCCCAATCAAACCCCCTACATTATGACATGGTAACGCTATAACCTTGGTACCAGTGTTGGCTGGTAAGGCTGGATAAGCCTTTGACTAGTATGTATACGGGTATGTTCCCGTTCTTATAAATAGGTATGTTCGATGTGTATACGACTATGTTGGAGAGGTGATATGATGAGAAAAGGTACATTACATGAATTGGAAACCATCAGGAAGATCAGGCACAGTGTAATAGCCAGGTTTCCTATTTTATGGCTCATGGCCACACTTGATGGTAAAAGCTCCGAATTGACCGAGAATCTGACCTTATGGGCCAGGACCAAGGGGCTAAACAAAGGAGCCCTGTGGGACCTTGGTATATCAAACCGAAAAACCTATAGGAAGAGCCATAAGGGCTGGAGGGCAGTTCGGATCGATATATCAAGATTATCAGTTGAAAAGCTGGCCATTGTGACAAGACATGTGGCCAAGGACAAGGACCAAAAAATACGTAATAAATTCAACAGGTTTAAACCCGTATACAGTAAACCTACTGGACAATCCATAAAGGAAATATATGAAAAAGCTACATTACAAGCCTCAGGTGATGATCCATGGCTTGCTAGCCATAGAGGTGATTATAATGAATTTTGCAGTATTATGAACAAAGCTCGGCGGTTTGGTGGTTCAAAAGAAGCATTGGAAACAGAAATATATAGCGGATATGATACACCTGACTGGTTTGACAAACGTTTTTGGAATCACTACTGGAAAGAGAATCCCTAACTGTGTACGGGTATATAATTCCACCCCACCTCCGGTTTGAAAGTGAGGTGTTTAGGCTTCACCGGAGGCAGGGTGGTTATAGGTTAACCCTTGTATATCTTGCCATCCTCATAAAAATCATATCGGACAGCCACAAAACCTCCCGTGCGGTCCCTGTCTAAGCAGGATTCTTTTCAGGTAAATGAAGAGTTTCATAGTATCGCCCATATAACCCATGCAATCACCGCCCACATCACCAGGCTTATCGGGAGTGCGATCAGAAAGCCCTTAAAGAAGTTCATCTTGCCTCCATCTTTGCCTTAATCCATTTCTGAAATGATTTAACACCTTCTCCTTGGCCTCATTGAACTTGTAGACCTTGATCATGATAACTCTCATATCACCAGCTTTCCTTTCTCTCTAAGCATCTGTTTAATTTTGTTCAGGTTTTCAAGGTTATTGATACTCAGCTCAACCAGTTTCTTACCAACCGTGATCGGCTGGATGCAAATACCCTCTGCATCCTCGACCAGCTCGGCAGTGGCCCGGCTAAGCAATAGCTTGAGCTGTAACGTTTTGAGAGGTTTAGGCATCAAGTCTTCCACCGGAACCTCTTTGGTAAGGCCCGGAAACTCATGTTTCCACTTCTTTTCCCAGAGGTTAAGAAGCTTTACATGGGTCAGCTTGAAAGTGGTATCATGGTGTTTGCCTTTATGATGGGCCAGCTCATGCAGAATGGTGCACACATTCTCACCGGACACATTGATAATCATTCGATGGGACTGGGGCCAGACCCGGGCATTGGTTCTCTTGGTCTTATGATTGGTGTATCGAATTTGGTAAACGGGCCAGCTTAGTTCTTTGGCGACCAGGTTGGCCAGTTTGACCGCGTTGGTATGGGTGATATGGAGTGATTTGGTGGGGTGATTATCACACAGGGCCGCTTCGCCTATCGATCTACGTCTGTCCATAGCGTAACCTCACTTTCGGGGCTATCCTAACATACCCGTATACATATTGTCAAGCATTATTTTAGCCCAACCGGTACACCTTGGATCCGCGGTTTAAGGACACCTCGGAGCCCATGAAATTCATATACATGGCTTACGAGGATTGCTTGGAACGCGAGGACAAGGAAAGACCATACTCCACCATGTCTTAAAGAAAATAATTGATCCTGGTCGATCCTGGTGAGATTTATTCCTGAACAAAAAGAAGGGGTTAGGCATGTAACCTAACCCCTTGTTCCTGTTGACTAATTCCATAGGCCGGATTCTCACCGGCGGTGTGCCGCTCATTATAGTGCCCCAAACCCTACTTGCATTTGAGCGCCGGGTCATGGCCCTCATTATAACTTGACACCATCGGTTCAGTTTTGATCCTTCTGATTCGATTAGCTGTTGACCTTTACCCTGGTTCATGACGCCAGAGGGGTTCAGTTTCTCGATATACTGAGGAACCAAGCCGTGGTCTGCCTGTTCGGTTGTTAGCCTACTAGGGACTTTTTGCGGGCGGGGACTTTGGCCCGCTGGTACATTCACACCTGTACCGCTATGAAATTGTCAAAGAATGTTTGCCGGGGTGGGGATTGGGTTGACCCGTATACCCCACAGGCCTACTTTATAACCGGGGCTTCGTCGCTTCATCTGGGACACCACGTGGTTGCTAGCTTTGGTACCTATCCCGTCCGCTCCACCATTTGGTTAGGCGCCTACGGCTCTTCCATGCGCCGTTCAAATCCGGGGTTTCGCCCGGCCAACCCGGCAAAGGGCTGTAATCACTTGTTAAAGTAGTTCATAGGCTACCGTATCCCACTGCCAGCGGTCAATATTGAATTTCTTCACAGATAGCTTGAAAACCTTTTCCTCAATAAACGGGCCTGGCTTTTTGACTTGTTTTTCAATGAAGTCCGCCAATGTTCGCCAGCCAAAATCGCTTGTGATCTCGAAATCTTCTCCGGAGAGGTCAGGATACATACGTTTTGTCTTTGTTTTCATGGTGTCTAACCTCCTTAATAGAGTTATTATCCCTTTGGCATCATATAGATAGTGATCTGTTTATCACCTGCCTCGCCGACAAATTTGGTCAGAATGAGGCCATGGCCATTACGTTCAGGAATGATCTGCGGAAGGCTCTCTTCCGAAAGGAACCGCTTCAGCCTGGCCTTGAGGGCCCGAGGCTTTACTTCCTCTGGTTCCACTTCATACCCTCGATCTTTGGTACCAAACTCGGCGTGAAGGGGATTGTATATATAATCACCAGAGCACCCACACATGCATTTATTGGGCGTACCAAGGTAAATCTTCAAAACTTTATCCAGATCGATCTTCATGTCATAACCTCACTTTCGGGCCTATCCTAACACAATCCGGTCCGTTTGTCAAGGGTTATTTTTCACCAAATTTCTCAATAAAGGCCGCCGGCCGACCAGTAAACAGGGTTTTACTACCCACTTCAATACACTTAATTGTTAGACCCGTTTTAGCAAGATTACGAACATGATAATAATATTCCTCCCAGACATGCTTGGTTCCCGGAGTCCGGAGGTAAAACTGGCCAGGCTCAGTCTTGAAATGAGCCACCAACTGGGCGGCCAAGCAACCCATACCATTGGCTATCTTTTTGGGAAATTTCTTGCCACAGGGGAGCCCATTGACTATATTGAACTCATTGAGAAATTCGGCCAGTTCCAGCCCATGACCCTTCGGGTACCCATCAAATTGGCGATACAGACAGATGATTTCCTTACCATCCTCATCATAAACCCTTGTAAGGCTTCGTGTTCCCATTTGGTTCCTCCTTTGTTGGTGGGGGTATCCCGGCCTTGCACCGGGTTCTCCTCGGCCATACGGCAACTAAGGTGTCTTACTCGTTAGACGAACAACATCATGATTATAGCCTACCCTAACACATCTTGATCCGTTTGTCAAGAAAAATGTTTGCTTATGGAATCAAGTGTTTAAGCGGATGCCTCCCGCAAAGCTTGCCTCCATTAGCCAACAAATTTCTGGCGGCCTGTACAGTCTTGGGGTTCTGTTTGTACCCAATTTCACACTGGGTTCCAAGATTGGTTACCTTACCCTTATCCAGTCTACGCTTACAATGGGTACAACTGAAGGCCTTCATTTTCTTTTCCAACACCTTTTCGCGATCCGGATCGTTCATAGCTATCTCCTTTAAGATATGGAACCTTTAAAAATCTCAACACCAGAGACCTGGGCTTGACCAGAGACCTGGGCTTGACCATAGACCCAAGCTTCACCATAGATCCGGGCTTCATGTGAGACCCAGGCTTCACCAAAGACCTGGGCTTGACCATAGACCCGGGCGTTACCATAAACCCAGGCTACACCATAGACCTGGGCTTGACCAGAGACCTGGGCTTGACCAGAGATCCGGGCTTCATGTGAGACCCAGGCTTTACCAGAGACCAGGGCCTCCGGACCCACATAAGCGGTATTTTCCACCCTGGCAGTATCCTGAACCCAACCTTCCCCATTTGGGTGTTGGTGCCAACCCTTACCGGTATTGGGTAACCAGGTGTGGATTTTCCTTATCTCGTTCCAGTTCATATCATAACCTCACTTTCAGGCCTATCCTAACACAAACCGGCACACCTGTCAAGAAAAATGTTTCATAATCAGATCAGTGGGTTACCTGGCCTCATACTGGGGGCAATAAGACACAATGACCCGTGCGCTCTGTTTGCAGGTTTTGGTGCAGGCTCGGCAGACCTCATTCTTGACTTTGAACCAGGCCCGTTCCCATTGTCTTGGATTCATATCCTCAGTGATTTCTGGGGGTACCTCTTTGGACTTCTTGTACACAGTGACGGTCTTGGTCTTGGGCTCCGCGTTCCTCTTACGGGACCGACCAGTGGGCCGGGTCACCTGTTCAACCAAAAGGTAAAGGGTGGGTGCATCGATCTTGAGGTCCTTAAATAACTGGTCAAAGTCCAACTTGGCCTTGGCTAACCTGTTGTAATGTTTGATGGTTATATACTTATCCCATTTGGGGATGTCATACAGGTGGGGATAAGCCTTTGGTTTTACTATGGTTCCATCGACCAATTCACCCCTGTAATACTTACGGTCCCGTTTGAACCCTACTTTGCAGTTTGGAAGCATTGTTGCTTTGGCTCGCATCATAATATCTCCTCATAAGTTGAACGCATTATAACACATTGTTACAGCGGCGTCAAGAAAAATGTTTACTAATGGAATCAACGGTTTATCTGGTTTATGTATACCCAGGTTATGCTGGATACTCGTATACAGGTCGTAGCACGAATTTGGAAAATACCATAGGGGTCGGAGCTGATTATCTGGAACGAGGTACCAGCGTTTCCTGTGAGGGATGGTATAACGGAATTAAGAGGATGATATGGAACCAATCGTGTTACGAATTGACAAACTGAGTAATATCAATGGCTTAGCTTATCATCCTTTGATTCCCAGTATATAAGGCATAAGGGTTTTGCAAGGTTAGGTCTGTACCCATATTTTCTCTTGACAAGTGGGTCGTGTTATGATAGGATACGTTCAAACTTATGAGGAGGTGTTATGAATAAACGACAGGAAGCTATTTGGCACAGATTGGTTGATATAACCAAAGGATGCAGGAACGACATGCATGAGCCGGATGAACATGGTATTAAGGCTAAGGTGGTTGGTAATCATCTGGACAATGCATTTGGAGACCGTCAGGGATCTGGTGAATTTGTTGTCATAATCGACCGGGACACTGATACCATTCACAAAACCGAGGCCTTCAATTTGGCCGATTTGATTGCATTGGCAAGGAGGTAGTAATGAGGCGAGCCAAGAGTGCCAAGAGGTATAGGCGGACCAAAGCGGAAATAGCGACCGATAAAGCCAGACGGACCGAAGAACCAACCGAACCCAAGCGTCACCGTCGAACCAAGGAAGAAATGGCTCAGGTGCGCCTGGATAAACGGGTGGCTCAGGCCGAGGAGGAACCCATTTTCCTGGTTGACAGGAAGTCCTTACCTATTCATGACTTGCTCACCGTGATCAAAGAGAAATATGAACAGCATCGGGGCCTTCGTACATGTGACCGGGTGCTCCAGTTGGTGGCTGAGTATGAAAAACTGCTTGTGGAAGTTACGGCCTATCGACATGGCCTGAAGGTATAAGGAGAAATATACTGACACCCGCGGAAGCTGTGGACACGTTGGAAAACGGGAATATCCGTGACTTTAAGGCTTGGCTCAGTCAGGCCAGTAAGTTGGACATGTTAAACGCTATTGAGTATTACAGTGGGAACATTGGTTCCCCGCACATGTCGATCTACCGGACGATCCGGTTTTACTTGGAGGCGATGAATAATGCTAATTGATGTATATGGGGTAAAAGTAACGGGGTCATTTACCACAAAACGGGCCCCAATGCAACCCAATCTCCCCGCTTTTGATCTGATGTTGACAAACGGGGACACAAAGGTGGTGTATGAGACCTATATACCCACCACATTTTGCCAGGTTGATCCCAGTGGGGTTTCATATCCAAAGCTAACGAAACGTGGGCTACATGAGGGCTTATCTTACTTTGTTTCTTCGGCCTTACATGGCAGTAAATTGGAGAAAAGGTTAGCTTCGGAGCTTGGCCTGGATAAGTACACCCTTCAGATAATTGAGGATTATATAATTCGGCTATACATGGTGCCGCCGGGAAAGCTCAAGACCAATGTATGAGAAGCGGACCAAACTGAATCACATGGTCGGTGAGCCAAAGAGTTACAGGGACAGTTCCCTGAAGCGCTTATATCTCACGTTAGATGAAGCACAGCGGTTGGCTTTATTGGTATGTGATGTTGACAAACTGGCCAAGCATGATATAATATACACAGGCCGGAAGACAAAACAGACTTGTGCTACGTATGATGAGGAGACCAAGAGGATATTGATCCATATTGGCCATAACAATGTACATACCATTCTACATGAACTGGCCCATAGTGCGTCATGTAACCATGGTAAAATATGGCGCGGAACATTTGCGCGGTATATTGAGTTATGGAATAATGGGTGGTATGAGTATTTTGGAGGATAGGTCATGCTAACAATGTGGGATGTGTATTGGATTACAAGGTTGGATAGTATCAATGTGTTTTTGTTAATGCTTTTGATTTCCGTTGCTGGTTTTGGTTGTACATATATGTTTTCCAGGAACCCATCAACCAGCAACCAGCGGCCTGGAAAAGATACAGAAGGATCTCAAGCCTGATAATTGGTTTTATCATATTCTTGGGTATTAGTATCTCGGCTATCCCAACCACTAAAGAGTTTGCAGCCATTTACCTGATTCCCAAGGTGGTAAACAATGAACAGGTCCAAAAGCTGCCGGACAATGCTGTCAGGCTTATGAATGAGAAGCTGGAACAGTGGATTGAGGATGTAAGAGGAGCCAAGCGTGGAAAGTGACATGTTAAACTTTTGGGAAAACAAGCCTCCGGACCATGTGAACGATCTTGGTGTCAAGTGGTGGCTGGACAAGGAGACGACAGGTTATGCCCAGAAGCCGGATATCCATGGAGTATCGTTACCTGAGGTTTGTGCATGGATGGTTCAGTTACCAAACGGGTCCTATACCAGGCTGCTTACATATAAAGGGGAGGTCCTCATGGAAAGTCAGCGTCTTGAGGACATAGGTTGTAGAATAGACAGGATGAAGGTGGAAGAGAGTTTTGCAGGAATGACAACTTGGCGCAAAATGTTTAAGGAAGTGTTTCAGGAAACAGGTGACACTTTCGATGGTGTTGAGATGACCCTGAGTGAGAAGGACCTTGATGTGAGGTTTGATGCTGGTTATGGGTTATCGGAAGGTAAAGCTTTCACAGCGTGGTCGCGGAACTATGTTTACTTCCCTGTTGTTTATGATGGGGCTGAGTGGATTGATTATGTGCCCCGTAACCCAAATGGTGAAGCCACTAATCATATTGGAGGTCAATGAGGTGAAGATATACGTGCTTAGCCGATACCAATTGGCTCATTATATTCCGGACAGGAAGTATAAGGATAGTCTCCACGCTCTTATTTCTATAAGGAACCCAGGGGCCAAGCTGGCCACATATATCCATGTGTTTGACAAGGTGTTACACCTGACCTTTTGGGATATGAGTGGTGATATACCTGGTACCCCTTATAAAATCATCCAGTATGACCAGGTGGCCGCGATTACAGCGTTTGTTGATTCCCTGCCGGATGACTGTGTCCTGGTGGTTCAGTGTGAAGCAGGTATTTCAAGATCCGCTGGTGTCGCGGCAGCCATTGACAAATATGCTAATGATAGCCCGGCAGACTGGATATTCAAGTCTGGTAAGTTTGTGCCTAACATGACAGTGTATAACAAGGTGCTGAATGCCTTTATGGAATCCGTGTACAAAAATCCGAATGGGAACTGAGGGTTGACAAATATGGCAAAGTGTGATATAATATAACAGAAAGGGTTGAGAATATCTGCCATGCCTGTGGAAAGAAGCATTGGTGGCGTTTTGGTAAGTGTCCGGCCTGCGGGGTGTATGAGATGTGAGCGAAAAGGCCTGTGGTGCCGGTATGGAAAAGTGTGATGGCTGTGAGGCCTATAGAAATCATTTAAGGTAAGGGGAGGGTAACAATGGATAAAAGTGTGAAAGCAAAGAAATTCGAGGCGATCGTTTTGGTGGTTGAGATATGTGATTATCTGGAGATAGGATCGGATAAGACGCTGGATGTTATTAAGGCCATAATCGATTCGGAAACGATACCAAAATGGAAAGCTTCTTTTCCAAACAAACCCGAGGTTGTACCGGTGGAAAGGCCACCAATACCAAAATATAGTCTATGTGTGGACTCATCCTGGATCCACAGCTTTGGTTACGACAGAAAACGCCGGAAACTCACAATGGAAACATTGGCTGGTGATTTGTACATATACGAGGAGGTACCCGAAAACCTTTGGAATATGCTGGTTGCAGATATTGAGTCCGGTGACTCTCCTGGTATGTTTTATAACCAGTGGATCAGAGGTGTGTATCCTCGTAAAAAATAACGGAGACATAAATGGGGACAGTATAAAAGGAGGAGATTATGTTTGAGGACATCATTAGTGGAAAGAGTTCGGACGTGTTGGTTGCGAAAAACTCATCATGGATTGAACGGTTTGAGTGGTCTGGTGGTACACTCACTATGGTAACCGATACTGGTAAAGAATACCAGTATGTTAAGGTTCCATTACATATCTGGGAGGACCTGAAGGAGTCCTTTGAGGATGGGGATTCGCTCGGCGCGTTTTACAATCGGTACATAAAAGGGGAATACAGGGAGGTCTAATGAAAGTATTCTACCATGATGATACTGACGGTCGATGCGCCGCACATGTGGTAGGTGACCTTACATATCCAATTATGTCTATGGCCCATAGTGAATATATAGCTATGGATTATAACAAGGAATTCCCATTTGATAAGGTGGTTATGGACGAGTCGGTGTATATCGTGGATTATAGTCTCCAAACAAAAGATATGGACCAGCTCCTTGGAATCACCAAGAATGTGTTCTGGATCGATCATCACCAATCCGCCTTGGAGCGATACAAGGGGTATGATAAGGAGATCAAAGGACTCAGATACAATGGTTTAGCTGGCTGTGTGTTGACCTGGATCTACCTGAAGTATGGGGTTGTAATCGAGCCTATTCAATATGAGTTGGAAGTGCCGGAGTATATCCGGCTGGTTGGTGACTATGACACCCGGACCTTCAAATATGGTGACAGGTCCTTACACTTTTATTTTGGCTTGCAGAGCGAGGATACAGGGCCTAAATCACAGCTATGGAAGGATGTCAAGGCCTGTAAGCAGCTGGTAGATAAGTTTGTTGGTAATGGCTTGATCATCTGTAATTACAGGAAGCAGCTCTATAAGGAGCTGAAAGACAAGATGCTTATCGGCGAGTTTGAGGGCTATAAAGCCATTGTGCTAAACGCGGATGCTAATTCCAATGCGTTTGATTCTGTGGCCGGTAAGTATGATCTGAACATTTCGGCAGTATGGAATGGTGAGGTCTGGAGCGTAAACCTGTATTCCAAGACTGTTGATGTGGCCAAGCTGGCCGAGATGAGCGTTTCCGAGCTACCCCCGGTCTAAAACTCAATCCTAATCTAATGTACCGGCTGTAATCTCCATCTTCGTTGCAGGTAGACCATCTTTCCCGAATTCCACTGTCAATCTGATAATCTTACCATCTATGGTCCTTGTCCTCAGGTTTACAGTATTATTCCATAGCCTGGCTATATGCTGGAGAGTCTTTTCAGCATATTCCTTGTTCAATGGGATACCTGAGTACCTGTGTTCAAGTAGAAGTTCTTGGCCGCCATAGGACCCATTGACCACTTCTATTCTTGGTACCATGGAGGAGGCGAAGCTTTGGATCACGATTTGTCTAATCTGTTCCGCTGTATGTTCGGTCCTCACATAATCGATGTGGATATACTCTTCCACCTTGATATAGATGTATAGATCCAGCTTATCTATCAATTCCGGTGTTAGGAACTCTTGGATAAGCATCCAGTCTGTATAGATGGTCATTATTTCTTTGACCTTCTCTATACCTTTATTGGAGTGATCATCCCAACTGGCCTTCTTGTCAAAATCGGTGCAGTTTTCATATTCCGTACCATGGCGGCCCTTGTTCCACCTTTCCTCCACGGACCTTAGTATCTCGGAGCCAATGAGGTAGGGGTTCAACGACATCTTGTCCTCTGCTTTAACCAGCGAGTTGATATAGTTATACTGGCCATGTTCCATGTCTGTGAGGAGGCCTTCCTTGAACAGCTGGCCCATGATTTTTTCGTGGCACCATGTAGAAAATCCTTCATGGGTGTACTTGGTCCTGGCCATGGGGTAGTAATATTGACCTTCCATCCTAAGTACCTCAAGCACGTCTTTCTGCCAATCTTCCAAGTACTTGGAATTATCAATGATGAACCGGAGGATGTCTTCCGTTGGTTCTACTGGGGTTTTGCGTTGGATTGTTCTCCACAGCTCATGATTGAATTGGTGAACCTTTTGGGGTGTTTCAGTATAGGCCTCGGCTGAAGTAGGTACATCGATACCATCATGGGCTGTAATATCAGCGAACTGGGATTTATTGGCTGATCTGAGTTGGAGCTTATTGGCCTCGTATACCCGCTTCTTCTTTTCCTCCTCGGTCTCTATATCATAGGGGTTGGAGTGGTACTGAAGTGCTTTGCCAGCATCCATCACCATTTCCAACTCATCAATACCATAGATTCTCTCATACTCATTGAAGCGAATATTAGCCTGAGTAATGATCTGGTTTAGGTCCCGGCGAGTATTTTTGAACCATTTGTTATGTTCAAACATGAGGCAGTGGGCCATTACGTGGGTGATAACAAGGGCCTGAACCGCCAAGGTGTTCTCGGAGGATAGATACGCTCTATATGGATCAGCATGGAGCACGACTTCCATTGGCAGTGTGGCGGAAACCTTATCATGGATGGTCCGGAGACGCTCATAGTTCCGGCCGCTTGTCCAGTGTGATAGGCCTGTAGGAAATCCATAGGCCAAGATTTCCAGCATTTTCCCTGAAGGGACCAGGTCGAAATATATCTCTGGAACCTCAAGGCCAAAAAGCTCCTTGTATAGTTCCTTGGCTCTGATCTCAATTTTTTCCAGGCGGTCAACGTCAGCTTGTTCCATTGCTTATCCTTTCTTAGGCCCCGGCTCGAACAGGAAAAACTTCAGGGCATCCCATATATCTTCCTTTTTGGTAATCTCACAGGCGAACACGTGGTCCGTAGTGTTCTTATAGAAGTTGTTACCATTCTTTTCGGTCCGTTGGTTAAACTTGAAGGATTTCTTCATGGCATCAAGCAGCTCCTCGGTTTGGTAAGGGCTTTCCTCTCCAACCTGGGTGTAACAAAACATATTGAGTTCGGACTTTAGTAAGGATTTGATTGAGGTGATCATTTCCTTCATGTCCCATAGCTCTCCGTCTGAGGAATATGTCACATAACGATTCCATGATTCCACAGGGTATTCCGTTTCCATGGTATACTGAACCAAGGCCATGGCCGGGGCACCCAAGGTTCCACCATCCGAAGCTCGGCCAAAGAAGCTCTCCTCTTCAACCAGACGAGCATCTGTAGTGTGAGTAACAAACCGGATCTGAACATTATCATATGTCTTCCTGAGGAATGACACGAACCAAAATAACAGCGACCGGACGAGATACTTTTTCTCAGTGGTCATGGAGCCAGAGGAATCCATCACACAGAATATGACAGCATTGGACCTGATTTCAAGGTCCTCGTCGATCTGCTTGAACCGGAGGTCATCGGAGTCAATGAGTAGGTTGGTCTCAATGGATTGGTCAACCTGGTTGGTTTTGACCAGGATAATAGCAGCCTCTATATCACAGCCGGTTTGAACCAAGGCCTTTGTGGCCGTGTCCTCATCACAACCTGTCTCTTTGGAAACCTCATCCACGAACACCACCATACGTTTCAATGCTTCTTTCAAGGTGCGTTTCTTGTGTAACCGTGGTATGATCCCCACTTTGGATATGGTGTCAAATCTGAATCCTACTGGTATCAACTGGGCCGCCGAGGTCTTCTCCTCAATGTAAGGTAGGCCTAGGTCCGCGAACATAATATCCAGTAGATAATCCAAGGAGACCTCCGTCTCCATGAAATAATCACCAGGATCTGAGCCGGCGCCTTCTACTCCATCACCATCCTTGGCTCGTCTGGCTATAACATCACCCGGCTTAGCTGGGCCTTGCCCTAATCCCCCGGAAATAGAATCACCATCTTCGTCCTCGTCGTGACCATGGATGAACTTATAGTCCTTGAGTCCCCGAACGGGTATCATGACTTTTTTGCCGGCCTTCCTGGTGATAATTGACTCTCTGGATATAACGTCCTGCACATTTTCCCTAATGGATTTGTCAATCTTATCCCTATGGCGTTGTGCGTCCGCTTTGCCACGCTCTGAAAGCGACCAGTCGTTCCAGGCCTTTATAGGCATTCGCTCACCTCATTGATAGTCTTACAGACCAATTTTACATCATCCTCAGTCAGACCAGGATGGTTTGGTACATATAGGCCGTGTTCGTGTATCTTATCAGCATTTGGGGTTAAAGTTTCCCGCTTATACTGGTAATTCACAAAAAATGGTTGTCGGTTCATTGATCCACATACTATTGGACGACATTCAATGGAATTGTCGGTCAATGCTTTGACGGTTTTTTGGCGGTCCTCCACCATGATTGGGTAGGCAAAGTTTACACAATCTATATCCAGCTTAGGTTTCCAAGTCACATTAGTAATAAGCTCATCATACATCATGTAATTTCGACGCCTGGCCTCTATATACTGGTCAAGCTTTTCCATCTGTTTTAGACCCAGGAAGGCTTGAATTTCCATGGGCCTAACGTTATATCCTGGAACATAGAACGTAAAGGCAGCATTGAAATCATCGATTCCGTAGTCAGACCTAAGCTTTTCCTGTACTTCTTTGGGTAGGTTCCGGTCCCAGCCATGTGCCCTTAGCATTAGGAGCATTATATACAGTTCCTCACTGTTTGTACACGCCATACCCCCCTCTATAGTGGAGATAATATGTCCGAAGAAGCTGGAAAAAGTGCTCACCATACCAAAATTGCCACAGGTGGTACCTTTGTATTTGGAGCCAAGGGTTTCGCAACCGTCCTCGATCAATATGGCCTTATGTTCCTCGCATATATTCTTTATCTCATCATAATCATTGGGAAAGCCAAGGATGTTGGCTGTCTGGACCACAGATGGGGCATGGTCCACACAGAGCTGTTTTAGGTGGTCTATATCGAGTCCCAGGTTGTCCATGTTTACATCGCAGAGTATGATGGTGTTATAGTCCAGATTCATATATGGCGTGATGGTTGTAGCCCAGGATATAGCCGGTACAATGACAAAATCGTAATGTGACTTGGAGACCAGCTTAGATGCACATGCCGCTATAAGGTTGGCTGAGGATCCACTATTGGTCATTACAGCGTACTTGGTACCTATGTAGGACGCAAAGGTGGCTTCAAACTCCTTGGTTAATGGACCCATGGTAAGCTGTGGGTCCCCATATAACCAGGCTGCCAGATCGCATCGCTCATTTACATCGTTTAACTGTGACGCTAACTGTATCTTCATGCTAAAACCTCTTGGAGAGCTGGATTTTGATATTTTGAGCACAAATTGTAAACATGCTCGGCAATTACACGTGGGGATTGATCTCCGAGCTGTACTTTTGTATGGGTTGGTCTTTACCCAGTAGATAGCGGTACCATGAGATTGTTCTCTCCAACCCATAGAGTAAGTGTGTAAACCGCCTTGTGCCAAACTGGGCCTCATATTTATCGATAGACAACATATGGCTCACAGGGGCGGATTTGACAACCTCATCATTTGAGGGTGATACCTCAAAACATGTATCCGTCAGGTTCGCAATCAGTGAGGCCAGGTCTCGTATGGAGTACTTATGGCGCTTTACATTGGCTATGTTATATGCCTCACCAGGATTACCATGGAACAGCACCTTCAGCATCATTTCCACGGCATCGGTGATATATAACCAGGAGCGTATGGCCTGACCGGTATCATGTAGCACAATCTTACCTGTGGTGAGGGCCTGGGTGATGAAGGAATTTAGTACCCTGGCGTCGTTTAGCTTAGGTCCCAGGCCATAGGCATAGCTCAACCGGACTATATGGCCGCCGAGCTGGTGGGTGATGATTTCACCAAGCTTCTTGGATTCTATATACCCAGCTCTTGGATCATCAAGGGGTGTTGATCCTATATCTGTTTCCCTATGTACCTCATTTTTATTGCCGGAATATACAGCATCGGATGAGATATATAGGAATTTACCACCGGGTACTAACTGGTTAAAGAGCTTCCTTACACAGGAGGCATTTACCGCAATGGTAGATAGGGGGTCCTTGATAAACACTGCTGGAGATGAATACCCTGCTGCATGTATGATGTAATCGAACATTGGATAGTCTTCCATTACATCATTGGCCAGGTCAAATTGCATAAGGTCAATAGGGTACATGATGTCCAGATGCTTTTGGCTCGGCTCCACTTTGTATATGGCCTCTACATAGGCACCCATCGCAGCGAAGAAGCCGGCCATATGGATCCCAACTAGGCCAGTACCACCCGTGACCAGGACCTTCTTACCTTCCAGATTAGGCCACTTGGCCGATTCTACAATGGTACTGACGTTCCGTTCAAGTAGGTTCATGGGAGTAGCTCCTTTATTTGAGTGTGTAGTGATATGGGATCCAAACCATAGTATATCTCATGCTGGTCAATGGTTCCATAACACTCCTTATAATTCCTTGGTATAGAAATGTCGTATATGGAGTATAGGCCGGGTGTAGCTCTGGATAAGGCCTCTGTTATAACACCAGCTAATGTGCTCCGGTAGAACGGACTGACAATGATGTATCGTTCATATGGAAACGGGGAATAATACTCGAAGGGCTGTACCACATTATAATATATCACATCAACCGGCAGGTCTTTGGATGCTTCAAGCACATTTTTTAGCATGGGACCGAAGACCAGTATACACACCTTTGACTGTTTGACCTGAATGTGTTCGGTATTTTCCCTGTTGGAGCCATGACCCAATTCAGATAGCCGGTAGTAAGTGGGCCGAGACTTATAATGGGTTCGGAAATCATTATCAAACTCACCTGGGGAGCCAGGCACCACGATTCGCAGGTATGGTATGGAGAGTAAGGCCTGTATATCACCCGGCGCGCCGTGGGTTTGGCCGAGGGCCGGGTAACAATAGCTGGAACCCACGGATATGAAGTGTCCCACAAGCTTTTGGTAACCAAAGTCTAATTTGATCTGTTCCAGGGCTCGCTCCGCGATGAATGGTGCAATGGTATGGAAAACGGGAATATAGCCAGTCATAGCTAGACCGGCCATCACTCCTACTGTTGCCTGTTCCAGTATACCAATGTTATATATCCTGGTAGGATGTGTCTCAAACACCTGCCGGAAGCTATATATCCCTATGTCTCCAAGCAGTGTTATCACATCCGGATCTTTATACATGATGTCTGATAGTGTTTTGACCAGTTGTTTCCTCATACCTACCATAGCCTCCGCACGACCATATAGCCATTTCTATCAGCTTTCTCATCAAATAGGATATCATACTGGGCAAAATTTGTCAATATATACTGCCGGGCGTCATGGTTCTTGATGTCCATAGTGTCATCTAACACAATATACTCGGACAGGTCCTTGAGGGCCAGGAACTCAGCATAACTGGTAAACACGCCACCGTCCAGTATTAGTAGGTCTATATTGGTTGGTAAGAGGTTTATAACGTTCCGGCCAGTTTTATATTCCTCCAAGTCCCGTGCTAACCAGCTGGCACATTGACTGTGGTTATATCCCCTGAATAAGGAACCAGCCATTTTCTGGTAGTCTATCACTTCAGCTGTAACATGACCGTAGAGTAGATGGATGTTAGGCCGGTTTGGTATATTCTTAGAGGCCAAGTTCCAGTTCTCACTATTTGACTCTACGGTCCAAAACTCCTTGGACATATCATCCTGCATTGCATCGGTGACACATTTAGTGGATCCAAGACCGGAACCTGTGCCTATTTCCACAATGGTCTTTATATCATCCTGTTGAACGGTGGTGTATATCCAATCGCCTAATTTTGTTTCCCTGGTAATTTGGCCTTTCATACGCCATGCTCCTCAATGTATTGTTCTCGTTCCGCTAACACCAGACCCATCACCTTTACCTTATCTACATTGAGCAGGTTCACTATGTCGAAGTACATTTGGTAAATATGGGCTCCGGATGAGAAGGCTATTAGCTTGCCGTCATGTATGTAAGGGGAGCCTTGTAGGGACTCATTCAGGTAACATAGAACATACTCCTTCAATATCTGCAAGCCACCAAGGTTCTCAGGAAATCCAGCATATAGGTCCCAGCTTCGGAAATATACATCCATGTTAAGACACCCATTGACTACCTTGAATGAGATTGTCCTGAGACACGGTGGGTCATCAAGGAATGTGGTCTCAGCATTACCTATGGCAATCGTTGCCTGGTTTGTGTTACCCTTTGATTGAACCAACAGGTCCATGACGCGCCGAAGCTGTTTGACAATAAACTGCCCGTAGGAATAAACTTCGTTGTCCGCTAGTTGATCCGACATGAGGTACCGAACGAAATAGGCTGTGATCTTATCCTCATCCGTAGGGCCCGGTATGTTAGGTGGCATAATGGGAGCCAGTGGCCTGATCCATGGTTGATTGATCACCGCGGTCAACCATGGCAACTGTTTCCTAATTTGGCCCACGTAGCTGCCGCCCTTGATCACGTAGTCGTAGCCATTCTTGACACAGAGCCACATTACCTGGCGCCATACATCTTGGATTGTGCTGCCCGACACGAAATTCGATTCCATCACAGTGTAACCTCCTCAAACGTCATATCCTGTATACCCCAATTTGGACCATTAGGGTGGACCGTGGTTGGATGCCTATACTCATACTGATTGGGCACAGAAACCTTGTGTTCATGGTCTATGTGTACCAACACAATGGCGTCTGTCTTGTATAAGTCTTTGGCCATATAGCCAGAATTGTATAGTCTGGCAAACATATCAATATCCTGTTGGCCCCACCTGGTAAATTTTTCATCATAGCCGCCAACTGTAAACCAAGCTTTCTTGGATGCTAACACAGCCGTGGAGTACCCATTGAACACATGTGTACCTTCGATGGCTGGTGATATGGATGGCATTACATGGTTATCAGGTTCCGAAAGGTACGTGGCGTCAATGGTGAACCTGGTAAAATAGTATTGGTATCTATGGAAGCCCTCATTGGCCAAGCATTTCCAAAGCTTATTAAATGAGCTATAGGCCATGAATACATCTGGATCAATGTGCATGATATACTCACCTTTGGCACGTGCTGCTGCTACATTGACCGAGGTCACGAAGTCAAACTTGGTGTCCGGTGGATCATACTTGGCGGTGATTTTTGGTGGCACAATGATATACCTTAGGAAACCATGACCATCACTGAGCAGGAGAGGTACAATGGACTCCTCGCTACCCCAATCCGTGAACACGATTTCCACATCAGCCGGGGTAAGACCGGCCTCTATGAAATTATTGATATGTTTGGTTAGGCAATATTTGGTCCGGTCCAGGTAGCCTGGGCCTCCATAGGAATCGTTACGGCCTCTGCAAACCATGCTTAGACGCATCATTCTCCTTTCTCAAACAGATAGTGTCCTGCCAGGCCATCATGGATGACCACTTCCTTTTTGCGCTTTAGACCATATGGGGCCAAGACGGCCTCAAGGTCTCCTATGAGTGGGTAGCTGGGCTTCCACGCTGGATCTCTACCAGCGGAGGTGATGACATACTGCACCGTACCCATAACACGCTGGTTCAAGAAAGCCAGCACTTCGGCCCCCTGGATATCAGCCAGGATAATATCTATGGATGGCACCTTCATCTGGGCACAAAATGCGTCCAGTGTAATACTGTTCACCGTGATCTTTTCACAGGCGTCACGTGGATGCTTGATTATAGACGAACTCCGGTAGTCTGGATGCCGCCAAAAATCGGTAGAGCCGTTACGGTTACACACGGCAGCATTGAATCCCCTGACTCGTCCTTTTAGGTCAAAGTTTTTCAGGTACTCTACCATCTTGGCATGGTTTACAGGGTCGGCCTCAAAGGCATACAGTGCGTCCGGCTCAAAGAAATTGAACACCTCCACCGTATCCACACCTCTACCTGCTCCAAGCTCGAATATGGTCTTGAGATTGGTGAAGTCCAAATTCTCTATGAAGGCTTGGTTCTGATAGATTCCGTTCATGCCGGCACCCGATAAGCCCATGAGCCATCCACGAACACCTGGTCAGGATGCTTACCAAACCATTGTATCACAGCCCGTTTGACCGTATCCCAGTGGAAGTCATGGCCTGATATGATGCCGTATGGGCTTATCTTAGGCACCAAACTATCCAGGTCAGCTAATACGGCAGCGTAGGAGTGACAAGCATCTATATAGCCCCAGTCTACACAGTGGGCTGGAAGAGAATCGGCATATTGCACCCCAGTCATCTTCATCTTCTTGACATTACCTGGTCTGTTGGAGTCAAATACAGCCTCGGCTTCCTTTAGCTCCTCTCCCTGTGCTGCAAGGTCATAGGTGGAGCCATCCTCCGTGTAGGGTAGCCATTGGTCCACGGCCACGATAGCACTTTTTGGAAACTCACCGGCTATGACACTGGTATTGGCGCCGGCATATGAGCCAATCTCCACGATCAGTAGGTTATCACCGAGCTTTGCCTTTACATATCTACACAGGTACTGTAAGCCTGTCAATTGGAGACCCACACGCATATTGATTACGGTCAAATCAAGCCATCCTCTCGGAACAGTTGTTCCATATGGGGTTCCATCCAAGTTTCACTATCACAGTTCTGCCAATCACAATTGGTAAGCTTTTCCTCAAGCTGTTCCACTGTTTCAAAGAAAATGCAATCGTCAAAACTGGCCTCGGTCTTATAGTAATCCAGCAGGTCCTCAGAGACCTGTTGCAGTGGGATAGAACCTGTAAGGAGGATTTCATAAAACCTAAGTGGAAAGAACGCACCATTACTCACTGGGCTAAGGACAAACCGGTATGACCCAATGGTTTTCATATATTCCTCCCATGAGGCTATGGGGTATGAGAGTATATCTACCCCCTTGAACGAGCTAAGTAGATTCCGACGCTTGGAGTATTCATCCTCTCTATATTTCCCAATGAATACCACTTTATCTTTTTTCTCCACCACCGTGTGTTTGTTCATGAAGTCTCTGGACATCAAGCCCCTCATGAGTTTCTTACCAAGAATAATATGGTCATTTACATCTATGACATATTGGGTGAGCTGGTTGAAACGTTCCAGATTTTTTTGTGTTCGTAAGTTCTCAGGAAAGTAAGACAGGTGAATACTTTCCGCTGTGAACATTACCATCCTGATACCTAAGAAATTGCACCGGTCAATGAAGCCATTAGTGTTGTATATGTTCAAATGGCCCCGGTAATGGTTATTACCAACGATTACTATATCCAAGCCTTCAAGATCACCGGGTCCCTTGACCAGTTTGACATCCTCAAATAGATTCCGTGCTGAATAATAGTAGTTCCGGAAGCAAGGGCTATGAGTATATTCCATGTCGCAAATCACACCGACACGCATTGTAATTCCTCCATGATTTCCTTATATTCGGTTTCATTAGGTATTGTGTGGTGCCAAGCATGAGGAGCTTCTTCCATGCGTTTTACGCCATGCCCTTTGATGGTATTGGCTATCAGGCAAATGGGTCGTCCGTCTGTGTCAGGCGGCCTTAGAACCCTCTCGATCCAATTGTGATTATGGCCATCCATTTCATCCACCCAGAGTCCGAAATAGGCAAGCTGTCTCCATAGACTGTTATACTTCAATGCCCGGTCATTACTATGGTTATAGTCCACAATGATTACCAGATTATTTAGCTTATGGTGTACAGCTAATAGCACACTCTCCCATATAGACCCCTCATTGGATTCCCCGTCACCGATTATGCAATACACTTTGGAACCATAGCCCCTAAGCTTATATCCCAGAGCCACACCCACAGCCATTGGGAGACCATGGCCAAGTGAACCAGTGGATGCCTCTATACCCAGGCCAGGATCGCGTCTTGGATGACCGCCCAGTGGACTGTTAAACTGACAATATGTTTCCAATTCCTCATCAGGTATAAGGCCTGCCTCATTCAGCACGACATATAGCCCCAACGCACCGTGGCCCTTGCTCAATATAACTCTCGGCCTATCATGTTCCATGTCAAATATGGAATCTATGTCCAAGACATCATGGTAGAGAACATAGAGCACATCTAATATGGAGAGCGAGGAGGCTATATGGCCTTCTTTGGCCTTATAGGCCAGTTCAATGATCTTGCGTCTAAGATGGTTCACTTAACCCTCCAAATAGGGTGGTAGTAATGATATCCGTTACTTTGGCAGAGTATCTGGCATCAGACCCCATACATATTAACCAGGCGGCCGCAAGGTATTGTAGACCGTCAGCTTGTTCCTTTTCATTACCCAGGTCTTCCATGCACAAGCATATGTTTTCCGGCTGTACCGAGGTTACATCTCCGAATGTGACCTTTGGAACTGGTAACCTGGCCCACATTGCGAATTCCTTCAGGTACTTTTTGCAATCATGCTCGGTCATTGTGTTACCTTGTTTGCTGGCCTGAAATTATGGGTGGATGGTTTCTATAATAGCCACTATGATGTCTGGCAACGGGAACAAAACAACCAGCCAGGAACAACACCAATATTAGTACTGCTAACAACCTTTTCATGCTTCTTCCTTTTCTATTGGATCAAACAAATTGTCCAATGCTTCATATGTTTTACTGCAAAAACTGGCTTTTAGGTTATAGACCAGGTCACATATGGTGCATGGCCTACCGTTTACCTCACCTGTACCACCATTGCATGTATTATTTTGGCAAACCGGACATTCTACATACCAAGTTAAGCAGGTGTAGCACCATTTTAGCTTCAGTTCGTCTATCTTCATACTCCATATGCTTCCTTTATTATAGCCGGATGCTCTCCGGTGAACGCTTTTGGCCTAATGCCGAATATCTCCATCACACCAGTGGCCATATATCTGTCCCAAGCCTTACCATACTCAGGGTTCCTATAGAATTTCTCCTTGAACCGGAACTGGGATTCGGTAACGTAGGAATAGTGCTGTAAACGGATTCCCATGGCCAGGGTCTCTTCCCGTCTACACACCTGCATGGAATAGGTTGGGAAGCCTTGGTTCAGATATACAGGCGGCTCATGCGATAGCCACCGGCATTTGCCAGGAGTGTGCCTGAACACACGCCTCCATTCCAGATCATTCCCCCACTTAGCCCCGTTGGTCTCATCTATGACCAGGTTAAATCCACCAACGAAATGGTTCGCGTAGAAGTCTATTTCCGAGAGCTGGGGATTGTCTTCCAGGTGATGTATGATCTTTTCCATATCCTCCGGATGGTAAAATTCATCACTGTTATGTAATAAAATCATACCACAACCATCCACAAACATATGACTTTCAGTACCTAAATCATAGACGTATCCTGTAAATTTACTATGTTCTTTTTTTGTAGGCGATTTAGATAATTGTTTCAAATCGGTTTTATTTACGTGTACATTATAAACCGTATTATTCGCCGAGCTTTTACCTGTAGTGATACAGACACTTTTACCAAGTCTTTTATATATATAACATAGGCCGGCTGCTAACTTATTGGATATTGTTGTTGCTAATATAGCTCCATTTTCATATATATGTCCATCACCTTTTATATATGAATCAAGAAAAGCCTTTACATACTTATCCTCTAAATCATACAAAAACGTAGGCAAGGTTTTATGTTTTGAACCTCTTCCACATAAATTTACGAGCAATTTTCCCAATAAATTACAGTCGCATAACCTCAATGCATATCCGGTTTTATAACTGGTTTTGGAGGTACGAATCCCTAATTTAAAACCAGATGTTATGCTTTCAAAATCACGTTGGATTTCTTGTATCCAATCGAAATCGGTATTACTAACCAAAGTTGTTTCCCATTTAGATTGGGATCCTTCACTCACATATGCCCCAAGTATCCGGCAAAATGCTAGTAAGTTATTATTTGTTAACCGGTTGAGTATCTTCTTACTTTTTCGAGGTATTGAACCTTTAGCATATCTATATTGAATACATCCATCTAATATATCACAGTCAACATAATCAGATAACATAATAGATGATTTCAGTGGTATGGAAGGTATGGTATTTCCACCATATATACCGGTGGTATCATTTGCTGTTGTTTTTATGAACTCTCCATTATGTACTTCTATAAGTGAGTGATCGGTGGTAACAACGGTTTCACCGAATGTATTGGTTAGTCTAACAATATCTTTATTCTTAACCTCATGTCTCATTATATAATTGAGTTTTACCCACTGTAAATGTATGATATGATTATTTTTTTCATGCATTTTTGCAAAATTATGCTTACGGCTTCGCAAAATGTCTCGTGACATACCGGTTAATTCGACCATTTTTGTAAGGTCATGTTGTTGCAACAATTTACCCATTATATAACGAGATGTATATTCTACTTTATATGGTGTTAAAGTTTCAATATTTTTATCTTCTAACCTTATAATTTCTTTACCGTTTTCTTTGTTTATACCTATATGTTTATAGTGATCAAAAAGCTCCTCCAAAGTCAGGCATTTGATACCAGATGTATCCTTTATAAAACATGTCCTATCACCTATAACACTATCCAATTGGAGGATATGAGTACCGGTAGCCAATCGAGCATAGGCGTTCGCCATGGTTGTTTTACCTGACCAGAAGTTATGTCCATATATTACCTTCACTTTACTCAAGGATTCAAGTCGGCGTAAGACATCCAGTGTACCATCATTACTATGTCCATCCTTGGTGAATGAGGAGGTGTCCCCATCAAAGTAATGGCCATCTGATGCCCGAGTGGCACCCTCCACTATCAGGATTTCCTCCGCGAATGGATATATAGACCGGACACACAGTTCCATCATGTTTTCCGGCAGCGTGGAAACCGTGTTGAACACTATCATGCCAACAGACAACCTGACCTTACCCATTCAGACACCCCTTCAACATTTTATAAATTTGCTTCCGGCGTTCAAAACGCTCAATAATCTTATATAGCCCCTTCAGCTTTTGAATGGTCGTGATTTCATCATACAGCTTTAGGGCTTGCCATATGTACATATCACAGTAGTGGGTGTAGCTATTTTGCAGCACACCCCTCACAAGCAAATGGTGAAAAACTTTATCCATCTAACACCTTCCAATGATTATTAACCAGGGGCACAGGATCATACACGCTCGGCACATAGCTCCGGGCGTAGCGATGGAAGTATTGTGGTGCTTTCAGATATAACAAGCTATCAATGAGAAGCATAAATGCGCTGTCTATGCAATGGACCTCACACGCCTTCTCAATGGTAAGCACGTAATCGAATATATTAGCCGTCAAGCCCATCACTGGCCTAACCACCCTCTTACCCACCAGATACTCTGGCCTAATGGTCCCCTTGCCAAATTCGTCATGCACAAAGATGTATGGCTCCTTCGGTGCCAGTTGGCTATATAGCTCACGTTCCTGTTCAATCCGGTCACGCCGGTACTTGAACGCCGACCATCTGAACACATAGTCTATACCCATCTGCCTATAGAAAGCCAGGTCAAAGGGTATATGGCCAAAAGCGTTGACCTGGTTGAAGCCAATGCGTATTACATTGGTCCTACCTTGTAATAACTGGTTAACCTCGGCGTCGCCGGATACAGCCATTACATGGATCCTGGGTTCATCATGATACATGAAGGACACAGATTCATAATTGTGATGTTTGGCGAACAGGGTATATGATTCCGCTGGATTGCGGGTAATGAGGACTCGGACCAACCCGCATGTCAAAATATGGTCCCCCAACCCCATATGAGTATGGATGAATACCACAGCTTATCTCCTGTAATAATACAATGGGCTATCAACCACCATTGATTTATTTAGCTCAAAAAGTGCCTGAAAGCAGAACTCAAAGTCTTCCGAGTATGCCCCACTGTACTGTTCCAACGGTATTTTCGGCGCAATGACCTGCTGGTCCATCTTCTTCCAGTGAACCTGTTCCAACACTTCCCGTCGTACACAGGCAGCACCGGCGTGAACTGGCCATGCTAACCCTTCCCCATAGCACCGGAACCTTTTGGCATCCTCCAGCCGGTCATTCGGGAAGTACATTGGCCTAAGGGTTTCCGAAGTCAATATGTGTTTTGGTTGGCTAAGCTCTTTTGGTAACTCGGTCCCCATAAACACGTAGGAGTGATTGATAACCATTGTATCCGGGTATGCTTCAAACAATGTTTTGATCCAATAGACCCGTTCGCCGTGAGTCATGTCATCCGAATCCTGGTATAACACAATGTCTCCACTGCATAAGAACAAGGCCCGCTGTCTATTCGGCCCGGCTTCAAGGTAACCCATATGGGGAAAGATTTTTACAATGTCATATTTGGAAAGTATATATTCCAATGAATCCACCATATGCCTATCTTTTGGATCAGCAATTGCCGGACCTATAATTATTTCATCCGGCAGTTCACTGCCGTTAAGATATGTGGTGACAATATTTTCCAAATACTTGAAGTGGTTAGGTACTGTTGGAATATATATTGAAGTTTTCATTCGGCATAAACATTTTCGATATAACATATTTAGCTCCATATGTCAACCATATTGACCAAAATCAATAATAGCTGGGGTGCAACTAATAAAAAGAACCTACCATGCTTTAGCTGGTGGAGTACGTCAGCCATTCAATGTTTTGAGTTTTGTGAAAAATTCAGGATCAACTGCGTCCATCCTGCCTGTATGGTAATATCCAAAAGCTTTTGTTAATGAGTCGATTTCCTCTTGAGACGTATTAGTATTCTTTGTTAGCATCCGCTGGCTGTATATCCAGTAGCCGGTCCGACCATAATGCTTTTTGAGATAGCCGAGGTATTTGATAAAATCGTCAGTGTTTTTGAACACTTCAATAAATGCCCCAGGAACCATTGTCATATTACAACCATGAAATTTAGCAAGAAAACGAACACTCCACAACTGGAGTCGCATCATCAGGCCTGTTTGGGGATATGTTCCTTCAACAAATACTCTTTTTTGGTTGAGGCAATTAACTGACCACCATGAATCTATAGCAAGTTGGCCAGTAGAGAAAGTATCTTTCTTCATTATTACCGCTCGATGATTCCATTGAGTTTCCTGTGACCAAGTAATACAGCGAGGACATTCACATTTGATTTTCTCACTGAAATACTTAGGCGGACCTGTGTAATGTTCATAATCCCAAACAACTTCATGTATTAGGCCCCGGTTGATAAGATCACGGAACGGAGCTTTATGAAACTCTATATGTTCTTCATTTGTCGGGCAGAAATGACCGGGATATTTGATACCATTAGAGGTAAATTGTCGTTCAGAAGGGATCGAATACCACGCCGGATAGGTTACAGGAACAGCAATCACCCGTACCCTATTTTTATATCTTTCAAAAGTTGCCAGATTCTGTTCCCATGTATCCGCCATGCCATAAGGTGTGTTAGGGAAATTGTAGACCGGTATCAAAAAAGTATCAATTCCAGCATCAATCGCTCTGTCTGCGTAATCTGTATCCATCATAACTAAGTATAGACCCTTCATTCCTTTTTCCTCCTCAAAGATCGTAAGCATCTCTTACACGTTACTTTTGTCTTTTCAGTAGTGCAATTAGATGTTACCAGACCACAAATAGACCTGTCTTGTTTCCAAGGATTGTCCTTGGTAACAAGAAATAAATGTAGTTTTTTCATCCTTAACCTCAAAACTTATAGAAATACACTCGACCATATTCTTGATATTTCCCACCAAATAGATACACCCCGCCATCAGCAAAACAAGTACCTAATAGACATGGAGTCGGAACCATGCATAATTGATTCCATGTCTGTCCATTATCTTTTGAGATAGCAACCTGAGAATCATTATAATCCGTACTATTCCACACGCTGAATAGAGCTATTCTGTAACCAGTTGTTGGGTCAACTTCGCTCCACATAGCATAAGGCCGGTTGGCTATGAATACAGTTCTCGGTGTACCCCCAGCCCAGTAGTCAATAAAAGCACCGTGGCCAGAGAAATTGTTACCAAGGAAATTCCATGCGCCATTCTTGCCGCAAAGCTGGTAGTAGCCCTTCCCTTGTAAATCTCCTCTTTCCGCTATTGTTGAATTGTTTTCATCTATAACCCAGGGGTGATTGTCTTGTGCTCCAGCAATGAGTACTCTTTGTCCATCACTGTTTCCACACCATAGAATCCTTTCGTTGAAATCCATGGTCTTTTGCCATGTTTGTCCGTTGTCATTACTTCTGATCATAAACCCGGCTCTTGTTGGATCTTCAAAGGCATGAACAAAGCAATATAAGACCTGACCAAGCTTGAAAATACCAAAACATATATCATGCCGGATCATACCAGTTCCACCGAAAGTCTTATTCCATGAACCATTAGACTGTCTGCGGTGCATCATGGCATAATGTTCATTAGAACAAATAGGCACACCATCATTTGCAAGAACAATGTGGAAGACTGATTCCGCTACTGGATTTGTAAATGTTGCTTCATCAATAACCTTATCACCATCAAAATATTGAAGTTTGGCTCCACCAACATTTAGTCCATAGTCACCCAGGAGTAAACCATCTTTATATCTTAGTCCGGTAAAAAGGCACCGTTGGCTTCCTTTGAGATCAAGAATTAGATGTAATCCGGTTGTTTGTGGAGGTTGAAATTTTTTATATTTCCTGCCTTCAGCTTGACCACTTTTCCACCAATGTTCAAGTGGGCGTGTTCCAAAATAAGCATCCGCGGCTATATCGGAATTGAGTCGTAAATATTCAGATGATACCCATCCATTTGGCTTCCATTGCCATCCAGCCATTTGACCCCAATCATACCAATGCTTTAGTGGGTTAGTTGCATATTCAGAGGCGGATATTGGCGGTTGCATATCTTTGAAATGAAAAAGATAGGCCTCATCTTCCCAATCAGCCGGAATTGTTGGATATTCGTCTACCGGACCACCTTCAAAAGAACGGCCCTCAGCTTTACCAGACGACCAATAATGTTCTAGGGGGTGTTTGCTAAAATATGAATCACCAGCAACATCGGGGTTATTGAGTAAGTATCTTGCTGAATACCACCCTTCTGGTTTATAAATGCGACCTTCAGCTTGACCACTTTTCCACCAATGTTCAAGTGGGCGTGTTCCAAAATAAGCATCCGCGGCTACATCTGGATATAATAAAAGATAGGCCTCATCTTCCCAATCAGACGGAATTGTATATACCGGTGGTTCAACAGGTGGCTCTACAACCGGATCATCATTTTTCTTTTTGGTCATAACTAAAATACCCAATCCTACCAATAACAATAAAACCCCGCCCCCAATAATCCATAACATATGTTCTTCCTCCGTTATAACACGTAATGTTTTCAAAATTTTTATATGAACTTCTTTACCAGCCTCAATATCTGAATATTCAAATACATGAGGATTGCATCTACATGTACCATCAAGTATATGGCCATTGATTCCATCATCTGCGTGGACAATAAAACTACCCATAATTTACCCTCTTAATTATCTATATTTATACATCCACAAAAACATATTTTTAATTTATCACATATTCCACAACATTTTGGTAACATGCATATCCTATATGTATTTTCTCTGTCTTTACACATATTTTCAATAAAATGTGGGCAATGTGAATAATGATCTATTTCTTCAATCATTTCGGATAATCCTTGACATTATGTTTCAATTTACCGGTTTTCCTCATTTTTTTGTTAAGGATATAAATGTATCGATGCTTCTTTTCCATTGGTACCCGTTTATATTTATCATCAATTTTTATCAATATGTTATCTTTTATAGAGCCATATTTAGCAACTACTGATCTTGGATGCATTTTTTGTCCATTTATATAGAACCAATAACCTTTGATTAGCATGGTGTTGTTACCTTGATATATCCAATTGGTAGCTTGGTATATAGAACCCACATGACCAGCCAATGGGTCTGCATATGATATCAATATATCAATATAATTTTTTCGGAGCCATTTGAACGATTGACCGATAGCCCATGATTCAATATTGGTACCATATCCATCTGCAATCCATAACCGTGTTAATTCCAGTACTTTATCATGTTCCAAGGTTATATTGGTAAATATAGAAGTTAGAACTTGCCGTCCTACTGGATAACCATAGGTTAAACAT
>Ga0209835_1000164_pt1 | contig 46691 bp, 40 predicted proteins | sample LakKivwa52mmetaG_FD_184138 | JGI IMG/M metagenome (GOLD analysis project Ga0209835, IMG submission 184138) | Anoxic lake water microbial communities from Lake Kivu, Rwanda to study Microbial Dark Matter (Phase II) - Lake Kivu water 52m metaG... | ecosystem: Environmental > Aquatic > Freshwater >... | reverse complement strand
ACCAAATAATAATTGAAATGAAAAAAATCCTGCAACCCCTACTTTTCATAGGGGTTCTGCTGCTTTTTGACACGGCAGCAGTTTCTCAAACAGTCAGTGAAAAAGATGCCCGAAAAGTAGCCGGGAGCTTTTTGAACTATCGCTCTTCCAGCCACCAAGTTGAAGCGATTGAATCGGTTTATGATGCCGATGATTCAATTGCCCATGTAGTCCATCTCTCGCCTACGGGGTTTATCCTGGTTTCCAACAATCGCCTTGTTTCCCCGGTAATTGCTTATTCATTCGAAAGCAACTGGCACATCGGTGGTGAAGAGGAAATAATTTTCCAGACGTTGATGATTGCTGATCTCAGGTGCAAGATGAATTATCCCGACATTTCAGCGACCGGAATTCAAAAAGTAGATCAGCTATGGTCTGATTATCTATCAGGAAATCTGCAGCGAGAAAGGTTTGAGCAATGGCCGCCCGAAGGCACTACCCCAACCGGTGGCTGGCTGGAGGCCAACTGGACGCAGAATGCGCCCTACAATACTATGTGTCCGATTGACCCTAACACGCACCAGCGTGGACTTGCCGGTTGTCCAGCCGTTGCTATGGCCATGATAGTCAACTACCTGAAGGAAATCAACGGAACGCGTTTGAACGATGGCGATGATTACTATCATAATTTCGGCGCCAACAACAAGTTCTGGATTGATAACGATTGGCAGGCTCATGGCTTTCCTTATTTTGATTCGCTCAACCTCTACCTCGACACCATCGAATACAATTACCAGCAGCAAAAACCGATTGGGGCTATGCAAAAAGCTGCCTTGAATTTTGCTTGCGGAACGGCACTAAAACAGGTTTACAGTTCTTCAGTATCCGGAACTTATGGAATGTCGCAGGCTGGGGTAGCTTATCAGCGGTTTGGTTTTGAAGACTCAAGATTGGTTTTATCACCCGATACACTTGAAAATGCAAACCTTGCTGAGAATATAAAAAATGGGCTGATTGCTCACCTCGGGCTGGTTGACCCTGGTGTAACCGTAGGGCACAACGTTGTGGTTGACGGTTACAACACCGACGAATTTTTCCATTTCAACTTTGGATGGGGTGGTTCAGCAAATGGCTGGTACACCATGCCTCCATTATCAGCGCCCTACAACCTGACTGTGATCGAAGGGATTGTACTTGATATTTTCAAAGGCTCTTCTGTCGGGATCAATCAGCAATTCCCCGTAAATCGTGGTGATGATGCTTCCATTCAGTACTTCGGAAACATTTTTCAAATTGACTTATCTGAGCCCAAAAACGGTGTTCTGGATGTGGATTTTATTTCGCCGACAGGGCAGGTTTTGCATCGGACTAAAATATTAACTACTCAGGGTCAGCACCGTTACGAAATCAACGCTCCGGTTTTAAATACCGGTCTGCTGCTCATTACCCTGACGGATAATCAGGAATTATTTTTGTCTAAAAAGCTGGTTATCATCAATTAGCATCAAATTGCAATCCTTGTTTTTAAGGAGAATCTGAAATACACGGCGGACTAGCTCAGACAACCTTTTTACCATCGGAATGTTTATTGGGTATGAAATTTCAGATTTCCAAGCCAGGGCTTTTAATCTTAATTATTTCGGTGCTTCTTCTCATTGGATTTGCCAATGCTCAGGGACAGCAGGCTCATCCCATTATTACCTATTTCACGGCAGTTTCGGCTAATGCAAATGTTCAGCTTAACTGGGCTGTAAAAGGTGGCAATACCTGTAACGGAATCTGGATTCAGCGCTCGTTTGACGGGGTTTCTTATGAATATATCGGCGAAATTCCCGGCATTTGCGGTTCTCCGGATGTTGATGTTCCCTACGTTTTTATTGACGAAGATCCGATCTCATGGCAAAAGAATTATTACCGGCTCGAACTGGGCTCGCAGGGATACACTACCCCTGTAACCATTGATTATTTTCCGTTGAATGAAGAGGGCTACAGTGTTGTGCTGGATGCCGGTTCCAACGTAGCTTACATTTATTTCAGCAATCCACAGCGCAGCAGGATCACTTACTCCGTTTTTACCGTGGATGGAAAAGTTCACTTTTCAGGAGAGACTTTTGAAACCATGATACCGGTCAATTATTCATCATTGGCCAGCCAGTTAATCTTAGTTAGAGTATCTAACTCATTAACAGCATTTACGGTTAAGATTCCGGGTCTGTAATTTTTAAAACGGCTGCTCATTTGCTGATTTCAGCCGGAATAGTCAGTCTGTGCTGGTAAAAACTTTCCATAAGGCTGTGGGTAAACCGGTTTTCATGTAAATTTGCAAAAAATCAGATTCAATGGAAGAAACACAGATTAAGTTACCCGAACTCCCCCAGGTTCGCATTGGTTTTACACATGGGGATGTGAACGGCATCGGTTACGAAATCATCATTAAAACTCTGGCTGATGAGCGGATCATGGAGATGATAACACCGGTGGTTTTTGGTCATTCAAAGGTGGCCTCCTATCATCGTAAAGCACTGACCGTAAAGGATTTCAATTTTAACCTGATTAAAAGGGTGGATGCTGCCAACCCTCGCCGGGCAAACATTTTCAATTTTACCGAGCGTGAGGTAAAACTGGATGTGGGCATGATGACCCAAACCGGCGGAGAAATGGCTTTTCATTCAATTAAGGCAGCTGTGGAATCGGTGGATCGCAGCGAGATTGATGCCATTGTTACCGCTCCGATCAACAAGAAAAACATTCAGTCGTCTGAATTTAACTTTCCCGGTCATACCGAATTTTTTGCCCGGCGTTACAATGTTTCCAATTATTTGATGCTGATGATCAGCGGGCCGCTGAAGATAGGGGTCATCACCGGACATATTCCTTTAAAAAATGTATCCGTAACGCTTACCAAAGAATTGATCCTCAGCAAGATCAATGTTATGCATCACTCACTCATCCAGGATTTCGGCATCCGGAAACCACGGATTGCGGTGCTTGGACTCAACCCGCACGCCGGCGATAACGGACTGATTGGAAAAGAGGAGCAGGAGATTATAATCCCCGCTGTAAAAGAAGCCTTCGACAATAGAATCCTTGCTTACGGACCTTATCCTGCAGATGGATTTTTTGGCTCCTCCAACTTTAAAACCTTTGATGGAATCCTTGCCATGTATCATGACCAGGGAATGCTGCCTTTCAAAGCACTTGCTTTCGACAGCGGTGTCAATTTTACCGCCGGTTTGCCCATAGTCCGCACATCGCCGGCACACGGAACTGCATACGAAATTGCAGGAAAAAACCTGGCCGACGAAAGTTCGATGCGCGCAGCCGTTTACCTTGCTGTTGACATAGTTCGCAACCGCCAGAACTACAAGGAGATGACCCAAAATCCTCTCGAACCCATTGACCATTACGATGAGGCCGATGAAGATATCCAGCATGATTAATCCTTGCTGATGCCTGTAATTCGTTTCTATTCTCAAAGTTAAAATCCGGATTTTTCATGTTGCAGGAAAAATTCACCATTTCCGAAATTGCCAGAATTGTCAAAGGGCGGCTGCTCGGCAAAACTGAAACAGATTTGGCCGTCACTGACATTCTGGTTGACAGTCGTTTGCTTTTTTTAGCCGAATCCACCCTGTTCTTTGCCATTCCCACCAGGCGCAACGATGGCCATCGCTACATCAGTGAGTTGTACGACAAAGGCGTACGTTGCTTTGTCATCTCCAACCCTGAGTTTGATATTCAACCCTTTACTGATGCTGCGTTCATCCTGGTCAAAAACTCCCTTGACGCCCTGCAGGCACTGGCTGCTGCCCACCGTAAAAAGTTTGATATTCCAGTTATCGGAATCACCGGAAGCAACGGTAAAACAATTATCAAAGAATGGCTCTACCAGTTACTTTCTCCGGGTATGAGGGTAGTCCGCAGCCCGAAAAGCTACAACTCACAGATTGGGGTTCCCCTCTCCGTTTGGCAGATGGAGCCCGGCTATCAGATGGCAATTTTCGAAGCGGGGATTTCGGAACCTGAGGAGATGACACGGCTGCAAAAGATCATTCTGCCGACGATTGGCATTTTTACGAACATCGGCGAAGCGCACAACGAGAACTTCATCAATAAGCAACAAAAAACAGGGGAGAAGCTGACGCTGTTTACCAAGGTGGATACCCTGATTTTCTGTGCCGATCACCGCGAATTGCGTGAGGTTATTATAAAATCAGGAATTTTAAACAACATAAAGTCATTCACCTGGAGCCGAAAGGAGGCTGCTGATCTTAGAATTACGAGCACCCGGATTGTGGGCAAAGGAAAAACGAAAATTGATGCTTTACTCACCGGATCTGAGATTTCGATCGTCATACCTTTTATTGACGATGCTTCGGTTGAAAATGCCATTCACTGCTGGGCAGTGTTGTTACTGATGGGTCTTGATCATGCCACCATCGCCGAAAGGATGCTGCAACTAACGCCAATTGCCATGCGCCTCGAGCTTATCGAAGGCATCAACAACTGCACGGTGATAAACGACAGCTACAATTCTGATTTACTCTCGCTTGGAATTGCACTCGATTTTCTGAATCAGCATGCACATCAAAAAGATAAAACCGTGATTTTATCTGATGTTTTGCAAAGCGGTCGCAACGAATTATATCTCTATAAAAAGATTGCAGAGATGCTGAAACAGAAGCGCGTCAGCCGGTTAATCGGTATTGGCGCTGCAATCAGCCGCCAGGCAGACCAGTTTGAAATGCAAAAGGAATTTTACCCTGCCACCGACGATTTCCTCCGGAATTTTTCCTTCACCCGATTCCAATCCGAAGGCATATTGCTTAAAGGAGCCCGTGTTTTCGAATTTGAAAAAATAAGCCAGGCGCTGCAGCAAAAGGCGCATGAAACGGTTTTTGAAATCAATCTTAACGCGCTAATTCACAACCTGAATTACTATCGCTCGAAGATTGAACCCTCATCCAAAATAATGGCGATGGTCAAGGCTGGTTCATACGGAATCGGGAGTTTTGAAATTGCCAATGCGCTGCAGTTTCACAAGGTGGATTACCTGGCTGTGGCTTATGCTGACGAAGGCGTGGAACTGCGCAAGGCCGGTATCAATCTCCCAATAATGGTAATGAACCCCGACGAGGAGGGCATGGACAGCATTATCAGTCAAAATCTTGAGCCTGAGATCTATAGCTTCAGGATATTTGATATCCTTGAAAAAGCTATCCGCCGCAACATCATCCCGCGAAATAACCCGGTCAGGATTCATATCAAACTCGATACAGGCATGCACAGGCTTGGGTTTTGCGAGCACGACACCGACGAACTGATCCGGCGAATACTGGCCAATCCAAGGATTTATGCCGGATCTGTGTTTACTCACCTCGCTTCAACAGACGTACCTGAGCAGGCCGATTTTACCCGCCAGCAAATTGCACAGTTTGAAAGAGTATCCAACCGGATCATCAGCGCACTCGACTACCCGGTGCTTCGTCATGCCCTCAATACGGCCGGTATCACAGCATTTCCGGAAGCGCGTTTCGAAATGGTGAGGCTGGGGATTGGTCTTTATGGAATTTCACCACTTGAAAGCGAGCAGCCCGAATTGCAGAATGTAGCTTCGCTCAAATCCATCATTTCGCAGATCAAATTCATTGCGCAGGGTGAAACCGTGGGTTACAACAGGGCAGGGGTGGCTGTAAAAGACATGCTGGTAGCTACTGTGCCAGTGGGTTACGCCGACGGATTGAGCCGCCGGCTGAGCAATGGCTGCGGGCACCTGATGATTGGCCAGCAATTGGTTCCCATCATTGGCAACGTTTGTATGGATATGTGCATGATTGACGTAACCGGCCTCGATGTGAAAGAGGGCGATGAAGTGGTGATTTTCGACAATAGCCGAAGCATCAGGCAACTTGCCGATGAAATGGGTACAATCCCTTACGAAGTCCTCACCGGAATTTCGAGGCGCGTCAAGAGAGTCTATTTTCAGGAATAGATTTTTGATCAGCATTTTAAAGCAGATCAGGACTGGCGGTTGAGTAATTAATCTACTTTTGCGGCCAAATTACTGAAGTAATGGTTTTCAGCAGCGCTGTATTTTTACTCTATTTTCTACCTGTTTTTTTGTTGGTCTATTACCTGATCGACAGAAAATATAAAAACTACGCCATACTTCTTTTCAGCATCTTTTTTTATGCCTGGGGAGCACCAAAATTCATTTTTGCTGTCCTGCTCTCTATTTCTGCCAATTTTTATGTGGTGCAATGGATGCATAGCATTCCGGACCGAGCTGTCCGGCGAATGCTCTTGAATATCTCGGTAATTATCAATCTCGGAATGTTGGGCTATTTCAAATATGCCAATTTTTTTCTTGAAAATTTCAACGCAATCATACAGGGTATTGGAATCGGAAACCCGGTTGAATGGACTCGCATCGCACTGCCAATCGGGATTTCTTTTTTCACCTTCCAGTCGCTCACTTACTCGGTGGATGTTTACCGCAATGTGCATCAGCCTCTGAAAAAGCTGAGTGATTACATCCTCTATATTCTGATGTTTCCGCAATTGATTGCCGGCCCCATCGTACGTTTCAACTGGGTGGCAGAACAAATCGTTAACCGGCAGGAAACCAACGACGACCGATTGCTTGGGTTGTATCGCTTTGTGATCGGATTGGCCAAAAAAGTACTGATTGCCAACGTAATGGGCGCCGAAGCCGACAGAGTGATGGCGCTCGATGTAGCCACAATTGATTCAACCACAGCCTGGATCGGAATCCTGGCCTACACGTTTCAGATTTATTTCGACTTCTCCGGATATTCGGATATGGCCATCGGGCTTGGCAGGATGATTGGATTTTCTTTTCCCGAAAACTTCAACAATCCTTATGTTTCCCGAAGTATCACCGAGTTTTGGCGACGCTGGCACATGACCCTCGGATCGTGGATGCGCGATTATCTTTACATCCCTCTGGGGGGCAGTCGTGTTGAAACCCGGCGAAGACTCTTTTTCAACCTTTGGTTTGTTTTCCTGGTATCAGGTTTATGGCATGGGGCTTCATGGAACTTTGTAATCTGGGGAGGATTTCATGGATTCTTCCTCATCCTCGACCGCTTGTTTTTGCTCAAACTTCTCGAAAAATCAGGAAAATTCATCAGCACACTCTTCACCTTTCTCATTGTGGTGATGGGTTGGGTTGTTTTTAGAATTGAGGATCTCGCCACTGCTGTACTTTATTATAAGCGTCTCTTTGCATTCGATTTTCAGAAAATCCCCTTTGAACCAAACCGCGAATTGCTTTTCATAATGGCTTTTGCTGCCCTATTTTCATGGATAACAGTTACCGGTTTCGGGCTTAAATTACAGGAAAAGCTTTTTTATTCGGAATATAGCCTAAGCAGAAAAGCCATCATGCTAATGGTGACGTTAACGCTGTTTGTCCTTTCGCTGGCTTCGGTTACAACATCCGGGTTCAATCCATTCATTTACTTCAGGTTTTAACAGTGATGAAGATCAATACGACCATAGTGACCCGTTTGTTTTTCCTGATCTTTCTGGCTGTAATTGTTACGCCAACAGTGAGGTACCGGCTTAATCCAGGCAATGAAAAGGAGCTTAAAGGCGCCATCGAAACGAATTCAAAACCCTCGTTTTCGGTCAAAGGCTGGATGGATGAATCTTACCAACAGGGTTTTGAAGCTTACAGCAATCAGCACTTTGGATTTAGAAACAGCATGGTAAGATTGCATAATCAAATTTCATTTTCGCTTTTCAGAAAAACCAATGCCCGCGATGTAATCATCGGGAAAGAGGACTACCTCTACGAAAGAAATTATATCCGCGCCTTTTATGGCGAAGACTTTAAAGGCGATTCTATTATCTCCGAACGAGTTGCCCGGCTTAAGACGCTCAGCCATTCGCTTCTTTCAAAAGGAAAACTGCTGATGGTGGTGTTCTCACCGGGAAAAGGACAATTCTATCCCGAGTACATTCCTGATTACCTCAAATCAGCACCAGGCAGGACAAACTACCAGGCATGGAAAGAGATAGCGGATACTAAAGGATTGACAATCATTGATTTTAACGATTGGTTTCTTCAAATGAAAGGAAAAAGCGAATTTCCCATTTACCCGAAAACCGGTATCCACTGGAGCCAGTACGGGGTTGACCTGGTGATTGATTCACTGCTGAACTATATCGAAATCAGGCAGGGCGTTGATATGCCGGACTACATCATCACCGAACGATTTCTTTCCACAGAATATGAGCATCCGGATACCGATCTTGAGGACGGGATGAATTTGATTTTTCCTATTCCCAATGTGCCGATGGCATACTCTCGCTATACTTTTAATAAAGAAGGGAAATTGAGGCCTAAAATTATGGTGATTTCCGATAGCTTTTTCTGGCCGATATTCAGCAAAGGAATCAACGAAATGATTTTTGATAATGGGGAATTTTGGTATTACAACCAGGAAATCTATACTCCCGACAGGGATGCAGGCCGGCCTGCAGCAGCGGTTGACATAAACCAGAAGCTTAATGAAATAGATATTGTTATGCTGATGGTTACCGACGCCAATTTGCCGGGTTTCCCGTGGGGTTTTGACCAGCAGGCAGTTGCGGCAATTTCTCCGGACGCTGAACGTGTTCAGGCTGAAAGAGAAGCCCGGATCAGGGGATACATTGATGCCATAATGAACAGCCCCGAATGGAAAAAATCAATCCAGGATAAAGCGATTCAAAACAACATCACCTTTGAAGAGCAGGTGCGCCTTGATGCCATCTATATGCTTGAAAATGAGGTTAAATAGGGTAATTTGAAACAGATTCTGCGCTAATTCCATTCAAAATCCACTAACTTTCCTTTAAGCCATCGGTTTATTTAAAAAGCCTCATTGAAGCTAAAGTAGAACCCTTTGGAGTCTTTGCCAAAGCCGTAATCAATACGCAAATTCATACGTTTCACCACTTCGAAGCGCAGCCCTATTCCAGCATTTGGAAGCCAATGTGTCAACTCACCGATTGATCCGGCCACCGAGCCTGTTCCGGCCCACACCACAAATCCGAATGGCCCGTACATATCTCCCCGGCTGTTCGGGCTTTTTCTTCCCAGCATATGTCTGTATTCCGTAAGCACAAACACTGAGGTGTAATCGCGGTATCGTCCCCAGGTGTAGCCCCTCAGGTCGAATGGCGTTCCCACCATCGAAAGCTCTGTCCAGGGTACGTCATCGTGGCTGTTTCTGCCTTTAATCTGCCAGGCCAGCGTGCTTCCTTTCCTGTTAATTTGCTCATACTGACGATAATCCAGTTCGAAGACCTGAAAAACACTGTTGTCTCTCCTGATTTTTCCATAAAATGTTCCCGTTAGTTCCAGCAGAAAACCTTTGTAGGCATTTTCAGGGAAATCGCGGTTATCGTAGCGCAGTAAAAAGCCAAAGCCATTATTATAAACTTCAGGGCCGGTGAGCAGGAAATTGGAATCAGCCGCCATCGCCGGGTTGACCTCGGTGGCCATTGTGCTGTTTTTATCATAATTAGCCCCAACAAAGAGATTTTTAGCCACCATGTAGGCAATTTTGAATTTCAATTGCTTCCAGTTGCGTTGATAACCGGTGGTGGAATCCGATTCCGGCGTGTTAAGCCCTTTGTCATATCCAACTCCCCAATAATTGTCGGGCATGTTTTTGTTCCAGTATTCGCCGGTTAAGCGCAACTTATCGCTCAATCCGTAAATGTTGGCGCGGATGCTGACATTTAAAGACCCGTTGGTACTGTATCCGACGGAAAATGGAATAGTTGACCGGGAGAGCAGCTTGTCTTCCGGGCTGATTTTGAAGGTGTACAAACCGCCTGCAGTAAGCATAAAGGAGGTCTCGGGCGAGTACGACGGCGCAACAAATGGCGTCAGTGTTGATCTTCCGCGCTCTATCTTCCAGTTGTTGATAGAGTCCATGCGCTGCAGAAAATTCTTTTTCTGATAAGTCGAATCCGTGGTTTGCGAAATCAGACTTGTGGCTGTAAAAAGGACTATTAGTAATGCTGATAATCGTCTGTTCAAGGCATTTAAGTTTAGGCAGTAAAGGTATATTTTTTCGCCCGTCAGCTTTCTGTCAATTCTATATCATTGATAATTAACGCATAAGAAATTGACCCTAAAAGCGCCTGGGAAAACACAGATTTTCAGTTTTGTAGAAATTGACTATTAATTTCGACTAACCACGACACCCTGTCATTTGTTATTGTCAATTTTCAGGTAGTTGAAGTTTTTTACCCCCGAAATCAGTTAATAGCTTTCAATCCAGCTTTCTAACCGATGTTGATAATCGCCAAATCCGGCATTTTTCAATTTCCTGTCGTCGAAGGCTGTATCTCCGGTTTCAAGTTTCAAGGGCATCTCAGGCCATTTTTCCAACCTGACCTGAACGCCATATCTTCCGGCAATCAGGCTCGCAGCATCCAGCAGGCTCATGTTTTCTCCACCGATATTATAGATTTCATTTTTAGTTCCGGGTTTCTGAACGGATTGAATAATTGTTGTGCAGATATCTTCCACATGGGTAAAAGTCCGCCGTAACGCTCCATCGCCAAACAAAACAATATCCTCTTTTTTTTGGGCTTTGGTCAGGAAGAATCCAATGGTTCCATACGAAAAATGGTTGTCGAACAAATTGCCATAAGGAACACAAATCCTTAAAATGGTGTAATCCAATCCAAAAGCATTCTGGTACATCCACAGCAGATTTTCAGCGGCGAGCTTGTTCAAGGCATAAATCGTCCGGGTTTCTTTTGGATCATCCTCAGTGAGCAGTTCTCCTTTTTTTCCTTTGTAAATCAGGCGGGATGAGGGGAAAATGATGCGTGCCCTGCAGTTGGTTTCAGTCATCCAGGTAAGCAGGTTTAGCAGGCCGGTTTCGTTTACCCTGAGAAAATCCTCATGGCGTTTAAAACCCTCAGCTGTTCCTGACAAACCGGCAAACATAAAGATAAAATCAACCTCAGGATCGAGTTGGCTAAAAGTGGATTTGTCGGTAATGTTGAGTGTTTTGTAATTGTCAACGCCAAACACCGATTTTGGCTGAATGTCGTAAATACTGTTATCGAATCCGGCTATTTTGAGAAAATGAGCAAGGTGCCTGCCCAGGTAACCGTTGCTGCCGATAGTGATTGACTTTGCCATTTTTTCAGGGGGTTTGATCATCATAATTCAATTTTTCGCCGACAATATAGGATGGCCGTCTTTTCACGGTTTCAAAGATTTTGCCTACGTAAATTCCGATCATCCCCAAAATCGTGATGATAATGCCGGATAAAAACCAGAGGGAAAGAAACGTGCTGGCCCAACCTGATACCGAAATATCGGTGAAGAAATAGCTAACTACAAGCGCTACAGCAAAAAGCGTTGCAATGAGCAGGATGAGGATTCCCAATTTCACAGTCAGTCGCAGTGGCTTGTTTGAAAAAGATACAATCGTGTCGAAGGCAAGGGTAAGGCGTTTTTTGAAGCTGTAGGATGATTTTTTGCCATCCTTGCGGCTGGCGTGCTGAATTTCGAGCTTGGCCATACGAAACCCGATCCAGTGGATCATAGTCGGGTAGTATTTCACATAGTCGTTCATGCTTTTCAGCGCTTCGACCACATTGCGGTGATATAGCGAAAAATTTGCAAGTGAAGCGTCCTGGTGGGTGTCGGTGAGGTAACTCAGTGCCCGGTAAAACATCCTGGAAAACAGTTTTTTAAGGAAATCATCCTTGCGATTTTGCCGACTGGCCAGTACGATATCGTAGCCTTCCTGCGCTTTTTTGTAAAGGTTGATGATCTCCTCCGGGCGGTCCTGCAGGTCGCAGTCGAGCGTGACCACCCACTCGCCGCGGGCATGATCGAGCCCGCAGTTGAGGGCGTATTGCTGCCCGAAATTGCGGCTGTGCCGGATGCCAATCACACGTTTGTCTTTTTGGCAAATGGCCTGGATCTTTTGCCAAGAGTCGTCCGGGCCATGATCCTCAACCAGAATGATTTCGTAATTTTCGGTGATTTTGCCCACCGACTCACCAATCCTTCTGACCAGTTCTTCGAGCAGCGCTGAAGCGCCATAAACCGGGCTGACTATCGAAATGAAGGGTTGCATGCTCATTGTTTGGTTTTTGTTCATTCAATTTACTCTTCTTTGTTACCAATTTTGTAACCTACTGGATTTATTTCCTGACTTGACTTTTGGTGCAGTGCATCCAACCTGTCAAGCAGAAATTTGAAAGCATGGTTAATTTTGTTGTCGAGGTTTTTTATCTCTTTTTTCAAATCATCGGTTTCTTTAAGCAAAGCTCTGTATTTTGAAAACGCCCGCATAATTTCAATATTGATTTGGATGGCTTTTTCTGAACGCAGCACGGACGATAACATAGCTACTCCTTGCTCTGTAAAAACCAAAGGATTAACAGATGAGTGTTTTAGCCCTGCCAACCGGTCACAATTTGTGACCAGTTCATCTTTCTCATTTTTAGTGAGTTCAAACATAAAATCAGATGGGAAGCGGCTGATATTTCTTTTTACCTGCTCTTTCAAACGTTTGGTTGGAACTTCATATAAGATTGCCAGATCAGCGTCAACCATTACATTGTATCCTCTAAACTGGAATATCAGCGATTCGTAAGCCGGTTTTATCAAATTATTCATCAGGTAGTGGTTTTGGGTTAATTAATCATTCATAATATTGCCGCAGTGCCGCGTAAAATTTCCCGGTTCAGAAAATGCCATCGGATTGATAAAATTGAACGCGAAATCATCGAACCGGTCGCAAATTGCGACCAGTTCATCTTTCTCATTTTTAGTGAGTTCAGATGTCAAATGAGTTTGAAATCCGTTGAAATGAGGAATCCACTTTTTGTAATCCGGTTTTATCAAATCATTCATAACAGAAAATTTCCTGGGTTCATCTGCTCTGTTGATTATTCCAAATTTGGTTTCCCGGCCTCATTTCCTGAAAGCCTTCTGATATCATCCAGCGTTTTGCTCTGCAGCAGTACATCATGGTGGTGTTTTTCGATATCGCCGGTGATAATTGCCCGGTAAAACTCCTTCAACGATCCGATGAAATGATTGTCGGGCGGCATCTGGTTTTCTTTGCGTTCTCCTTGCTTTTCGACAACGATCAGCGGGCTGTAATCGGGTTTTGGGGTAAAAGCACGGTCGGCATAAATTTTTCCCTTGCTCCCCCAAATTTCATAATTGCATTGGTAGTAATGATCCATCCCGAAAGCGATCTGCGCGCTGATACCTTTACCATTATCCAGGAAAGCGCCGCCGTAAATGTTGGTTCCGGTCTCGGGGTCAATGTAAAGATTGGCCGCTTTCACCACAAAATCATCGCCCATAATGAAATGAACTGCCCTCACCGTGTAGCCGGCAGCATCGAGCAGAGCGCCGCCGCCAATCTGATTGTCGTAGCGAAAATTGTTTTTTGGCATTGGGGGAAAGGCAAAATTTGCCCTGAAAACGCGCATATCACCGATCTCACCTTTTTGTAATAAATCAAACACAAACTGATGCTGGCTGTGATACTGGAACATAAAATCCTCCATCAGCACCAGGTTGTTGGCCTTTGCAATGTTCACCATTTCAATGGCCGATGGATAGTCGTAAGCGATGGATTTTTCGGCCAATACATGCTTTCCGGCTCTCAGACTTTTGGTGATCCATTCATGATGCAGTCCGGTGGGAAGCGGCATGTAAATGGCGTCAATGTCGCTGCGGTTGAGCAGATTTTCGTAGCCAACCACAGCCTCACAATCAAAATTAGCGGCAAAACTCTTTGCCTTTTCTGTGGATCGGCTGGCTACCGCTACCAAATTCCATTCAGGAACTGCCTTGATCGCCGGTATCATTGACCGCTCTGCAATGGCTGCGCAACCCATGACCGCAATGTAAAGTTTTTTCATGCGCGATTCTGTTTGTTTTTCCAATGACATTCGCTGAAACCGATTTTCTACATGAATTTCACCGCCGAAATCAGGCTTCGTGCTGCAATGTTCAGGTAATTGTTGTACTTGATGAATACCTTTAACTGATTGAGCGTCATCCAGATGAAATTTTCCGGAAGCTCAACCGGGAACGATTCATCAACCTCAACGATCAGGTTTTTGTTTTGCTCTTTGAAAAACCTGCCGCCCTCCTCACTCTGAAAAGCTGAGTACCAGATTTGTTCCGGACGGGCATTGAGCACCTCATCCAGGAACATCACGTCGTACTCGTTTTGCCCCTTTCGGTAATTCCCGGTGAGGCATTGCACGGTGGGCGCCAGCTCGATGATATCGAAATTGCCGGCTTCAAGTTTGGCCTGCACCAGAAAATGGTATATTCCATTGATTTTCTTCACAATGAAAGCGATGATCCCTTCCTGTGCCGCCCTTATCAATGGCTGATCCCAGGACTGAACTTCCCGGTTGCCAATTTCAACATTTACACCAATTACCGAGAAATATTTGCGGTTTTGATGGTAAATTTCATCTCCGGAAATTATCCAGTTTTTCACTGAATTGAGCGGGATTCTCTCCACTTCAAGATCGTAATTGGCTTTTTGCCGGGTCATCCACGAAATAATCTCATCCACATTGTGAAGGTGTCTTTTGCTGTCGAGCATCGAGATAAGCAGGCCGTTTTCGTGGAAATTTTGGTCGCTGGTAAATTTGAGTGTTTCATAAAAATCAAGCACATCAGGCGGGTACTCCCCAAACGGAATCCCTGAAATCACCGTGCGGGTGTCCATATTCACCAGGTTGTCGTGCTGCAAAAACGATTTGATCTGCCCCAAAGTAAGCCAGCAGAAATTGTCATAAACTTCAATTGTTTCATTTTCAGCAATTTCGACGATGATATTGCGATTTCGCTTGCGCAGGAAACGAGCGCCCTGTTCCGACTGGAGCTGGTCGAGGAGGATTTTTACCGGCTTTTCGCCGTTGAAGTATTCGAGGTAAAGCGGTCGTTTTCCTTTATGCACCAGCGAATAGTTGCTGCGGGTGGCCTGCAGGGTGGGAGAGAGCTGAACCACATTCAGGTTGCCAGGTTCAATTTTGGCCTGCATCAGAAAATGAAGGATGCCATCAATCATTTTGGTAATGATCCCCAGGAAACCGACTTCCGGTTGATTTATTATGGGTTGCTCCCACTCTGATACCTTTCCCCAGTTGGTTTTTACCCTGATTCCCTCGATCGAAAAAAACCTGCCGCTCTCATGTACCAGGTTGCCGGTGGACGCGTCAAAGCGCCAAAGCCTCATTTTATAAAATGGGATTTGCGAAATCTTTACATGAACCTCGTCATTTTTGGCCTTCATCCAATGGAGGAATTTTTCCGAAGGCATCAGGCGGTTTTCGGTGGTGAGCGCTGATTTAAGGAAAGCGATATTTTTTTCTTTGAATTCCATGCTGTTGATTAACTGTATTTTAAGGAAGTTTGTCGTCCGTTGATTTGACCGGCATTATTGCTTTAGTGTGTTTCTGTATATTTCAGTCCAGGCAATACCGCGTTCAAATCGAACCACGAGTTCCAGTTGTGGATTTTTTCTTAGGTTGTCCAATTCCTCCGAAAGTTCAACATTGGAAATGATTGCAAGTTTGACAAATTCCGTAAAACCACCGGTGGTATTATCAAAAATCTTTTCCCCCGACAAGTAGCCGGCAACAGGATGCTGCATGTTGAAATTTATCAAAAAATGAGTTAAAGTGTGCGTGTTGTAAGCGTTGATGCTTTCCAGATAGCGGATGGCATCACGATGGACAATCACTGCATCGGTAAATCCGAGATTATCGTCACCGGTGGTATAGTGCCGAAAAGCGAAAAGAGATTGAGATAAAATCACTGCTGCCATAACCGGATAGAGCAGCCATTTTTTGAACTGAAAAGCCTGCACGGTGATGGCAGCTATCAACAGCACCAAGGTTGCTATTACAATCAGAAAGTAGCGGTTCGAGATAAAGTTGAGTGAGCTCATAAGCCAGAATATTCCGGTAAATAGCACAATGAACCAGATCACTTTCCATTGAATTTTGCTGAAAGTTTTTCCGGGCAAAAGATAATAACCGGCCAAAGAAATCAACAATCCGATTATCAACCAACTGCGACCGTGAATAAAAAATATCACTTTACGGATGAAGCCAAGATTTCGCGAGATATTGTCATAAGTCATCTGCATATCATCAATGCGGCCTGGATACAAAAACCAGCCCCAGGTGAGTTTTTGCGCCACCAGAAAAAGTCCGAATACCCCGGCAGGAATCAAAATCAGGAGATAAATGTTGATGAAGCGCCAAATCGTGAAAGGATTTTCTTTGTTGGAAAAAAAATCAATCAGTTGCCATAAGCAAATAGCAAAAATGAGGAAAAGCCCTGATTCTTTGGTTAATACGAGCGCTGAACTCATGATGCCATAAAGCAGCCATTTTTTTTGGAAAAAGAATAAAATGGTAAGTAAACCGATCAGCGCCAGAAAAACTTCGAGCAAAACAAACGAAGACTGCGCAAGGAAAACAGGCTGAAGAAACATGAGGATGGCTGCGAGCAGGCCGGTGTCTTTATTGAAAAGTTGCTTGCCGGTGAGGAACAAAGTGATTAGCAACAACACCGAAACGAGAAGTGCAAACGACTTGGCTACGAAAATACTTTCGCCGAAAATTTTCATCCACGAGGCCACGAGGAAATGAAACAACAGCGGGTGGCCATAGGAATAATCAGGTACGAGTCCACCGGGAAGCAGGCTTGGTCCGCTTTCGTACATCATGTGCACCGCCGGGCCAAAGGCAAATCCTTCATCGCCGTAATAGGGCAGGTGGAGATGAGTCAACTTAATGACAACCAGCGCAATGATCAGAAAAAACAAGATCAGCTCATGATAATATGCTCTCAACCATTGATGCTTTAGCGTCATCCTGCAGGATTTAAAGATTTGATAAAATCATCCATCCTGACAAAAGTCCCTTTGAATTTACCCGCTATCTTGCTGAATTTTGATTCGCAGCCTTTTACTCCATAATAATGAATGAAGTTTTCAACAAAAGGAAGCGTCAGCCGGGGCGAGTTGGGGTCAATTTCGCGGGGGTGGAGGTAGAGGAATACGTTTTTCGCCTGTTCATTTTTCGATTTCACCATTTTGGCTACAAACCATCCAGGCAAAGCACGCAGATAAAATCCGCCGCTGAAGCCGAATTTTTTCCCCAAAAACGAAAACAGTGTCTGCGGAATTTCCCAGACTGGCTGCTTAATTCCATCAATTACAGGCTGTAGGATGGTTTCGGGAAAGCCTGGAATGCCGTACAAAAATGTTTTCCCCGGAAAAACCGATGATGAATAGAGGAGTCCCTGCTCGTGAAGAATTGGATAAAACCAGGCCAAAGTATTTTTATTCACCGACCAGGAAGGCGCCCGGAAACCCAGCACTTTTTCGCCGGTAATCTGTTCGAGAAGGTCGCAAGAAACCCGCAGATCTTCTTTAAACTCCGCCGGCGTCATCCGAAAAACCACCTCATGCTTGTAGCTGTGCGAGGCTACTTCGTGCCCGGCGCGGTGAATTTTCTTCACAATGTGTGGCTTGTTGGTGGCAATGTCGCCAACTATGAAATGGGTAGCTTTAATTGAATGTTGGGCACAAATCTCCAGCAGGCGGTCAACATTCTTTTCGAGATGACCAGCGCTGTCATTAAATTGACTTGCGTCAACAGAAGTGTAATTGGCTGAATACCATTCTTCTACATCGAAAGTGACAAAATTTTTTGTTGAGGCTGTTTTCATTCGGGGGATTAATTTTTGACCACAAAAAACACCCCGGCAATAATCAGCAATACCCCCAAGACCCTGATCAGGCTGATTTGCTCGTCGAAAATGAAATAACCGGCCAGCAGCGAGTAGATAAAGGCGACGCTGGTAATCGGAATGATCAGGCTGATATCGAATTTGGAAATCAGCCACATAAAGAATCCGGTGGCAATAGCATACACCACAAATCCCGATAGCACCCAGGCATTGAACAGGATGCGAAAAACATTTTCAAAAATGCTCTGATCGGGCAGAAAGAACCCGCCGGCCTTTTGAATGCCGATTTTCCAGAGTACCTGCCCGGTGGTGATCAGCAGCGTGGTGGAAATGGCAAGAATTACTACTTTCAGCATACTCAGTTTTTTGGGGTTGAATTGATGTCAATATTGATGGCGGCGATCACAAATTGTGTCCCCAGTATTAATGGCAGCACCGAAAGCATGATAGTTCCTGTGGGAGTGGCCACATGGTTGATCGTGTTTTCGATCCATTTAAAAAGCCCGTAAAAAAGCCCCCATAGCAGCATGGGCATTCCGGACAAGACATACACAGATGCCATATTAAAATCGTAGATCAGGTACTTGAGAATGAAGCGCTTGGTTACGCCTTTCAACAATAAAAATGGGAACCTGATCATAGTGTTGCGGATGCTCAGGTTGCTTTGCTCGTTTCCGTAGCGCGCAGGTATGGGAACATCCTTAATTACAGTGTTTTGGATGTTGAGCCGGATCAGCATATCGGTTTCGAAGAAGTAGCGTTTGGCCAGTTTATCAAGGTTGATTTTTTGCAACGCCTCCTTGCTGATGGCTGTGTAGCCGTTGGTGGGATCCATTATGTTCCAGTATCCTGAACAGGCTTTAACAAGAAATGAGAGCATACTGTTGCCGAACAGACGAAATCCGGGCATAGCTCTCAAGGCTTTGAAATCCACAAAGCGATTTCCCTTAGCATAGCCGAACCTGCCTTCAGCAACCGGCTTTAGCAGATCGGGCAGGTAGTCCGGATCCATCTGATCGTCGCTGTCCATTTTTACTACGATATCGCAATCCAGGTCGATCGCTTTTTTGTAACCGTTTACTGTTGCCCCGCCAACACCCTGATTTTCTTTTAGAAATATAACATGGATGCGTGGATCGGATTTCTGCATCTCGATGGCTATTTTACCAGATTGAAGAGGGCAATGATCGTCAACCACAATGATGTGATCAACAATGGCCGGAAGTCCTGAAATCACATCACTCAGGTGAGCGTTGGCCTTAAATGTTGGAATAACGACGGCTATCTTTTTATTTTCGAACATTAGATTTGTTTCTGTTGAAAATCAATGGATTGAGAATTACTACTCTTCACCTTCATATTTGTAAATGCCTTTTCTGGCCAGCACATAGTCGGGGTCTTTGATGAGATCATGGAATCTTTCGGATGGTCGAATCCGCCAAAACGAGTCCAGGTAGGCTTCTTTGGTCATTGCCACCCAATGAATTGCTCCGTAGTGGTATTGAAAATAATGAAAAGTGCTTTGAGCGGTTATCAGGACGAAAGCAAGTATCAACGCAAGTTTCTTCCATCTTTTCCGTTCCAGGATCCAAACCAGCGAGGCTGCCATTGGTATGCTCATTACACCATACATATCAATGTAAGCACGCAAACCAAAACCCCCGCCATACCACCAGTCCCACCACGACGAAATGACGTAAACGTTGACTATGGTAAATACCAGAACTGGAATGAAGAGAGCTGGCCTGCTTTTTCGTAAAATGGCTATCCCTGTAATTGCAAATATCATCACAGGAGTGTAAAGCAGCCAGCCTTTCCTCCACGAAAAGAAACTGTTCCATATCTGCGGATTGCCAAAAAAGAATCCCTGGTCGTCAGGATAGGAATAGTAAAAGTATTGACCGGTAAGCATTTTCCAATAAAGCATCTGTGGTACCCACACCACCACAAATCCGGCAATCATTAGCAGCACCAGGTACCATTTGCTCAGGAAAAATTGAATTCTTTGGATAAAATCCTTCCATGAGCGGACATTCCATAAAGCGAAAAGAACTAAAACCAGCACGTTGGTTGGTCGGATGAGAGCGATTAACCCGGCGAGCAAACCTATGTAAACAGAGCGTTTTAGGGTGATCTGCTCATGCCATTTATCGGTGTGGTAAAGAAAAATCGAAATCAGGGCAAAGTTGTAAACGTGCGACATGGCTGAATCCACCACAATGTACCACAACATATTGGTGCATAATGGGATAATAATCAGCATGATGGCGGTGATTGAGTCAGGAAAGTACTTTAGAAGCAATTTTCGCAGATAGATCATGCCGAGGATCAGAAAAAAGACGGAGGAGACTATTAAAGCCAGGCGGTAGGGCGGACTGTAACCGTCGGCTGGGTATGCGCCAGTTGAGGCATAGATGTGTCCTGCCAGAAAAAACGGAAAGTAAAGCGACGACAATCCCATCGAAGCTGTAATTACCTGTTTACCCTCTTCGGTTATTTTGGGCCAAAGAATAAACTGCCCGTTATGATGCGATCCCTCGACAAAACCCAGAGTCAGATCGTGGTAAATGAATGTTGCCGGCAGATAGGCATAAAAGGCATACACATCGTGTGCAATGATGGCTCCGTGGTTGTTCCAGCGGCTCAGATTATTTACCGTGGCAAACATGGCAACTGCCACAAAAAGTATCGCAAACCCCGATAAATAGGGCTTTCTTAATTTCATTGCTTTTTTTCGGGCAAAGATAGAATTTAAAAATCTCTTTATCATGTGGCTATTAAGACGCTCAAACCGGCGAAAGTGTTGCGTTACGGTTGCTCATTTTCCGTTACTTTTACCGGCACAAATTGAGTTGCATAGCTTCAACTTTTTTAATAATGGGAAACAATTGTTCCGTTATTGCTTAACTTCAACTAAATGAATGATATATGAGTGAATATCGCTTTTCAGCCCTTGACTTGTCGCCCAATGGGATAGCCGAAACTTCCACCCTGCTCACCTCTGTTTTTGGCAGTGAAGCAAAGCTAACACCAGAGTTTATCCATTGGGAATACAACGAAAACCCGGTTGGGCCGGCAGTTGGTTTCAATGCCTGGATGGATGATGAACTGGCTGCACACTATGTGACGCAACCAATGGTTGCCACTTTCAACGGGCATCAAAGACGGGGTTTGCTTTCCCTAAATACGGCCACACATGAAAACCACCGCGGGAAAAAGCTCTTTACCATTCTGGCCGATAAAACCTACGAAGCCGGGCTGCACCAAGGTTATGAATTTGTGATCGGCGTAGCCAATGCTAATAGTACCCCCGGTTTCTTGAAAAATTTGAACTTTACGCTGATTTGCCCGCTGCAAGTAAAATTTGGCGCCGGCGTTCCATCAGCCGTTTTGAATGGAAAGTACCAATACACTCGTTTTTGGGATAAAAATATGCTGGCCTGGAGGTTATCTAACCCTAAACTTCAATATGAGATTGTAAAACAAAAAGATCAGTTTGTTGTCCTTGCCCCAACCGGAAAATATGGCATCAGGGCTGTGCTTGGCGCATTTCCGCTGGATCTGTTACCCGAAAATATAAATTTAAAATCCCGGGGAGGTGTTAATCCTGTCAACATCTGGATGGGGCTCGACGAGCATTTGTCGTGGAAAGGGAAACTCTATTTCAACTTCCCGGATAAATTGAAACCATCTCCATTGAATTTGATATTCAGGGACTTAACATGTAAAAACCTTATTCCTAAACCTGAGCAGATCAGGTTTATGAGTTTAGACTTCGATGCTTATTAGAAATCCTCCCACTCCTGGATGTTGGTGTCATCATCACTAAAACTATCGCAATCAATATTTACTGTCAGAGGTTTTGATGGTTTTGGAAAAGGATCTTTTGTGATGCCGGTTGCAGGATCATTGTAAACCTTTTGCATAAAAAGCGCCCAGATTGGCAAAGCCATATTAGCACCCTGCCCCAGAGATATTGAGCGAAAATGTGCGCTTCGGTCTTCACATCCTACCCATACTCCTGCAGTCAGCTGCGGTACAATTCCCATAAACCACCCATCGGACTGATTTTGAGTAGTTCCGGTTTTTCCGGCAATTTCGTTGCGAAAACCATACTTGTACTTTAGCCTGATTCCCGTACCGGTTTCAACCACACCCTGCATCAGGCTCAGCATCAGGAATGCAGTCTCATCGTTCATAGCCTCGTTGGATTGCGGAGTAAACGAAGCTACAACATTGCCGAATTTATCCTCAATTCTTGTGATGAAATAGGGGTGCATATGAATGCCTTTGTTCGCATAGGTATTCATTGCTCCAACCATTTCAAGCACCGAAATATCAGGTGTTCCAAGCGCAATTGCAGGAACCGGGTCAATATCTGAAGTAACTCCCATACGTTGAGCCATTTGTATAACAGCCTGTGGCGAAAACCGTTTCATCAGGTAGGCAGATACCCAGTTCACCGAGTGAGCCAGCGCCCACTTCAGTGTAACCATCTCTCCTTCACGGTCGCGTGATGAATTTCTTGGTGTCCAGTAATTTCCGTCTGGCAGCTCAATGCTTACAGGAATGTTGGGAACCTGGCTGCATGGTGAGAATTCACCTGTAGCAGCGCCTTCCTGCATTGCAAGTGTATAAAGAAAGGGCTTGAATGTTGAACCAACCTGGCGTTTTGCCTGCGCTACCTGGTCAAATTTAAAGTAACGATAGTCAGGCCCGCCAACATACGCACGAACCTCACCTGTTGGCGGATCAACCGCCATTAATCCGGCACGGAGGAAGAATTTGAAATACCGGATCGAATCCATCGGGGTCATGATGGTATCAATGTTGCCATTCCACGAAAACACCGTCATCTCAACGGGTGTGTTGAAATTAATCCTGATCGAATCCATCGAAAGGCCTTCATTTTTCAGGCTTCGATAGCGGTCGCTGCGGCGCATTGCCTGATCCATAATGGTTTCGACCTGCTCTTTTATTTCACCGGGTTCGAAAACAAACGGAGCATATCTCTGCCCTTTCCAGTGTTTAAAAAATGCAGGTTGCAGGTCGAGTCCGAGGTGCTCCGAAACTGCTTCCTCAGCATATCGCTGCATGCGGGCATTGATGGTTGTGTGAATTTTAAGGCCATCGCGGTATAAATCGTAAGGCGTTCCATCAGCCTTAAAGTTGCTTCTGCACCATTCCATCATTTGACCGCGTAAATATTCTTTAAAATAGGTAGCAATCCCTACATTATGGTCAACGCGCTGAAACTGAATGCCAAGTGGTTCCTGCTTGAGCGAGTCTGCCACTGCCTGATCGAGGTAGCCATATTTTACCATTTGCGACAGAACAACGTTTCGGCGTTGAAGCGCCAGTTCAGGCCGGCGAAGCGGGTTGTAAAGCGAGGGGTTTTTAACCATTCCAACCAGCAACGCCGATTGATTGATGGTGAGTTCGGCGGGTGTAGTGCTGAAATATACCCGCGTTGCACTTTTTATCCCAACCGCAAGGTTCAAAAAGTCGAATTTATCTAGATACATCGTGATGATCTCATCCTTGCTATATCTCGATTCAAGTTTGATGGCGATAACCCATTCCTTGAATTTCCTGAAAGCCAGCTGGATAGTGGATTGATTGTACTCACGCGGAAAAAGATTCTTCGCCAGCTGCTGGGTGATGGTACTCCCGCCTCCTCTGTCCTGGCCGGTCAACGCGCCGTAAAGCACGCGCATCAATGCTTTGACGTCAATGCCCGAATGTTTGTAAAACCGTACATCCTCTGTAGCAATCAGCGCGTTGATGATATTTGGAGAAATCTCGGAATAGTAGCTTTTGCTGCGGTTTTCGATAAAATAGGTTCCTATCATCTCGCCATCGTGCGAATAAATTTCAGAAGCAAGATAGGTTTGCGGATCCTCCAACTCCTGAAAACTGGGCATAAAGCCAAACCATCCCATCGAAATGCCTAAAAACATAATGAAAATCAGCAACAAACCACCCAATACAATTCCCCAGAAAACCTTCAGGTATTTTTTTGTCTGGTTCTTTTCAATAGGCTCCGAAAGCATTTCCTGCGATTTAGATTTTGGAGAATTTCCTTTCAATGGGTGCTTGTATCTGATTTGCTTAAAATTGGGATAAAGATCGTCGTCATTGTCAATATTCCCCTCACCGCCATATCCAGAGGCCTCGTAATGGCTTTTGCCAGTGGGTTTTTCCTGGCCTTTCTCGTTCTTGTCTTTTTGATTATCTTCCATAGTTAATCAACAAACTGGCTGAAATTTTGGAATTAACGTCCTGCATCCGCTTTTAATATTGTTTTTCAATAATTTGATCTTTAGAGGCCTTTGCGAAGATAAAAGGTGATGAAACACGCTGTTGATTGTGAATCTCCTACCACTTTTCAATCCTTATCCCAACATTTTCGATCCCTGTCAAAATTGTATCGCGCATAGCGTGCTGAATACCAAAAACATACATACCTTTCATTGGAAATTGAAGGTTGGGTCTTACCAGCATCTGGTTGTCCTTCAGTCTGCCAAAACCTTTACCAAGCCATTTTCCTGATTTATCTGCAAGCGTTAGTTCGATAGTGTCGCGAGCCAGTTCTCCATCTGGTAATGTCGTGTTAAGAAACAAGAAGAAATTGCTGTAATCGTAATCGGTATTGTTCCTGATATTGATGTAAAAAGAATAAAATCTGGAGTTATCCTCCACATCTACAGTGAATTGAGCGATTGAATCCTTGTGCCATCCATTTCCCGGGATCTTTAATGATTGATCGTAAAAACGGTTCTTGTCGCACGAAGGTAGGAATATTAAAAGCAGCAAAACCAATAAAATAGCTGCCGGCAATTTCTGGATTACCCCAATGAGATTTTTTGTCACTTTAACGATCAACAGTTAGGAAGCCAATTCTGATTTTTTTCTAAGCACCAAGAAGAGATAACCACTGAAAATCAGCGTAGTAATTACCTGGATAAAGATTGGTGTGGAAACCAGGCTGCCGGACAAAACAAGGGCGCTGAGGAGTGCGAATTTGACAAAATAATAGGCCGCCTTGCTGATAACAATCCCCGAAATCATACTCACAAATACTTTCCCTGATTTCTGCAGTATGTAATAATACAGCCACACATTTAGCAAAAGTTCACCGGTAATCAGCAACATTTTGACCGGATTGGGATGCGCCGAGATGAGGAACGAAAATAGTGGGAGAGTAGCTGCGATGATGTAACTGTTTCTTTTAGAGGTATGAGCGATGGATATGATCAGCATCAAACGCATCGGCTCGATAAAATAAACAGGCAAAGCGAGCAGATGAGAAAGGGCAGGAACGAAGTAAATGAATGCAAGTGCCCCGGAATCAATTAGTAATGTCTTGATGTTTACCTTGCTGAGGGTGAGTGTCGCAATGTTTTTCATAGCCGTTTTTTTATGTTACTGACTGGCAAAAATAAATAAAGTTTGCATGGCGGCCGAAATTTGTCTGGTACCAGCCACATGTACAATTTTGTAAGCATACTGTATTGCGTTTATATTATCTGTAATTATCAGAAAATCAATATAATGTGTTAGGTAATGTTAAACAATTAACAATTACATTTTTTACTTCGGCGGATAGTGCTACCTTTGCCGCTGGTTTTTCACCACAAAATTTATTATTAACTCAAATTCAAAAACTTAATTTTTATGTCGGAAATGATCACTTCACAGATGGCGATTGAATTGGAAGATAAATATGGCGCGCACAATTACCATCCGTTGCCTGTTGTTCTGGCAAAAGGAGATGGCGCCCTGGTCTGGGACGCCGAGGGAAAGCGTTATTTTGATTTTCTATCGGCTTATTCTGCTGTAAACCAGGGACACTGTCATCCAAAAATTATCGGGGCACTGATTGACCAGGCCAAAACCCTAACGCTTACTTCGCGTGCGTTTTATAACAATTGCCTTGGTCCTTACGAGAAATACATTACTTCATATTTCGGTTACGACAAAGTACTTCCGATGAATACCGGCGCTGAAGCCGACGAGACTGCCATTAAAATTTGCCGCAAGTGGGCGTATGACGTAAAAGGTGTTCCGACAAATGAAGCCAAAATTATAGTTTGTGAAGGAAATTTCCACGGACGCACCACTACTATCATTTCCATGAGTACCGACCCCGATGCCCGTGGTGGTTTTGGCCCTTACACGCCAGGCTTTATTGTTGTGCCTTACAATGATATTCCCGCTTTGGAAAAAGCACTCGAAGATCCTAATGTTGCAGGCTTCCTTGTGGAGCCTATCCAGGGTGAAGCTGGAGTGTATGTCCCTGAAGATGGCTATCTTCGTAAGTCTTATGAGCTTTGCAAAGCCAGGAATGTCCTTTTTATTGCCGATGAAGTTCAGACCGGGATAGCCCGCACAGGTAAACTACTTGCATGCGACCATGAGAATGTTCGTCCTGATATTCTGATTTTAGGAAAAGCGCTCTCGGGCGGTGTCTTCCCTGTGTCAGCTGTGCTGGCCGATGATCCTGTCATGCTGGTGATTAAACCAGGTCAGCATGGATCAACATTCGGCGGTAATCCTATGGCTGCAAAAGTTGCTGTTGCTGCTTTAGAGGTAGTTAAACAGGAAAAACTTGCAGAACGCGCTGAGGAACTTGGAAAAATTTTCCGGGCCGAGATTAAAAAAATTGATTCGGATATGATTGAGTTGGTTCGTGGTAAAGGTCTTCTCAATGCGATCGTTATAAAACCAAAAAATGGAAAAGAAGCTTGGGATGTTTGCGTTAAAATGGCCGAACTGGGTCTTTTGGCTAAACCAACCCATCAGCACATCATTCGCTTTGCTCCACCGTTGGTAATCACTGAAGATCAACTACATGAGGCCATCGGAATTATTAAGACAGCTATTTTGAGCTTCAACTAAGCTTCATAAGACTCTGAAAAACAAAAAGCCGTCCCTTTCGGGGAGCGGCTTTTTTGCTATTAACCAAATTAGTGAGCTATGAAAAAATCTTTTGGTTTAGAGGGCTGATTTCCAGTTTCTATCAACCTCTTCCCAGTTTACCACATTCCAGAATGCGTTGATATAATCAGGTCTGCGGTTTTGATATTTCAGATAATAAGCATGTTCCCAAACATCCAGGGCCAATATCGGAGTTCCTTTAACTTCAGATACGTCCATCCATGGTGAGTCCTGGTTTGGAGTCGAAGTAACTTTCAGCGATTTTGAACTGTCCAGGATCAGCCATGCCCAGCCACTTCCGAAACGATTGGCCGCTGCATCGTTGAACAGCTCCCTGAACTTCTCGAAAGATCCGAAAGCGTCATTGATTGCTTTGGCAAGGTCACCTTCGGGTTGGCCACCGCCATTTTTCTTCATGATTTTCCAAAATAGATCATGATTAAGAAATCCGCCACCATTGTTACGAACTCCCGCCGGGAATTTCGAAATATTTTGGATTAATTCGCCAAAAGCAAAATTTTCGTTTTCGGTTCCTTTTACGGCAGTCATGAATTTATCATAATAAGCTTTGTGGTGTTTGGTGTGATGAATTTCCATAGTCATTGCATCAATATAGGGCTCAAGAGCATCATAACCATATGGCAATGAAGGAAATGCTAATTCTTTTATCGTTGTGTGTAACATGATTTTTGATTTGATATTTATTAATTGTCCTTTAAACACAGGCAGGAAAGCCTTTGTTTAGTGAAACAGAGGTTTTTTGCGAATTTTAACAAAGAGATGAAAGATATCTTATCTTGCCGATGGCATTGTTAAGGTGCTAAAATTGGGCGACAAGTTTGATGTTTAACTGCCTGGGAGTTAGGTAATTCGGGACTGCATATTGAACGCCTGAAACGTCGGTCACCCAAACGTAGGAAATCGTATTGGAAACCTGCAAAAGATTGAAGACTTCAAGGCTAACCCAGAGTGAACTTACCCGCATAAATGGATTGGATTTCGGAAAAGTAACCCTTTCGCCAATAATTTGCTTCGAAAATCCAATGTCAACTCTTCTGTAAGGAGGCATCCTCAGCGTTTGCTGGTATCGGGCTGATTTTGGCGGCCCAAATGGCAGGCTGCTGCCAAAATATAGAGCAAGATGCATTTTATAGGTCGGGTTCATCGGAAGGTAATCCTGGAAAAACATACTGAACCTGAAGCGCTGATCTGTTGGGCGGGGAATGTATCCTGGCTCAACTTTTTCGTTTGAGGCTGCATCCGGGTTTTCTGCAGCCCCCGAACCAATTAATTGTCCTTCTTCATCAAAATACTGATAATAGTAATCTCCGTAAATATCCTCCTCGGTTTTCATAATTGACATGCTGGCCCAGCTTTCAACACCAGGAACAAACTCTCCATTGATCTTCATGTCCAGCCCTGCAGCGTATCCCTTGGCTTTCTGATTGGCATAATACCTTATCCGCACATTGTCCACTTCGTAAGGGATCAGATCGTCGAGGTATTTGTAATAGGCTTCCGTCGTGAATTTGAATGGTCGGTTCCAGATGGTAAGATTCCAGTCGGTGCCGGCTACAAAATGAATGGATTTCTGCGCTTCCTGATCGGGTACCAGGTTTCCGTAGAAGTCGCGTAATTCTTTATAAAATGGGGGCTGATAATAATAGCCTACTGCGAATCGAAACAGCAGGTCGTGTTTCCAGTTAGGGTGATAGGCTACCGAAGCCCTTGGACTGATCAGCAGGTCGTCATTATAATCCCAGTAACTGGCCCGGATGCCAGCAGTTACAGTGAAGTCGTTCAGATCGTCGCCCAGCATCCATGAGTTCTGAACAAATGCGCTGTAACGGTTGGTGTTTAGTATCGCCTCAGATTGAGTAAAAAAATCCATTTCAAGTGGAAAAACCGGCGGATTGTTACCCCCAATCTGATCTGGCGGACGAGGTAAAGTGTAACCTGCAGAGTCAATCAGGTTCCACTCTTTAAGCTTGTCGTCAATGTTTTCATTTTGATACTTAACTCCCCAGGTCAGGAATTTTTTGGAAAGATCATAGGTTCCTTTATGCTCGAAATTGTAAACCCTGGATCTCAGATAATTTCTTGCATGATCAAGGTAAGTGCCGATTCCAACGGTTCCGGTCGTTTCGCCGAAATCCTCACTTCCAAGTCCTGTATCAACTTCACCTATATAATATTGCCCCTGAATGTCGAAAGTCTCTTTTTCGTCGCTGTTGTAAGCAGTAGCTATAAATTTAAGCTGAATGTCCTTGCGTGGTTTGTAGGTCAGTTGGCCTGCGCCCATCAGGGTTTGGTATTGATCAACCTCTTGTCCGTCAAAATAGATTGTCAGCTGCTTTACCTGGCTGATCGTACCAAAACTGGTTTGACGGGTTTGCGGAATGAACTGAAATTTGTTGTTGGCAATGTAACCGAGCAGAGAAACTTCGACTTTTGGGTTAATCTGGTATCTCAATAAAGTTTGAAGATCGAGGAAAGATGGGAAATAATCCCCCTCAGTTTCAAGGGAATTGAGAATGTATTGATTGGTTTTGTAACGAAACCCGGTAAGATGAGAGAATTTTTTGTTCTTGCTCGAGCCTTCGAGATGCGCTGTTGCTCCAAGTAAACTCATACTTAGCGAACCAGCCAGTTCGTCCGGCCGTTTGTATTGAATATCAAGCACCGACGACATTTTATCACCAAACCTGGCATCGAAGCCCCCGGACGAAAATAAAATAGACGAGGTCAGGTCGGAATTCAGAAAGCTAAGTCCTTCCTGCTGCCCTGACCGGATAAGAAACGGCCGGTAGATTTCGATGTCATTCACATAAACAAGGTTTTCATCAAAATTTCCACCCCTCACTGAGTATTGTGAACTCAATTCACTTGTCGAGGCTACGCCGGGTAGTGTTTTTATTAAAGATTCAAGGCTTCCGGAAACCGATGGAATAACACTTACCTCCTTCGGATCAATCCGCTGCAGGTTTGTACTTCTTACCCTGTCGTCCTGAATCACAATATCCGGTAACATCTCAGTAGCGTCCATTAATTTAATATCCAACGTTTTGACTTCACCTCTGCCTAATCTAATTGGTAATTCCTGCTTTTCGTAACCGATAAATGAGAAAATTACCAAAATGGTTGTGTCGGATGGAACCCTGAACTCAAAACGCCCGTTTTTATCCGAAATCGTTCCACCTGGTTTACCAAACACAGCAATATTTACCAGTTCTAAGGATTTCCCTCTCTGATCGGCTACTTGTCCTTTGAGTAATGCGGTTTTCTCCTGTTGTCCAAAAGCCTGGGTTGACAATAAATAGGAGGTAAGCATGGCAACCAGCAATAATTTACTTACTAAGTGTGATGATCTTTCCCAGTTTATCATCCAAGTAATATAAGGTGTAGTTTTCAAAATGATTAGTTTCCCTGGTTTTGTTTGAATTTTCCATCCTTCCATGCTTTAATGAACTGAGCCCAGGCGAAAGGATTAAAAAGACTGATGGGCTGAGTTTGTCCAACATAATACAGTTTACTCGTTTGTTGATCCATATAATTTTTGTAGTTCATGCTACCATCCATTTTGTATTGCCGGCTACGCTCCCTCATTTCCGCAAATGCGAGGTTTTTACGCGCAATCTCCAGGTCATCATCCGGGATAACCAGTTCTACAAAGGCTTTTTTGAACTCCTCTACAGTTGGCCAGGGATAAATCACGGTGGGCTCAAGCATTATGGTATCGGAGTTTAATACATGGATCAGAGAGTACCTTTTCATTGTGATAGTATCCGGAACTGCAAACTCGCTTGGTTTGTATCCGATTGCTGAAAATGTGAGAGTGTCTTTTTTGGTAACCACGATGGAGAAATATCCGTTGAGATCGCTAATGGTTCCCCTGCGCGAACTTTTAATGCGAACCGTAGTGAAAGGAACCGAAGTAAGATCATCAGCTTTGATAACCACGCCTGAAAACTGCACCACATCATGGTCTTCGGATACCTCCTGCGAGATTGCATCCATTGACCACAAAAAAAGAAAACCAATCGGGAAAAAGATTAAAAATCTCATGCGCATCGAAGCGTGATTAACCTTGTAATTCTTGCAAACCAGCTTAAAAACGGCTACCGGTGAAAATTATTTTCATTCGGATGTTGTAAAGAAGAAACTGCCCGGCCTAAACAAAAAATGCTGACAAGTTCAAATTCCTGTCAGCATCTTTTAATTTTGTTTGGATTCATTACACAATGCTTGTGCCTTTTTCGCGGTATTCTTTCAACACCTCACTGATTCCCTTTTTATTGATTGTTCGCAAAATCGAAGTTGATACTTTTAAGGTAACCCAACGATCTTCTTCAGGAATAAAAAATCTTTTGGTTTGCAGGTTAGGATAAAAACGCCTGAGCGACTTTTTGTTGGAGTGAGAAACTTTGTTTCCTACCATCATCTTCTTACCGGTGATATCACAAGTACGTGCCATTATTTCTATTGTTTACGTGGTTATTCAAAATTTTGGGGTGCAAAGAACGTACTTTTTTATTAATTGACAATGCCATATTGAAAAAAAATATCCAAAAACCTAATAATGAAGCAGATTGATAAAAAATTTCAAAAGATGTAGTTTGAACCGAAAAATAAATCTACTTTTGCGCCCTAAAATTTCTAAGAATAAAAATTTAATCCTTACAAGTAATTATGATTATAGTTCCAGTTAAAGAAGGTGAAAACATCGACAGGGCTTTAAAAAAGTACAAGCGCAAATTTGAGAAAACGGGTGTTGTAAGAGAATTGCGGGAGAGACAAAAATTTACAAAGCCATCAGTGAAAAATCGCGAAGCAAGACTCAAAGCCATTTATATACAGCAACTTAGGAATCAGGAAGAAGTCTGATTTCGCTAAGAAAAAAATTTTAGTTGGAAAACTTTTGTTTTCTTGATAAATGATCTTATCTTTGAAAACTGAAGTTTTCTTATTTTTATGGCGTGATCAATGACTTCGTTACATATCTGAAACTTGAGAAAAGGTATTCTGAGCACACTGTTACAGCCTACCAAAACGACCTGCAACAGTTTGCTGCCTACCTTAAAGAGCAATATGATGAAGTCGAGCCATATCAGGCAAATCATCATCAAATCAGATCCTGGATGGTTAAAATGGTTGAAGGTGGAGTAACAAGCAGGACAATCCGGCGCAAGATTGCAACACTTAACAACTTCTTTAAGTACGCCATCAGAACTGAAAAAATTAGCAGGAATCCGGTTTCAAAATTGATTTCTCCGAAAATGAGCGTTAGACTACCCTCTTTTGTAAAAGAAAAGGAATTGGAACAATTGCTCGACAAAACTGATTTCGGGGATGGTTTTTTGGCAAAACGTGATAAAACCATAATCGAGCTTTTTTACACTACCGGCATCCGAAGGGCAGAACTGCTGAATTTGAAAATAAAAGATTTGGATTTAGCCAATAACTTAATTACGGTATTGGGTAAAGGGAACAAAATGCGCATAGTTCCATTTGCAGACCGGACAAAAAGTTTACTTTTAGAATATCGTTCTTTGAGAGATCAGATTCTTACTGAAAACGAAACAACAACCGATACATTTTTTATCACCGAAAAGGGGAGACCGGTTTACCCGGAACTGATTTACAGGGTTGTTACCAGACACCTTAAATTGGTAACCAATAATTCGAAGAGAAATCCCCACATTCTGAGGCACAGTTTTGCAACCAGTCTGCTTAATAATGGCGCCGACATACAAGTGATAAAAGAATTTCTCGGACACAGCAACCTGCAGGCAACTCAGGTTTACACCCATACAACAAACGAAAATTTGAAATCCATCTACAAACTCGCTCATCCAAGAGCTAAATAAAATAATCAGGAGGTACAATTATGCAAACAGACATTAAATCAATTCATTTCAAAGCTGACAGTAAACTGGAAGATTTTATCAAGGAAAAGGTTGAAAAACTTTCGCAGTTTTATGATGGCGTTATTAGTGCAGAAGTTACCCTTAAATTGGATAATAATGAGGGAACGGACAATAAAATTTCCGAAATCAGGCTCAATGTTAGAGGTAATGATCTTTATGCAAAAAAGCAGAGTAAATCCTTTGAAGAATCCATTGATAGCGCGGCAGAGGCGTTGAGGAAGCAACTGCTGAAGTACAAGGAAAAAGTAAGGCGGAACTAACTTTTTTTAGAAAAACTTCAAAAAAGTTTTGTCAGTTCAAATAACAATTATACTTTTGCAGTCCTTTTTGAAAAAAAGGGACTGTTTTTTTTCGATCTTTAACTTATTGATTATTAGCCGATGTAGCTCAGTTGGTAGAGCAGCTGATTTGTAATCAGCCGGTCGGCGGTTCGAGTCCGTCCATCGGCTCCTGTTCTATCAGGAACCAAAGCTAATACAACATTTGGGGAGATACCAGAGCGGTCAAATGGGGCAGACTGTAAATCTGTTGGCGAAGCCTTCGGAGGTTCGAATCCTCCTCTCCCCACTCTCAAGAGTTCATTCACTTTGTGATGTCCTGTTAAAAAGGGTTTCAATGAGATGAAATCCTTTTTTTGTGATTGGAACAACCAGCGGAAGTAGCTCATCTGGTAGAGCGACAGCCTTCCAAGCTGTAGGTAGCGGGTTCGAGCCCCGTCTTCCGCTCCATTGCAAGCCAATGTAGCTCAGGGGTAGAGCACTTCCTTGGTAAGGAAGGGGTCACGAGTTCAATTCTCGTCATTGGCTCTCAATTTTTAATAACCTTAATTTTAAACACCTAATTAATAATTTTTAAAATGGCAAAAGAAAAATTTGATCGTTCCAAACCGCACGTGAACATCGGTACCATCGGTCACGTTGATCACGGCAAAACCACTTTAACAGCAGCAATTACACTCAACCTGGCAGATAAGGGTCTTGCTTCTTTCAGGTCTTTTGATTCAATTGACAATGCTCCTGAAGAAAAAGAGAGAGGTATTACCATCAATACAGCTCACATCGAATATCAGACAACCAACAGGCACTATGCTCACGTTGACTGCCCTGGTCACGCTGACTACGTAAAGAACATGGTAACTGGTGCTGCTCAGATGGACGGTGCTATTATCGTAGTTGCCGCAACCGACGGTCCTATGCCTCAAACCCGCGAGCACATCCTTCTCGCTCGTCAGGTAGGTGTACCAAAACTCGTTGTTTTTATGAATAAAGTTGACCTTGTTGATGACGAGGAGTTGCTTGATCTCGTTGAAATGGAAGTTCGCGAACTCCTTTCTTTCTACGAATTCGACGGCGACAATACCCCTGTAATCAGAGGTTCAGCACTTGGCGCTCTTAACAAAGAGCCGAAATGGGTTGAAAAGATTTTCGAACTTATGGAAGCATGTGATACCTGGATTCCATTGCCAGACCGTGCTCAGGACAAACCATTCCTCATGCCGGTTGAAGACGTGTTCTCCATTACAGGTCGTGGAACTGTTGCAACCGGTCGTATTGAAACTGGTATTATCCACACTGGCGATCCGGTTGAGATCATTGGTATGGGTGCTGAAAAACTCAAATCAGTTGTTACCGGAGTTGAGATGTTCCGTAAAATTCTGGATCAGGGTCAAGCTGGTGACAATGCTGGTATTCTGCTCAGAGGTGTCGATAAAAACGAAATCTCAAGAGGTATGGTTATCGCCGCTCCCGGTTCAATCAAACCACACAAAAAATTCAAAGCTGAGGTCTATATCCTCAAGAAAGAAGAAGGTGGACGTCACACACCATTCCACAACAAGTACCGTCCTCAGTTCTACTTCAGAACTACCGACGTAACCGGTGAGATTATGCTTCCGGCAGGTGTTGAAATGGTTATGCCAGGCGACAACTTAACTATTGAAGTAAACCTTATCAATGAGATCGCGTTGAATCTGAATCTGCGCTTTGCTATCCGTGAAGGCGGACGCACAGTTGGCGCAGGACAGGTAACCGAAATTCTTGATTAAGGATTTTAAATAGGTGTTTGGTTATACAATCATAGGCGTCCCTGATATAATTCAGGGACTCCTTTATTGGTAACCCACTATACACGGGTGTAGCTCAATTGGTAGAGCGACGGTCTCCAAAACCGTAGGCTGTGGGTTCGATTCCTACCTCCCGTGCCAACAAATCAATTACCAATGGCAAAATTTAGTATAGTTAACTACGCCAAGGAAAGTTACGAAGAGCTGTTACAAAAAGTTTCCTGGCCAACATGGAGTGAACTCCAAAGCAGCGCTATTGTGGTATCCATTGCTTCCCTGATTATCGCATTTGTGGTATTCCTGATGGATTTCTCATTTAGCAAGCTCATGGATGGTATTTATACCTGGTTCTGATTGGAGTTGTGTCTGGTAGCTATAACTTTGTTAACCAAGCAAAAAACCGGTCGGTATGAGTAGCGAAAAAAAATGGTACGTAGTCAGGTCAATCAGTGGAAAAGAGAAGAAAGTAAAGGAATACATTGAGAATGAAATCAAACTTCTCGGGTTGCAGGATTACGTTAGCCAGGTGCTCATTCCAACCGAAAAGGTTTACCAGGTTCGTAAAGGTAAAAAAGTCACAAAGGAACGGAATTATTTCCCGGGATACGTGTTGATAGAGGCCGCACTTGTTGGTGAAATTCCTCATATCATCAAGAATATTCCAAACGTCATCGGTTTTTTAGGAACACGCGGAGAGCCGGATCCCATGAGGGAATCAGAAGTTAAGCGAATTCTTGGAAAAGTGGATGAACTTGCCGAACTCGGCGAAGAGGTAAATGTCCCGTTCATTGTTGGCGAAACCGTTACGGTGACCGATGGCCCGTTCAACAGTTTCAGCGGTGTGATAGAAGAGATTAATGAGGAAAAGAAGAAATTAAAAGTAATGGTTAAGATCTTCGGTCGCAAAACACCTTTGGAACTTGGTTTTATGCAGGTTGAGAAAGAATAGTTGCCACACTTTATCACATTATGATGGCAATCAATAAATCTACTATTTAAGCAAATAAAGCAAATGGCAAAAGAAGTAAGCGGAATAATCAAATTGCAGATCAAAGGTGCTGCCGCAAACCCTTCTCCACCCGTTGGCCCCGCATTAGGTGCCAAAGGTGTTAACATCATGGAGTTTTGTAAACAGTTCAATGGTCGTACGCAGGAAGTAGCCGGAAAGCTAATCCCTGTGATCATAACAGTTTACAGGGACAAGTCCTTTGATTTCATTATCAAATCACCTCCGGTTGCAGTGCAGCTGCTTGAAGTTGTCAAGCAGAAATCCGGTTCAGCGGAACCAAACCGCAAAAAGATCGCTGCAGTAACCTGGGACCAGGTGAAAGATATCGCGCAGAACAAGATGAATGACCTTAACTGCTTCACGATTGAATCAGCGATGAAAATGGTTGCTGGAACTGCCAGAAGTATGGGAATTACGGTAAAAGGTACACCACCGTTTGCTGAAAATTAATCTAATCTATTAGCATTTCAAACCAGAAAATTAAGGATTCGCAATGGGAAAATTGACAAAAAACAGAAAAGAAGCTTTAGCGAAATTCGATAAAAATGCTACTTACTCTTTGGCAGACGCAATTCAGGTAGTTAAGAAAATCACATTCACTAAGTTTGACTCCTCTGTTGATCTCGATATTCGTTTAGGTGTTGATCCCCGTAAAGCCAACCAGATGGTGCGCGGTAGCGTTACTCTTCCGCATGGCTCGGGAAAGACTGTCAGGGTACTTGTGCTTTGTACACCCGATAAGGAGCAGGAAGCCCGCAATGCCGGCGCCGACCATGTCGGACTTGACGATTATATCGAAAAAATCAAAGGTGGCTGGACTGATATAGATGTGGTTATCACTACACCCAACGTTATGCCCAAGGTTGGTCCTTTGGGTAGAATTTTAGGCCCTCGAGGCTTAATGCCCAACCCAAAAACCGGTACTGTTACAATGGAAGTTGAAAAGGCGATCAATGAAGTGAAAGCCGGTAAAATTGATTTCAAGGTTGATAAAACCGGTATAATCCATGCTTCTGTGGCTAAGGTATCTTTTGATAACACTAAAATTCTGGACAATGCAAAAGAATTCATCCAGACGGTTATCAAACTGAAACCTTCTGCAGCAAAAGGTACGTACGTTAAAAGTATCTTCCTGTCGAGCACAATGAGCTATGGAATACAGGTTGATCCGAAATCAGTTAGTTAATTAACTTCCGTAAAAAGAGGAGAACACATATTATGACTAAAGCGGAAAAAACCCAGATCATTGAAGCATTATCAAAGCAGCTCAACGAATCGTCCAATTTCTATGTTACTAGCATAGCAAATTTAACGGTAGCAACCACAAACGAGTTGAGACGCACTTGCTTCAAGAATGATATAAAACTGAAGGTGGTTAAAAATACATTGCTTCAAAAAGCAATGGAGAGATCCGATAAGGACTTTGCAGAGTTGTACCCGGTTTTGAAGGGTGAAACCTCTGTAATGTTCACTGAATCAGCTAATTTACCAGCCAAACTTATTAAGGAGTTTCGCAAGAAATTCAAAACTGACAAACCGATTCTCAAGGGCGCTTACGTTCAGGAATCAATTTTTGTCGGAGAAGACAAGCTGGATGCATTAGAGAATATTAAATCCAAGAATGAAGTCATCGCCGATGTCATTGCATTGCTTCAGTCACCTGCAAAGAATGTTATTTCAGCATTGCAGTCAGGTGGTCACAAGCTTTCAGGCATTCTGAAGACTTTATCAGAAAAGGAAGCATAGTTTCAATTTTACAAAATCAGAATAATTTTAAAACAATAATAAAATGGCAGATTTAAAAGCTTTCGCAGAACAATTAGTTAGCTTGACAGTAAAAGAGGTAAACGAGCTAGCTCAGATTTTAAAGGAACAATACGGAATCGAACCCGCAGCCGCAGCAACCGTTGTTGCAGGTCCGGCAGTAGCAGCTGAAGTTGAGCAGGTTGAAGAAAAATCTACTTTTGATGTTATCATCAAACATGCCGGTCAGAGCAAACTCGCCGTTGTGAAACTCGTTAAGGAGCTTACCAGCCTTGGTCTCAAAGAAGCAAAAGAACTTTGCGATGCAGCACCTAAGGTCCTTAAAGCAGGCGTTTCCAAAGATGAGGCAGAAGCCCTCAAATCACAACTCGAGCAAGCAGGAGCTGAGGTTGAGATTAAATAGTTTCGACATTTTTTAAGATAAGGAATATAGACAGTTGCCAGGCCTCCTGTGCAGTGTCTATATTTCTTTGTCTAATAAACTTTTGTTCTTTGTTTTTTATAATTGTTTCATAACCAAAACATTACCACATTGGCTCAGGAAAATACTGAAAGAATTAGTTTTTCAAGAACTAAAATTAAATCGAGTTATCCGGATTTTCTGGACATCCAACTCAAATCCTTTCAGGATTTTTTCCAGTTGGAAACAAACCCTGAAAACCGTATTAATGAAGGGCTTTACAAAGTATTCAGCGAAAACTTCCCCATCACTGATGCCCGTAATAACTTTGTACTGGAATTCCTTGATTATTACATTGATCCGCCCAGATACTCAATAGAGGAGTGTTTGGAACGCGGACTTTCCTACAGCGTACCTCTTAAAGCAAAGCTTAAACTCTATTGTACTGATCCTGAACACGAGGATTTCGAAACCATCATTCAGGACGTGTACCTCGGCCAGATTCCCTACATGACTCCAAAAGGGACATTTGTTATTAACGGCGCCGAGCGTGTTATCGTCTCCCAGTTGCATCGTTCACCGGGAGCCTTCTTCGGAACCAGTTACCATGCCAACGGGCAGCAGCTTTTCTCCGCCCGTATCATCCCTTTTAAAGGTTCCTGGATGGAGTTTACCACCGACATCAACAACGTGATGTATGCCTATATCGACCGCAAGAAAAAGCTGCCGGTCACTACATTGTTGCGTGCCATCGGATTTGAGAGTGATAAAGACATTCTCGAAATTTTCGACCTTGCCCAGGAGGTAAAAGCTACCAAGGCAAACCTGAAGAAATACGTTGGACGCCGCCTGGCTGCCCGTGTTGTAAGAGCCTGGATCGAGGATTTTGTGGATGAAGATACCGGGGAAGTTGTATCCATCGAACGTGCAGAGGTGGTAATTGACCGCGAAACGGTTTTGGAAAATGACCATATTGACCAGATTATTGACTCCGGCGTTGATACCATTCTTCTTCACAAAGACGAGCATGATAATATTGACTATAGTATCATTTTCAACACTTTACAAAAGGATACTACCAATACCGAAAAAGAGGCCGTTGAATATATCTATCGCCAGCTGAGAAATGCCGAACCACCGGACGAGGAAACAGCCCGCGGAATCATCGAAAAACTCTTTTTCTCTGATAAGCGTTATGATTTGGGCGATGTTGGCCGTTACAGAATCAACAAAAAGCTGTTGCTTACGGTTCCTGATGAAGTAAAGGTTCTCACCAAAGAAGATATTATTTCCATTATCCGCTACCTGATCGAAATGGTTAATGGAAAACGTGAAGTGGATGATATTGACCACCTTAGTAACCGCCGTGTACGTACAGTTGGCGAGCAACTATACGCCCAGTTTGGCGTGGGTCTGGCCCGTATGGCCAGAACCATTCGTGAGCGTATGAATGTTCGTGACAATGAGGTTTTCACACCAATGGATCTCATCAATGCCAAGACCCTATCTTCGGTAATCAACTCATTTTTTGGCACCAACCAGCTCTCTCAGTTCATGGATCAAACCAATCCATTGTCGGAGCTTACCCACAAACGCAGAGTTTCAGCACTGGGGCCTGGTGGTTTGTCGAGAGAAAGAGCCGGATTTGAGGTTCGTGACGTACATTACACGCACTATGGCCGCCTTTGTACAATCGAGACACCTGAAGGTCCAAACATCGGATTGATTTCTTCGCTTTGTGTTTTTGCCAGGATCAACAAGCTGGGATTTATTGAAACTCCCTACAAGCCTGTTATACACGGCAAAGTAGACCTTCATGCTGAAGAAATTTTCCTCAATGCCGAAGAAGAAGAAGATAAGATCATTGCCCAGGCCAACACTCCGCTCGAAAAAGACGGTTCATTTTCACAGGAAAGAGTAAAAGTGAGACACCTGGCTGATTACCCGATAGAGGAGCCAACCAGTGTTCACTACATAGATATGGCGCCAAACCAGATCGCATCAATTGCTGCGTCGCTGATTCCGTTCCTTGAGCATGACGATGCTAACCGCGCTTTGATGGGCTCGAACATGATGCGCCAGGCTGTGCCACTGCTCAGAGCCGAGTCACCAATCGTTGGAACAGGCATCGAAGGCCCTGTTGCCCGCGATTCAAGGGTACTAATCATGGCCGAAGGAGTCGGAATTGTGGAATATGTTGACGCCAACGAAATCACTATCAGGTATACAAGGCATGAGGATGAAAGGCTTGTCAGCTTTGATGATGATGTCAAAACCTACAAGTTGATTAAATTTACCCGGACAAACCAGAATACATCCATCAACCTGAAACCTATCGTTCGTAAAGGGCAAAAAGTAACCAAAGGACAAACACTTTGTGAAGGATATGCAACACAGGAAGGTGAACTGGCTCTTGGCCGGAATCTGATGGTGGCCTTCATGCCCTGGAAAGGCTATAACTTTGAGGATGCCATCGTAATTTCCGAAAAGGTAGTTAAAGAAGATCTTTTCACTTCACTTCATATCGAGGAATTTGTTCTTGAAGTACGTGATACCAAGCGTGGTGTGGAAGAATTGACCAACGATATTCCCAACGTTTCGGCGGAAGCTACCAAGGATCTTGACGAAAACGGATTGATAAGAATTGGCGCAGAAGTTAATGAAGGCGATATTCTTATAGGAAAGATTACCCCCAAAGGTGAATCAGATCCAACTCCGGAAGAAAAGCTGCTGCGCGCAATATTTGGCGATAAAGCAGGTGATGTGAAAGATGCATCGCTTAAAGCGCCTCCTTCGATGAAGGGTGTTGTTATTGATAAAAAGCTTTTCTCAAGAATTATCAAGGATCGCGTGGCTAAGAGCAAGGAAAAGGATGTGATCGAATCACTTGAGAAAGAATTCAACAAACAGGCTGCTGCGCTGAAAAATAAATTGGTTGACAAACTCATGATCCTTGTCAGCGGCAAGGTTTCACAAGGGGTTTACAACAATTTTAAAGAGGAATTGGTTCCAAAGAAGATCAAATTTGTTCAAAAGCAATTGCTTGGCATTGATTATCTTACCGTTAATCCGCACAAATGGACTACTGACCGTCAGAAGAATCAGCAAATTGCCGAAGTAATTAACAATTACATCATCAAGTACAAAGAAATACTTGGTGTGTTTAACCGTAAGAAATTCGTCGCCACTGTTGGCGATGAACTGCCCAATGGTATTGTTAAAATGGCCAAGGTATATGTTGCCAAAAAACGTAAGCTGAAAGTTGGTGACAAAATGGCCGGACGCCACGGTAACAAAGGTATTGTTGCAAAAATCGTTCGTGAGGAGGACATGCCGTTCCTTGAAGACGGAACTCCGGTTGACGTGGTATTGAACCCGTTGGGTGTACCTTCGCGTATGAACCTCGGTCAGATTTATGAAACAGTGCTGGGCTGGGCAGGCAAAAAGCTGGGTCTGAAATTTGCCACACCTATCTTCGATGGCGCTACCATTGACCAGATCAACGACTACATGAAAAAGGCAAAACTTCCTGAAAATGGCAAGGTTTACCTCTGCGACGGCGGAACCGGAGAACGTTTCCATCAGCCTGCCACGGTAGGCTACATTTACATCCTTAAACTCCATCATATGGTGGACGACAAGATGCACGCACGTTCCATCGGACCTTACTCGCTCATTACACAACAGCCTCTTGGCGGTAAAGCACAATTCGGAGGTCAGCGTTTTGGGGAAATGGAAGTGTGGGCGCTCGAAGCTTTCGGCGCTTCCAACATCCTTCAGGAAATTCTCACCGTAAAATCAGACGATGTAATCGGCCGTGCCAAAGCATACGAGAACATTGTGAAAGGTGAAAATATGCCCAGACCCGGTATCCCTGAATCTTTTAATGTACTGGTTCACGAATTGCGCGGCCTCGGCCTCAACATTACTTTCGATTGATGAAAGTGTGCCCAAAAGTTCGTTTTCATACCTTTTATTTAAACTAAACACAATCCATAAATGGCTTTCAGAAAAGATAGTAACATCGTAAAAACCGAATTTTCGCGCATTACTATTAGCCTTGCTTCACCGGAAACCATCCTCGAAAGATCCTACGGTGAGGTTACCAAACCGGAAACTATCAACTACAGAACCTACAAACCCGAGAGGGACGGTCTGTTTTGTGAACGAATTTTCGGGCCGGTAAAAGACTGGGAATGTCACTGCGGGAAGTATAAACGGATCCGCTACAAGGGAATCGTTTGCGACCGCTGCGGCGTTGAAGTAACCGAAAAGAAAGTACGCCGCGAACGTTCAGGCCACATACAGCTGGTAGTTCCTGTTGCGCACATCTGGTTCTTCAAATCATTACCCAACAAAATAGGAGCATTGCTTGGCCTTCAGACCAAGAAACTTGAAGCAATAATCTATTACGAAAAATACGTCGTCATTAATCCGGGAATTAAGGCTGATGATGGTTTGAATTATCTCGATTTCCTCTCCGAAGAGGAGTATTTCGATATTATGGAAACCATTCCGATGGAAAATCAGTACCTCGACGACAGAGATCCCAACAAGTTTATCGCGAAGATGGGCGCTGACGCTTTGTACGACCTGCTCGCACGCCTCGATCTGGATGAACTTTCCTATGACCTTCGCCACAAAGCGCACACCGAAACCTCTCAGCAGAGAAAAGCTGAGGCTCTCAAACGTTTGCAGGTTGTCGAAGCTTTCAGAGATGCACGCAACAGGATCGAAAACCGCCCGGAATGGATGATTGTAAAAGTCGTACCAGTTATTCCACCGGAACTCCGGCCATTGGTTCCGCTTGATGGCGGCCGCTTTGCTACTTCTGACCTCAACGATCTCTACCGCAGGGTCATCATCCGTAACAACCGTCTGAAACGGCTCATCGAAATCAAAGCGCCCGATGTGATTATGCGTAACGAAAAGAGGATGTTACAGGAAGCGGTGGATTCATTGTTCGACAATTCAAGGAAATCCAATGCTGTAAAAACTGAATCCAACAGAGCCCTCAAGTCACTGAGCGACAGTCTTAAAGGAAAGCAAGGCCGTTTCCGTCAGAACCTGCTCGGTAAGCGTGTTGATTATTCAGGCCGTTCGGTTATTGTTGTTGGTCCCGAATTGAAACTTAACGAATGCGGAATCCCGAAAGAAATGGCCTCTGAGCTCTTCAAGCCGTTCATTATCCGTAAGATGCTTGAGCGTGGGATCGTAAAAACAGTAAAATCTGCCAAAAAAATCGTTGACCGGAAAGATCCTGTCGTTTGGGATATTCTCGAAAATATCATGAAAGGGCATCCTGTGTTGCTCAACCGCGCACCGACATTGCACCGTCTTGGTATTCAATCATTTCAGCCCAAGTTGATCGAAGGAAAAGCTATCCAGTTGCACCCGCTCGTTTGTACTGCATTCAACGCTGACTTTGATGGCGACCAGATGGCCGTGCACGTTCCGCTGGGAAACGCTGCCATTCTCGAAGCACAGATACTTATGCTTGCTGCACACAATATCCTGAACCCGGCTAACGGCGCCCCAATTGCTGTTCCCTCGCAGGACATGGTACTCGGTCTCTACTACATTACAAAAGAGCGCCGGAGTGTTCCCGAACATGTAGTTAAAGGCGAAGGTTTCAGATTTTATTCACCGCAGGAGGTAATTATTGCCTACAATGAAGGCAAAGTTGATCTGCATGCCATCATCAAAGTTCGGTTGCCTCATACCGAAAATGGTGAAACAACTTATAAACTCACTGAAACTACTGTTGGAAGGGTCCTATTCAACCAGGTTGTTCCAAAGGAATATGGATACATCAACCAGCTTCTGACAAAAAAATCGCTTCGTGACATCATCGGCGGCGTGCTCAAAAAGACCGACACTGCTACAACAGCCAAATTTCTCGATGATATTAAAGACCTGGGGTTCCGCATGGCATTCCGGGGTGGATTATCCTTCAACCTTGGCGATGTGATTATTCCGGTTGAAAAGGAAAAACTTATCAACCAGGCGCACGATGAGGTAAACGAGGTGCTCAACAGCTACAGCATGGGTTTGATTACCCACAACGAAAAATACAACCAGATCATTGATATCTGGACACATACCAACTCAAGGCTGACCAAGATCCTGATGGATCAGGTGTCGCAGGATAAACAGGGCTTCAACCCTGTATTCATGATGCTCGATTCCGGTGCTCGTGGTAGTAAAGAACAGATCAGGCAGCTTTCAGGAATGCGCGGATTGATGGCTAAACCACAGAAATCAGGCGCTACAGGCGGCGAAATCATCGAAAACCCGATTCTCTCCAACTTTAAAGAGGGGCTTTCGGTTCTTGAGTATTTTATCTCAACCCACGGCGCCCGTAAAGGTTTGGCGGATACTGCTCTCAAAACTGCTGATGCTGGTTACCTTACCCGTCGTTTGGTGGATGTGTCGCAGGATGTTATCATTTCAGAAGAAGACTGCGGAACGCTCCGCGGCCTTACCACAACAGCGCTCAAGAAGAACGAAGAAGTTGTTGAAACGCTGTATGACAGGATTCTCGGACGTACTGCTTTACACGATGTTTATCATCCGCAGACCGGAAATCTGATCATCGCTGCCGGTGATGAGATATCCGAAGTTTATGCTCAGCAGATCGAAAATTCTCCTATCGAAGCCGTCGAAATCCGTTCGGTGCTAACCTGCGAGTCGAAAATGGGAGTTTGTGCAAAATGCTACGGACGTAACCTGGCAAACGGAAGAATGGTGCAGAAAGGAGAAGCCGTAGGTGTTATCGCTGCCCAGTCAATTGGTGAGCCGGGTACACAGCTTACCCTTCGTACTTTCCACGTCGGTGGTGTGGCCGGAGGAAACATTTCGGCTCAATCCCGCATCGAAGCAAGGTACAACGGCGTTCTCTCCATCGAGGAGCTAAGGTCCGTGCCCTATGAAACCAAAGAAGGTAAAGATTGCCAGGTGGTTATCGGTCGTTCGGCGGAAATGAGAATCGTTGACCAGAACACCGGTATAACGCTCGCTTCACACAACATTCCTTACGGCTCCAACCTGTTTTTTATGGATGGCGACAAGGTGAAAAAAGGCGACATCATCTGCACATGGGATCCTTACAATGCTGTAATTATCTCCGAATCAACCGGTAAATTGCGCTTTATCAATATTGAAGAGGGTAAAACCTACCGTGTTGAATCTGACGAGCAAACCGGATACTACGAAAAAGTAATCATCGAGGCACGTCAAAAGGTCAAGAATCCTTCGATAGAGGTTGTGGATCAAAATGGCGAAATCCTCCGCGCTTATGACCTTCCGGTCGGTTCGCACATTTCGGTTGATGATGGCCAGGATGTTAGAGCAGGCGATACACTTATCAAAATCCCGCGTGCCATTGGTAAAGCCGGCGACATCACCGGTGGTCTGCCGCGAGTAACCGAACTGTTCGAAGCAAGAAATCCATCCGATCCGGCTAAAGTAGCTGAAATTGACGGTGTGGTTTCTTTTGGTAAAAAGCTTAAGAGAGGAAATAAAGAGATCATCATCACCTCCAAAAGCGGTGAAGAGAAGCGCTATCTCATCCCGACAACTAAACAGATCCTTGCCCAGGAAAACGACTTTGTTAAGGCCGGTACTCCATTGTCCGAAGGTGCGCTTACACCTGCCGACATTCTTGCTATCAAAGGGCCAATGAAGGTTCAGGAATACATTGTAAATGAGATTCAGGAAGTTTACCGTTTGCAGGGTGTGAAAATCAATGACAAACACTTTGAAGTAATCGTTCGTCAAATGATGCGCAAGGTAGAGGTTGAGGACCAGGGAGATACTAAATTCCTCGAAAGTGAATTGGTGAATAAGATTGATTTCCAGGAAGAAAACGACTGGATCTTTGGCAAAAAGGTTATCCTCGATCCGGGTGAATCTACCTCCTTTAAAGCTGGCCAGATAGTTTCGGCCCGTAAACTCCGCGACGAAAATTCATCGTTGAAGCGCCGCGACAAGAAGCTTGTTGATGCACGCGATGCCCAGCCGGCCACCGTCCGCCAGGTGCTTCAGGGTATTACCAGAGCTTCGCTGCAAACCACCAGTTTCATCTCGGCTGCATCGTTCCAGGAGACAACAAAAGTACTCACCAATGCAGCAATCAATGCTAAATCCGATGACCTGATCGGTCTGAAGGAAAACGTTATCGTAGGTCATAAGATTCCCGCAGGAACTGGTCTGAGAGAATACGAAGATATGATCGTAGGTTCAAGAGAAGATTATGAACTGCTGGTTCAGCCGCGTAAACAGGAATTTTAATAGTTGGCATGGGAAGCAGGCTTTTTGTTAATCTGCTTCCCTGCTTTTAACCATCAAAATAAATAAACAATGGATCCGAAACAACCCAATCAAAATAAACTCAATATCGAACTTCCGGAAGATGTGGCCGAAGGAGTTTACTCCAATCTGGCTATAATCCAGCATTCAAGGTCAGAATTTATCATTGACTTTGTGAAAATGTTGCCCGGAGTGCCCAAAGCAAAAGTAAAATCAAGGATCATTCTCACACCGCAGCACGCCAAGCGGCTCCTCCGAGCGCTTCAGGACAATATCCGCAAGTTTGAGTCAATGCACGGCGAGTTGAAAGATACCGAGATAGATCAAATGCCCTACAACTTGTTCGGGCCAAACGCGCAGGCTTAAGAAAATTGGCTATGATATAAAATAATGTGGTTTGATATTTTTCACTGGAACATATGCAGAATTAGAGGTAATAGCATAATCCAGGTACTTACACAGATCGCCTCCTGCAATTCGTAGGATACGAAACCAGTTCA
>Ga0209835_1000162_pt1 | contig 46818 bp, 39 predicted proteins | sample LakKivwa52mmetaG_FD_184138 | JGI IMG/M metagenome (GOLD analysis project Ga0209835, IMG submission 184138) | Anoxic lake water microbial communities from Lake Kivu, Rwanda to study Microbial Dark Matter (Phase II) - Lake Kivu water 52m metaG... | ecosystem: Environmental > Aquatic > Freshwater >... | reverse complement strand
GGCCAGGGTGCGGGGAATGGGCGTGGCCGTGAGGGCCAGACAATCAACCTCGGCACGCAGGCTGCGCAGGGCCTCCTTTTGGCGCACCCCAAAGCGGTGTTCTTCGTCGATGATGACCAGGCCGAGTCGGGCGAGGCGCACCTCAGGCTGCAACAGCTTGTGGGTTCCAATGACGATGTCGACGCTGCCCTTGGCCAGGCCCGCGAGCGCCGCGTTGATCTCCTTGCTGGAACGAAAGCGGGAGAGTTCTGCAATCCGCACGGGCAGGTCAGAAAAACGGTCAGAAAAGGTCTGGAAGTGCTGTTCGGCAAGCAGGGTGGTGGGGCACAGCACAATCACTTGTTTGTTGGCCGCGACGGCCGCAAAGGCCGCCCGCAGGGCCACCTCGGTCTTGCCGAAGCCGACATCGCCACAAACCAGCCGATCCATCGGTTGCGCGGCGCGCATGTCGGCCAGGACGGCCTCGATAGCCGCGGCCTGATCAGGGGTCTCCGCAAAACCAAAGCCCTCGGCGAAAGTCTCCATCTCGGTCTCGCGCCAGTCAAAACGATGGCCCTCGCGCGCCGCCCGCAGGGCGTACAGATTAAGGAGCTCGGCGGCGGTGTCACGGGCCTTTTCCTGGGCGCGGCGCTTGGCCTTGTCCCACTGTGGACTGCCGAGTGCATGGAGGGGGGCGTGCTCCGGGTCCGCCCCCAGATAGCGGGCGATAAGGTGAAGATGGGCCACGGGAACAAACAATTTGTCGCCCTTGGCGTACTCCAGATGCAGCAACTCCTCGTCGCCTTCGCCCAGATTGAGGGTGGTCAGGCCCAGATAGCGGCCGATGCCATGCTCGGTATGTACGACGGGATCGCCAATCTTGAGTTCGGATAGATCGCGGATCAGGCCCTCGATCGGGTTCTTGCGGGCGTCGCGACCCCGGCGCTGTTGCGGCGCGCGCGCGTAGAGTTCGGTCTCGGTAAGCAGACAGAGGCCTGAACGACTATCGACAAATCCACTGGCCAGGGGGCCAGTGGTCAGGATCAGGCTGGCCGGCGCAGCGGCGCTTGCCCGCCCCGTCAGAGACTGGACATCCAGGCCATGGCCTTCTTGTACAACGGTGGCAATGCCATGCTCGGCCAGAGCATTGGCCAGTGATTCGCGCCGTCCCAGGCTTTCGGCCACGAGCACGGTGGGGCCAGGGTAGCCCTGCAGATGCGCGGCCAGACGGGCGTATGGGAGAGCGTCGCGACGCTCGGCTTGCACGGCCGGGGTCGGCTGCCAGGGCAGGTCCGGGGCGGCGGACAGGGTCGCGGTCAGTTCGATGCGGGCCAGCGGCTGCAAGGCGGCAAAGAGTTGCTCCACCGCCAGAAAGACTTCTGTTGGCGGTAACAGGGGGCGTTCACGGTCGCCGGACAGGACTTGATAGCGTTGTCCGGCTTCGTGCCAAAAAGTTGCTGCGGCACGGTGCGCGTCGCCATGCAGGATGGCTCCAACCCCGGCTGGCAGGTAGTCAAAAAGGCTGGCTGTGGTGTTAAAAAACAGGGGCAGGGCGTATTCAATTCCGGCTGGGGCCAGTTTGTTCGAGACATCCTTGTACATCCGGCTGCGGGCTGGATCGCCTTCGAAGCGGTCGCGGAAATTGGCCCGGAAGGTTGTGATGCCCGCCTCATCGAGGGGAAACTCACGCGCGGGTAACAGGCGCATCTCGCCGACCTTGTACAAGGTGCGTTGGGTGTCGGGGTCAAAGGTGCGGATCGATTCGATCTCGGCGTCGAACAATTCGATGCGGTAGGGTAGGGCAGAGCCGGTCGGAAAGAGGTCAAAAACGCCGCCCCGCAGGGTAAATTCACCCGGGGTGTAAACCTGGCTCACGGCGCAGTAACCGGCTGCGATGAGCCGGGTTCGTAAGGCGTCGGCGTCGAGTCTGTCCTTGGGTTTATAGAGGAAGGCCTGACTAGAGAGAAACGCCGTCGGTGCCAGGCGTTGCATGGCCGTCGCCACTGGAGCGATCAAACAGTCCAGATCGCCCTGCAGAGCGCGCCAGAGGGTGGCGAGTCGTTCCGAGACCAGATCGGGGTGCGGTGAGATCGGGTCGTAGGGCAAGGTCTCCCAGTCCGGGAACAGGCCCACCCTCAGGTCTGGGGCGAACCAGGGGATCTCATTGGCAAGCCGCTGCGCATCTGCCGCGCTGGCGGTCAGTAGCAGGATGCGCTGCCGGGCCGGTTGCGCTGCCGCCTCCTTATTTTTGGCGGGTGAGCGAAGCAGGTCCGCAATCAGCAGGGCATCGGCAGAGCCTGGCGGGAGGGGGAGGAGCAGGCGCTGGCCAGAAGGCGGAAAACGGAGGGGTGCAACATCGGTCATGGGCGAATTATAAAGGGCTGGCGATCTGGCTTATCATGCCGGCCATGCCTGCCCCTGAACTTTTCACGCTGCTCGCCATGGCCATTCTGGTCTGGTTCTGGTTCAGCGGATTGAAGGCCCGCGAGATGGCCGTGGCCTCGGCCCGCAGTGCCTGTGAGCGTAACGGTTTGCAGTTTCTCGACGAGACCGTCACCCTGCGTTCTTTGCGCACGACGCGCAATGAGCACGGCCATCTGGTCTGGAAACGCCTCTACGCCTTTGAATTTTCCCGGACCGGTGTCGATCGACTGCAGGCCACCGTCCTGCTGCAGGGCAGTTGCCCGGTAAGCGTGGATCTGCGTCGCTCAGTCGATGTGCCAAGCGACAATGTCGTGCCTTTTGTGGTGCCGTCTCTGCGGGCCGGCGGCGGCTGTGTATCTGGCCCTTGTGGCGGGGGATCCTGCCGCGAGGAGGCCCGCTTGCGGTTAGAATGCGAGGCATCAGAAATTGCCCCCTCGCTGCTCAGCGCTGGCCCTTACTTATCACCTGCTTTATTTCCTGCTCGAGAATCTCAAATGACCCTGGTTCGTCCGTTCCCCGCCCTGCGTCCTGCCACTGGCCGTGCGCCCGAAGTCGTGGCACCGCCCTACGATGTGTTAAATACCGAGGAGGCGCGGGCTTTGGCAGCCGGCCGGCCCTACAGTTTTCTGCATATCTCCAAGCCTGAGATTGATCTACCCGCAGATACCGACCCTTATGCCCCTGCCGTTTATGCCAAAGGCGCCGAGAATCTGCAGGCGATGATCGCCGCCGGGGTCTTGGTTCAGGACGAGGCGCCGTGCTACTACGCCTATCGCTTGATCATGGGTAGCCATGTCCAGACCGGCATTGTGGCCGCTGCCTCGGTCGCCGATTACGACACTAACCGCATTCGCAAGCACGAGTTCACCCGCCCGGACAAGGAGGACGATCGTGTCCGCCAGATCGAGGCCCTGAATGCGCAAACTGGCCCCGTCCTGCTTGCCTATCCGAACGCCCCTGAGATCGACGCCCTTCTGAACAGCGCAACCCAGATCGCCCCCGATGCCGATGCGATAGCCGAGACTGGCGTGCGGCATAGCCTGTGGGTGATTCGCGATGCGCCGAGCGTGACGCGTCTGACAGCGCTGTTTGATGCCTTGCCAGCCCTCTATATTGCCGATGGCCATCATCGCTCGGCGTCTGCCAGCCGGATTTGTGCCAGCCGCAAGGCCGCCAATCCACAGCACGATGGCCACGAAGCTTACAACTATTTTCTTTCAGTTATCTTTCCTGACCACCAGATGCAGATTCTTGATTACAACCGCGTGATCAAGGACTTGAACGGTTTAAGTGAGGCTGATTTGCTGCAGCGGATTGCCGCCAACTTCACTGTCGAGGATGCCGATGGCCCGGTCAAACCGACCCAGCCGCGTGAATTTGGTCTTTACCTGGGTGGCCGCTGGCGCCGCCTGCACATCCATCCCAGCTTGGTGCCGAGCGATCCGGTTGAGCGGCTGGATGTCAGTCTGTTGCAAAAGTATCTGATCGCTCCCATCCTCGGAATTACCGATCCGCGCCGCGACAAGCGCATCGACTTCGTCGGCGGTATCCGCGGTCTCGCCGAGCTGGAAAAACGGGTGGATTCGGGTGAAATGGCTCTGGCCTTCGCTCTGCATCCCACTCATATGGAGCATCTGATGGCGGTGGCCGATGCCAACCAGGTCATGCCGCCAAAATCCACCTGGTTTGAGCCGAAGCTGGCCGATGGGCTGGCTTCGCATCAGCTTTGATCGTTCCTGACCCATGCTATGGTCTGCGCAATGCCCCAATTCCATGCGCTAATCCCCGCCGCAGGGAGCGGCAGCCGCATGGGGCATACCTTGCCAAAGCAATATCTGGAGCTGCAAGGCAGGCCCTTGCTCTGGCATACGCTGCAGGTCTTTGAACGACATCCGGAAATCAGCAGCGTCCAAGTGGTCATTGCAGCGGATGACAGCGAGTGGATCCAACATGACTGGTCCGCCTGTCACAAGCTGCGTTTGCACCGTTGCGGTGGGGCTACCCGGGCGCAAACGGTATTGGCTGGCTTGCGCGCCATGGCGGCAGCAGAAAACGATTGGATCCTCGTGCATGATGCGGCGCGCCCCTGTCTATCGCTCGTCGCACTTAATCGACTCATGACCCAGCTACGCGATGACGCCGTTGGGGGCATTCTGGCCGTTCCCGTGGCGGATACCTTGAAACGAGCCGGGGAGGGCGGTCGCATTGCCGCCACCGTCGCCCGTACTGGACTTTGGGGCGCGCAAACCCCGCAGATGTTTCGCCGGGGGATGTTGTTACAGGCTTTGACGCAGGCTGGAGATGCCGTTACGGACGAAGCCTCCGCCATCGAGGCCCTAGGCCTGGCCCCCCGATTGGTGGAAGGGGATCCCGCCAATCTCAAGGTAACGCACCCGGCCGATCTGCCGCTGGCAGCGCGCTATCTGGAACTGGAGACACCGCATGGAGGATGAGGACTACATGCGTCTGGCCCTCGCGCAGGCTCGCTTGGCCGGGGCGGCAGGCGAGGTTCCCGTGGGTGCGATTGTGGTAAACGCCGCCGGCGCAGTACTTGGGACGGGCTTTAATCAGCCGATCGGGGCGCATGACCCCAGCGCGCATGCCGAGATTCAGGCACTGCGCGCAGCCGCCGCAAAGATTGGAAATTACCGTCTGCCAGGTTGTAGCCTCTTCGTTACCCTGGAGCCTTGTGCGATGTGCGTTGGTGCGATCCTGCACGCCCGCCTCGCGCGGGTCGTTTATGCGGCGACTGATCCCAAAACGGGGGCGGCACATAGTGTGTTGCGACTTTTTGATGCAGAGCAGATCAACCATCAGACCCGCGTTGAAGGGGGAGTGCTGGCAGAAACTTGCGCCAGCCTGCTGCGTGACTTCTTTGCCGAACGGCGCCGCAAACCGGCCAGCGAGGCCGGGAACCACACATGAGAATCAACATTCACATTAATTCGCAGCTAATTGAACTCGTGACAGAAAGTGGCGTTCAGACTTGGCCCGTCTCGACTGCTGCCAAGGGCGTTGGGGAGCAGAAGGGCAGTTATTGTACCCCGCGCGGCGCGCACATTATTCGCGCCCGGATCGGGGCAGACTGTCCTCTCAATAGCGTTTTTGTGGGGCGGCGTCCAAGCGGCGAAATCTACACGCCCGAACTGGGTCGCGCTGAGCCGGAGCGGGACTGGATATTAACGCGCATCCTGTGGTTATCGGGCCTTGAGCCGGGTTTTAACCGGCTCGGCGATTGCGACACCATGCAGCGCTACATTTACATTCACGGCACGCCTGATGAGGGCTTTGTCCAAAGACCGATGTCGCACGGGTGCATCCGGATGCGTAATGCAGACCTAATTACGCTCTTTGCGCAAGTACCGGTCGGAACCCCCGTCCTGATCACAGAAGCGTAGGGGCGGGGGCTCAGCGTGTGCCATTAAGTACCTAGGAAGCGTTCAACATCCAGAGCGGCCTGACAGCCAGAGGCGGCACTGGTGACGGCCTGCTTGTAAATCTGATCTTGCACATCACCTGCGGCAAAGACGCCCGGAACACTCGTCTGCGTGGCATTACCCATGCGCCCGGCTTGGGTGACAATGTAGCCGCGGTCAAGCTCCAGTTGACCGGCAAAAATGTCCGTATTGGGTTTATGGCCGATGGCAATAAAAATACCAGACAGGGCTAGATCCTTGGTGGTGCCGTCATTGTGGCGCAGTCGCATTCCCGTAACGCCGCTAGCATCACCCAGGACCTCGTCTAGATTACTATTTAATTCAAGGACGATTTTGCCTTCCTTCACCCGTTCCATCAGGTGATCAACCATGATGCGCTCGGCCTTAAAGGTATCGCGGCGGTGTACCAAGGTGACCTTGCTGGCGATGTTGGACAGATAAATAGCTTCTTCAACCGCCGTATTGCCGCCACCAATGACGGCCACTTCCTGGTTCTTGTAGAAGAAACCATCGCAGGTGGCGCAGCCGGAAACGCCGCGACCCATGAATTTTTCTTCCGAAGGCAAGCCCAGATACATGGCTGAGGCCCCGGTCGCAATAATCAACGCGTCACAGGTATAGGTATCCGCATCGCCGACGAGCGTGAAGGGGCGCTCATGCAACCGGACCGTGTGGATGTGATCAAACAGGATTTCGGTGCCGAAGCGTTCGGCGTGCTTTTGAAAACGCTCCATCAGTTCAGGCCCTTGGACACCATCCACATCAGCCGGCCAGTTATCGACCTCGGTGGTGGTGGTCAGTTGGCCGCCTTGCTGCATCCCCGTGATGATGACCGGCTTCAGATTGGCACGGGCGGCATAGATAGCCGCGCTATAACCCGCAGGACCTGATCCGAGAATAAGAAGACGACTGTGCTTCGACATTGTTAACTCCGCAAGAGGTTGGGTTTGAATACTCCAATTATGCCCGAGGCCGCTGTAAGGAGGGCGCCCTGAGCGAAAGACCTTGCTAAACCATACCCCATCCACCCATTATTTAACATAATATACATTATAGCGTTGATAGACAGGCCATAGCGCCCAAGCCCGACTGCCTCTATAGTGATGGCCCATGCTCTCTACCATTTTCAAGCGTCTTGCCAGCCCCACGCGCAATACCCGGGTGCGCCGTGTTAACGCACCGATGCGGACGCGCGTCCTGCGCGAAGCGGCTTGGCTTCTGTCGCTGACCACAGCGGTCTATCTATTGATGACGCTGGCGACACACACCTTGAATGATCCCGGTTGGTCACGAACCGGACAAAACGAGATAGCCAGCAACTTGGGCGGGAGTTTCGGGGCCTGGCTGGCTGACCTCCTCTTTTATCTATTTGGTTACTCGGCGGGCTGGTGGATGGTTCTGGCAGTCCTGGGTGTGGTGTGGTCGTGGCAGCGCATGCGTGCTTTGCCCGATGAAGAGCCTCCGCATCCGCACGCCGTTCTGATCTTGGCCGGATTCCTGCTAACCCTGTTGTCCAGTGCCAGCCTCGAGGCGATGCGTTTTCATACCCTTGCCACTGGCCTGCCGCACCGGGCGGGTGGCACTCTGGGTCAAGGCCTCGAGGGCGTGTTGCGAGCAGGCCTAGGGTTTGATGGTGCCACCCTCATCCTGGTGGCAAGTTTGGCGATTGGCCTGTCCTTGTTTAGTGGTTTATCCTGGTTCCGAGTCTGCGAACATCTCGGCACCCGCCTTGAGCGCCTAGGCCAATACATTATCCTGCGCTGGCAGGACCGTCAGGATCGCCGCGCTGGCCTTGAGGCCGGGAATCGCCGTGATGCCGCCGTCAATCTGGAACGGGTTCGGATGACCCGCGATCCAATCCTCAAGATTGAAACGCCCATGCCCGCTATTGCGGCCCTCGCTCGCCCGGAAAAAGAGCGCCAAAGCCCCTTGTTTCGCGATACCCCGGACAACCAGTTGCCGCCGCTGCACTTGCTGGACGAGCCTGGCCAGAACAGCGTGGCGATAGATGAGGCTTCTCTTACAGCCACTTCGCGCCTGATCGAACGCAAACTGGATGAGTTTGGCGTCGATGTAAAGGTCCTGGCGGCTTACCCGGGACCAGTCGTGACCCGCTACGAAATTGAGCCCGCCTCTGGCGTCAAGGGCAGCCAGATCACCAATCTTTCCAAAGATCTAGCCCGTTCGCTGTCGGTGATCAGCATCCGCGTGGTCGAAACAATTCCCGGCAAAAGCTGCATGGCCCTGGAAATCCCCAACACCCAGCGCCAGACCGTCCGTCTGGCCGAGATTCTCGGTGCCAAGGTTTATCACGATATGGGGAGTCCACTCACTATTGCGCTGGGTAAGGATATCGGCGGCACTCCCATCGTCGCCGACTTGGCCAAGATGCCGCACCTCTTAGTCGCTGGCACCACTGGTTCTGGCAAATCTGTGGCCATCAATGCCATGATTCTGTCCTTGCTCTACAAGGCCTCGCCGCGCGATGTGCGCCTTATCATGGTCGATCCAAAGATGCTGGAATTGTCCTCGTACGAGGGCATCCCCCACCTCCTCGCCCCCGTGGTGACGGACATGCGCTTGGCCGGCACGGCGCTCAACTGGTGCGTCACCGAGATGGACCGCCGCTACAAACTCATGTCAACCATGGCAGTGCGCAACATTGCCGGTCTTAACCACAAGATTGCTGATGCCGAGAAGGCCGGTACGCCGCTAACCAACCCGTTTTCCCTGACCCCCGAAGCCCCGGAACGCCTGACGCACCTGCCCTACCTCGTCGTCATCATTGACGAGTTGGCCGACTTGATGATGGTTTCCGGCAAAAAGGTCGAGGAATTGATTGCTCGTCTGGCCCAGAAAGCACGCGCCTCCGGCATTCACCTGGTCCTCGCCACCCAGCGTCCGTCGGTCGATGTGATCACCGGTCTTATCAAGGCCAACATCCCGACCCGCATCGCCTTCCAAGTCAGTAGCCGCATTGACTCGCGCACCATCCTGGACCAGCAGGGGGCCGAGTCCCTGCTCGGCATGGGCGATATGCTCTATTTGCCTCCGGGGCATGGCGTCCCAACCCGGGTTCATGGGGCCTTTGTTTCCGACGATGAGGTGCATCGCGTCACGGCATTCCTGCGCGAACTGGCCCCGCCCAACTATGACGAGAGCGTTCTCTATCAAGCCGAAGACAGCGAGGGCAACGAGGCCGAAGCGGGCAATGCCGAGTCCGACCCGCTCTATGACGAGGCCGTCGCCATCGTCATGCGCACGCGTCGCGCCTCCATCTCCGCCGTCCAGCGCCACCTGCGCATCGGCTATAACCGTGCGGCGCGTCTGATCGAGGCCATGGAAGCGGCCGGCATTGTCTCCCCCATGCAAACCAATGGAAACCGAGAAGTCATCGGTCCCCGCCATGACCATGAATAAAATCCTCCTCACCGCGGCGCTTATTTTGCTGACCTTGGGCGGTCGTCTTGCCCAGGCCGATGCCCTTGATCGTTTGCAAGAATATCTATCAGAGACTCGCACCCTGCGCGGCCACTTTTTCCAAACCGTCATGGATCGCAACGGCCGCAAGCTGCAGAGCAGCAGTGGCAGCATGGTCTTTGCCCGCCCCAGTCTGTTTCGTTGGACCTATGAAAAACCCTACGCTCAGGTCATTGTCGGCGACGGCAAAAAAGTCTGGTTCTACGACCCTGATCTGGAACAAGTGACGGTCCAGCGGATGACTCTGGCTATTGGACAAAGCCCAGCCGCTCTTCTGGCCGGTAGCAACGACATTGAAAAGCACTTCCGGCTTAAGGATGCAGGAGCCTCCGACGGCCTGGAATGGCTCCTCGCCACGCCCAAGAGTGGCGAAGGTACCTTTGAGCAGGTGCGTATTGGTTTCCGGGGCAGCCACATCGAGGTGCTGGAACTGAAAGACAATCTCGGACAAACCAGTCGCCTCCAGTTCTCCGGCCTGCAACACAACCCTGCTCTGGCCAGCGACTTGTTCCGCTTCAAACCGCCCAAGGGTGTCGATGTTATCGAAGACCGCTAAGGCGGATACGCCTCTGTTAGGTGACGATCTGTTTAGCGCCGCTGCGCCAAGGTCGCCCCTTGTTGCAGATGCCATACCGCTGGCAGAACGCCTTCGTCCCGCCCATCTGAGCGAGGTTGTCGGGCAGACACACTTGCTGAACCCGGGAATGCCACTGTGCTTGGCCTTTGAGTCTGGCCGCCTGCACTCGATGATCCTCTGGGGCCCGCCCGGAGTGGGCAAGACCACCCTCGCCCGCCTGGCAGCGCAGTATTTTCAGGCCGATTTCGTGCAGATCTCTGCCGTCTTGGCCGGCGTTAAGGAGATCCGCGAGGCCATCGAACGAGCTCGTATCAACCGCCAGTCTGGCCGTCGGACCCTGCTTTTTGTCGACGAGGTACACCGCTTCAACAAGGCGCAGCAAGATGCCTTCCTGCCCCATGTCGAATCTGGCCTCATTACCTTCATTGGTGCTACTACCGAAAACCCGTCCTTCGAAGTCGTTGGCGCCCTCCTCTCCCGCGCTCAGGTTTATGTCTTGAAATCCCTGACCGATACAGAGTTGAGCCCCCTCCTCGACCGGGCACTGGCCCAGCAGAATTCGGCAATCCGTCTGGATGCCGCTGCCCGGGCGGTCCTGCTCGGCAATGCGGACGGCGATGCGCGGCGCTTATTGAACCTGGTCGAACAACTGGAGGTTGCAGCCCAGACCACTGGCCGGACCGAACTTGACAGCCAATTCTGCAGCCAGGTCCTGGCGGCCGTCCGGCGCCGTTTCGACAAGGGCGGTGATCAGTTCTACGACCAGATCTCGGCCCTGCACAAGGCCGTGCGCGGTTCGCATCCGGATGCCGCTTTGTACTGGCTGGCGCGCTTGCTTGATGGCGGGGCTGAGCCTCTTTATATCGGCCGTCGCCTGATTCGCATGGCCAGCGAAGATATTGGTCTGGCCGACCCACGCGCCCACACCCTGGCGCTGGAGGCGGTGGCCGCTTACGAGCGATTAGGTTCGCCAGAAGGCGAATTGGCTCTGGCCCAGGCCGTCACCTATCTCGCTGTCGCTCCCAAGAGTAATGCCGTGTACAGCGCGTGGAAGGCCGCTCGGGCCTTGGTCGAGGTGACCGGCACGCTGCCCGTACCGGAACATTTGCGTAACGCGCCGACCCGGTTGATGCAGGACCTCGGTTACGGCCAAGGTTATCGCTACGCCCATGATGAACCACAGGGCTACGCAGCGGGAGCTTGCTATCTGCCAACGGGGCTGCAGGCCCAGTTCTATAACCCCACCGACCGAGGCCTGGAACAACGCATTGGCGAGCGCCTGGCCAACCTGCGCAAACTCGATCAGAAAGCTGACTCATGAAAACGATGGAAGAACTGCTGACCCGCTTGCGCGAGGCTGAGGCCGAGCTGGAGGCGGCGGCGCTGGCGCAACTCAATGAAACCCGCGCTCGCCTGCATTACCGTCTTGAGCGGGGTCGAGTGCATTTCGAGTCCGGCATTCGTCGTGTGCAGGTCCAGTACCGGGCTGGCTTGGTGCGATATCTCTTCACGGCGCGCCTTAGCCATTTGCTGACTGCGCCCTTTATCTACAGCCTGATCGTACCGCTGGTTTTGCTTGATCTGATGGTGACCCTGTACCAGCTAATTTGTTTTCCTGTTTACGGCCTCAAGCGCGTGCGCCATCAGGACCATATCGTGATTGACCGTCACCTGCTGGCCTACCTCAACCTGATCGAAAAGGTTCATTGTCTCTATTGTGGCTACGCCAACGGTCTGATTGAGTATGTGCGCGAGATTGCCGCGCTGACCGAGTCTTATTGGTGCCCGATCAAACACTCGCACGGCAGTCGTGATCCGCATCGCTTGACGCAGAAGTTTCTCGATTATGGCGACGCCGAGGCCTGGGCTCGGCGTCCGCCGCCCCCCTGAGGGCGCCGCAGATCGGTTTGTTCCACACGATTTACTTGCCCAATCACCTGTTCTGCGGATAGAATCTCGCGGCTCGCAAGTCCGGTTAACCCTTTGGTATTCCGATCGCGAGTAATTTGCGCATCCGCCTGTTAAGGTGCTTTGGAGAGGGTCTCCAGGTTCCGGCGGATGTCAGTGCTAACCTTAACTGGAGTAATTTATGTCTGTAACAATGCGTCAGATGCTGGAAGCCGGCTGCCATTTTGGTCACCAAACGCGCTTCTGGAACCCCAAAATGGCCCCCTTCATCTTCGGGGCCCGCAACAAAATTCATATCGTCAACCTGGAAAAGTCCCTGCCCATGCTGCAGGACGCTGCCAAGGTTGCACGGCAACTGGCTGCCAAGCGCGGCACCATCCTGTTTGTTGGCACCAAGCGTGCCGCACGCGACATCGTGGCTGAAGAAGCTGCCCGTTGTGGTATGCCCTGGGTCTCCCACCGCTGGCTGGGCGGCATGTTGACCAACTACAAGACGGTCAAGCAGTCAGTGAAGCGCCTCAAGGACCTCGAGGCGCAACTCGCCAATACCGAGACTTCGCCGCTATCCAAGCGTGAAATCCTGACCGTGCAACGCGAATTTGACAATCTCAATCGCAGCCTGGGCGGCATCAAGGACATGGACAAACTGCCTGACGCCCTTTTCGTGATCGACACCGGCTACCAGAAAATTGCCATCAGCGAAGCCGTCAAGCTGGGCATTCCGGTGATCGGTGTGGTCGATACGAACAACAGTCCGGCCGGCATTGATCACATCATTCCCGGTAACGATGACGCCACCAATGCTATCCGCCTGTATGCCCAAGTCCTGGCGGATGCCGTATTGGAAGGCCGCTCGCAAGTGATCGATGACATCGTGGCTGCCACCCAGGACGAATATGTTGAGGTGGCTGACGCTCCCGAGGCCAGCGCCTAAGTTATAAGTAAACCTAACGAAGCGCGCCCGGTCTGTGGTCCCTTGGCATAGCAAGCGCCAAGGTCACACCAAAGGGCGCGTTTTTTATTGACTGAATATTTGGAGAACACAATGGCTGAAATTACTGCCGCAATGGTGAAACAACTGCGCGAAATGACGGATGCGCCGATGATGGATTGCAAGCGCGCCCTGGGCGAGTCCGATGGCGACATGACCCGCGCCGAAGAGATCTTGCGCGTCAAGTTTGGCAACAAGGCGGCCAAGAGCGCCGGTCGGGTTGCAGCTGAAGGCATCGTTGGCATCCATATTACCGCCGACGGTAAGCTGGGTTCGATGATTGAAGTGAACTGCGAGACCGATTTTGTAGCCAAAAATGATGACTTCCTGGCCCTGGTCAAGAACCTCGCCGAGATGGTCGTAACTCAGAATCCGGCTGATGTGGCGGCCCTCTCCGCCATGAAGATCGGCGCTCAAACGGTCGAAGAAATTCGCACCGCATTGGTTGGAAAAATTGGCGAAAACATGAGCTTGCGCCGTTTTGTTCGCGTCGAAGCACAAGGCAAGCTGGCCCAGTACATCCACGGCGGCGCCAAGATTGGCGTATTGGTTGATATCACCGGCGACGAAACCACCGCCCGTGATGTGGCCATGCACATCGCCGCGACCAAGCCCAAGTCCCTCGATGCCTCGGGCGTAGCCCAGGCCCTGATCGATACCGAGCGCCGCGTCGCCATTGAGAAGGCCAGGGAAGCCGGCAAGCCCGAAGCAATGCTGGACAAGATCGCCGAAGGCACCGTGCAGAAATTCCTCAAAGAAGTCGCCCTGTTGACTCAGCCCTTCGTCAAGGACGACAAGCAGACCATTGAACAGTTGATGAAATCCAAGGGCGGCGCCGTACACGGCTTCACCCTGTACATGGTCGGCGAAGGCATCGAGAAGAAAGTTAACGACTTCGCAGCCGAGGTTGCTGCCGCGTCCAAGGTCTGACTCATGGCCGCCCCCGCCTATCGTCGCATCCTGCTTAAGCTGTCGGGTGAGGCCCTGATGGGGCCAGACGCTTTTGGTTATCACGCCGCGACACTGGCCGGGATCACCGCCCAGATCAAGGATGTCGTTGCTCTGGGTGTGCAGGTCGCCATTGTGGTGGGGGGCGGAAACCTCTTTCGGGGTGCGACCGGCGCCTTGTCCGGGATGAACCGCGCCACGGCCGATTCCATGGGCATGCTGGCCACGGTCATGAATGCCCTAGCCCTGAAAGACGCCTTAGTGGCCGCCGGGGTAGATACTCGGGTGCAGACGGCGGTTTCAATCGGTCATGTCGGCGAATCTTTTGAGCGGGATAGCGCTGTGCGTCACCTCGAGGCAGGTCGCGTAGTCATCTTCGGTGGCGGCACTGGCAACCCCTTTTTCACCACCGACACGGCCTCGGCCCTGCGCGGTGCGGAGATCGGGGCCGACTTGATGCTCAAGGCCACCAAGGTGGATGGCGTCTATACCGCAGATCCCAAGAAAGACCCCACCGCAAGCCGCTACACCACACTCAGCTTTGACGAGGCCATCGCCCGCAATTTGGGCGTTCTCGATACGGCGGCCTTTGCACTCTGCCGTGAACAAGCCCTGCCCCTGTGTGTTTTCAGTATCTTCAACCCCGGAGCCTTGCAGCGAGTCGTTATGGGTGAGGATGAAGGTACGCGGGTAACCCTCTAATCTGGAGCAATAAAATGACCCAAGAGATCCGGAAAAATGCGGAAGACAAGATGCACAAATCGGTCGAGGCCCTCAAGACCGAATTTGGCAAGATTCGTACCGGGCGGCCCCATGCCGGGCTCCTTGATCATGTCAAGGTGGATTACTACGGCAGCCTGATGGCCGTGAACCAGGTCGGCAATGTGTCGGTGCTGGACTCGCATACCCTCGGTGTTCAGGCCTGGGAAAAACCCATGCTGGCCAAGATTGAAAAGGCCATTCGCGATTCTGACCTCGGTCTCAACCCCAGCACGATTGGTGATGTGGTTCGTGTCCCGATCCCGGCCATGACGGAGGAGCGCCGCCGTGATCTGGTCAAGGTCGTTCGCCACGAGGCTGAGGAAGGCAAGATTGCTATTCGTAATATTCGCCGTGATGCGCTGGCCCACTTAAAAGACCTGCAGAAGAAGAGCGAGATTAGCGAAGACGATGAGCGCCGGGCGAGCGACGACATCCAGAAGTTGACCGACAAGCACATTGCGGAAGTCGATAAGGCGACCGCAGAAAAAGAAAAAGAATTGATGGCTGTTTGAGGAGGGGCCGCCCTTGGCGGCTACAATTCAACCATGCTGCGTAAACTCATTAGTCCCACCCAGGCCATCCCCGAGGTCGCCGCTGTCCCGCAACACATTGCCATCATTATGGACGGCAATGGCCGCTGGGCCAAACAGCGCCTGCTGCCGCGCGTGGCCGGCCATGCGGTAGGGGTCAAGCGGGTTCGCGACATCGTCAAGGCCTGCGCCGATGAAGGCGTCGCTTATCTCACCCTGTTTGCCTTCAGTTCTGAAAACTGGCGTCGCCCCGAGGCCGAGGTGTCCCGCCTGATGGAACTCTTCGTCGATGCGCTGGAAAATGAGGTTGATCGGCTCATCCAGAACGGCGTGCGCCTCAATGTCGTCGGCGACCTGACGCGTTTTTCGCCCCGCATCCAGGAATTGGTCACTGCCGCCGAGGTACGCACGGCGGGGGGTAGTCGGCTGACACTGACCATCGCCGCCAACTATGGCGGCCGCTGGGATATCCTCAACGCGGTCAACCGCTGGCGCGCGGCCAATCCGGAAGCCACCGTGATCGACGAGACCAGCCTGACCGAATACCTGTCGCTGGGCAACATCCCGGAACCGGACCTCTTCATCCGCACCGGCGGCGAGCAGCGCATTAGCAACTTCATGCTTTGGCAACTCGCCTATACCGAGCTGTATTTCACCGACACCTATTGGCCTGACTTTAATGCTGAGGCCCTGGCGGCTGCGATTCAATCTTACCAACGCCGGGAGCGCCGCTTTGGCCGCACCAGCGAACAAACCCATGCCTAGCCTTGCCCAACGATCCAACCTGCAACTGCGCCTCATGACCGCCGCCGTGCTGATGGGCGCCGTCGCCGCCGCGCTCTATCTGGCGACTGCTCCGGTTTGGGCCATATTGACCTTGATCGTCACGCTGTTGGCGGCCTGGGAATGGTCGAATCTCGCGCACGGCGCTGGCCAAGCGCTTAATCACCCCCAACGCGCCCTCTTTACTTTGGGGGTCGGTGCGATCAGCGTCACCTTGGCGAGCCTGGTGCTCCCTCCACTGTGGCTGTTTTTACCGGCCGCGCTATTCTGGTGGCTGATCGCGCCGCTGTGGCTTTCTCGTGGCTGGGCAGCCACTCCCGCCCGCCTGCTCCCGCTGGGGCTGATATTGCTCCCTGCCTTCTGGCTCGCGCTGGTCGAGCTCCGCAGTATTCACCCCAACCTTATCCTCGCCATTATCGGCGCCATTGCCATCGCCGATTCGGCGGCCTATTTCACTGGCCGAAAATTCGGCAAGCGGAAATTGGCACCGTCCATCAGCCCGGGCAAAACCATCGAGGGTGCGTTAGGCGCAGCGGTCGGGGTTACGCTCTACGGGCTGATTCTGTATCCGTGGTGGCCGTTGTGTGGCATCAACTGCCTGCCCCGGGGCCTGGGTTTTTTCTGGCTGCTCCTGATGTTGTCCATCGTCGGCGATCTGTTCGAATCCTGGATTAAACGCCAGGCCGGAGTCAAGGATAGCGGCACGCTTCTGCCTGGCCATGGCGGCGTACTCGACCGCCTGGACAGCCTGATTTCCACTCTACCCGTCGCTGCTCTACTCTGGCACTGGTTTACCCGCTGATATGCACCCGCAAACCCTCACCATCCTCGGCGCTACCGGCACCATCGGCGTCAACACCTTGGCTGTGGTCGCCCTTCATCCTGAGCGTTTCCGTATCTTCGCCCTGTCCGGCGCGAATCAGATCGACAAACTGGCCGAGCAATGTCGGCAATTCCAGCCCCGTTATGCGGTGGTGCTGACCGCCGCCAAGGCGAGCGAATTGCAAACCCGGCTGGCCGGAACCGCAACCGAAGTGCTGTATGGCATAGAGGCACTAGAACAGATTGCTGCCGCGCCCGAGGTTGATAGTGTCATGGCCGCCATCGTCGGTGCTGCCGGTCTGCGCCCGGCCCTGGCTGCGGCCCGCGCTGGCAAACGCATCCTCCTCGCCAACAAGGAAACGCTGGTCATGGCGGGGGCGTTTTTTATGAATGCCGTGCGCGAGGGCGGCGCGTCTTTGCTGCCCATCGATTCGGAACACAACGCCATTTTTCAATCGATGCCCGATGCCTATGATGGCGACCTCAAAGGCCATGGCGTACGGCGCATTTTGCTCACGGCCTCCGGTGGTCCCTTCCGAAGCCGCGCCGTCACGACCCTGGCGACGGTGACGCCCGAGGAAGCGGTGGCCCACCCCAATTGGGTGATGGGCAAAAAAATCTCCGTCGATTCAGCCACCATGATGAACAAGGGCCTCGAGGTCATCGAGGCGCGCTGGTTGTTCAACGCCAGCCCCGACCAGATCGAGGTCGTTATCCACCCGCAGAGCATCATTCATTCCATGGTCGAGTATCAGGATGGCTCAGTCATTGCCCAATTGTCCAACCCTGACATGCGCACCCCCATCGCCCACGCCTTGGCGTTTCCGGAGCGCGTCGAATGTGGCGTGCCCTGGCTGGACTTGGCAAAGATCGGCACCTTAACCTTTGAAAACCCGGACCCGGCGCGTTTTCCCTGTCTGAACCTGGCCTTCGACGCCCTGCGCGCCGGCGGTGCAGCCCCCGCCATTCTGAATGCCGCCAATGAAGTGGCCGTCGCCGCGTTTCTCGCGCATCAGTTACCGTATCTTGGTATTGCGGCCACCCTGCGCAGCACCCTGGACGACATTGGCTCTCGTCCGGCCCATAGTCTGGACGACTTGTTCGCCGCAGATCAAGACGCGCGCCGCATTGCCAGCGCCCGCATCGCCAGGCAAACAGCTTAGGCATGACCACCCTGCTCGCCTTTCTCGCCACGCTGGGCATCCTTGTCGTCGTGCATGAGCTGGGGCATTACGCTGCCGCACGCTGGGCCGGGGTCCGGGTCCTGCATTTTTCGGTCGGTTTCGGTCGCCCGCTCTGGAAACGCACCGACCGTCACGGCACCGTCTGGGCCCTGGCGGCCATTCCTTTGGGGGGTTATGTCCGTTTTCTGGACGAACGCGAGGCTCCGGTCGCTGATAACGAGAAGGCTCAGGCCTTCAACCGCCAGTCCCTCGGCAAGCGCTCGGTCATTGTCGCGGCCGGGCCCATTGCCAACTTCATTCTGGCTATCGCCTTGCTATGGGGACTGAACCTTCATGGCTACAGTACTTTGCGCCCCGTTCTAGCTGCTGCGCCGGCAGGAACGCCTGCTGCCATGGCCGGCTTGCAAGGGGGCGACTGGGTCTTGGCTCTTAACGGAGCACCCATCGATAATTGGCAGGCCCTGGCTGAAGGCTTGTTGGCCAGCGACCAAAGTGCTGCCCGTTTAGACATTGAAGACGCCAAGGGGCAGCGGCGCGAGGTGGTTCTGCCCAATGACAGTCTGAAAATGGCGGCTCAAGGCGGCGATCCCTTACGGGCATTGGGTTTGCTCCCTGGCCACCCGCCCCTGCTGCCGGTCATTGCTAGCGTCGTGGCTGACGGTCCCGCCGCACAGGCGGGTCTGCAAGCGGGAGACCGCGTGTTGGCGGTAAACGATGAACCTGTCCCAGATTGGCAAACCTTGGTGCAACATATTCGCCAGACGACGCACGGCGAGCTAACCCTGACCCTTGAACGCGCCGGAGAATTGTTGACGCTACGCGTCACGCCACAGGTTGTGAGCGAGCAGGGGCAGCGTCTAGGCCGCATCGGTGCCAGCCCGCAAATGGATCCCGTTCTTCTGGAACGGCTGCGGGTTGTGCATCGCGACGGCCCGCTGGAGGCCATGCACCACGCCATTGAACGCACTTGGGACCTGTCGATCTTTAGCCTGCGCATGATGGGTCGTATGCTGATGGGCGAAGTCTCGGTTAAGAACCTGTCGGGCCCGATCAGCATCGCCGACTACGCCGGACAATCGGCCCAGGCCGGCTGGATCCCCTTTGTGGGTTTTCTGGCTTTGATTAGCATTAGTCTCGGCGTGCTGAATCTGTTACCCATCCCGATGCTGGATGGTGGTCATTTACTGTATTATCTCTTCGAGTGGATCGGCGGCAAGCCGGTTCCGGACCGTATTCAGGAATTGGCCCAGCGCGTGGGAATCGCCCTCTTGCTGACCCTGATGACCTTTGCCCTCTATAACGATCTCGCGCGTTTACTTGCAACATAAAATTACGACATGAAATCGCCACATTCCTCGAGCCTTTTGGCCACTGCCCTTCTTGTCAGCGTTGCCTCTGTCGCCCCTGTTCAGGCCGCCGAGGACTTTGTTATTAAGGACATCCGCGTTGAAGGCATCCAGCGGACGGAGGCCGGTACCGTGTTCTCCTATCTGCCGGTCAAAGTCGGCGAGACGCTGACCAGCGAAAGGGCGAGCGCCGCCATCAAGGCCCTCTATGCCACTGGTTTTTTCAAGGATGTGCGCTTGGAGCGTCAGGGTGATTTGCTGATGGTCGTGCTGGAAGAGCGCCCCGCCATCGCCAGCGTTGAATTTAACGGCATGAAGGAATTCCAGAAGGATGACATTCGCCGCGCCTTCAAGGACCTGGGACTGGCCGAAGGCCGCATCCTTGATAAATCGCTGCTGGACCGGGCCGAGCAGGAATTGAAGCGTCAGTATTACAACCGTGGCCTCTACGCCGTCCAGGTCAAGGCCAATACCTCGCCCCTAGAACGCAACCGCATGGCGATCAGCTTTGATGTCAGCGAAGGCGATGTCGCCAAGATCCGTTCCATTAATATCGTCGGGGCCAAAGCCTTCAAGGAAAAGGACCTGCTCGATCTGTTTGTGTTGCGCACACCGGGCTGGCTGACCTGGTTTACCAAAAACGATCAGTACGCCAAACAAAAACTGGCCGCCGATATCGAAACCCTGCGGTCTTGGTACCTCAACCGCGGCTATCTGGAATTCATGATTGAATCTTCGCAAGTCTCAATCACCCCGGATAAGCAGGATATTTATCTCACCCTCAATATCAAAGAAGGTGAGAAGTTCACGGTTTCCAAGTTTGGCTTTGCCGGCGAAATGCCCGTGCCTGAGGCTGAACTGCAAAAACTGGTCGCACTCAAGGTGGGGGACGCTTTCTCGCGCGAGAAGCTCAACGAAACCATCAAGAAGATTGGTGACCGTTTGGGCCAGGATGGCTATGCCTTCGCCAATGTCAACGCCGCTCCCGAACTGGACCGTGAAAAACGCCAAGCCGCCTTCACCTTCATGATTGACCCGGGTCGCAAGGTCTATGTCAACCGGATTAATGTGGCCGGCAACAACCGCACCCAGGACAAGGTTATCCGCCGCGAGATTCGCCAAATGGAAGGGGCGTGGTACGACGCTGGCAAGATTACTCGATCCCGCGAGCGGGTCGAACGCTTGGGCTATTTCAAGGAAGTCAACATTGAAACTCCGCCGGTCCCCGGCACGACGGATCAGGTTGATCTTAATGTTAATGTGACCGAACAATCGACCGGCTCGGTGATGATCGGCGCCGGTTTCTCCAGTTCCGACGGCCTGGTGCTGACCGGCTCTTTGAGCCAAAACAATCTGTTTGGCACTGGCAATCGCGCCTCCGCGCAAATTAACACCAGCAAAACCAACACCACCTATGTGTTCAGTCACACCAATCCGTACTTCACACCGGATGGTCTAAGCCTCGGTTGGGACGCCTACCTGAAGAAAACCGACCTGACCAATGCGAGCACCACCACCAGCGTGGCGCCTTACACCATGGATACTGCCGGCCTTGGCCTGCGTCTGGGCATCCCGACCTCAGAGACCAACCAGCTCAGCTTGGGCATGGCCCTGGAAAACAGCAAGCTCAAGCTCAGCACCAGCAATGTCGTGACCGACTATCGAGACTTCTCCCTTCGCAATGGCGGCACGGCGAGTGAACTGGATGCGACCTGGCTGCGCTTCGATCTCGGTTGGGCCAATGACACACGCGACTCGGTCATGCACCCGAGCAAAGGTTCCTTGCAGCGTATTTATGGCGAAGTCGCCCCGGGTTTGGGTGACAACCTCAAATTTTACAAGCTCAATTACCAGCATCAGTGGCTGAAGCCCCTGCCCTGGACCAACTCCACCCTGCTTTTGAATGGCCAAGTGGGTTATGGCGGCGGCATCGGTGGCAGTGAACTACCCTTCTGGCGCAACTTCTATGTGGGCGGCATTGGCTCGGTGCGCGGTTTTGAAAATGGCTCGTTGGGCCCCAAGACCACTGACAGCAGCGGCAATGCCGTCTCCTTGGGGGGCAACAAGCAGTTGATTGGCAACGCCGAGGCCATCTTTCCCTTCCCGGGCTCGGGACAGGATAAGCAGTTGAAGCTCTCGGCCTTTGTCGATGTGGGCGCTGCTTATGCCAACACCTATTCTTTGGCTGACCTGCGGGCTTCTACCGGCCTCGCTGTCACCTGGATGTCACCCATGGGTCCCATCAAGCTGAGCCTCGCCAAGCCGCTCAAGAAACTGACAGATGACAAACTGCAGTCCTTCCAGTTTCAGATGGGCACGGCTTTCTGACCTAGCGCCTAACCGAACGCGTAACGGAATACCCAAGCGAATACCAAAGTCACACCGAGAGGAGACATAATGAAAAAACCACTTATTACCGCCCTATTCGGCCTCATTATGGCCCCCTCCATGTGCGGATCCGCAGCGGCCGCCGAAATGCACATTGGCTTCGTGAACACGGAGCATGTCATGCGCGAATCGGTCGCGGCACAACGAGCCGCAAAGAAGTTGGAGAAAGAGTTCGCCCTACGCGAGCAGGAGATTCAGCGCAAAATCAAACAAATTCGCGACCAGCAACAAGCTCTGGAGAAAGACGGTTTGACTCTGTCCGATACCGAGCGCAGCAAGCGCCAACGCGATCTGGCCGCGCTCGCGCGGGAGGTCGAAAACGAAAAACGCAGCTTCCGCGAAGATCTTGGCCAGCGCCGCAACGAGGAGCTGGGTATCTTCCAGGAACGCGCCCGCAAAATCATCCTCGAGATCGCCGAAAAGGAAAAATTTGATCTCATCGTAGAAAATGCCGTGTACGCCAGCCCGCGCGTGGATATTACGCCGCGTGTCATCAAGGCCCTCGATCGTTGACGCTCGCCTAAAGAGCCGCGCTCGGTTCGCATGACTACCCTGACGCTAACGGAGATTGCCTCCCGACTGGGTGGCTTGGCAGTGCGTGGAGATCTGGCATTGCAAGGGGTCGCCGCGCTGGATACAGCCACGCCCGAACAGATTAGCTTTGTCGCCTCGGCTAAACACGGTAGCCGCGCCAAAACCAGCCGCGCCGGGGCTCTGGTCCTGCCCAGCGCGCTCGCCGAGCAAGCCGATCGCCCCTGTCTGATTACCGACAACCCGCTCGCCACCTTTGCCCGCATCACGGCTCTGTTCCACCCCGAACCCGCCGTGCAACCGGGCATTCACCCCAGCGCGGTCATTGATGCCACGGCACAGATCGGCCCCGGTTGTGAGATCGGCCCGTTTGTTCACCTGGGCGCCGGCGCAGTGATCGGCGCCAACAGCCGCCTCGGCACAGCCTGCGTGATCGGCACGGGCTGCGAAATCGGCGCCAATGCCCTCCTCCACCCCCGCGTCACGCTTTATCCCCAAACGCGCATCGGCGCACGCTGCATCCTGCACAGCGGCTGTGTATTGGGCTCGGATGGCTTTGGCAATGCCTTGGAAAACGGTCGCTGGACAAAGATTCCACAGATCGGTCGAGTCATCGTCGGTGATGATTGCGAGATTGGCGCCAATACCTGCATCGACCGGGGCGCGCTGGCAGACACTGTCATTGGTCGCGGCGTAAAGCTCGACAATCTGGTGCACATTGCCCACAACTGTCAGATTGGCGACGACACCGCGATGGCCGCCTGCGTTGGCATTGCCGGCAGCACCAAGATCGGGCAACGCTGCCAAATCGGCGGTGCAGCGATGATCATTGGCCACCTTGAGATTGGCGACGATATACTGATCTCGGCCGGCACATTCATCGGCAAACCCCTTCCGAAATCAGGAACTTACACCTCGGTGATGCTGCAACAAACGCACGCCGACTGGGTTAAAAACGCAGCCCATCTGCGTCACCTGCACGCGATGCACGAACGCATAAAAATGCTTGAAAAACAAATATCTGTCTTAAATACTGAAACCGGAACCTTATCATGAATATTACCGAAATCATGCGTCATCTGCCGCACCGTTATCCCTTCCTGTTGGTCGATCGGGTTGAGGAACTGGTTCCCGGCGAGCGCATCGTCGCGATCAAGAATGTGACCATGAACGAGCCGCACTTTCCCGGTCATTTTCCGCAACACCCGATCATGCCGGGCGTATTGATCATCGAAGCCATGGCGCAGGCGGCGGGCTTGCTGGCCTTCCAATCCTCGGGGGATGCCGTGGACCAAGACACGGTAGTCTATTTTGCCGGCATCGATGGCGCTCGCTTCAAGCGTCCGGTGGTACCGGGTGACCGTCTGGTACTCGAGTGCAGCATCCTGGCCAATAAGCGGGGTATCTGGAAATTTGCCGCCAAGGCAACGGTCGATGGCCAACTCGCGACCGAGGCTGAATTGATGTGCACCCTAAAAAAACTCGATTAAGCCGCATGCCTAAAGATATTCATCCTGTGGCTCGGGCCTCATTCCAACGCGCTGCCCAAAAGCCACCAAAGGCCCACCCACAATGCCTTATTTCTTGCTGACACGATGATCCATCCTACCGCTCTCATCGACCCCCAAGCCCGCATCGGCGTCAATGTACGCATCGGTGCGTATAGCCTGATCGGCCCGCATGTCGAGGTAGGCGACGATTGCGAGATCGGCCACCATTGCGTGATTGAAGGCCATACCCGCCTTGGAAAAGGCAATCGCATCTACAGCTTTAACGCCATCGGTGGAGAACCGCAGGACAAGAAATACGCCGGCGAACCGACTCGCCTGGAAATTGGCGACCGCAACACGATCCGCGAATACTGCACCTTCAACACCGGCACGGTACAAGATGGTGGCGTGACCCGCCTGGGTGATGACAATTGGATCATGGCCTATGTACACATCGCCCACGACTGTCAGGTCGGCAACCACACCATCATGGCCAACAATGCCACGCTGGCGGGCCATGTCACGGTCGACGATTACGCCATTCTGGGTGGTTTTGTCGGCGTCCATCAGTTCTGTCACATCGGCGCGCATGTCATCCTTGGCATTTCCTCAGTCATTCGCCAGGATGTCCCGCCCTACCTCACCGTCGCTGGAAATCCGGCCGCTCCGCATGGCATCAACAGCGAAGGTCTGAAGCGCCGTGGCTTTTCCAGCGCGGCCATTAGCGCCATCAAACGCGCCTACAAAACAGTCTACCGTCAGGGCTTATCGCTGGCCGAGGCGCAGGCAAACATCGCCATCGAGGTTGAGACGCACCCGGAACTCAGCCCCTTCCTGGCCTTCATCCAGCAATCGGAACGGGGCATCCTGCGGTGAAAATCTGCATCGTCGCCGGCGAAGCGTCCGGTGATTTGCTCGGTGCCCTACTCATCGAATCCCTCAAACAAGCAGGCATTCAGGCTGATTTTTACGGTATCGCCGGCCCCAAAATGCAGGCTGCAGGTGCGACTAGCCTATTCCCCCTGGAAGCCCTTTCGGTGCGCGGCTATGTCGAGGCGCTGTCTGCCCTGCCACGCATTTTGCGGATTCGCAAAAAACTGCTGCGCCACTGCCTGGACGACAAGCCCGACCTTTGCATCGGTATTGATGCGCCTGACTTCAACCTTGGCTTAGAAACCCGCCTCAAGGCCGCTGGCATTCCCACGGTGCATTTTGTCAGCCCCTCGGTCTGGGCCTGGCGCGCCAATCGTCTTAAAAAGATGGCCCGCGCCGCCGACCACACCCTCCTGATTTTCCCGATGGAAAAGGCCCTCTACGATGCCGCCAGCCTCCCCGCCACCTATGTCGGCCACCCCTTTGCAGAGCGCTTTCCGCTCCGCAACGAAAAGGCTGCCCGCGAACGCCTGAAACTCGACGCCCAGCAAAAACAAGTTGTTCTGATGCCAGGCAGCCGGGTCAGCGAACTTAAGGCCCTGGCCGACCTGTTGGTCCTCACGGCTAAGCGCATCCATGATACCCAGCCAGGCGTGCAGTTCCTGGTACCACTCGTCAATCGCGAAACCCTCGCCTTGTTTGAAGCGGCCATGACGCGAAATGAGGCCTGGGGTTTACCCATCCGTATCCTGTTCGGTCACGCCCACGATGCCTTGGAAGCCGCTGACGCCGCCCTCATCGCCTCGGGCACGGCCAGCCTGGAAGCCTTGCTGTTGGGCTGCCCGCATATCATCACTTACAAAGTACCCAAACTCACGGCCTGGATCATGCGCCGCAAGGCCCAACTCAAGCGGGGGCAAAAACCGCGTATCGGCTTGCCAAATTTCCTCGCTCAGCGCGACCTGGTCCCCGAATACCTGCAGGACGATGCCGAACCGCAAACACTGGCCGCAGCCCTTACCGCCCTCCTGAACGACCCCGTTGCCGCTGCGGCCCAACGCCGCGCCTTTGCTGAGATCCGGGAGCAACTGACCCGCGACACCCCGCGTCTCGTTGCCGCGGCACTCAAACCATTTTTGCGATGCTGACGGCCCTCCTTACCTGTGGTGTTGACGAGGCCGGCCGTGGCCCACTGGCCGGGCCGGTGTGTGCAGCGGCGGTGATTCTCGATCCGGCGCGGCCCATCGTCGGGCTAAAGGACTCCAAAAAACTATCCGCGTCGAACCGCGTCCGGCTGGCGGGCGAGATCCGGGACCAGGCGCTGGCCTGGTCCGTAGCCTGGGCTAGCCGCGCAGAAATTGACGCACTCAATATCCTGCAGGCCACGCTGTTGGCCATGCAACGCGCAGTAGAAGGACTGAGCCCGGCCGCAGAGATGGCACTGATTGATGGCAACAAGACGCCAAAATTAGCCATTCCAGCTCGCGCTATCGTCAAAGGCGATACGCTGGAAGCATGCATTTCGGCTGCCTCTATCCTCGCCAAAACAGCACGCGACGCGCTAATGCAGGAGATGGCGCAGCGTTACCCGCACTATGGCTTCGAGCAACACGCCGGCTACCCGACCGCAGATCACCTCGCCGCGCTCAAAATCCACGGCCCCTGCCCTGAACATCGGCAAACCTTTGCACCGGTAGCGCGCCTGTTGCGACTGGATTAGGAAAGAGCCTTTTTAATCGCTCCCGAAGAGGTCGCGCGTGTAGACCTTGTCAGCCACATCTGCCAAGGCCGAGGTCATGCGGTTGGCGATGATGACATCAGACTGCCGCTTGAAAGCCGCCAGATCGTTAACCACCCGCGAGTGGAAAAACTCAGCCTCGCTAAACACTGGTTCGTGGATGATGACTTCGATTCCCTTGGCCTTGATGCGTTTCATGATCCCTTGAATGCTGGAAGCGCGGAAATTGTCCGAGCCGGCCTTCATGATCAAACGATAGACCCCCACCGTCTGGGGATTGCGGCGAATGATCTCATCGGCAATAAAATCCTTGCGCGTGGTATTCGATTCGACAATGGCGTGAATCAGGTTCTGCGGCACATCGCGGTAGTTGGCCAGCAATTGCTTGGTATCTTTGGGCAAACAGTAGCCGCCGTAACCAAAGGACGGATTGTTGTAATGGCTACCAATACGCGGGTCAAGGCTGACGCCATCGATAATCTGTTTGGTATCCAAGCCGTGGCTAGCGGCGTAAGTATCCAGTTCGTTGAAGTACGCTACTCGCATGGCAAGGTAGGTGTTTGAGAACAGCTTGATCGCCTCGGCCTCGGTCGAGTCGGTGAACAACACTGGGATATCCGGCTTGATCGCACCGTCCTTAAGCAGGTTAGCAAAGGTCTCGGCCCGTTCAGAACGCTCACCAACGACGATGCGCGAGGGATACAAGTTATCGTAGAGGGCCTTGCCCTCACGCAGAAATTCGGGCGAGAAGATCAGGTTCTTGCAGCCGAATTCCGCGCGGAATTTGGCGGTGTAGCCAACTGGAATAGTCGATTTGATGATCATCACCGCATCCGGGTTGATCGCCTTCACATCGCGGATCACGGCTTCAACTGAACGGGTATTGAAATAATTGGTCGCCGTGTCGTAGTCCGTCGGGGTGGCGATGATCACAAACGCGGCGCCCGCATAGGCCTCTTCCTTGTTTAGCGTCGCCCGCAGGTTGAGCGGCTTGTGGGCGAGGAAATCTTCAATCTCGGGATCAGCAATCGGCGATTGCTTATTGTTGATGAGAGCAACCTTTTCGGGAACGATATCAAGCGCAACCACCTCGTGTTTCTGCGCCAAGAGGCAGGCCATCGAGAGCCCTACATAACCGGTTCCGGCAATGGCAATTTTCATTTGAGTAGCTTTCGCGGGAGACTAAATACGGCTGAGTGTAATGCGATCATTGGGGATCCTTCAACTGTCGCCGCGCCAACAGCAAGTCGGCCCAAGCGCGTCCCTTGTCGGCCGGGGTGCGCAGCAGATAAGCCGGGTGATAAGTCACCACCAACGGCAGCCCCTGATAGGTGTGCACCTGCCCACGCAAACGACTCACCGGGGTATCCGTTCCCAGCAGGGTTTGCGCGGCAAAACGGCCCAAGGCAAGGATGATGCGTGGCCGGATCAGAGCAATCTGCCGTTCCAGATACGGCAGACAGGCCATAATTTCATCCGGAGCCGGATCGCGATTAGCCGGTGGGCGTGATTTCAGGATATTGGCGATGTAGACCTTCTCGCCGCGCTTCAGATCGATGGCTGCGAGCATGGCATTTAGTAAATGTCCAGCCTGGCCGACAAAAGGCTCGCCCTGTCGATCCTCTTCCGCACCCGGCGCTTCACCGATGATGAGCCAGTCCGCCTGAAGGTCACCGCTCCCTGGCACGGCATGGAGGCGCGTGGCATGCAAGGGACAACGGGTGCAGGCGCGAATCTCCGCCTCCAACAGCGCCCAATCGTCCGCCATGCCAGAATTCTGCCCAGAAGCGGCATCCGCCACTGCAACAGCCTCACGCTGCCGCCAAAGGGGTAGCAGGCCCAGAACATTGAGGCGATCTTTACGCGCCAAGGTCATGCGCTCACCGCCGCGGAGCCTGCCGTATAGCGCATCACCAGCGCATCCTCGCGACCGCCTGCCTCTGCCGGGGCCGGGTAATAACCCCGCCGCCGCCCAATCTCAAGAAAACCCAAGTCGGCGTATAAATGAATGGCCGCCGTATTGGACGAGCGCACCTCCAAGAGCAGGCTAGGCAGGCGCATCTGCGGCAAACGGTTGATCAAGTGCTGCATCATCTGGCGGCCCAAACCGCGGCCTTGGTAGCTTGGAGCGACGCAACAATTAAGAATATGGGCCTCATCAACCATCATGGCCAGAATGCTGTAACCCACCACAACACCGCTCTCCAGCATGACCTCACAACGGTAACCTGTCTCCAGACAGTCGGTGAAATTACCTTGCGTCCAGGGAAATAGGTAGGCCGCCGTCTCAATGGCGTACACCGCACCCAGATCGCTTGGCTGCATGGGCCGGAACTGGATCGCCATGGCAGTGCTCATGTTCGCTCACTCTTCTTGAGGGCAACCTTGTTCCGTACATAAACGGGCTCCGCCCTCTCGGCCGAATACGCTGCTCCGGCCAGAAGTCGCGGAACGGCCAGTCGAGCCACTTGTGTCGCGCTGGGATAGCGTTGCATGCTCACCCTGTAGTCCAGCCTGGCCCAGGCCGTGGTCAATAGCGCCTCGTAAGCAAAAAAACCTGTTCCGGCCACACACTCTCCGGGTTCTGGCGAGGGTAAGGCCTCCGGCTTGTACAGGGCTGGCGGCGAGACCTCAGCACCCTGCCAATATCGCGCGGCATAGACCTCACCCATGCGTGCATCGAGGATGGCCAACACCCCTGCCGCCCCGGTTTCAAGAGCCGCTGCCGCGGCCAGAGCCTGCAAACTGCCCACTCCAATGACTGGGCAGCCCGCGGCCAGAGCCAAGCCTTGCGTTACCCCACAGGCAATCCTTAGGCCTGTGAAGGAACCCGGACCCTCACCATAGGCAATGGCATCGAGTTGCGACAGAGGAATCCCTACTTCCGCCAAGAGTTGCAGTGCCATCGGCAGGATCATTTCGGAATGTCGGTTGCCTGCGTGGGCCTCGCGCGAATGCAGGTCGCCACCCATACCCAAGGCGGCAGAACACCATTCGGTTGAGGTTTCAAGGGCAAGAATCGGCACGGTCGTTCAATAAAAAGTGGCGCAAGGGGAAAGACAGGCAAGCGCTGTCATTGTACCGGTTCGGTGGCGACGACTTCGAACAGGATCCGTCGCCACGGGTCACGGCTCACCTCCAAATGGAGGATGCGCGCCTCCAGCCCGCCACCTCGATCGAGAAGCCGTGCCAAGTCGATATTATCCATGCGCGGGGCATAACCGATCTGCACGCCCCGCCAATCCACCCGCACCGCCCGCGGGTCAAAGGGGTTGTCTGGTTCGCGAATCAGATCCAGCCGATCCCCCACGCGCAGGAGTGGAAACAGCGCCCGCCCAGCGTAGTGTTGAAAACCCGCCAAGGGCGAGGTCTGCACAATAATGCGCGTTTCTGCGGCGAGCGATGACTCAGCTCGAACGGGTAGCGCCAACCAAAATGACAGGAATAATAGTCGTAACATCAGTCTATTGAGAGACCTTCCTCAGCGTTTTTCTGGCTATTAGTCTGAGCGAAAAAAGTGACAGCCTCAGCCTCTATCCGGCTCCGGCGCATGGGCGGCAAGGATTGCCAGATACGCTTGCCATAAGGTTTATCAACCAAGCGAGTGTCGCAAATCATCAGCACACCCCGATCCGTCTCGCGCCGAATCAACCGGCCGGCCCCCTGTTTCAGGCTAATCACCGCTTGGGGAAGCTGAATCTCGAAAAAGGGGTTTCCGCCCGCCTGGCGCAATTGCTCAATGCGTGCCGCCAGCACCGGATCATCCGGTGGCTGAAAGGGGAGCTTGTCGATCACCACCAGCGAGAGCGCCTCTCCAGCCACATCAACGCCTTCCCAGAAAGATTGACTGCCCAGCAGAATCGCATGATCTTCGCTGCGAAAGCGTGCCAGCAAAGCGCTACGGCTATCGTCTCCCTGCACCAGCAACGGCCAGTCCAGACCGGCCTCAGCCAAACGCTGGGTCAGCAGCACCTTTGCCTCTTGCAAGGCGCGCAGACTAGTGAAGAGCAGAAAGGCCCGCCCCTGACTAGCGTGCAGCACCGGCCAGGCACGCTCGAGCACGGCCACCGTGTAGCCCGGCGTATTGGCCTCCGGCATCTGCGCCGGAACATACAAAAGGGCCTGCCGCTCATAATCATAAGGACTGTCCCAGACCGCTGTCTGCGCCTCAGGGACACCAATCTGGCTCAGATAGTGCGCAAAATTACCGCGCACCGACAGCGTGGCTGAGGTAAAGATCCAAGCGCGCTCCTGGGTGTTATCGTTTTTCAGGCGCTGCGCAAACTCGCTGCCGACATCAAGCGGCGTGGCGTGCAGGGTCACCCCATACGCGGTGATCTCCAGCCAGCGCACCTGTTCGCCCGCCTCACTTGCCGCCTTCCCTCCATCGGCCAACCAGCGCTGCCAGTGCTGTTCAGCATCGCCGCAGCGATGAGCGATCTGCTTCAGTTCTTCAGAACGCATGGCCTGCGTTTCGATCTGGCGACGAAGATCAGTGATCAACGGGGTGACGGTCTCCAGTGCCAACCGGCCCGGCGCGTTGACCCGTTCGATCGGCAAGCGGCCACCTGGTGTGGCCGCGGTGAAGGCCAAACGGGTGTCGCGCAAGGCTTTTTCCAAGGTATGGGCGGCCTTGGGCAGGGGCGCGTAATCCGCCGCACCGATCGCTGCCGCTTCACGCACATCACGGCACAGATCCAGCAATTGCCCGGTCGACAGACGCTCCCCAAAAAACAAGCTGGCAATGTCAGGCAACTGATGCGCCTCGTCGAAGATCACCACATTTGCATTGGGTAACAACTCCCCCGCCCCCTCGTCCTTTAGCCAGACATCCGCGAAAAAGAGGTGGTGATTGATGACCACGACATCGGCCTCCAGGGCCTTCTTGCGCGCCTTGAGAACAAAGCAGTCGCGCACATGGGGACATTCGCTGCCCAAACAGTTGTCGCGGGTCGAGACCGCATACGGCCAGGCTGTCGACTCTTCGCCCACGCTCTGGCAGGCCATGCGGTCACCGCTGTCGCTACGGGCAGCGAACTGGGCAATTTTTTTCAGGTCACGCACCTCACCCGGCGCATGAAAACGCCCGGAATCAAGGGCACGGGCGAGGTGTAGGTGGCATACATAATTCGCCCGCCCCTTGAGCAGAGCCGTACTGACGGGTCGTTGCAGGACGGCACGCACGGCCGGCAGATCACGCTGAAAGAGCTGGTCCTGCAAGGTCTTGCTGGCTGTCGAGAGCAGCACCTTGCCCCCAGCTAACAGCGCTGGCACTAGATAAGCCAGCGTTTTGCCCGTACCGGTACCGGCCTCGATCACCAGAATTCCGGCTTGCTCGATCGCTTCGGTAATCCGCTCGGCCATCGCCTGTTGCATGGGGCGGCTGCGAAACTCCGGGATGGCAGTAGCAAACGGTCCCTCTGCCGCAAACAGCCGGGTCAGATCAGTCGCCAGTTCAGTCATGCCGTAGGTAAATGAATAGGCAGCTGAGTAGATGGCTGAGCAGGGAGCACATTATCGGCCAGTTGCAGGGCTCCCTCGACATCGACCGCCACCGGTCGCGACACACCGGGCTCGGGCATGGTCACGCCAACCAGATGACGCGCCATCTCCATGGTCAGGCGGTTGTGGGTAATGAACAGGAACTGAGTCTCGGCCGACATCTTTTGCACCAGACGGCAGTAGCGTTCCGTGTTGCTGTCGTCGAGCGGCGCGTCCACTTCATCGAGCAGACAAAACGGCGCCGGGTTGAGACGGAACAGCGCGAACACCAAGGACAACGCGGTGAGGGCCTTTTCACCACCCGACAAGAGATGAATAGAGCTGTTTTTCTTGCCGGGTGGCTGGGCGACAATGCTTAGCCCGGCCTCCAGAATGTCTTCGCCGGTCAGCACCAGTTGCGCCTCGCCGCCGCCAAACAACTCCTGGAAGAAGGCCTTGAATTCGAGACTGACGCGGTCATAGACCGCCTGCAGGTTGGCCCGACTCTCCGCATCAATACGCGCAATCGCGCCCTCGAGGGTCGCCACGGCGGCCTCCAAGTCAGCCGCCTGCGCATCTAGATAACCGAGACGCTCGCTGGCCGTGTCCAGTTCGGCCAAGGCCACCATATTCACGGCCCCAAGCGATTCAATTTCACTATGCAAACGACCGATCTCGGCCGCTAGGCGCGCCTCCTTGTCCTCGGCGACCAGAGTGGCAGCTATCGCCGTCTCATCACACCCGGCCCACGGTCCGGAGAGCGCCTGCAGGTGCTGAGCCAATTGCTCAGCGAACTGAGCCTCCTTGAGATGAGCCTCTTGGTGTTTGAGCTCCAGCGTCTGCAATCGCGCCCGTAACGGTTCCAGGGCCTGTTCCGCCTGAATCCGCGCCTGTTCGTAACTGCGCAACGCCTGTTGACTACTTTCAAGGGCTTCGCGCGCAGCAACCAGTAAGCTCTCGGCCCGTTGGCGTTCATCCAGGGCCGTCTGCAAGGCGGCCGTGAGCGGCGCATCAACCAGTTCCGCCAATTCGTTGTGGATGCGGGCTGCGTGGCTCTCCAGTTGGCTGGCCTCATCAGTTTTCCGCCCGGCTTCCGCTGTGTAACGCTCAAGCCGCAGAGTCAGGGTATGCATCGCCATCTGTCCGGATTGCACGGCCTGTTGGGCGGCACGCTCGGCCGTGCGCTGCGCCGTAAGCTGTGTGTCAGCGCGCTGCAAATCCTGACGCTGCTCCTGCAACTGGGCCTCAAGCCCCTGAACACCCGTCCGGTTATCCGTTAATTGAGCCTCGGCGGTCGTGCGTCGTGCGCTTTCATCTGCCTGCTGCTGAGCAATTTCAGTTTGTTCGTGCTCAATCTGGGTGCGCCGCGCCGCGCTACGCTGGGCCGCCTCGCGCGCCTGAAGAAGATGAATCTGGGTCTTGTGGGCCAGAGTCTGAGCCGTGCGCTGGGCCTGTTGCGCCGCATCAAGGCGTGTCCGAGCTCGGCTTCGTTCGGCCTCCGCGCCCTGCAAGGCGGCCTGACTGGACTCGTTCACGGCCCGCAGACGCGTTTCGTCAGCGCTTAATTCAGCCAGCTCGCGGGTCCGGCGCAAGATCCCATGCCGCGCGGGATCCAGGGCATTCAGGCTGACCCCGTGAGCACTGACACGATGGCCCTCCGGGGTTACCAAAGAAACGCCCCAAGGCAGATCGCCATGCTGCGCTAGGGCCGTCGCCAAATCCTCGGCACAAGCCACGCCGGCAAGTGCGGCGTCAAGAAAGGTTTGCAACACCGGCTCGCGACAGCGCACCTGTCCAGCCAACGGGGTCAACCCGGCTGGCAGTGAACCGGTGACCTGAGCTTTCGCTCCATTGAGGGGAAAATCCAGCCGACCCAAGGGTAAATGGGTTAACCAAGCGCTGCTCAAGGTCTCTGCCAAGGTCTCCAGACGCGGACCCAGAATCGCTTCGACCGCCGCTTCCCAGCGCGGCTCAACTTCGATGACCTGCCAAAGGCGCTGACAAGCGGTCAGGTCATGACGCGCCAGCCAGTCAGCCGTCTGCACTTCGGATTGTTCACTCTGCTGTTGCAAACGCTGCAACGCAGCCAACTGTGCTTCGCAGTGATGCAAGGCACGCTGGGCCTCGGTCACGGTCACATGAGCCGTACGCCACGCCTGTTCGGCCGCCTCAATCCCGTCGCGTGCATCCAGGAAGTCTCTGTCCGTCTCATTCAAGGCCGCCTCAGCATTGGCTTGCTCCACCTCAAGGCGTTCAATGGCGCCAACATCCACCGGCAGCAAACGCCCCAACTCCTGAGTCAGGCGCTCCATACGCAGCGCCAGTTGCTGCAGGTTGCGCAGGGCTTGTTCGCGCTGATTGCGAGCCAGGGCCTCGTCCTGCTGCAAAGCGGCCAGTTGCCTCTGGCTAACGGCATGGGCGGCCCGGGCCGCCTGCAGGGCGGATTCGGCCTCCGGAAGGGCGGATCGCTGATCGGCCCAGGCGGCCTCCAGGACCTTGATCTCGGCTTCGGCCTCAGCCACGGCGCGGGTCGTAGCCTCGCGTTCCTGGCCAATGGTTGCGGTCTCTGCCAACAGAACCTGCTGGCGTTCCTCAGTACGACACCGATCCGTCTCTAAGCGCTGCCGCTGTTCGCGCAGGTGCGCCAGCGTCTGCTCCAGGCGAGTGACCTTCGCACCGGCGGCGTAGAAGGCGGCCTGAATCTGATTAAGCTGGCTGACCGCCTCGTGCTGCTGTTGCCGTTCCGCCTCGGCCTGGCGCTCGGCTTGGCGAATATGGGCGGCGCACGCCTCCATGTCAATTCGGGCCCGCGCCTGATCAGCCAGAATGCGGGCCTGGGAGGCCTGAGTGTCACGCCGCCGAACCAGGGCGAGTTGCGACTCACGCCACTGCTGTTGGGCCTGTAAGTCGAAATACTGCCGTGCCACCTCGGCCTGGACGGTGAGGCGCTCAATCTGGCGACGCAGTTCTACACGAATGTCCTCAACCCGCTCCAGATTTTCGCGGGTATCGCGCAAGCGATGCTCGGTCTCGCGTCGCCGCTCCCGGTATTTGGAGACCCCGGCAGCCTCTTCGAGATGGCCGCGCATCTCTTCCGGCCGTGCCTCAATGAGACGCGAAATAGTCCCCTGTTCGATGATGGCGTAGGCATCTCCACCCAGACCGGTGCCCAAGATCAAATCGGTGACATCGCGGCGCCGAACATGGACATTATTGAGGAAATAACTGGAGTCGCCGTTGCGGGTCAACACCCGTTTGACCGAAATCTCTGCGTAGGAGGCCCATTGACCGGGCGCGCGCCCATCACTGTTATCAAACAGAAGCTCAACCACGGCGCGGGCGGCGGGCTTGCGCTGTGCCGAGCCGTTGAAAATAACATCCTGAAGGGTCTCGCCGCGCAGCTCGCGGGCCTTGGATTCGCCCAAGACCCAGCGCACGGCATCGATGACATTCGATTTCCCACAGCCATTCGGACCGACGATGCCAGTCAGATTGGTCGGTGCCGGGATGCTAACTGGATCCACAAAGGACTTGAATCCGGCCAGATGGATATGCTTGAGGCGCAAGGCAAAGTCACGGGCTGGGTATAATCAGCCGGATTGTAACTGAAGCTTTGTCATTGAGACCTTTCCTGCCATGCCCAGTCTGCCCAGCAAAACGCTTGAAACCTTTCCCAATCCGAAGCCGCAACGGGATTACCACATCCACATGGAAATTCCGGAGTTCACCTGTCTGTGTCCGAAGACCGGTCAGCCGGACTTTGCCACCCTGACCTTGGACTACATCGCCGATCAAGCGTGCGTGGAACTGAAAAGCCTCAAGCTCTACATGTGGTCGTTCCGCGACGAGGGCCACTTCCACGAGGATGTCACCAACCGCATCCTCGATGACCTGGTGCGCGCAACCGAGCCGCGTTTCATGCGCCTGACGGCGCGTTTTTATGTGCGTGGCGGCATCTTTACCAATGTCGTTGCAGAGCACCACAAGGCCGGCTGGGTGCCCGCACCTCGCATCGAACTTAGCCAGTTTCCGGCCAACTCCAACACGCGTGGCTAAGTAAACCTAGCGCGCCTCGGTCTTGCCAAGGACCTTTTCGTCGATGGAGACACCCAGGTCGGCCTTGGCCGCGGCGATGAAGGCCTTGACCTCGCTCTTGGCCTGCATACGCTGCAGATCAGCGCGGATCCGGCCAGCGTGCTGTTCGGCCGCATTGCCCGCCTGAACTTGGTTGATCCGATAGACGCGGTAGCCGTCCTGGGTCTCAACACCCACGAAGACCGGCAAGCGCTTCGCCGGTTGTTTGAAGATGGCCTTGATCGCCTCTGGCGGCAGGTTCAGCGGCTGCATGCGGGTTAACATCATGTTGGCACTCCAGACCCCCTTACCCGTCTGACCCTGCGCCAGGGCTTCAGCTCCGGCCTTACGCGCCGCAGCCAGCGCAGAACGGCCCGCCAGTTGGTCCCGAATCTGAGCCGCCACTTCGGCCAGCGGACGGACCCCAGCCGGTTTGTGTTCCAGAAGGCGTGCCGCCACCAGGGTATTGGGGGCCACCTCAATGGCATCGGTGTTCTGTTTCTTGGTCAGGCTTTCCGGTGAGAAAACCGCATCCATCAGACCTGGATGGGCCAGAAAGGCCGGCTCCGCCTGAGTACGACTGACCCAGCCCGAGGTTTGCACCGTCAGGTTGTAGGTCTTAGCCACGGCCTGCAGCCCATTCGCCTGTTCATACACTTGGTTGGCAAACTTGTCGGCCTGCTCAGCAAAGCGTTTCTGGGCCTCCTGGGTGCGCCATTCTTCGCTTAATTGGGCCTGCAAGCGCTCGAACGGTTTGGCCTGAGCCGCACGAATCTCATCCAGCAGGACGATGTGGTAGCCAAACTCGCTCTCGATAACCCCACTGATCTCGCCTTTCTTCAAGGCAAACGCCGTGTCGGCAAAGACCTTGACCATACGGTCACGGGTGAAGAAACCCAAGTCGCCCCCCGTGCTGGCAGAACCCGGGTCCTGAGAGTATTTACGCGCCAAATCCGCAAAGCGGGCTGGGGTCTTTTTCACCTCGGCCAGCACCTGTTCGGCCTTTTGCCGGGCCTGAGTCCGCTCGGCCGCTGGCTGGTCAGCCCGCGCGCTAATGAGAATATGCCGGGCCCGACGCTGTTCAGGCTCACTGTAGCGCGACAGGTTGCTATCGTAATAACGCCGAACCGCAGCCTCATCCACCTTGACATGGGCCTTGATGCTGTCCAGAGAAAGCACCAGATATTCCATCCGCACCTGTGCCGGGGTCTCTAGCTTGGTGCGCTGGGCCTTGTACTCGGCCTCAATCGCGGCGCTGTCAATCTGACCCGGATCTTGGTATCGGCGGGCGTCAAAAACCTGCTCATTCACTTCGCGTTGTTCGGATAAGGCCGTGATTAGCGGCTTGATACTGCCTTCGGCGATGACACTGCCTTCACGCAGACCCACTTCCAACTGACCTAATTGAACATCCTGTTGCAGCAAGGTCAGCAATTGCGCCTGACTCATGCCGCGGCTACGCAGCCAGCTATCCAAACGCGCCGGGGAAAACTTACCCCCCTCCTGAAAGGCCGGGATCTCGGCCAAGGCTTTAAGCGCCCGTTGCGGATCGGTCTTGATACCGCTTTGCTGGGCCGCCGCCGTCATGACGCGCGCGGTAATCAAATCATCCAGCACGGCTTGGCGGAATTTGGGATCTTCGGTGTTTGCTTTCCCTTCGCCATTGCCTTCGATGGCGTCTTTCTGGTTACGCAACGCCACCTGAAAATCTTCCAAGCTAATGCCATCACCCCCAACCTTAGCGACTTCAAGGACGGCAGATCGGTCATTAATATAGGAATCGACGCCAAAAATGGCAAAGGTCAGGATAACCAGACCCAGAATGACGCGGGCAATCCAACCTTGCGCACGATCACGAATAGCTTCTAGCATGATAAAGGTCCATTAGCGTACGCCTTGCGTACAGTCTGTTGTAAGACAGTCACACCGCTCTCGATGGTGGTGTATCCATGCAGCCTATCGACTGCGCGCGCTGATTATACCTAGCTGACCGCGTCACGCCATGATTTGCCACGCAAGGTAAGGGCGCTTAGCCTGTGTCAAAAACCCTCACTCGCAACCCGAGACAGCAACAGAACCCATTGAATAACTTGATTTTTGAACACCTCCCGGATAAAATTGCCGACATGCTCATCAAGATTCAATCTATTACGATGCAGGGAAGCAAGGCCTCTCGTAGCCAGGAAAAAACCGCCAAACCCCGTCTGCCATCCCTCATCGGGCTGTGTCTGACAGGTTTATTTGTACTACCGACGGCCTTTGCTGAACCCGTGCGGCGCGAGGCCCCGGCCGTGCTGGCGTCAGCCGCCCTCCCCGCGCTGGCTAATGAAACCGATCTCTGGTCGCGCGTCCGTGAAGGTTTTGTCATGGAAGAGGTTTCGCCCGCCTTGGTGCGAACCCATGAGCGCTGGTTTGCCAGCCATCCGGAACATCTGGCGCGCACGGCCGAACGCAGCCGCCCTTATCTTTATCATGTGGTAGAAGAAGTTGAGCGCCGTGGCATGCCCATGGAGGCCGCCCTGTTACCTTTCATCGAGTCGGCCTATAACCCTGCGGCCACTTCGCCGCGCGCCGCCGCCGGAATGTGGCAATTCATCCCCTCCACCGGTCGTCTCTATGGCCTGAAACAAGATGGTTGGGTGGATAGCCGCCGCGAAGTGACGGCCGCTACCGATGCTGCGCTCGATTATCTGCAAAAATTGCATGCCCAATTCGGCCGCTGGGATCTCGCCTTCGCAGCCTACAACTGCGGTGAGGGGTGTGTCGCGCGAGCTCTTAAAAAGAACGCTAGCAAGGGTAAATCACTGGACTACGCGAGTCTGGCTCTACCCACTGAGACGCGCCACTATGTGCCCAAGCTGATCGCCCTGCGCAATATCGTACGCGAACCGGAACGCTTCCGTGTTCAGTTAGAGCCAATCGACAACGAGGCCTATTTCATGCAGGTCAATCTCAAACAGCCCATGACCGCGACCACGGCCGCCAAGCTCGCCGAGATGAGCATGACCGAATTTATCCAACTCAACCCGGGACTTCGCCGTAATGTCATCGGTGGCGTTACCTCCAGCGCTCTGCTGATCCCGGCGGATCGGGTTGAGACTTTCCACTTTAATCTGCAACAAGCTGGCAAAAACGAGAGTTCGCTTAAGGTTTACACCCCCAAAAGTGGCGATACCTTGGCTAAGATTGCCGACCGTTTTGGGGTCACCCTGCAATGGCTGCGTGATCACAATGTGGTCAAACCCAACCGCAAGGGCACCCTCTCCGATTCGCAAACCGTTTTGGTCCCGGCTCAAAAACCAGAATCTGAACCGACCAAGTCCAACAAAAAATCGGATCTGCGAGCCAGTCTGTCGCAGACTAGCCGCACGCCAGCCGGTCACCTGCCTGCCCGCCCGCTTTAAGCGGTCCTGATTCAGCCGGGCGCTGAAGCCAGCAAGGCTTGCGTGTAGGGATGCTTTGGCGCCGCCATGACGATTTCGGTGGCACCTGCTTCGACAATCTTCCCGCCCCGCATCACCACCACCCGATCGGCAAAATAGCCAACTAAAGGCAGATTGTGGGTAATAAACAAGTAAGCCAACCCGTGCTCGTCCTGTAAGGCCCGCAACAACGCCAACACTTGCGCCTGAACTGACACATCGAGCGCGCTGGTCGGTTCGTCCAGAATCAGCAATTGCGGCTCGACGCACAGCGCCCGTGCGATGGCAAGACGCTGGCGCTGACCACCGGAAAAGGCGTGCGGATAACGCGGCATGGCACTCGCATCCAAACCCACCCGGTTAAGCATGCGTTCGATCTGTTGCCGGCGCGCGCTAGGCCCCATTTCCGGACGCAAGGCCTGCAAGCCTTCTTCCAGAATATCGCCCACCCGCATGCGTGGATTCAGCGAAGAGAACGGGTCTTGGAACACAATCTGGGCGCGGCTACGGAAGGCATGCAGGTCTGCGCCGCGCAGGTTTAGGACCTCTTCGCCATGCAATCGTATCCGGCCCCGCACCGTCGCCTGCGGCTGCAGGCGCAACAAGGCGCGCGCTAAACTACTCTTGCCGCAACCCGACTCACCCACCAACGCCAGCGTCTCACCCCGATTTAGGTGCAGGCTAACCCCATCAACCGCCCGCACCCAATTGACGGTCCGCTGCCATAACCCACGGCGAATGGGATAGTGAACACAAAGGTCTTCAACCTGTAAGAGTGGGGCCCCTTGCGTACTCGTTGCATCGGCCAAAGGCTGAGCGGCGATCGATGGCGGCGACGCAACCGCCTGATCCAGCGGAAACAGGCAACGCACGCCGTGTTCGAGCGGCGGTGCCAGCTCACGGCAACGGGGCTGGACCTGGCCACAACGCGGCGCAAAACGACAACCACGCGGCCAATCGCCGGCCATGGGCACGCTGCCCGGCAGACTTGATAAGGGCTGGCCACGGCGGCCCAGACTGGGTGTCACTTGCATCAGGGCGCGGGTGTATGGGTGCCGGGCAGTGCAAGCGAACAAGGCCGACGCCGGTGCTTCTTCCACGACCTGCCCGGCGTAAAGCACCGCCACCGTGTCTGCCATCTCTCGGGCAATGCCAAGATCGTGGGTAATCAGTAACAAAGCCATACGGCGCTTGGCTTGCAAGTCGCGCAGCAGCCGCAGAATCTGCGCCTGCACCGTTACATCCAAGGCCGTGGTCGGCTCATCGGCGATCAAAATCTCCGGTTCGCCCGCCAGCATCATGGCGATCAAGGCGCGCTGGCGTTGGCCGCCGGATAACTGGAAGGGATAACTCTGCGCGTGCTGCGGCGGCAGATCCACATCGGCCAGCAGACTGGCCACCGTTTGCGAGGAGCCATGTGCCACCAAGGCTTCTTCGATTTGCGCAGCAATGGTCAGCACCGGGTTGAGGCTACTCATGGGCTCCTGAAACACCATCGCCAATCGTCCACCGCGCCAGCCGCGCATCTGGCGTTCAGGGAGGCTGAACAAGTCCTGCTCAGCCAGCCGCGCCTGACCCCCTGCAATCGTCACCCCCTCGGGCAACAGGCGCAGCAACGACAGCGCCGTCAGCGATTTACCGCAGCCCGATTCGCCCAGCAGCACCAAGCAACGACCGGCTTCCAGAGCAAGCGACACCCCATCCACGGCATGGCGACCATCCGGTAGGCGAACGACGAGATCAGCAAGTTGCAACATCAACCCGCCCCCCTCGGATCAAACGCCGCGCGCACGGCGTCAGCGAACAGGTTGGCGGCCAGCACCAGGGTGAACAGGAAGGCAAAAGCCGTCGCTAGTGGCCACCACACGACCGGCTCACGCGCCAGCTCCAAGCGTGCGGCGTTGATCATATTACCAAAACTGGGCGTAGCCGGATCAACCCCCGCACCGACATAAGACAGCACCGCCTCGGCCAGCACCAGCCCGGAAAAATCCAGAACCACCGTAATGATGACCAGATGCGCCACATTGGGTAGCACATGGCGCGCCAGGATGCGCCCGTGCGATACGCCAAAGGCGCGCGCCGCCTGGATGTAATCCAGCTCGCGGAGTTTCAGGGTCTCAGCTCGCAACAAGCGCGCGAGCCCGGTCCAGCCGGTCAGCCCCAGAATGGCGCAGAGGGCCAACAAACGCAGGTCGGCCCGTGCCGCCGCGCTGTTGAACCACTCGCCATGCGCGTCGATCTGCACATCCACTACCAGCACCGCCGCCGCAATCAGCAATACGCCGGGGATGGAATTAAGCGTGGTGTACAGATATTGAATCGCGTCATCTACCCGACCGCCCCAATAGCCCGCCGCAATCCCCAGCGCACAAGCGAGGGGCAACATCACCAAGGTCGTCAGCGTGCCGATCAACAAGCCGGTGCGCACGCTTTTCAGGGCTAGATACAGCACATCTTGCCCGACCTTGTCGGTGCCCAGTGGGTGAACATGGGCAATGGCCGGGGCCAGGCGTGCCACCGTGCCATCGGCCAGGGTCACGCTTTCTTTCACCAGCAAGGTGGTCGCAAGCGGGGCCGAATAAGTTTTCTCACTGGCCGTACGCAAAGGGGTAAGCACGGTATCCAGCACCGACAGCACCTCGCCACTGTATTGCTGCGCCTGTCCCGCTGGAGTCTCCACGGCTACGCGAAAATGCAGCGAATCAAACACGCCGACACTGACAAAAAAGGCCATTACCCACGCCGACCAGCGCCCCATCCTGGCAGCGAATACCCTACGCCAAGTCGCCCGCGCACTTTCTGAACGGCGGCTGCGCCAGACATAAACCCCCACCCCTGCAAGCAGCAGGAACAGCACGGCATCGCTGATCAGCAAGGTTGGTTGAATACCCATCATTGCAGCCTCACCCGTGGGTCAACCCAGGCATAAGACAGATCCGTTAGCGTCAGGCCGAGGATGTAGAGCAACGAACCCAAAAACACCATCGCGCGAACAATGGCAAAGTCCTGCGCCTGAATCGCGTCGATGGTGTAGCTGCCAAGTCCCGGAATACCAAAGAACGATTCCAGAATCAAACTGCCCAGAAACAAGCGCGGGATCACCACCACCACGCCAGTCAAAATCGGGATCGCCGCGTTGCCGAGGATGTGGCGAAACAGCACCCGGAAGGGCGAAAGGCCCTTGGCGTGCGCAGTGCGAACATAGTCATGGCCGGCCTCCTCCAAAAACAGGGCGCGATAAAAGCGAGTCGAATCACCAATCCCGCTTACCATCCCGATCAAGACCGGCAACACCAAAAAATGCAACCCGGACAGCCCCGGCGCATATCCTGAAATTGGCACCCACTGCCACCACTTGGCCAGTAATACCTGACCACCGATGACATAAAACAACCCCGAAATCGACATCAATGCCACCAGCAGAATAACGCCTACCGTGTCGATTGCGGTGTTGCGGAAGAACACCAAAAACAGCGCTATAGCCAGATAGGCTCCCAGACCCAGGACAAAGGTCGGCAAGGCCACCACCAAGCTCGGCCACATACGCTTGCCAATCTCGCGACCAATGTCACGACCGTCATCCGCCGCGCCAAAATCCAGAGCAAACAATTTCAGCGACTTCTGCACAAACAGCGTCTGCGTCACCTTCGCTACGCCCTCGCCTGCCGGGTTGTAAAAATGCGGCAGGTCATAGCCATGTTGCACCTTCCAGCGCTCCACCGCCTCTGCCGTAATCCGTTTCCCCCCCAGATGCAGGCGCGCCATATCATCGGGCGAACTAACCCCGAAGAACAAGGCAAAGGTAAGCAGATTCACCCCAAGCAGGATCGGCAAAGCATACGCCAAACGGCGGATAAGGTAGGTGATCATGTCTGTGCGGCCTCCCTCCGCCGCCAAGCGCGCCAAGCGACTGTGACGAGCAACCCGGCCCCAGCCAGCCCTGCGAACAGCGGCCACAGCGCCGGACGATTCCATTTTTGTTGATAGGCCACGCGTGCAGTGGGGTCGAGGTCGGTGTATTTGAGGGTGTTGTTGGCCATCAAGTTGGGGGTACGCGGCGCCATCCAGCCGTGGCGCAGGGCATAGCTCTTGCTCACATAAGCAAAGGCCCACGGTGCGTCGTGCTGGACAAGGGCCCGCATCTGGTCGATGACAGCTTGGCGAGCCGGACCGTTTTGCATATCCTTCATTTGCACGAACAGGCGGTCGAATTCGGCACTTTGGTAATTGGCAGCGTTTTCGCCGTTCAGCCCAGCCTTGCGATTTGGGCCGTAGAGCAGGAACAGAAAGTTTTCCGGATCGGGGTAATCAGCGTTCCAGCCCCATTCAAAGATCTGCGCGCTGCCCTTCAACATCTTGTCCTGAAAGCGATTGTAGTCAGTGGCGCGCACCACAAGCTGGACACCGAGTTTAGCAAACTGCTTGCGATACCAGTCCAAGCGCGCCTTGGCATCGGCACCACCGGCCATGGTGTCAAGGTACAACACCAGCGGTGCTCCGGTCTGCGCGTGACGGCCTTGTGGCCAGCCGGCCTCGGCCAGTAATTGCTTGGCATCGGCTAGTGAACGCCGTTGCAGACGACCTTGCTGCCAAATATGCGTGACCGGGTTGAGTCCCGCCGCGCCCTCGCGATGACCGAAGATGCCGGGCGGGATTGGCCCCTGCGCCGGAATGCCGCGACCGTTCAGGAAGATAGAGATGAATTCCTCCCAATCGAGGGCAATCGACAGGGCCTGCCGTAGTTTGCGCGCCGCATTGCCACGGCCACCCAGCACCGGATCGAGGTCATTAAAGCCCACATACCACAGCGATGGGCGCAGCGCAGTGACCAGTTGCAGATGGCGGCCCTGCATTTCGGCGGACAACTCCGGCGTGCCATCGGGTGCGACGCGGATAGCCTGATCAAAGGTGTCGGACGCAATCCCGGAACTATCGTAGTAGCCCTGCAGAAACTTGCCCCAGTACGGGATGTCTTCTTTTTCCAGGCTATACACCGCCTGGTCAATCAGGGGCAGGCGCAGATCAGGGCGACCAGGATAAAATTCAAGGTGATAGTTAGGATTTCGGACCAGCCGCATGACCCGGTTGGGGTCGTTTTCAGCCAGGAAAAACGGCCCACTCCCGACCGGTTGCCAATCGAGACTCAGGTTTTTTTCAACCATACCGGGGCGAGCGTAAAAGCGCTCTACCTCGGGCGGAATGGGGGCAAAAAACGGCATAGCCAACCAGTAGATGAATTGCGGATAGCGCCCCTTAAGGGTGATGCGCAGGGTGCGCGCATCCACCGCCACCGCGCCCGCCAACGATTCAGCTTCCAAATGGATCGGCTCACCCTTCTGCTGCCGCACCGCCAGCCGGTCCCCCAGTTCACCTAAACCCAAAATGGTTTCGCGCATCAATCCGTAAATCGGTGAAGACACCCGGGGGTCGGCCAAGCGTTTGATCTGATGCACATAATCCGCCGCCGTCACGGTGCGACTGGCGCGCTCGGGAAAATCGGCCAAGCCCTCCACCGTGCGCAAAGCAACAGAATGCATGGCAGACACAAAGGCTGGGTGCGGCTGGTAGCGGATATCGTCACGCAACTGCAGCTCGTACACGCTCTGCGCAACCTGTTCCGCAGGAGCATTCGGGGCTAGCACCCTGCCCTGTTTGTCCAGCAGGGTCAGATGCGGCATCGCCGTCAGGGTCAGCGGCTCCAGTTCGTAAGGGCGCTTGGTAAAGTGATACTGGAGCGGCGGTTCGTAGATCTGGCCGATCAATTCAATCTCGTTGCTGCTGTAGGCGCGCGCCGGATCGAGGTGTTTGGGACGCTCGGAGAAGGACGAAAACAAGGTCTTGCCTAGCGCCGCACCGGATGGGTGGGGACTGTTGATGGGCTCTTGGCACCCCATCAAGGCAAAAACCATGATTAAAAGTAATGCGCGCATGACTGTGGAGTGTAAGAGAATCTTGCGTACATGGTTATAATTCCACCCGCGTTCAGACACAGAGAGGCAATACATGGGTTTTCTCAGCGGCAAGAAGATTCTCATCACCGGCTTGATCAGCAACCGTTCAATCGCCTATGGCGTGGCCCAGGCCTGCCACCGCGAAGGCGCCGAACTGGCGTTCAGTTACCAGGGCGAACGCGCCCGCGATCGGGTTCTAGAATTCGCCAAGGAATTTGGCAGCGATCTAGCTTTCCCCTGCGATGTCAGTAGCGATGAAGAGATTGACGCCCTGTTCGCCGAGCTCGGCAAACGCTGGGATGGTTTGGACGGCATCGTTCACTCCATCGCCTTCGTGCCCAAGACGGCACTGGCCGGTGACTATATCGAAGGCGTAACGCGCGAAAACTTCCGCATTGCCCACGACATCTCCAGTTATTCCTTCACCGCGCTAGCCAAGGCCGCCTTGCCCATGATGCAGGGCCGCAATGCCTCGCTGCTGACCATGACCTACCTCGGCGCGGTGCGTTCGGTACCGCACTACAATGTCATGGGCTTGGCCAAAGCCAGCCTCGAGTCCTCGGTGCTCTATCTGGCAGCCGCACTAGGCCCCAAGGGCATCCGCGTCAACGGCCTGTCGGCCGGCCCGATCAAAACCCTGGCCGCCTCCGGCATCGCTGATTTCAACAAGCTTTTGGCCTGGGGCGAAGAACACTCGCCGCTGCGTCGCAATGTCACCATCGAAGAGGTAGGCAACGCCTCCGCTTTCCTGCTTTCCGACCTCGCCTCAGGCATCACCGGCGAGATCACCTATGTCGACTCTGGCTTCAACAGCACAGCCGGTCTGGGTGTCGATTCGCACTAAAGCCGCTGCGCAGCCCATAAAAAAGGCCGGGAAACCGGCCTTTTTTATGGCTTCCGGGATTACTCCCACTCAATAGTGCCTGGCGGTTTGCCGGTGACATCGTAGGTAACGCGGTTGATGCCGCGGATTTCGTTGACGATGCGGTTGGCTACTTTGCCGAGCAGCGCGTACGGCAATTCAGCCCAGTGTGCCGTCATGAAATCACTGGTAACAACGGCACGCAGGGCAACGACATAATCGTAGGTGCGGCCATCGCCCATGACGCCAACCGACTTGACCGGCAGAAACACGGCGAAGGCTTGTGAAGTCTTGTCGTACCAGCCGGCGGCGCGCAGTTCTTCGATGAAAATGTGATCGGCCTGGCGCAGCAGGTCGGCGTATTCGCGTTTAACTTCGCCGAGGATGCGCACGCCCAGACCGGGGCCGGGAAACGGATGGCGGTAGACCATCTCGTGCGGCAAACCGAGGGCAATGCCCAGTGCACGCACCTCGTCCTTGAACAGTTCGCGGAGCGGTTCGAGCAGCTTGAGATGCATATCTTCGGGCAGGCCGCCGACATTGTGGTGGCTCTTGATGGCGTGCGCCTTCTTGGTCTTGGCACCGGCCGATTCGATGACATCTGGGTAGATGGTGCCTTGGGCCAGCCACTTGGCACTCTTTAGCTTGGCCGACTCTTCCTGGAAGACGGCAACAAACTCGCCGCCAATGATCTTGCGTTTCTTTTCTGGATCAGAGACACCGGCGAGTTTGCTCATGAAGCGCTCGGAGGCGTCAACGCAAATGACTTTGACACCCAGGTTGCGGGCAAACATGTCCATGACCATCTCGCCTTCGTTGAGGCGCAACAGGCCG
>Ga0209835_1000161_pt1 | contig 46921 bp, 59 predicted proteins | sample LakKivwa52mmetaG_FD_184138 | JGI IMG/M metagenome (GOLD analysis project Ga0209835, IMG submission 184138) | Anoxic lake water microbial communities from Lake Kivu, Rwanda to study Microbial Dark Matter (Phase II) - Lake Kivu water 52m metaG... | ecosystem: Environmental > Aquatic > Freshwater >... | reverse complement strand
GGATTAACTAGAGATCTTGCAGCGCAATGGACTGGAAGAAAGAAAATCCGAGTAAATGCTCTTGCCCCTGGATTTTTTCCCTCTGAGATGAGCGATGAACTACCAAAAGATATGGTCGAGACGCTCAAAATGTTTGCACCAGCTGGTCGATTAGGGGAGCCGGAAGAGCTGGCCGCCACTTTGATCTGGTTGGTTAGCGATGCCTCTAGCTATGTAACTGGAATTACCGTTCCAGTTGATGGCGGATTGGTGATGCCGTAAATCAAAAAATTGGTGAACTAGCAGTTAACCGAAAATAAATTAAAGTCTTTTCTCTCTGAGTTAACCGAAAGGCTACTTTAAAGTCGCCCTGAGTATTTTGTAGCGGAATTAACTCGCGCCACTTCCCCAAAAAAAACTAGCGTGAGGACAATAATGAAATCAAAGAAATTCAAGGTTTTTGGGCTTCTTGCTATTGCTTTAGCCCTCGTAGCCTCAACCGCCCCGGCAACTTCTGCAAAAGTTGCTCCGGCTAAGGCGAAGTCAGCCGTTGAAGCAGGCGGACTCAAGGAATTGATAAAGCTTGCCAAGAAAGAGGGCCAGGTCAACACAATTGCCCTTCCAGATTATTGGGCGAATTATGGTGAAGTTAAGAAAGCCTTCGAAGCAAAATATGGAATCAAAGTCAACTCCTTTGATCCGGAAGCTAGCTCCGCTGAAGAGTTAGTTGCAGTCCGAACCCTTAAAGGTCAAGACCGTATGCCAGATGTTGTAGATGTTGGACTTCAATTTGCGGTTCAAGGGGCTCAAGAGGGTCTATGGGCTCCATACAAAGTATCAACATGGAAGGACATTCCAAATGATGCCAAGGAGGCAAATGGTCTCTGGTACTCGGATTACGGCGGGTACATTGCAATCGGATATGACGCGAATATCGTCAAGACTCCACCAAAGAGTTTTGCAGATCTACTAAATCCAATTTATAAGAATCAAGTTGCACTTAATGGCGACCCAACCGCTTCAAACTCAGCATTCCTTTCAGTGCTGGCTACTTCCGTCGCAGCTGGTGGAGGCGTAAGGGGTGCAAATAACATCAACTTCGCTTTGGAGTACTGGCAGAAGATGAAAGCTTCCGGCAACTTCGTCCCTGTCGCAGCAACTCCTGCAACTGTCGCATCAGGTCAGACACCTATTCTCTTGGACTGGGATTATCTACATGCCAAGTACAAGGATCAGGGTGGCCGAGTTGATTGGAAAGTAGTTGTCCCAAGTGACGCAGTCCTTGGAGGCTTCTATGCCCAGGCAGTTGTTAAGAACAGCCCGAATCCTGCAGCCGCTCGTCTCTGGCAAGAATTCTTGTATAGCGATGAGGGACAGAATCTCTGGCTAAAAGGTGGCGCTCGTCCGATCCGGCTCGACGCGATGGTGAAGGCGAAGAAACATGACAAGACCGCCTTTGCTTCGCTGCCTGCAGTTCCAAAGGCTGCAAAACCAATCTTCCCTTCATTACAGCAACAGCTTCTAGCTAGAGCCCTGCTCACCCCAGCCTGGCCAAAGCTCTAAGCGACTTCTTCAAGAGTGCGGAGGTTTTCGAGGGTAAACCTCCGCACAGTTCTCCTAGCTAGATAGGCAACGATGAAGCGGTATGCGGATTATGTTGGTCTCTTTCCGCTGTTTGCTTTCATCGTTGCTTTTCTGGGTCTTCCTCTAGTTGCAATTTTACGTTTTTCATTTCAGGACTCGAAGGGCAATTTCACTCTAAATAATTTTTCAACCATTACGACTGGTATTTATCGTGATGCTTTTTGGTTGAGTTTTCAGCTCTCCCTCTTTTCAGCGGCTATCTCACTTGTCCTGGGATTTATCTTTGCAATCGCAGTAACAAGATTGCCCATCCCAATCTTAAAGGGCTTGATATCTACCGCTTCTGGAGTCTTTGCAAATACTGGTGGAGTCCCCTTGGCTTTCATGTTTATCGCCTCTCTCGGAACTTACGGTCTCTTGACGGATTGGTTGAGGAAGATCGGAATTGATTTGTATGCCAATTCCTGGACGCTCTATTCGTTCTCTGGACTGTTGGTCGTCTACCTTTACTTTCAAGTTCCACTAATGATTCTTGTCTCTCTACCCATTATTGAAGGTATAAAGAGAGAGTGGCGTGAAGCGGCGCTTACGCTAGGAGCCCCCTACGGTTTCTTCTGGCGGAAAGTGATTGCGCCGATAATCGCCCCACAATTATTCGCAACCTTCCTGCTCTTGTTTACAAATTCTTTTGCGGCATATGCAACAGCCGCAGCTCTTACGAGTGGCTCACTTGCATTGGTACCCGTACAAATTGCATCTTTGATCGCCTCAAACGTCCAAGTTGATGGAGCCAATACGGCGATGGCGCTTGGTGTGGGGATGGTCTCGATTGTCGCTATCGCAATGAGCACTTATGTTCTCTTAGAGCGGAAGGTAGTTAAGTGGCGAAGTTAAAGGCCTTACTTAGACAATCCTTTCTGTTCTTAGCGCTGGTTATTGGCGTTCTGTTTTTCTTACTACCCATCTATGCATCAACTGTCTTTGCGTTACAGGATGTGGATGGGGGTTACTCGCTAGATCCAATTGGGAGAGCCTTTGAAAATGAGGAGATTGTGAATTCCCTGCTGCTGACTCTTCGGATTTCAATATTTACCGTAATTCTAACTTTGCTAGTTCTGGTACCTACCGTGGCCTGGCTACACATCGTGGTGCCAAGAGCACGGAAACTTGTGGAGTTTCTTTCGCTGCTACCGCTAGTAATTCCACCGATTGTTCAAGGCGTGGGCTTCTTGTATTCAATGCCGAGCTTCTTGAAATCAACACCCTATGCACTTGTATTTGCGTACATGATATTGGCCTTGCCCTTCACTTATCGTGCACTTGATGCAGCGTTCTCAGCAATTGATACGAGAACTCTCTATGAAGCTTCATTAACTCTTGGCGCCAAATGGCGTACCTTGGTTTTCAAGATCTTGATACCAAATGTGCGCACCGGAATTTTTGCCGCGACCTTCCTAATCTTGGCCTTAGTTTTAGGCGAGTTTGCTTACGCCTCACTACTTCTTTGGGACACATTCCCAACAGTTCTGGCCGTGGCTGGAATGGGAGATGCATCAGCTGCCGTGGCGCTCTCTGTTCTTAGCCTTCTGGGAGTTTGGCTCGCCTTAAACATTATTAATTTACTCAATAAATCTAATCGCAGCGTCGTGAACGTAGGGGTGAGATAAATGTCCAGAGTACGATTTTCTAGAGTAAGTAAGAAGTATGGAAGCACCGAAGCGCTTCGTGACTTTAACATGACAGTAGAAGATGGTGAATTTGTAACTCTGCTTGGACCATCGGGTTGTGGCAAGACCACTGCGCTTCGAATTCTTGCTGGGTTGATTGAGCCAACTAGCGGTGAAGTCTTTTTCGACGATTTGAATATGACAACTGAGTCGGCATCAAAGCGAGATATCGGCATGGTCTTTCAGGCTTATTCGCTATTCCCCAATCTGACAGCGCGTGAGAATATGGAGTTTGGCTTACGTGCGAGAAAAGTTAGCGCGCTTGAAGTGATGAACCGAGTTAATGAATTAATGGAAGTAACTGGGCTCTCGGAACATAAGAATAAGTATCCTCATCAGTTGTCGGGTGGACAGCAACAGCGAGTTGCGCTGGTTCGAGCGTTAGCAATACGCCCACGAGTGCTCTTATTGGATGAACCACTTTCAGCTCTTGATGCCCAGGTTAGAGTGCAAATCCGTGAAGAAGTACGGAGATTACAACGAGAGTTCGGAATTACAACAATATTTGTGACCCATGATCAGGAAGAGGCGATGTCTATTTCTGATCGCGTGGGAATTATGGAGAAAGGTGAATTGCTGCAAATCGACCAACCGAGAAAGCTTTATGACAAGCCAGAGCATGCATTTGTCGCCAAATTCTTTGGGAAAGTGAATTCTCTCGAAGTTCAACCTATTTCCTCGACCCGTGTAAGACTTTGGGATAAGGAGTTCAATACTTCCTCCGGTTCATCGCGTCGAGGAATTGCAACAAAATCCTGGGCCTTAGTACGCCCAGAATCAATTGTGGAGACTAAGGATGGCCAAGGCGCACAAGGTCACATCCAAGAGATTTCATTTCTAGGTCCAATAACTCAACTTCAGATTCTGATTGGAAAGAGCGAGTCAGTAACTATGACTACTACTAGTAGTAACGTCGCCAATAGGAGAGTCGGAGATCAGATTTGGGTTAGCGTGGAAGCTGATGAGTTGTTTGTGGCGGTGGAATGATGCACATCGTTGAGCGATCGAGAATTGTTCCGACTAGATCGGGCGAACAAGGCTGGCGAGACTTGTTATTGGATCGGGATAACAAATACGTTGGCGAGCCACCAACTGGAATTGTGCGAGTAATTGCAAACTTTGTTCACATTTCTGATACTCATATCTGTGATGCTCAATCTCCCGCAAGAGTTGAATTTTTAGATCGATATGCAGATCCACACAATCCGTTCGCTAAAGTGATCAATTCACTTGTTGGTACGTACCGAGCTCATGAAATGTTCACAACTCATGTTTTGGAGAGCATGATTCAGCGCATCAATCGAATCAAGAAGGCTCCCATTACATTAGAAGCGATTGATGCCGTCATTGCCACAGGTGACTTAACTGATAATGCTCAATCTAATGAGCTGGATTGGTTTATGAGAATAATGGCGGGCGAGAAGATACGTCCCGACTCGGGAGCGAGGGATAAGTGGGAAGGCTTTGGCGGTAGTCTCTATTCGGAGCACTTTTGGAACCCAGAAGGAACACCGAAGGGTGAAAAAGAAGACCTGCCGCGCTCAAACTATGGTTTTCCAATAGTTCCAGAACTAACTCATGCAGTTCGAGCACCGTTCTTCGCGTCCGGGTTAGAAAAAGATTGGCTTGCTGTCCATGGTAATCATGATGCGCTCCTGCAAGGAACTGTTGTGCCTGATGAAGAGCTACGTAGGATTGCAATCGGGGATAAAAAGTTTACCGAACTGCCAGAATCAGAAGTAATCAAAACACTTCAAGCAATTAGTGAATCAGGTCCGGCAAGTTATCCAGATAATTCCCTAGCAAAGTCAGTGCAAGTAACCCCAGATGGACATCGGGATTTTCTCGGAAGGAACATGTTCGCGCACGCCATGTCTGCTCATGGAGATGGACATGGATTTGATGAATTAAAGGCGGAGAGTGGAGCGCGATATTGGAGTCGCAAGATCGGTGGAGTAATAGTTGTCTCTCTAGATACAGTAAATCCATTTGGCGGTTGGCAAGGTTCTCTGGATCTTGTTCAATTTGAATGGCTAATCGATACGATTTCTCAAAATCGAGAAAGTTATGTGGTCATCGCGTCCCACCACCCATTACAAGACTTGGTCAATGGCTATGCACCGAATGGATTAAAACGAATCTTGAAGGAGGATTTACTTGCTGAGTTAGCTAGATTCTCGAATGTAATTCTCTGGCTTGCGGGTCACACCCATCGAAATAAGATCTCGTATTTTGGTCAGGATGAATTCCACGGCTTTTGGCAGATCGAAACTTCAAGTTTGATTGATTGGCCGCAACAAGGTCGAATTGTTGAAATTTTCGAGGATCGCGATGGCGAGATTTGTATTGGCACAACGATGTTTGATCACGCGGGAAGTATTGGGCTAGACCCATCCCATACAAAACTTGATGATGTCCATAATTTGGCTGGCCTTTCAAGGCTCTTAGCAGTCAATGATTGGCAACGCCGGGGAGGCCCCTTCGCAATTGAAAAGAATGAAGGCCAAGCAGAGGATCGCAATACATTTCTTCGTCTACCGGCGCGCTTGGCCCAAACTCAACGAGCGGCCTCGGCCTAATTCAGCCCTTTATTAGTGCGTGTAGCCCAACTTCGACCATATCGTTCAAGGTCCGCTCGCGCGCAGCTGAATCCATTGCTTCATGGGTAAAGACATGATCGCTAATAGTCATAATTGCAAGGGCGCGCCGGTTCTTTCGAGCGGCGATTGAGTAGAGCTGATTTGCCTCCATCTCAAGGGCAAGAACTCCGTGCTGAGCGAGCTTCTTAGCTGAATCAGTCTCGTCATAGAAGAAATCCATAGAAGAGACGCCACCAACGTGAACCCGATCAAACTTCTTACTTGCTTCATAAGCTGCCATCAGAAGATGGAAATCGCAATGCGGTGCAAAATCAAGGCCATTTGTAAAACGGCGATTGATATTTGAATCGGTAGATGCGGTCATAGCAAGTACGAGGTCGCCAACCTTCGTTTTATCTTGGATGCCACCAGCAGTTCCAATTCGAATAGCGACTTGAACATCGTATTCATTAAACAGTTCCGTTACATAGATAGATGCAGAGGGAAGTCCCATTCCGGTGCCTTGGACTGAAACTCGCTCACCTTTATAAGTTCCGGTGAATCCGAACATATTGCGAACTGAGTTGTATTGCTTAACATTTTCAAGATAGTTCTCAGCGACCCACTTTGCTCTTAGGGGATCACCAGGAAGAAGGATTCGTTCGGCGACTTCGCCTTTTTCTGCTCCGATATGTACGCTCATAGTTAGCGAACAATAACAACAACTGCAGCGATAAAGTGCGAAATGAAAGCCGCGGCGGTTAGCGCATGGAAGAGCTCATGAAATCCAAACCAATTAATTGAGAAGTTAGGCTTCTTGAAGGCGTAGATGATTGCGCCGACTGAGTAAAGAACACCGCCCAAAGCGATCAAGGTAAAGACCAATAATCCGCCTGCGCGATAGAAGTCGGGAAAGTAGATAAATGCGGCCCAACCCAGAGCGAGATAAATAGGAACGTAGAGCCACTTAGGCGCCTTCAGCCAGAAGACTCGAAAGATTCCAGAGAGGAGCGCCCCACCCCAGACAATCGATAAAAGTATTACCGCTTGCTGCTTTTCCAATAGATAAATGGAGAACGGGGTATAGGTGCCAGCAATGAGGAGCGGGATATTTGCGTGGTCTATCCGGCGCCAGACTGCTTTAGCGGCGGGGCTCCAAGGAACTCGGTGATAGATAGCGCTACACGTAAAGAGTGATACCGCAGTCAAAGTGAAGATAGTCAACGTGATTCGACCGCGCAGCTCACTTGTAATTGTGATGAGAGTAAGTCCTGCCACCAACGCAAGCGGCGACATAACTAAATGGATGATGCCGCGCAGCTTTGGTCTACTTAATACGTTCATAGATACCCATAATCTTTCGGTCAAAGGAAATTAGCATCCGATTCTCGAGGATTGCGGTTGCAATAATCATAGAGTTCACAAATGTCGCCTTCTGTTTAGATCTAATCAAAGCAGCCAGTCGAGCATGGTCTTTCTCGAACGGGATAATTCGGTAAATTAATTTATCGAGCCTAGATAGAAAGAGCTCTACTGATTCTTCGCCAGCAGCCGAGGGCCGAATCAAGATCTCCCCTACAGACACGGCGCTTACCGCGATTTGCATTCGTGAAGTTTGTGAGAATATTTCTTGGGCATTCACGTAGTGCGAGTCTGTATCACTCAGAGCTGCGATAACTACTGTTGAATCTAAAAGTATTTGCTGTCCCACTCTTCTCTTTCTTTCCGGAGATCAAAGCCATCCCACATCCCTGACATACTTCCAAGGACTTCATCAAGAGTTTTTAACCACTCGCTATCAATCGGTGTAACTACTAGTCGATTACTCTTATCGAGATGAAACTGGACTCGATCTCCAGGCTTTAAAGACATCTCTCGCAGCACCTCCACCGGGATTGTTATCTGGTTCTTTGAACTTATCCGAGATGAGGTGGCTCTTCCGCGCCGAGGACGGGGAGATGTGGATTTCTTAGGGCTCCGCTTAGCCTTTACTTTGTTAGCCATAAGTAAAGGCTAACCCCTTTTTGGCCGGCGTGTCGGGGGGTAAAAAACGGCGTGTTTGGCTCACTATCCCGTTTTGACCGTCTCGCAGGGCTTCCTATAGCCTCGCGCCCTTGTGTCCGAAGAGGCGACACACCCGACCGCGTGGGTCGGAGATTGAACGGGATGGAGATAAGTAGTGCCAACAATTCAGCAGTTGGTCCGCAAGGGTCGCGTTGATAAGTCTGACAAGACAACAACGCCTGCACTAAAAGGAAGTCCACAACGTCGCGGCGTTTGCACGCGCGTTTACACAACGACCCCTAAGAAACCGAACTCTGCACTTCGCAAAGTTGCACGTGTTCGTCTAACAAGCGGAATGGAAGTAACTGCATACATCCCAGGCGAAGGTCACAATCTCCAAGAGCACTCCATCGTTCTTGTTCGTGGCGGTCGCGTTAAAGATCTTCCTGGTGTTCGTTACAAAATCGTTCGCGGTTCACTCGATACCCAAGGTGTTAAGGATCGTAAGCAAGCTCGTTCACGCTATGGAGCAAAGAGGGAGAAGAAGTAATGCCACGTAAAGGTCCCGCTCCTAAATCTCCAGTTGTTGCCGATCCGGTTTACAACTCACCTGTCGTTACTGCCTTAATTAACAAAGTTCTCTCACATGGAAAGCGTTCAACTGCAGAGCGCATCGTTTATGACGCTCTAGAAAATTGCCGCGCTAAGACTGAAGTTGATCCAGTCATCACATTGAAGCGCGCGCTAGATAATGTAAAGCCAGCTGTTGAAGTTCGTTCACGTCGCGTTGGTGGAGCTACCTACCAAGTCCCAGTCGAAGTTAAAGCTTCGCGCTCTACAACTCTTGGTCTTCGTTGGTTAGTTGATAACGCCCGTCTCCGTCGCGAGAAGTCGATGGCAGAGCGTCTTGCTAACGAGATGATTGATGCCTCAAATGGTTTGGGCGCTGCCGTTAAGAAGCGCGAAGATACTCACAAAATGGCTGAAGCAAACAAGGCGTTTGCTCACTATCGGTGGTAATGATGACAACAGCTACCGCACTTGATCTCGCAAAAGTCCGCAACATCGGCATCATGGCTCACATCGATGCTGGTAAGACGACTACAACCGAGCGCATCCTTTTCTACACCGGAATTAACTACAAAATCGGTGAGGTTCACGAAGGCGCAGCCACGATGGACTGGATGGAACAGGAGCAAGAGCGCGGAATCACTATTACTTCTGCGGCAACTACCTGCCAATGGAAGAACCACACCATCAACATCATTGATACCCCCGGCCACGTTGACTTCACAGTTGAAGTAGAGCGTTCGCTTCGAGTTCTTGATGGCGCAGTAACTGTTTTCGATGGCGTTGCTGGCGTTGAACCACAATCTGAAACTGTCTGGCGCCAAGCCGATAAGTACAGCGTTCCTCGTATCTGTTTTGTTAATAAATTAGATAGAACTGGCGCAAACTTCGATCGTTGCGTTGAAATGATTGGCTCACGTCTTGGAGCAACTGCACTTGTACTACAAGTTCCAATCGGAGCAGAAGCTGATTTCATCGGCGTAGTTGATCTGATTTCAATGAAGGCTCTTACCTGGCGTGGTGAAACCCAGAAGGGTGAGGATTACGTAGTCGAAGAGATTCCTGCAGATCTAAAAGATAAGTGCGACAAGGCTCGCCACGACCTAATTGAAACTCTTGCAGATTGTGATGATGCAATCATGGAGAAATATCTGGGCGGAGAAGATTTAAGCGAAGATGAAATCATCGCCGGAATTCGTCGCGCAACACTTTCATACAGATTAACCCCAGTCCTAACTGGTTCTGCATTTAAGAACAAGGGCGTCCAGCCAATGCTTGATGCGGTAACTCGTTACCTCCCAAGCCCACTTGATGTAGATGCCATCGTCGGCACAAAGTTGGGTAATAAAGAAGTAGAGATTGCTCGCAAGCCTGATGCTGCTGAGCCTTACTCATCACTTGCATTTAAGATCATGAGCGATCCACACCTTGGAAAGCTCACCTTCGTACGTATTTACTCTGGCGTTCTTGAAGCAGGAACTGGCGTTCTTAATTCAACTAAGGACCGCAAGGAGCGCATCGGAAAGATCTACCGGATGCATGCAAATAAGCGCGAAGAAATCCCACAAGCTTCCGCTGGAGACATCATCGCTGTTATGGGTCTTAAGGACACCACTACCGGTGACACCCTCTGCGATCCAGACAATCCAGTAATTCTCGAGTCGATGGACTTCCCAGATCCAGTTATCCACGTTGCTATTGAGCCAAAGACAAAGGGCGATCAGGAAAAGCTTGGTGTTGCTATCCAACGCCTCGCTGAAGAAGATCCAACTTTCCATGTTCGAAGCGATGAAGAGACTGGCCAGACCATCATCGGTGGAATGGGCGAGCTACATCTTGAAATTCTCGTCGATCGCATGAAGCGCGAATTTAAAGTCGAAGCAAATGTTGGTAAGCCACAAGTTGCTTATCGCGAAACGCTCCGTAAATCGGTTGCCCGTCATGACTACACCCATAAGAAGCAGACTGGTGGTTCTGGACAGTTCGCAAAGATTCAAATCGCACTGGAGCCACTTCCTGTTGGCGCAGTCGAAGGTGGATACGAGTTCGTAAACAAGATTACGGGCGGACGTATCCCTAGGGAATACATCCCATCAGTTGATGATGGTTGCCAAGAGGCGATGGCGAGCGGACCACTTGCTGGTTATCCACTCACAGATGTTCGAGTAAGTCTTCTTGATGGCGCGTACCACGATGTTGATTCATCGGAGTTAGCCTTCAAGATTGCTGGAATCGCGGCGTTCAAGGAAGCGGCAAAACTTGCCGGTCCTGTTCTCCTCGAGCCAATGATGTCCGTTGAAGTCACTACCCCTGAAGATTTCATGGGCGACGTCATCGGCGATCTCAACAGCCGTCGTGGCCAGATCCAGGCCATGGATGAGCGAGCCGGTGCTCGCATCGTAAGGGCGCTTGTTCCGCTATCGGAGATGTTCGGCTACGTCGGCGATCTTCGAAGCAGAACACAGGGTCGCGCGAGTTACAGCATGCAATTCGATTCCTACGCAGAAGTTCCTGCGGCGGTTTCGAAAGAAATCATCGCGAAGATTCGCGGCGAGTAGTACAACCAAAAGAAAAGAATAAGGAGAATCCACAGTGGCAAAAGCAAAGTTCGAGCGGACTAAGCCGCACGCAAACATTGGCACCATTGGTCACATCGACCACGGTAAGACCACTCTTACTGCTGCGATTTCCAAGGTGCTTCACGACAAATATCCAAACCTCAATGAGGTAAGCGCATTCGATCAGATCGATAAGGCCCCGGAAGAGAAGGCCCGTGGTATCACCATCTCGATCGCACATATCGAATACCAGACAGAGAAGCGTCACTACGCACACGTTGACTGCCCAGGTCACGCTGACTACATCAAGAACATGATTACTGGTGCAGCTCAGATGGATGGAGCAATCCTCGTAGTTGCAGCGACAGATGGCCCAATGCCACAGACCAAGGAGCACGTTCTCCTTGCACGTCAGGTTGGCGTTCCATCAATCGTTGTTGCGCTAAATAAGTCCGACATGGTTGATGACGAGGAAATCCTCGCGCTAGTTGAGGAAGAAGTTCGCGACCTTCTCAACAAGTATGAATTCCCAGGTAAGGACACACCAATCGTCCGTATCTCAGCTCTTAAGGCTCTCGAAGGAGATGCAGCTTGGGGCGAGAAGATTATGGATCTCATGAAGGCCGTTGATGATTTCATCCCACAGCCAGTTCGTGAGGTTGATAAGCCATTCTTGATGCCAGTCGAAGATGTATTCACCATCACCGGCCGTGGCACCGTTGTTACTGGACGTATCGAGCGCGGTATCGTCAAGGTCAACGAAGAAGTTGAAATCGTTGGTATCCGTCCAGATTCACAGAAGACAGTTATCACCGGTGTTGAAATGTTCCGCAAGCTCCTCGATGAGGGACAAGCTGGCGAGAACGTCGGTCTACTTCTCCGCGGTTTGAAGCGCGAAGATGTTGAGCGCGGTCAGGTTGTTTGCAAGCCTGGCTCAGTTACACCGCACACTGAATTCGAGGCATCTTCTTACATCCTTTCAAAGGATGAAGGCGGTCGCCACACTCCGTTCTTTAACAACTACCGTCCTCAGTTCTACTTCCGTACAACTGATGTGACTGGCGTTGTAACACTTCCATCCGGAACTGAAATGGTTATGCCTGGCGACAACACTTCGATGTCTGTTGCTCTTATCCAGCCAGTTGCTATGGAAGAAGGACTCCGCTTCGCAATCCGTGAAGGTGGCCGCACCGTTGGTGCAGGTCGCGTTACAAAGATCACGAAGTAATTAATTAAAAAGGGCTGGGGCGAGAAATCTCGCCCCAGCTAATAGAAGAAAGAGGAAAGAATCATGGCGGGACAGAAGATCCGCATCAGGCTCAAGGCCTATGACCATGAAGTGATTGATACCTCGGCGAAGAAAATTGTCGAGACTGTCGAGCGCACTGGTGCAACGGTCGCGGGCCCAGTTCCGCTACCCACAGAGAAGAACACTTACTGCGTGATCCGCTCTCCTCATAAATATAAAGATAGCCGCGAACATTTCGAGATGCGCACCCACAAGCGTCTAATCGACATCATCGATCCAACGCCAAAGACTGTGGATTCGTTGATGCGCCTTGATCTTCCTGCCGGCGTCGATATCGAGATCAAGCTCTAAGGGGACCTCATGACAACCACACAATCAAAGGGCAGCGCCATCAAGGGAATCCTTGGCGTAAAGCTCGGCATGACCCAGGTCTTCGATGAGAACAACAGAGTGATCCCTGTGACCGTTGTACAAGCTGGTCCTTGTGTAGTCACATCAGTGCGCACTGTTGAGAAGGATGGCTATGAAGCTGTTCAACTCGCTTTTGGCGCAATTGATCCAAAGAGAGTTTCAAAGCCAGAGTTCGGTCAATTCACAAAGGCTGGCGTAACTCCACGCCGTTATGTCGGTGAAATCCGCACTGCTGCCGCTGCAAATTACACAGTCGGTCAAGAAGTTAAAGCAGATATCTTCGCTGCCGGCGAGATTGTTGATGCCCAAGGCACCTCAATTGGTAAGGGAACTGCTGGCGTTATGAAGCGCCACAACTTCCGTGGATTTGGCGATGGCCATGGTGTTGAGAGAAAGCACCGCACCTCAGGTTCGATCGGTAACCGTACAACTCCGGGTCGCGTATTCCGCGGAAAGAGAATGAGCGGTCGCATGGGTATCGACACCGTAACGCTACAAAATCTCACAATTCATTCGGTTGATGCTGAGAAGAATTTGATTCTCGTTAAGGGTTCAATCCCTGGCATCAATGGTTCAAAAGTTGTCATTCGCACTGCTTCAAAGAGCGTTGCAATTGAAGTCATGAAGAAGGCAGGTGCATGATGGCGCTAATTATTGAAATCAAGGATGCAAAAGGAGCAAAGGCCGGAACCTTTGAACTCCCCGAAGAAATCTTTGATGTCCAAGTAAATGTCCCACTAATTCACCAAGTCGTAACTGCACAATTAAATGCAGCTCGCCAAGGAACACATAAGGCGAAGAACCGCGGTGAAGTAAGCGGTGGTGGAAAGAAACCTTTCAAACAGAAGGGAACCGGTCGCGCCCGTCAGGGTTCAACTCGTTCACCAAACCAGCGCCATGGTGGCGTTGCTCAAGGTCCAGTACCTCGTAAGTATGACGAGCGCACACCTAAGAAGATGATCAAGGCAGCTCTTCGCGGAGTTCTCTCTGATCGTGCGCGCAATGAGCGCATCCATATCGTCACTGAAGTTACTGCTGAGATTGATAGCAAGGCCGCAATCGCTGCCGTCCGTCAATTCTCAGATCGTGCTCGCCTGCTTGTTGTCCTTGCACATGGCGAAGAGGCATCATGGCGCTCACTTCGTAATGAGAGCGAACTGCACTTGATTCGCCAAGATCAACTAAATGCTTATGACGTCGTTGTCTCTGATGATGTCGTCTTCTCCAAGAAAGCGATTACTGAATTTGTTGCTGGACCTGCACAGGGTTCATCTGCAAAAGGTGTAGGTCGCGAATCAGAGTTAGTTGAGGTCTCAGCATGAGAGATCATCGCGAAGTCTTAATCGCGCCAGTCGTATCTGAGAAGTCATACGGCATGCTCGATGAGAATAAGTACACCTTCATCGTTGCACCAGATGCCAACAAGACCGAGATCAAGATCGCGGTTGAGAAGGTATTTAAGGTTCGCGTACTAAAAGTAAACACCCATAACCGGGAAGGAAAGACCAAGATCAACCGGTTTGGAAAGGGAAAGCGCAGCGACACTAAGCGAGCAATCGTTCAAGTCGCACCTGGCGATCGCATCGACATCTTTGGAGGTCCCGTCTCCTAGTCGCCTGGCGATTAGGTAAGGGAGAAGGGATAACAAAATGGCACTTCGTAATCTGAAACCAGTCACACCGAGCTCACGCGGTCGCATCGTTCCTGACTTTGCTGAAGTCACACGAACCACCCCGGAGAAGTCGCTCGTCCGTCCGATTAATTCAAAGGGCGGTCGTAACGCTGCTGGTCGAATCACTACTCGCCACCAAGGTGGCGGACATAAGCGCGCATATCGCGTAATCGATTTCCTCCGTAACGATAAAGATGGAATTCCAGCTGTCGTTGCACATATCGAATATGACCCAAATCGTTCTGCTCGCATCGCGCTACTTCACTTTGCTGATGGCGAGAAGCGTTACATCATCTGCCCAGATGGTGTAGTTCAAGGAACCAAGATTGAGAATGGTCCATCTGCAGATATAAAGCCAGGCAATAACTTGCCGCTTCGCAACATCCCAGTCGGTACAAATATTCATGCAATTGAGACACGTCCAGGTGGCGGAGCACGTATCGCGCGTTCTGCAGGAGCCGGCGTTCAACTAGTTGCTAAAGATGGTCCATACGCACAACTACGTATGCCATCTGGTGAAATCAGAAATGTTGATGTTCGTTGCCGCGCCACAGTTGGCGTAGTTGGCAATGCCGAACAATCAAATATCAACTCCGGAAAAGCTGGTCGCTCTCGCTGGAAGGGACGCCGTCCAACTGTTCGTGGAGTTGTTATGAACCCAGTCGATCACCCACATGGTGGTGGTGAAGGAAAGACCTCAGGCGGTCGCCATCCAGTATCACCTTGGGGTAAGCCTGAAGTTCGCACTCGCAAGAAAAAAGCGAGCGATCAATTAATTGTCCGTCGTCGTCCAAGTAATAAGAGCCGATAGGAGATCCTTAAGTGCCACGTAGTTTGAAAAAGGGTCCATTCATAGACCATCACCTTGAGAAGAAGGTTGATGAGTTGAATGCCAAGAACGCCAAGAATGTAATCAAGACTTGGTCTCGTCGCTCGATGATTACTCCTTCAATGATCGGTCACACAATTGCAGTCCATGATGGACGCAAACATGTTCCGGTTTACATCACTGAAGCGATGATCGGTCACAAGCTTGGAGAGTTTGCTCCAACTCGCACCTTTAAAGGTCACGTTAAGCAAGAAGATAGGACGGTGACCCGTGCCGAGTAGTACGCCACTAATTGCAAAGGCTTCTGTAACTAACGTCCGCGTTACGCCACAGAAAGCTCGTCGCGTAGTGAATTTGATCCGCGGTCGTCGTGCAGATGAAGCGATCCGGATCGCTAAATTCTCACCACAAATCGCTGTCTCAGAATCTGTTTATTCACTTCTTAACTCTGCGGTTGCAAATGCAAAGCAGAAGAACCCAGCAATTCGCGATGCTTCTGAGCTCTGGGTAACCGAGGCCCTTGTTGATGAGGGTTACACAATGAAGCGTTATCGCCCACGTGCCCAAGGCCGTGGCTACCAAATCTTGAAGCGCTCTTCACAAATTTCTGTGACGCTCTCTGATGATAAGAACTATCGCCCAATCTCAAAGGCAGAACAGCGCAAGCGCGCTAAAGCTGCTGCTGAGGTAGCGGTTGTTGAGAGCGCAACTGAGGTTGAAGCAACGCAAGCTAGCGTTGAAAGCAAGCCAGCAAAGAAGGCTCCAGCAAAGAAAGCTCCGGCAAAGAAATCAACAGCTAAATCAACAGCAAAGAAAGCACCAGCTAAGAAGAAGGAGGCCGAGTAAATGGGTCAAAAGATAAATCCACATGGCTTCCGCCTTGGAATCACAACTGAGTTCAAGTCACGTTGGTATGCCGAGAAGCTCTACAAAGATTATGTAAAAGAAGATGTCGAAATCCGTCGTCTTATGGAGAAGAAGATGGAGCGAGCCGGTGTATCTCGAATTGAAATCGAGCGTACCCGTGAGCGTGTCCGAATCGATCTTCATACTGCGCGCCCCGGAATCGTCATCGGTCGTCGTGGAACTGAAGCAGATCGTCTCCGCCTTGATCTAGAGAAGATGACTGGCAAGCAAGTCCAGCTAAATATTCTCGAAGTTAAGAATCCAGAAATTGATGCTCAACTTGTTGCACAAGGAATCGCAGAACAACTAGCGGCTCGCGTTTCATTCCGTCGCGCAATGCGTAAGGGAATGCAGACTGCATTTAAGGCTGGCGCAAAGGGCGTTCGCGTCCAGTGCGGTGGCCGTCTTGGTGGCGCTGAAATGTCACGCTCTGAGTTCTATCGCGAAGGTCGCGTTCCACTACACACTCTCCGCGCCGATATTGATTATGGCTTCCATGAAGCACATACAACTTTCGGTCGCCTTGGTGTGAAAGTTTGGATTTATAAGGGCGAGGTAATCGAGTCACGTGCTGAGCGTGAAGCAGCTGCACTTGCAGCAGCAAAGGCTCCAAAGGCTGATCGTCCTCGTCGCCAACCACGTGCACCTCGCGGTGAAGTAACAACTTCAACCGTTGAAGAGCGCGCCCAAGAAGCGGTAGCACAAGCCCCAGCAACAGAAGTTGCTCCAGCTACTGAAGGAGGCGAGGCGTAAATGTTGATTCCACGTCGCGTTAAGTACCGCAAGCAACATCACCCAAAGCGTTCTGGAAAAGCTAAGGGCGGAACTGCTGTTGCATTCGGTGACTTTGGCTTGCAGGCAACTGAAGGTGGTTATGTCACTAACCGTCAGATTGAAGCTGCTCGTATTGCAATGACTCGTTACATCAAGCGTGGTGGAAAGGTTTGGATAAATATCTATCCAGATCGCCCACTAACAAAGAAGCCGGCTGAAACCCGTATGGGTTCCGGTAAAGGTTCCCCAGAATTCTGGGTAGCAAATATCAAGCCCGGCCGAGTTCTATTTGAGATCTCGGGCGTAACCCTTGATGTTGCAAATGCTGCGCTTTCACGTGCAGCCCACAAACTTCCCGTTAAGTCTCGCGTTGTACTGCGTGAGGAGGCATAGAGATGGCGAAGATAACTAAGACTGAAGAGTTCCGCGGTAAGACAACTGAGGATCTACAAGAGATGCTTAAGGAGTTGAAGGAAGAGTTATTTAACCTTCGCTTCCAAGCAGCAACTGGCCAACTCGAAAGCCATGGACGCTTAACAGCTGTCCGCAAAGAGATTGCTCGTATCTACACGATTATCCGTGAACGCGAACTAGGTATCGGAGGTGCTGCATGAGTAATGCAGAAAAAGATCAAGACCGTAACTTCCGCAAAGTTCGTGAAGGAATCGTTGTGAGCGACAAGATGGATAAGACCGTCGTTGTGAAGGTTGAAGACCGCGCAAAGCATGGTCTCTACTCAAAGGTCATCACAAAGAATAAGAAATTCAAGGCGCACGATGAGAGTAACTCAGCCGGAGTTGGCGATCGCGTACGCATCATGGAAACCCGTCCACTATCTGCAACAAAGCGCTGGCGAGTTGTTGAGATCATCGAGAAGGCGAAGTAATAATGATTCAAGCTGAATCACGTCTACGTGTAGCGGATAACACCGGAGCTCGCGAGCTTCTCTGTATCCGCGTTCTTGGTGGTGCTAAGCGCCGCTACGCTGGTATTGGCGACATCATCGTCTGCTCCGTTAAGGATGCAATCCCGGGTGGCCAGGTTAAGAAGGGCGAAGTCGTAAAGGCTGTAATCGTCCGCACTGCAAAAGAGAATCGTCGCGCAGATGGTTCCTACATCAAGTTTGATGAGAACGCTGCTGTAATCATTAAGGAAGATAACGAACCACGCGGAACTCGTATCTTCGGACCGGTTGCACGCGAACTTCGCGACAAGAGATTTATGAAGATCATTTCACTTGCTCCGGAGGTGCTCTAGTGCGTATCAAGAAGGGTGACAAAGTCCTTGTCATCGCCGGAAAAGATAAGAACAAGACCGGAACTGTCCTAAACGTGAACACCAAGACTGGTCGTGTCACCGTTGAAGGAATCAACCGAGTTAAGCGCCACACCAAGGAAGAGAACACCCAACGAGGTGCAAAGGTCGGCGGAATCCTTACCGTTGAAGCCCCGATTCATTACTCAAATGTCATGCTGCTTGCAGATGATGATCAGAGCACACGAATTGGTGTGCGCGTAGATGAGGATGGAAAGAATGTCCGCGTCTCACGTAGAACTGGAGGAGATATCTAATGACGACCGCTACTGCGCCACGTCTTAAGTCTCGCTACAAGAGCGATGTCGCCGCGCACCTACAACAGCAATTTGGTTACAAGAATCGGATGCAGATCCCTACTCTCACCAAAGTTGTTGTAAATATGGGCGTTGGCGAAGCTGCAAAGGATTCAAAGTTGATTGAAGGAGCAGTCCGCGACCTAACAACGATTACTGGCCAAAAGCCGGTCGTTACTAAGGCTCGTAAGTCGATTGCTAACTTCAAACTCCGTGAAGGACAACCAATCGGTGCACACGTAACGCTACGTGGCGACCGGATGTGGGAGTTCATGGATCGCCTTCTCTCTGTCTCTCTACCTCGTATTCGCGACTTCCGCGGACTCTCACCAAAGCAGTTCGATGGAAGCGGTAACTACACCTTCGGTCTAACCGAGCAGGTCGTGTTCCCAGAAATCCAGCAAGATAAGTTGGATCGCGTTCGCGGTATGGACATCACAATCGTCACATCGGCCAAGAATGATGATGAAGGTCGCGCACTTCTTCGCGCGCTCGGATTCCCATTCAGGGATTAATAGGAGACCAAACTAAATGGCAAAGACATCACTTAAGGTCAAAGCAAGCCGCAAGCCAAAGTTCAAGGTGCGCGGTTACACACGTTGCCAACGTTGTGGTCGTCCTCATTCCGTATATCGCAAGTTCGGCATCTGCCGAGTCTGCTTCCGCGAGATGGCACACCGCGGTGAACTTCCTGGCATAACGAAAGCTTCCTGGTAACAACTATCGGATAGGTCTCGAAAGAGAAACCACCCGAAGAAAGGCGATAAGCCAAATGGCAATGACAGATCCAATCGCAGACATGCTCACTCGTCTGCGCAATGCGAATACTGCTTACCATGAGACGGTTGCAATGCCCTCCTCATCGGTCAAAGCGCGCATCGCAGAAATCCTTCAAAAAGAGGGATACATCGCCGGTTACAAAGTCTCCGATAACCAAGAAGGTTTCGGTAAGACCCTTGTAATCGATTTGAAGTACGGCTCAAGCCGCGAACGCTCCATCGCAGGACTTCGTCGCGTTTCAAAGCCCGGACTTCGTGTTTATGCAAAGTCAACTGGACTTCCAAAAGTTCTAGGTGGACTTGGCGTTGCGATTATCTCTACCTCTCAAGGACTCTTGACCGATAGACAAGCAAATAAGCAAGGCGTAGGCGGAGAAGTTCTCGCCTACGTATGGTGATTGTTATGTCACGTATCGGAAAGATGCCGGTCACAATTCCTAAAGGAGTAGAGGTAACACTCGAAGGCCAAGCACTCTCAATCAAAGGGCCAAAGGGAACGCTCACACATAATTTTCCAGAGCTAATCAAGGCTGCAAAGGACGATAGTGGTATCACTATTTCGCGCGCTAATGATGAGCGTCTTGCAAAGTCGCTTCATGGACTATCACGCACCCTTGTTGCGAACATGATCACTGGCGTAACCCAGGGATACTCAAAGAAGATTGTGATTACTGGCGTGGGATACAAAGTTGGTTTAAAGGGTAAGGATCTTGAGTTCGCACTTGGTTACTCACACCCAATCGTCTTTAACGCACCAACCGGAATCACTTTCACGGTCGACTCACCAACTGAATTGACTGTATCTGGCGTAGATAAGCAACTCGTCGGTGAGACTGTTGCAAAGATCCAGAAGCTCCGTAAGTCCGATCCATATAAGGGTAAGGGCATACATCTTCTCGGTCAGCGCATCCGTCGTAAGGCTGGAAAGACAGGTAAGAAGGCATGAGTATCGCTAAGAAGATTGTTAAGGGTTCAACACAAGTTGCACGCGCACGCCGTCACTTCCGAGTCCGTAAGCGGATCGCCGGAACAACTGAGCGTCCACGTCTTGTTGTGACTCGCTCTGCTCGTCACCTCGTCGCCCAAATCGTTGATGACTCAAAGGGCCATACCTTGGCCTCTGCTTCAACAATGGAGAAAGATCTTCGCGCTCAATCAGCAGATAAAACTAAGAAGGCCCGCACAGTTGGCCAACTTGTTGCTGATCGCGCAAAGGCAAAAGGAATCACCCAGGTCGTCTTCGATCGCGGTGGTAACCGCTACACCGGACGCGTTGCTGCACTTGCTGATGGTGCTCGCGAGAATGGATTGGACTTCTAATGGCCAACGAAGAAATCAAAGCACCAGAAACCGGCGAGAAGCCAAAGCGCGGTCGCGATAAGCGTGAACGTCGTGAGGGCGGAGATACTCGCGAGAAGTCGCCATACATCGAGCGCGTTGTATTCATCAATCGCGTTGCAAAGGTCGTATCTGGAGGTCGTCGTTTCTCCTTCACCGCACTAGTAGTGCTTGGTGATGGAAATGGAATGGTCGGCGTTGGTTACGGAAAGGCAAAGGAAGTTCCACAAGCGATTGCAAAGGCAGTTGAAGAGGCGAAGAAATCCTTCTTCAAAGTCCCACGCATTCAAGGAACTATTCCTCACCCAGTACAAGGTGAAGATGCTGCCGGCGTTGTTCTACTTCGCCCGGCTGCTCCTGGTACCGGAGTTATTGCCGGCGGTCCAGTCCGCGCAGTTCTTGAGTGCGCTGGAATCACTGATGTTCTAACTAAATCTCTCGGATCAAATAATCCGATCAACATGGTCCACGCAACTGCAACTGCGCTGAAGAATCTTGAAGATCCAGCAGCAATCGCAGCTCGTCGCGGACTTCCACTTGAGCGCGTTGCTCCTGCAGCAATCATCCGCGCTATGACAACAACGGCAGGTGCCTAATGCCACGTTTGAAAGTAACTCAAGTCCGTTCCAAAGTCGGTAACGCCCCAGATCAGCGCGAAACTCTTCGCTCACTTGGTCTAAAGCGCGTCGGCGATGTCGTCGTTAAAGAAGATCGTCCAGAAATTCGTGGCATGGTCTACAACGTTCGTCATCTAATCAAAGTCGAGGAGGTCGAGTAATGGTGCTAAAGGCGCATCATCTCCGTCCAGCACCTGGTGCTAAAAAGGAGAAGACTCGTAAGGGTCGCGGCGAAGGCTCAAAAGGAAAGACCTCTGGTCGTGGTGGAAAAGGTACGCGTGCTCGTAACGTTGTCCGCGCTGGTTTCGAAGGTGGCGCAATGCCGCTTGTTCAGCGTCTTCCAAAACTTCGTGGATTTAAGAATCCAGAGAAGGTCGAATACCAAGCTGTAAATGTCTCCACAATTAACGCGCTCTTCCCGAAAGGCGGAGATGTAAGCGTTGAGGATCTATACAAAGCTGGCGCAGCTCGCGCTGGTCACCCAGTAAAGGTCCTTGGAAATGGCGATATCTCAGTTAAGGTGAATGTCACTGCACATAATTTCTCTGCATCAGCGAGCGAGAAGATCGCAGCTGCTGGCGGAAGTGCAAAGACGCTTTAGTTAGAACAGACTCGAGGAGAAGAAAGTGTTGCTATCAGTATTCGGTAAGGCATTTAAAACGCCAGACCTACGTCGCAAGATTTTCTTCACCCTTGCCATCATGGCGCTCTTCCGTTTCGGATCGGTAGTTCCGACCCCAGGCGTTTCATATGTAGCTGTTCAAAAGTGTCTCGCAAATGTTGATACTGGCGGATTGCTTGGACTAGTCAATCTCTTCAGCGGCGGCGCATTACTACAGCTCTCGGTATTTGCACTTGGCATCATGCCTTACATCACCGCATCGATCATCGTCCAACTTCTAACCGTCGTAATCCCAAGATTCGATGCGCTTAAGAAGGAAGGCCAATCCGGAACTGCAAAGCTCACCCAATACACGCGTTACCTAACTATTGGGCTTGCAATTCTGCAAACATCCGGCTTGATTGCTGTTGCTCGTACCCCAGGACGATTGATCCAGGGATGTACCGAAAACATCATTCCTGATACTTCTTGGATTCGAATTCTCACCATGGTCTTTGTAATGACCGCCGGCACTTCTGTAGTTATGTGGCTCGGTGAGTTAATCACCGATCGTGGCGTCGGTAACGGTATGTCAATCCTTATCTTCACCTCAATCGCTGCGACTTTCCCTAGCCAACTCTGGGCAATTCGCCTCTCACGCGGCTGGCTAACTTTTGCCTTCATCATGGCGGTCGGAATTCTTATCGTTGCCGCAGTTGTCTTTGTTGAACAATCACAGCGCCGTATCCCAGTCCAATACGCCAAGAAGCAGATTGGCCGCCGTGAATACGGTGGAACTACAACTTACATTCCAATCAAAGTTAATCAATCAGGCGTTATCCCGGTTATTTTCGCCTCTTCTCTGCTCTACATCCCATCTCTAGTCGCTAACTTCACTAACTCACAAGCGGCTTGGGCAGTATGGATTAGCACCAACTTTGTAAGCGGCGATCATCCAATTTATATCCTCTCTTATGCGCTATTAATTATTTTCTTTGCCTATTTCTATGTTGCTATTACTTTCAATCCAGAAGAGACCGCTGAGAATATGCGTAAGTACGGTGGCTTTATCCCCGGTATCCGCGCTGGCAAGCCCACAAGTGATTACCTCCAGTATGTATTAACTCGCATCACTGCCCCAGGTTCGCTCTACCTTGCAATCGTTGCGATTCTGCCAATCGTTGCTCTTATTCTCTTTGGCGCATCACAGCAATTCCCATTCGGTGGTACCGCAATCCTTATCATCGTCGGCGTTGGTCTTGATACTGCGAAACAGATCGAGAGCCAGCTGCAACAGCGTTCATACGAGGGATTCCTCCGCTAATGCGTTTAGTCCTGGTAGGCCCACCAGGTGCAGGCAAAGGAACTCAAGCAACTCTCCTTGCTGCTCATTACAAGATTCCTCATATCTCAACGGGAGATATCTTTCGCGCCAATCTCAAATCTGGAACTGAACTTGGGCTACAAGCAAAGAGTTATATGGATAAGGGTGAACTTGTTCCTGACTCAGTCACAAACGCCATGGTCAAGGATCGTTTAACTCATGCCGATACTGAGAGCGGTTTTCTTCTAGATGGTTTTCCTAGAAATGTTGCACAAGCAGAAGTACTCCGTGCATTTCTTGGTGAACGTAGCCGCCCACTTGATGCGGTAGTTGAGTTCGCAATAGATAATGGCGAAATCATTAAGCGTCTCTCAAGTAGAAGGACATGTAAGTCCTGCGGAAAAATCTTTGCCGGCAACTTAGATAAGTGCGACTCCTGCGGCGGCGATCTCTATCAACGTGATGACGATAGGGAAGAAGTCATTGCTAGACGCTTAGAAGTCTATGCCGAACAGACAGCTCCAATCGTCTCCTTCTACCGGACCGAAGGACTTCTAATAACTATTTCTGCCCTTGGCGCAGTCTCATCTATTACTGAGAGCGCACTTCGAGCACTTTCCTCAAAGGTAAATTGATTTATGGCGATTCAGATAAAGACTTTGGATCAGCTAAAGACGATGCGTCGCGCTGGATTACTAGTGCGAAGTACTCTTGAATTAGTGAAGTCTCAGATAAAGGCGGGAATCACAACGAGTGCACTTGATGCAATCGCTGAAGCCAACATAAAGCGGGGTGGCGGTACTTCTAACTTCAAGGGTTACCACGGATTTCCCGCAACAATATGCGTATCGGTAAATGATGAGATTGTGCATGGCATTCCTGGTGAGCGGATGATTATGCCGGGGGATGTGGTCTCAATTGATTGCGGTGCAATCATTGATGGTTGGCATGGCGATGCCGCATTCACTGTTGTGGTTGATCCAATCGATACTGATACTAAGAAGATGCTCGATGTCTGTGAAGAATCTTTGTGGGTCGGCATTGCTGCCGGCGTAGCTGGCGCAAGACTTTCTGATATTGGTCACGCAATCGAAAAGTATGTTAACTCCCAAGGTAGCTACGGAATTCTGCGCGAATATGGTGGACATGGAATCGGAACTGCGATGCATATGGAGCCACACATTTTGAATTATGGAAAGCCAGGCAACGGCCCAAAGATTGAAGCCGGAATGGTCTTTGCGATTGAGCCAATGATCACTATGGGTTCTGAACGAACTCGAGTGCTAGAAGATAATTGGACCGTTGTAACTGTTGATAAGTCTCGGGGCTCGCACTTTGAGAATTCTTATTGCATCGCACCCGATGGAAAGCCCTTTGTTCTCACCGAAGAAGATGGCGGAAAGGCCAACTTGGCGAGATTTGGCATAGAAGTTTCTAACTCAATCTAACTGGAAGACTCAATAATCCACGCAGAGCAAGATCTTTTCGCCATTCCAACTTATCTGGGTCGACATGCAATTCAATCTTCTTAAATCGCTGGACTAGGGTGGATACAACTTCTTGAGCTTCTATCCGGGCAAGCGGCGCTCCTAAGCAGACATGAACACCTTTGCCGTAAGCAAGATGACGTTTACTGTCGCGACGGAAATCAAAAGTATGCGGATTTTGGAAAACACTTGGATCCCTATTTGCAGCTGTCAAGATAGGTAGAACTAACTCACCCTGCTTGATTTTGACTCCGCTTAGTTCAAGATCACTCTTAGCTAATCTCCAAGAGCGCGGTACTGATCCGTCAAAGCGGGCCATCTCCTCAACGACTAGAGGAATCGTGCCCATGTCATCTCTTATTTGAGGGATAACATCTTCATTTAGAAGTAGCGCCAGTATTCCATTGCCAAGTAAGTGAGTTGTGGTTTCGTGACCTGCAACAAAGAGAGTAACTACGGTTGAGAGCAGTTCTTGATCCGAGAGAACCTCTTCTTCTTGCAGAACTAGGCTTGAGAGAACATCATCACCGGCAAGAATACCTTTGGTTTTGTGAGCTCTACGTTCTGCGACTAATTCAAGTACAAACTCGCGCATCTCATGAAGCATTACTTCAGCATACAGAGCTTTCTCTTCACTAATCTTTCCACCCCGCTCATATAAACCGTTTACGGCATGAGCCCAGCGAATTAGATTTGGTAGATCACTTAGCCTAGAGCCAAGGAGTTTTCCAACTATAAGTGCGGGGAGAGGTGTAAGAAGTTGTTCGATTAGATCAACTTCTCCATAAAGCTCTGCGATTAAAGCGTTCGCTTGTGAATTAATTTCGGGTCGAAGCGAGTCAATGATCCTAGGAGTAAATGACCGAGCTAGTAATGAACGGATTCTTCGGTGTTCTGGCGCATCAGAATGGGCTAAACCGATAGCAAAATGAGCGTTTAGTAATTGAATCCGTGCTTGGGTCTCGCTACTTAGTTGATTAAGGAGGTGAGTTACCCTCCCTTTACTTGAGTAGTTCTCGTGATCACGGAGTACCGCATCAATATCTTCAAATCGAGTTAAAACCCAACCACCAATCGTCTCGCTAAAGTGAATAGGCGCGCTAGCTCTCAACTCATCAAATAGTGGAAAAGGATCGCTGTAGTACTCACCACTATGAAGGCTTTCCTGAATCAAGGATTCCGGTGAAGGTTTCATCAGAGATAGTATTTCATAGTGCTACCGCCAAACTTCCTAGCGCAATTGCTCCCAAAGGATTGGTCTTCGCATGATCAAACTGAAAAGACTCTATTCAAATCATTTATCGCTTATGCCGCAGCAGATGCGTTTGGCGCTTTCTATGAATTCAATGGAGTTCCTGCAGTAGTTCCAAATCAACTTAAGGCAAAACCAAATTGGCCGTTTGGCGGAATTAGTGATGACACCGCCCTAACTATTCTTACGCTGATATCTCTATCAGAGAATTCTCCAGAAGCGGCGGCATCAATATTCTTAGAGTTATTGAGAATGAATGTAGAAAAGTTAAGAGGGCTGGGTCCAACCACGCGAGCAGCACTTGGTCTCGAGGTCAAAGCAAAAGAGGTTGAGAGCGTCGGTGCAACAAATGGTGGGCTGATGCGGACCTGTTTAGTTGCGATGGCATTTGAAAAGAAGGATGAGCGAGATACCTGGCTGAGAGCCCTAATTTCAGTCACCCATAAGAGTGAGACAGCGATTCAAAGCGCCCTTGAGCTCGGAGATATTGTTTATAGTCGCGAATTAAACCTATTGGAGTTAAAGGAAGGTGGTTTCCCTGAAGGAATACCAAACACTTCCGGCGAAACTCTGATTGCGGTAAAAGTGCTGCTCTCTAGATCCAAGAACTTAGAAGAAGTCATAAGAAGTGCCTGCCTTCTCGGAGGTGATACCGACACAACCGCTGCTGTTTCAAGCGCCATTTATTCATTCTGGCACCCTGAAAGTGATGAACTATTTACTCTGCCTTGGCTGGGCGATGTAAATTGGAGTGAATTAGAGAATGTGCCAGAAGCGCTATCGGCGCTCTACCGAAGGGCTAGGAAGTGAAACGAGTCTGGTTGGTAGGTCCGATCTCTTGGGATACTGTCATAGAAGTTGATTCCTATCCAGCTAATGGTGGCTTTGCGCAAGGAAAAAATAGAAAAGAGCGCGCCGGTGGAAGTGCATCCAATACCGCAATCGCTTTAGCCTCGAGTGAAGTGAAATCTAATTTAATCTCATTTGTCGGCGATGATGAGATTGGTAAGAAACTACTTACTAACTTGGCTGAAGTTTCTGGACTTGAATCGCATGTGAGAGTGTTGCCTGGATCCAGCCTTCATGCCATCATCACAGTAGATAGCTCGGGAGAGCGCACCGTATTTGCATTAGAAGAGAATCGAATTATTGATATTAATTTTGATTTTAAGTTTGATATAAATGACATCGTCTGTTTTCCAGTATGGCGAGACTTTTATCTTCCATGGCTTAACTTCGCCAAAACAAAGGGGGCAATGACCGTGGTTGGATTGGCCGGCTTTAAAAATCAGGATGTCCGTGCCGATCTTGCGATTGGCTCTTCATCTGATTTAAGTGAGACAAAAGTAGATTTCAATCAAGTTCCCACCGTAATCATTACAAAGGGCAGCGAAGGCGCTCTACTCTTAACCTCAACTTCTAAAGTCGAAGTTAAAGAGCAAAGAGCAGAGGTAAGAGACTTGACCGGTGCGGGCGATGCCTTTCTAGCAGGCGTGCTCCTAGGTATTGCTACTGATAAGGAGATTGTTGAGGCAATGCAAATGGGCGCTAAATGGGCAGCCGCAGCGGTAGAAATCGATAGCTCAATTCCTCCCAGCTGGAGCGATGTTTGTCATAGGTTTGGTCGATGAGAGCAGAAGAGCAGCGCGAAAAAAGAGCACGAATAGCAGCTCTTTTAAAGGCCAAAGACCTCGATGCTGTCGTTCTTCGCAAAGGCGCAAATGTCGCTTGGATAACTGGCGGCCGTGCACATATACCAACCACTCTTGAGCTTTCTTGTATGGATGTGATTGTTTATCAGGATCGAATTGTTGTGGTCACAAATAAAATCGAAGCCCCAAGGCTAAAAGAAGAAGAGTTAACCGGCGATGAGGAAGTTCTAATTGTGAATTGGTTTGAGGGTCGAGATGCCTTACTACCAAAGGGAAGCAAAATTGGAACTGATGGAGCAGATGCCGAGCGTATAAATCTTGCAAACGAAATTGAAGAGCTGCGCCGCAACTTAAATGAATATGAAGTCAATCGATTAAAGGACATTGGGGGCGATGCAACTTCAGCTTTAGAAGAAGCGATGCTAGATATCGATTCAGAGATGAGTGAAGTTGAAGTTGCTGGTGAGATTGCAGAAGAATTGTGGGAGCGAAATCTTGAACCGGTAGTTCTCTTAGTGGCCGGTAAAGAGCGAATGAATAAATTTCGTCATCCTCTCCCAACACAAATCGAAGTGGGCGATATGGCGATGGGTGTGATCTGTGCGAGAAGAAAAGGTCTTATTGCGAGCGTCACTCGAATAGTAAGCTTCTCTGCTCTCAATAGTGAATTAGACGACGCTTATCGAAGACTCTTAAATGTGGAAGCGGAATTCTTGAATTCGACTAAGCCAGGTGTAAAACTTTCTGATGCGTTTAAAGCTGGACAAGCAGAATATCTAAAGCAAGGTTTTGAGCGGGACGAGTGGACCAAGCATCACCAAGGTGGATTCACCGGATATCTACCAAGAGATTTCCCCGCACACGAGAAGACTTCACAATTAATAGCTTTGAGAAATGCGATCGCCTGGAATCCCAGTGCAATGGGGTTGAAGGTTGAGGACACCCTTGTCACCAATAATGAAGGGTTTAAATTTGTAACCGGTAGCCCGGACTGGCCGGCGATAGAAGTCGCAGGTCGAAGCCGCCCTGGGATAGCAATCTGCTGAAGTTGAGCGTAAAACGGCTTCTCCGAATCGTTATCTAACCCTCATTGACCTACCAGAGGCGAGCGATAAGACTCAGCAGTGGTCAGACCACTTAATTAAGGAGTCTTAATGGTTCGGTACGGCGTGATTGGCGTGGGCGCCATGGGCCGTGAACATATCGAGAACCTAAAACACATTCCGGGAACTTCGGTAACTGCAATTAGTGATCCATTCCCGGAATCGCTCGAGCGGGCCAAAGGCGTAGTAGCTGGTGAGGTAAAGAGTTTTTCAAATCACAATGATCTTCTTAATTCTGGATTAGTTGATGCAGTAATTATCGCTACACCTAATTACACCCATGTAGATGTATTAAAAGATGCCCTTGCAACTTCTCTTCACGTATTTATAGAAAAGCCGCTCTGCACAACAATCGAAGATTGTCTCTCGGTAATTAATTGGTCAAAGGGTCGAACTGGAATTGTCTGGATGGGACTTGAGTATCGCTATATGCCACCAGTTGCTGAGTTAATCCGAATTGTTCACGGAGGTGGAGTAGGCGAAGTTCACCAAGTAACAATTCGAGAGCACCGTGAACCTTTCTATCCGAAAGTTGGAGATTGGAATCGCTTTCGATCTAAAACTGGTGGAACTCTTGTAGAAAAATGCTGCCACTATTTCAATCTAATGGATCATATTTCGGGGGAGACCCCAGTTCGAGTTTTTGCATCTGGGGGCCAGCGCGTTAATTTCTTAGATGAAGTTTATGATGGCAAAACTTCTGACATGCTAGATAGCGCTTATGTAATTCTTGAATATGCAAGTGGCAAGAGAGCAATGCTTGATCTCTGTATGTTCGCAGAGAACACTGTTGATAAAGAATATATCTCTGTAACTGGCAGCGAAGGCAAAGTTGAATCATTTCTTCCCTCTCTTGAGGTTAGGTATGGAAAGCGGGCATCGGTTGGAAACTTCAAAGAGTGGACTTATGCCGCTCGTCAGACTAAGGATTTAGAGATTAAGAAAGTTTGGGACGATTCAATTGAGTATTTAGGCGGTCACTACGGTGCTTCATACTTAGAACATAAGAAGTTTCACAGCGCCATTCTTGAGGGCAAAAAGCCTGATGTGACGCTGGAAGAAGGGCTTCGTAGCGTGGCTGTTGGACTTGCAGCGCATAAGAGCATTGATGAGGCTCGCCCGGTTTTAATGAGTGAAGTTCTTCCTGCGGGGTGGAATTAATGAGTAGCTGCACCTTGATTGCACTTGCTCGCCCTACCTTCCAAGTAGATGCGGCCCAAAAATTCTTTGATGAAGCGCGCGCTTTAATTGAAAGCCTGGGAGTCACGGTTAACGGCCCAAATAATCTTGTGATGACTCCTGAAGATACGCAAGCTGCTAAAGACTCAATGAAGAGCGATGAGAGTCTCTACATTCTTCTAAACGCATCTTTCTCTGATGCCTCACCAGCCGTATCACTTCTATCTGGCGTAAGCGGAAATGTCTTGCTCTGGTCGGTACGTGAATTTGGAAATGTTGGAGACCGACTCTTGCTAAATTCGATGTGCGGATCAAATCTTGCATCTCATGCTCTAAGGACTGCTGGGAAAAGTTCGGTACATATTCATGGAAATCCCGACGAAGTTAACATTAAAGAGTCGCTTCGTTCTGCAATATCAGGAGCGATGCCAACTATTGGGCAACCGCCTTTAGTTGAAGGTGCGCTTGCGGATTCCACAAAAGTGGATGAGGCGCTGGCATCACTAAAGGGAAAGAAAGTTGGAGCGATTGGTGATGCACCAGCTGGTTTTACTCCATGTAATTATGACGCTCAGAAATTGAAAGAGTACTTTGGACTTGAAGTAGTTAATAAATCAATTCCAGAAATCTTTGCTGATATCGCTGCAGTTTCATTAGATGAGGAGAGCGCTGAATATAGAAGTGCGTGCGAAGCACAGCCTTCGCTAACCTCAGTCCCAGAAAAGGAAGCGCGAGTTAATGCCAGCACTCGGGTTGCGCTAAGAGATTGGATTAGTGCGAATGGGCTCTCGGCGATTGCGATGCGCTGTTGGCCTGACTTCGCCGTTGATTTAGGCGCATGTCCTTGTGGTGCGATGGGCAGAACCGCGACGAGTGGTACCCCAGCTGCATGTGAGCGAGATGTATATGGAGCAGTAACTATGCTGCTTTTGGAGGCTTTCGGCTCAGGTACTAACTACCTGGTCGATACCGTCGATCTCGACGAGAAGGAGGGCATCATTCGGATTTGGCATTGTGGCTCAGCTTCAACTGAACTCGCAGTCGACCCGAAGAATGCGACGCAGTACATACACTGCAATAGAAAGCTAGGTGTGGCCGGTAACTTCCCATTGAAGACCGGTCCGGTTGTTCTTGTAAGGCTGGATTCCGATATCGATCCAGCAAACAAGAGCAATCTCCGATTGGTAATGACTAGTGGTGAATCACTATCGGCCCCTAATCGGTTCCAAGGTAATACCGCTACAGTGCGGACAAACGCTCCAGCGAGACAGCTGGTGAATGGGTTAATCCAGAATGGATTTCCTCATCACACTGTTGTTTCTTGGCGCGATATCCGACCTGAAGTACGAAGGATGGCGGAACGGCTCGCCATTCCGCTAACCGAGTGGTAATCAAATGATTCACCACCCCTCAAATAAGGAGAAAGAATGAAAGTAAGCAAGAGCACGAAAGTGCTCAAATTGCTGGTTGTTGGTGCATTTGTGCTTTCAACCACAACCGTTCCAATTTCGGGTGCAATTGCCAACACCCCGAATCTTGGAGCGAAATGTAAAGATGAAGGTGTCAATACCGGCACCACATCTCGTTCGCTAGTCTGCGTGAAAACTGGTGCAGGCGAACTCCGCTGGGCTCGTGTTAAGTTGAGCTCAAGCGGTCAAAGTCCAGTCTCAGCATCACGCGCTCCCTCTGGATCAATTGAGTTTCATCACTGGCGTGGTGAAGATAAAACCGTATTTGATTCCATCATCGCAAAGTTTGAAGCTGCAAACCCAGGTGTCAAAGTCACCCAGGTAATTAAGGATTCAACTTCATACCAAGCGACTGCACTAACAACTATCCGTAGTAATCCAAAGGCAGCTGTTTTCACTACCTTCCGTGGGGGTCAGTTCAATGACTTCTTCAAAGCGAATATGGTCGTTGACATCAGCAGCCAGCGCTTTGTAAAGAACAACGTTATCCAGAGCGCGCTTGCTCCAGCAACAGTTGCGGGTAAGGTTTACGGGATTCCTTATCACTCACTCTTCAATAATCCTCTGTATAACGCGGATATGTTTGCTAAGAGGGGCTGGAAGGTTCCAAAGAACTGGACCCAACTCCTTGAATTCTGTAAGACCGCAAAATCTGCTGGAATTATTCCTATGGCTTGGCCAGCAGCCACCCGTGGTAACGCAGGTCAGATCCTAAATTCCTTCTTAATGAACTCAGCTCCTGATCTAGCAACAATAGAGCAGCGAGTTGTTGATATTGAGTCAGGCAAGGCAGATCTCAACTCCGCTTGGTTTAAGGACATGGCAAGTAAGTACAAGCAGATGAATGATGCTGGCTGCTTCCCCAATAACGTAACTGGCTATAACGATTCAGTCGCTCCAGTTGACTTTGCGACTGGCAAGGCAGCGATATACCCAACAGGCTCATTCGGTATCAGCTCGGTGACTAAAGCAAATCCCGATATGAAGGGCAAGATCAAGATGTTTGGAATGATTACAACTGACGATAAACCGCTGTATGAAGGAATTACTAACAACACCTTTATCTTGAGCGTCAATCCGAAGTCAAATTCGCGCGATCAACAGATTGCGCGAGCCTTTATTTCGTTCCTTGCGCAATCAAATATTGCCCGAGAGTATGCAATTGGAACATCGCAGCACACTTCCATTGTAAACGTTGATTACTCGGCCAATGTTGATTTACTCAACGTTTCTGACATCATGGGGAAGAAGTTGCTTCTTGCTCCACGCTTCTTGTTCCTCAACGTTGCCCAGGTCCGCGATCCAATGGAAGATGCATTGATCGCAATCGGCGGTGGCGCTGATGTAAACAAGACACTTACAGATACCTCTGCCAAGATCAAGCAGAATCTAGGCAAGTAAGCCATTAGCAATAACACCAACCAGAGCGTCCTTGCTGCCCAAAGCAGCAAGGACGCCACTGGCGTGCGCAAACCTAAGAATGTGATTCGAAAGGGAGAATCAAAAATTCTCCTGCTGATGGCACTTCCAGCGTTTGCAATTTACGCCGTTCTATATCTATATCCCGCGCTCTCAAACCTTCTCTGGGCTACTCGTAGGTGGGATGGAAACCCGGAGTCCGAACCAGAGGCAGTTGGATTCCGTAACTTCACATACATGTTTACCAATGATGATGTCTTCATCCAATCTCTTGGTAACAACTTCCGCTTCATGATCCTTGTGGTCATATTTCAGACCGGCTTCTCACTGCTCTTTGCTACTTATCTGACGAAGAACACCCGCACCACAATATTTTTAAGGACTCTCTACTTCTTTCCCACAATTCTCTCTTCGGTCTCAGTCGGACTTATTTGGCTAGCTCTTTATGATCCGAACTACGGCTTCATTAACGCCTCTCTCAATGCGCTTGGTTTTGAATCTCTTGCACTTAATTGGCTGGGGGATTCGCGCTATGCCCTCTATGCGTTAGCAGTCACCCAAGTTTGGTTCCACACCGGGCAGATGATGGTCATTTATGTTGCGGGACTTCAGCAAATTCCGCAAGAACTTTATGAAGCGGCTCAAGTTGATGGCGCAAGTAAATGGCAACAATTCAAACACGTAACTTGGCCGATGGCGTTACCCACAACAGCAGTTGTAGTTGCCTACACAACTATCCAAACTTTCCGAGCTTTTGATCTTGTCTATACGATGACAAATGGTGGCCCCTTAAACTCAACTGAGATTCTCGTTACTCTCATCTATAGAAATGCCTTCTTTGGCTACCAGTACGGGTATGCCGCAGCCCAAACTGTTGTTCTCGTAGTTGTGGTGCTCTCACTCACTTGGTTGCAACGACGCACGCTCCGTCTTGATTATGGGGCGAAGTGATGATTTATAAGACAATTAAGGGCTTTTTACTCTCTGTTTTTGCATTAGCAATCATCATCCCGTGCTCAATTGTGATCATGGGCGCATTTAAAACAGATCTAAAAATTATCTCTGAACCCTTAGCACTTCCAGAGAGCTGGAACTTCGATAACTTCAAACGTTTAGTTGATTCTGGTTCGGTCTATACCCCGGCAAAGAACAGCTTAATTGTTGCTTTCTTCTCAGTTTTCATCACGCTATTTCTGGCGAGCTTGGCTGCATTCGCTATCGCGCGTTTGATTACGGTGACCGGAAAAGTTCTTTTTGTCCTCTTCTCTGTGGGGCTAGCGATCCCAGGCCAAGTCAACATCATTCCAATCTATTTGCTCTTCGTTGATCTGGGCCTTACCAATTCACTCACAGGTCTTGTGCTGGTAAATATTGCCCTTACTTTGCCAATTTCCATTTTTATTATGAGCGCATTCTTTAGGGATTTGCCTAAAGAGATGTTTGAAGTTGCCGGAATAGATGGCGCAGGTCCATGGCGCGTTTATCGTTCAATCGCACTTCCTTTATCTCGTCCAGCTATTGGAGCAACCGGAATCTTTCTTTTTGTAATCTGTTGGAACGATCTTCTCTATCCATTGATGTTGATTACGCGCGAAGATAAGAAAACTCTGCCGTTGACTCTAATTGATTTCCGCGGTGAGTACTTAACGGAGTACAGCATGATCTTTACCGCAATCGTGGTTGCATCACTGCCAATGATCATTATGTATATCGCCTTCCAGCGTTCATTTATCGCCGGCTTGACCCAAGGAGCAGTTAAGGGCTGATGAATCCGCCGCTACTCAAGTCTGCTCCGCGATCGGCTAATCAAGCGCGCTTGCTTCTTGATTACGTTGAGCGAGAGCACCTTGCACCCGGCGATCGACTTGCGCCAGAGCGAGAACTAGCAAAAAAGCTTGGTATTAGCCGGCCCTCACTGCGTGAAGCGATTCAAGTGCTGCAAACCCAAGGGCGCCTTTTGGTAAGGCACGGAATTGGGGTTTTTCTCTTGGAGCATCAAGAACCTCATCACTCAATCGAAGAGTTGTTTGAGATGCGTGAGATTTTAGAGGCGCCAGCCGTTGAGTGGGCAGCAGAACGAAGGAGTGAAGCGCAATTAGTGGAGATAAAGCGTGCGGCAGAGGCGCTGCGCGTTGCAGTCGCTGATAAGCCAATTGACTTTGAAAGAGTTCGTTTACTTGATATGAACTTTCACTTAACGATAGTAAAGAGCGCCGAGAATCAATTCTTGAATCAAACTCTCGGAACACTGCAGGAAATCATGTTCCGTTCGATGGATAACACCTTGAAGTTACCGGGGCGACTCGAGGCTTCAGAGCACGAGCACGGAGTGATTGTTGATGCAATTGAGAAACGTGATGCCCTAACTGCAAGATTGATGATTATCCAACATATTCATAATGCACGTGACGCTTGGATTAAGTATTCAAAGAAAGCTGAAGTTTGATGGCTAAAGTTCTCGCCGTCGGTGTAGCAACGCTTGATCGGATAGTTCTAGTAGAACGATATCCAAGTGCAAATGAGCGAGTAGTTGCTAAGGAAACAATCCAGGGTTTTGGCGGACCAGCTGCAACCGCAGCCGTCACTATGGCGCGACTCGGTGTAGATGTTTCACTCTCATGTGTTATTGGCGATGATGAAGCGGGACGGAAAATTTTCGATAACTTGAAGAGCGAAGGCGTTGATACGCGAAATATTGAAATTCGCTCTGATATCAAGACTGCAATTGGAACCATTGTTGTCTCAGAAGCAACTCAAAGCAGAGCAATAATGGTGCAACCACATTCTGAAGTGGGCGAAAAGCCGGCCAATATTGGCGAATATGGCTGGATACACGTTGATCAACTTGGAATGAACGCGTTGAAGACCTGGGGAATAAAGCGTGGCGGAAGTTCTAAGTTATCCATTGATATTGGTTATAAGTACCCTGGTTTAAAGTCATCAGATTACGATCTCTATGCGCCCTCAGAAAATATAACTACCGATGTATCAACGGCTGTAGCGGATAAGAATTTAGTTGTTATCTCAAAGGGCAGCGAAGGAAGTATCTATAGCGATGGATTAGATTCTGGAGAAGTTGCTACTCTAAAAAGTGAAATTGTTTCAACTCTAGGTGCCGGTGATGTCTTTCATGGCGCGCTAGTAGCAGCTCAAGTTTGGGGTAAGTCGCTGAAAGAGAGCGTTGAAATTGCAAATGTGGTCGCGGGACTATCTTGCCGCGCACTAGATGGACAAAGTGGAATTCCTACCAAGGCCGAGCTCGATGCATATTTTGCAGGAGCGCGCAGTTGATGGGGATGTCTTCAGTAATCGAGCGAGAAGGGAAGTAGTAATGGCAAAAGTGCCTGATTTCCTCCTTCACCATGATGGCGACTCGGTCGCGGTTGCAAATGATGATTTGCAGCCGGGAACGCTTCAGGGGCTATCAGTGAAAGAGCAGACCCAGCACACCGCAAACCTAAATCATGCAATTCCATTAGGACATAAGTTTGCATTGAAGGATCATGCAGAGGGTGAAGCAATTATTAAGTACGGAATTAAGGTCGGCATCGCATCACAGCCGATCAAAAAAGGTGATTACGTCCACACACACAATATGAGGAGTTATCGATGGGAAGCAAGCCGCGCCTAACCGGATATCGTCGACCAGATGGATCGATGGGTATCCGTAATCATGTAATTATCTTGCCGGTTGATGACCTATCTAACGCCGCTGCCGAAGCAGTTGCAAAGGTTGTGCCTGGAACGTTGGCACTTCCTCATGGATATGGGCGACTTCAATTTGGTGAAGATTTAGAGCTAACTTTTAGAACCCTTATTGGCACGGGTTTAAATGGCAATGTCGCAGCCGTGGTTGTTATTGGTATTGAGCCAAAGTGGACTGAGCGCGTTGCTGCTGGGATTGCAAAATCTGGCAAGCCAGTAGCCTCCTTCTCAATTGAAGGAAAAGGTGATCTGCAAGTTATTGCTGATGCATCTCGTGTTGCCCAAATCTTCCTTCAAGATGCATCTGAGATTACGCGCGAAGTTGCAACTGCAGGCGATTTGATTATGTCAATCAAGTGCGGCGAATCAGATACCACTTCAGGTTTAGGTTCCTGCCCAACTACTTCACAAGCGGTTGATCGCTGGGTCGCAGCTGGTGGAACAGTTTTCTTTGGTGAGACCTCCGAGTTAACTGGTGGCGAGCATCTAATTGCCGAGCGCTGTATTGACGATGCTTGTCGCAAGTTATTTCAAGATACTTACGACAACTACATCAAGGTTATTGAATCAACAGGTGCAAATCTCTTGGGTTCACAACCAACACAAGGCAATATCGCTGGTGGCCTAACTACGATTGAAGAGAAGGCACTTGGCAATATTGCAAAGACTGGATCGGTCCCCGTAGTGGGTGTCTTGAAACCAGCGGAAGCCCCTGATCGTAAGAAGCCTGGGCTTTACTTCATGGATACATCATCAGCTGCGGCTGAATGTGTAACTCTGATGGCAGCTGCTGGAGCCGTAGTTCATCTTTTTCCAACCGGACAGGGAAATGTGATTGGAAATCCAATCGAGCCAGTTCTTAAGTTGACTGCAAATAAGAAGACCGCAGCATCAATGAGAGAGCACATCGATCTTGATGTCTCAGGTCTACTTCGTCAGGAATACAACCTGACAAAGGCTGGAGACATGATGATGGAGGTAATTGAGCGGACCGTTAATGGTCGCCTCTGCGCTGCCGAAGCGCTTGGACATCGCGAATTCACCTTCACCAAGCTCTACATCTCAGCGTAGATAAATACTCGATACTGAAGCGAGAAATGGCTCATGATTCTTATTAGTGAAGATGTTTGGAGTGAGGACTTTGCCTCATTGCAAAAGCGTTTTCCTATTACTCATGAGCCAGATCTCTGGAACCGCAGAGAAGATTTGAAAAAGGCGCTCGGTAGCGCGCAAGCTCTAGTCGTGCGCAATCGAACACAGGTCACAAGAGAATTGATTGAATCAGCTCCAAATTTGAAAGTAATTGCACGAGCCGGAGTTGGACTAGACAATATTGATATCAAAGCCGCAGATGAGCTCGGTGTAGTTGTCTCAGCTGCGCTTGGAATTAACGCCGTTGCAGTCGCAGAATTAACTTTAGGTCTGGCTCTTGCCCTTGCCCGCTCAATTGTTGATCGAGATAAGAGCACCCGCGCGGGAAATTGGAATCGAGCGGCGGGAACTGAGATTTCTGGTAAGACCTGGGGGTTATTGGGCTTTGGCGCAACCGGGAAAGCCGTTGCAAAATTATTAAGCGGTTTTAATTGTGAAGTAATTGCCTATGACCCATTTGTAAAGAGCGCTGAAAATGCAAAACTTCTATCGCTTGATGAAGTTATTGCAAAATCTGATCTGCTCTCGATTCATCTGCCCGCCACTAAGGAGACCACAGGGCTGATAAACCGTGAATTGCTAGCCAAGATGAAACCCAGCGCAATACTTGTAAATGTCGGTCGAGGCGAAGTGATAAATGAAAGAGATCTAGAAGCAGCCCTTAATGAAAAGCTAATTGCCGCTGCAGCGTTAGATGTTCGAGCCAGTGAGCCACCTAAGGATGATTTTTTTAAGGGCTTATCAAATGTAATCCTCACGCCGCACATTGCTGGAATCACAAATGAAAGTCAGGCGGCAATAAATAGGGTATTGGTAAGTGAAATCGAAGCGGCCTTAACTGGTGCGCCCCAGCAATACGCAGTCGGCGCAGTTAAGAAGGCTAAATAGTGGCTATAAAAGCGAAGTTAGTGATTGAACACTGCACATCTTTACTTGAGAAAGTAGGAGTTCCAAGAGCAAATGCATCAAGCACAGCTCGCGCAATCGTTCTCTCCGATGTCTGGGGAAATGCGTCTCATGGCGTGATGCGACTTCCCTTCTATTTGCAACGCATATCCATGGGAGGAGTAAATGCAACAGCTGAGCTAGTCACATATTCCGAGCGGGGCGCGATTCTTGGCATTGATGGTCAAGATGGACTCGGACATTGGCAGGTATGGGAAGGCGCAAAACTTGGCGTAGAGAAAGCTAAAGAATTTGGAATCTCATTAGTTTCGATTAAGAATTCAAGTCACTGTGGCGCACTCGGTGTCTATTTGTATCCCGCTCTTGATGCGGGCCAAATCGCGATGATTTTCACTAATGGCCCGGCAGTAATGCCAGCTGTCGGTGGGCATGCACCGCTGCTTTCAACTAGTCCAATTGCTGCGGGCATTCCAGCGAATCCACCAATGATTATTGATCTCTCAACTTCTGCGGTTGCTCGCGGAAAGATTGCAGCGGCAGCTAAAAGTGGCGGAACAATTCCAGAAGGCTGGTCAGTTGATAAATATGGAAAGAGTATTACTGATGCTAAGGCCGCTTTGATGGGAATGCTGGCACCACTTGGTGGTGCAAAAGGATTTGCACTTGGTTTGATGGTCGAATCACTATCGGCGGGATTAAGTGGGGGTTCACTATCAACTCAAGTACCCGACATGTTCAACCCCAACGAAGACACTAAACCACAAGGTATTTCTCATACGGTAATAACGATCGATCCAAGTGATCTTGGCGATAGCTCTTCATATTCAGATTTCAATAAATTAGCAGCGCAAGTTAAAGATAGCGGGGGAAGAGTTCCGGGGGAGAAGCGCGCTCATCCGAGCAAGATGAATGACTATGAAATAACAGTTGTTGATGCAGTTTTGAAAGACTTAAATGATTGGTCCAACAAATTAGGTGTTGCAAACCTTTCATGAAATTAAAGCGGGTAGATCTTTATTACTTCTCAATAATTCTTACTGGAGTGGCGCTCGCTTACATGGTGAATAAGTTTGAAGGTGCAATTTCGCCGCTATTCATTTCAATGATTCTTGGAATAGTCCTCGGAAACGCTATGGATTGGAAGAAGGGCAAAGCAGCAGCCGCTTTCGCTTCGCGTAAATGTCTACGGTTAGGCGTCGTGTTTCTTGGCTTTCAGATCTCGATTGAGAAGTTTATTGAAGTGGGTCCAAGGGGATTACTTGCCGTTGCGTTAATTGTTATTACCGTATTTCTATCTCTACGTTACCTAAGTAAGCGAATCGGGATAACTGATTCACTTGGGACCTTGATAGCCGGTGGTTTTGCAATCTGTGGCGCCACTGCTATTGCAGCAATTTCATCGACTAGAAAGAGCGAAGATCGCGATGTCTCTTATGCGGTCGCAATTGTCACTCTCTGTGGAACGCTATCCGTCTTCGTCATTCCCGCTCTTGCTGCGCTTATTGGATTGAGTGATGCGACAGCAGGTGCGTGGATTGGGGCTGCAGTTCATGATGTGGGCCAAGTTATTGCTACCGCCTCACTAATGGGCAGCGAAGCTTTAGATTCAGCAGTCATTGTTAAATTAACTCGAGTCGTCTTACTAATTCCCTTAATTCTTCTTCTCGCGCGGGGTCAATCAGATTCACGTTCATTAAGAAAGGCAACCCCAACTTTTGTATTTGCTTTTGTCGCCTGCGCGCTAATCGTTAATGCGCTCTCACTTCCAGATTCATTTATTTCACTTGGCAAAGAGAGTTCAAAAGTTCTGCTCTCTATTGGGCTATTTGGAATCGGTCTTTCAGTTAAATGGGCCCAGATCCGAGCCCTCGGTGCTAAGCCTCTGCTCTTTGGCCTCGGCGCCTGGGTTGGTTGTGGGGCCTTTGCCCTCGCTGTGATTCGTGGGGTCGGGCTATAGTCCGAAGCGAATTTCCCTTTTTCTACCCCCTCTCCTAGACTCGCTCTCTGCCCAAATGAGGTTCAAAAGCGGAAAATTGAGGTAAAAGCTTGGCGAAAAAAGATGGTGCAATCGAAATCGAAGGCACTGTTGCTGAAGCTCTACCAAATGCGATGTTCCGCGTTGAGCTAACCAATGGACATAAAGTCCTCGCACACATAAGCGGGAAGATGCGTCAGAACTACATTCGCATCTTGCCGGAAGACCGTGTGATTGTGGAATTAAGTCCATATGACCTCACCCGAGGTCGGATCATTTACCGGTACAAGTAGAAGTTGCTAGTAAGGAGTTAAGTCGTGAAGGTAAAGCCAAGCGTGAAGAAGATTTGCGACAAGTGCAAAGTCATTCGTCGTAATGGTCGCGTTATGGTCATCTGCGACAACCTTCGTCACAAGCAACGTCAGGGCTAGTTTTAAAACACAACTTAATAATTAGTACGCGTGGCGCAACAATCGCGAGAGCGATTGACCTCCTGACTGAAAGCGGGAGCCGGTTAATCCGGAAGCGTTGCGGAGGACTTTCAGATTATGGAAAGAGCAATTAATGGCACGTCTAGTTGGCGTTGATCTGCCGCGTGAAAAACGGCTCGAGGTCGCGCTCCAATACATCTTCGGTATTGGTGAAACCCGCGCAAAGGCAACTCTTGCTGCGACCGGTGTTTCCCCAGATATCCGAGTCAAAGATCTACAAGAACCAGATCTAATAAAGCTTCGTGAATATATTGAAGCCAATTACAAGATCGAAGGTGATCTCCGTCGTGAGATCGCAGGAAACATCAGACGTAAAGTCGATATCCAGTGCTACCAAGGAATTCGCCATCGCAAAGGACTTCCAGTTCGCGGTCAGCGCACCCATACAAATGCTCGCACTCGTAAGGGACCACGCGTTGCAATCGCTGGTAAGAAGAAGGAGACCAAGTAATGGCCGCACCTAAAGCAAAACCAGCCGCAGCTGCAGCAGCAGCTCCAAAAGCAAAGGCGAAGCCGCGTAAGAAAGAGAAGAAGAACGTCGCTTTCGGCCATGCTTATATAAAGAGCACTTTTAATAACACCATCGTCTCTATCACCGATCCATCCGGCGGAGTCCTTGCATGGGCCTCATCCGGCGGCGTCGGCTTTAAGGGATCGCGTAAATCAACGCCTTTCGCCGCTCAACTTGCAGCTGAAGCTGCAGCAAAGAAAGCCCAAGAGCATGGCGTTAAGAAAGTAGATGTCTTCGTTAAGGGCCCAGGCTCAGGACGCGAGACCGCGATTCGTTCACTTCAAGCAGCAGGTTTGGAAGTCGGCGCCATCTCAGATGTAACGCCACTTGCACACAATGGCTGCCGTCCACCAAAACCACGTCGAGTATAAGGAGGAGGAAAACTAAATGGCCCGTTATGTTGGAGCAGATTGCAAGCGCTGCCGTCGCGAGAAAGTAAAGCTTTTCCTCAAAGGCTCGAAGTGCGATGGACCAAAGTGCCCGATTGAGTCACGTCCTTATCCACCAGGACAACACGGTCGCGGTCGCGCAAAGGAATCCGAGTACCTACTACAGATGCGCGAGAAGCAGAAGTGCGCACGTATCTACGGTGTACTTGAGAAGCAATTCCGTAACTATTACACCGAAGCGAGCCGCCTCGCTGGTAAGACCGGTGAAAACCTTCTTATTCTCTTGGAGTCGCGCCTAGATAACGTCATCTATCGCGCTGGTTTTGCCAAGAGCCGCGATATGGCGCGCCAATTAGTTCGCCACGGACATATTTTGGTTAATGGCCGAAAGGTAGACATCCCTTCATATCGAGTCACTCAATATGACGTTGTCGATGTTCGCGCTAAGTCCCAAGACCTCACACCATTCATCGTTGCAAGCGCTGAATTTGGTGAGAAGTCAGTCCCAGCTTGGATCGAAGTTGTCCCATCCCAGATGCGCATCATCGTCCATTCACTTCCAACCCGGGCAATCATCGATACCCAGGTCCAGGAGCAACTCATCGTTGAGCTTTACTCCAAGTAATTAATTTCTAGTCGCCGACTAGTTATGAATTGTTTGGAAAACTAAAACTAAATATAAGTAACGACAGAGAGATCAAATAGCGGATCTCTCAGGACAATGGAGGAAAGAAGTGCTAATTGCACAACGTCCCGTACTGACCGAGGAAGTAGTAAGCGAGAACCGCTCTAGGTTCATAATCGAACCGCTAGAGCCTGGCTTTGGCTACACCCTTGGAAACTCTCTACGCCGCACTCTGCTCTCATCAATTCCGGGAGCTGCTGTAACAAGCATTCGAGTTGCTGGTGCGCTCCACGAGTTCACGACTCTTGAAGGTGTGAAGGAAGACCTCACCGACATCGTCTTGAATATAAAGAACCTCGTTCTCTCATCTGAAAATGATGAACCAGTCGTTGCCTACATCCGCAAGAGCGGTTCGGGCAGCATCACTGGCAAGGATGTAGCTGTTCCTGCCGGAGTAGAAGTCCATAATCCTGATCTTAAAATCGCAACGCTAAATAGCAAGGCCAATGTTGAAATCGAGTTAACGATTGAGCGTGGTCGTGGTTACGTTGCAGCAATCCAGAACAAGCAAGTTGGTGCAGAAATCGGCCGCATCCCAGTCGACTCCATCTACTCACCTGTTCTTCGCGTTACCTATAAAGTTGAAGCAACTCGCGTTGAACAACGCACCGACTTCGATCGTTTGATTATCGATGTCGAAACTAAGAGTTCAATGGCGCCTCGTGATGCGATGGCATCGGCGGGTAAGACCCTTGTTGAACTATTCGGACTTGCTCACGAGTTGAATTACGCTGCTGAAGGAATTGATCTTGGACCTTCTATTCAAGATGCTGCCCTTGCTGCAGATCTCGCGCTTCCAATCGAAGATCTTGATCTAACGGTTCGTTCCTATAACTGCTTGAAGCGTGAAGGAATCCACACTGTTGGCGAGCTACTTTCAAGAAGCGAAGCTGATCTTCTAGATATCCGTAATTTTGGTTCTAAGTCGATTGATGAAGTTAAGGCGAAGATCGTTTCAATGGGTCTTCAACTTAAGGATTCACCAGTCGGATTTGATCCAACCAAACACCAGAACTATGGCATCGACGAATCAATCGCCGATGATCAAGCTTAAGGAGAGGCCATGCCAAGACCATCACGCGGACCGCGCCTTGGAAGCGGACCTGCTCATGAGAAATTGTTGCTTCGCACTTTAGCGTCGCAGCTATTTGAAAAAGGCAAGGTACGCACTACTGAAGCTAAGGCTCGTCGCCTTCGTCCACTCGCCGAGAAGCTAATCACCAAAGCCAAGAAGGGTGATCTCGCTGCTCGTCGCGAAGTTCTCGCTGTTATCCCTCAAAAGGATGTTGTGAAGATTCTCTTCTCCGAAATCGGTCCGCGCTTTGCCACAAGAAATGGTGGCTACACGCGCATCACCAAGATCGGTCCACGCAAGGGAGACAACGCACCTATGGCGGTAATCGAAGTACTCTCTGAGTAATTAACTCAAGTATTAAAGATGGAGCCCACTCTCAACCCTGGGAGTGGGTTTCTTCGTTTTCGAATTGATTTTTCCTACGACGGAACAAATTTCAATGGTTGGGCTCGTCAGCCCGAACTTCGCACCGTACAAGCTTCTATGGAAGAAGCAATTAGCGGCTTAACTCGAAACGAAGTTGAGTTAGTCGTGGCGGGGCGAACCGATGCCGGTGTTCATGCAATTGCCCAGGTCGCTCATGTAGATCTACCAGAGCGAGATAAGTATGGCAAAGAGTGGCGCTGTGATGATCTCATCTATCGGTTAAATCGAATGCTTGATGAAGATATTCGAATCAATTCAATTGCGCTCGCACCTGATTTCTTTCATGCTCGATTCTCTGCGCTACGAAGAAATTACATTTATAAAATTGCGGATGGTCGTCGCCAACTCGAACCACTAAAGAGATTTGATATCGCACCCTGGTATCGGGATTTAAATCTTGAGGCTATGAATAACGCCGCAAAATTAGTTCTTGGGGAGCATGACTTTGCTGCTTTCTGTAAGACGGGTGGAATTGGAACAACCATTCGTCGCCTAGAGCGATTTGAGTGGCAGCGCAGTGCTGAACAGATACTTGTAGCAGAAGTTGTAGCGGATGCATTTTGCTATTCAATGGTGCGAAATCTCGTGGGAGCTTGTGTACGGGTAGGTGAAGGAAGATTCGAACCAAATTGGATTAGAGATGTATTGGAAAATCGCGAGCGGGTAAGTGAGAGTCTGGTGTTTCCGGCCCGCGGATTGACCTTAGTCGGTGTCGAGTATCCCCAGAATAGTGAGTTAGAGTCGCGCGCCAGAGTCACAATAAGGAGGCGCGATGAAGAGTAAGGCGCGCAAGATAGCGACGACGCTGGCACTTCTGCTTATTGCTTCTACTTTCAACTTAGCTCCAACTCTTTCAAGTGCGGCCCAAATCAAAGCCGGAGCAGTATGCAAAAAGAGTGGCGTGATTCGAAGCGTTGGTGCCAAAGAATTCATCTGTAAGAAAAGTGGAAAGAAGTTACTTTGGACTCAGGTAGTTAAAGCAAAGCCTGTAGCACCTACTCCTTCACCATCTGCAACTCCAACTCCAACTCCATCCGTTTCGCCATCACCGACGGCAACTCCAACTCAATCTGTTTCGCCGACACCAACACCGACACCCACACCGACATCGACTCCGACACCGACACCGACGAAGACGCTAACTATTTATACCGGTGGACGTGGAGCACCGGAAGGATCTAGTGTTGCAAAGAGCGTTGAGCTAAATTTCACGCCACAGAGCGCTCCTACTGCAACAAATCTAAAGCTCTGGATCTATGACCCAGAAAACAACTCCAAATCAGCTAACTCGCCTGGGCTTTACTATCGAAAGAGCGATGGCGACTGGATTCTTGCACGAACAAATAGCGATGGCACCATTTACCTTACTTTATCTGCGGGGACTTACACGCTAGACACAATTGAGCCTAACAACAACACAACTAAGTACAAACGCAAAGCGTACGCAGCAACAATAGATAGCGCTGGCAAAGCATCGATTGCTCAACTGGGAGCTAATAGCCAAGGTTTCTTCACGATAACTCTGGATCTTGTAGTAGTGCCGGTGGCATCAACATTTCAACCTGCGAATCTCTGTCAACTGAGAGGACCGGTTGGTAGTAGTTCAGTTACAAACGGATTCCCTCGGGTACCAGGTCGCTTACCAAGCTCGGGAGAGATAAGAGCTCTAATCATTCCGGTCGACTTTCCAGATGTGATTGGTAGGGGCGATCCCGCCGAGATCTATTATGAAATGGCGACTGAAATGGATGCCTACTTTAGAAAGGTATCTGATAACCGAGTCTCTTTTACCTACCAAGTTCTTCCTAGATATCTTCGTATGGAATTTCTATCTACCGCTTACAACTTAGGTACTTGGAGTGGTGGCGACAGTCTTGGTTACTGGAAGGCGACTATTGCTGCCGCAGATCCATTCGTGGACTACTCAAAATTTGATGTGGTTTATGTGTTTAGTCCTAAGTCAATTCCATCAACATCGATTGCGTATGGCCCAGCATTTCCGACTGCCGTCAAAGTTGATGATGGTTTTGTAATGAATGGAACTATCTCTGGCGCTGATGCCTACCAGAATTTTCCAGGTGCAAGTTGGAAATGGATGGCGCATGAAACGGGTCATCTATTTGGTCTTCATGATCTCTACACAATTCCACCTCAAGCGGAGACATTCGGTGAGTGGGATTTAATGTCTTTAAACTGGACAACTCGGGCTATTGAATTAAATGCATGGAATCGATACTTAACCGGTTGGCTAGCTGAATCTCAGATAGATTGTCTTGATTCCGTCGCGATATCTTCAAGTGCTGTTACAAGAAACCTTCTTCCTTTAGTGGAAAAAGTTTCGGGGCAAAAAGCTCAATTCGTTAAATTGAGCGATACAAAGATTCTCATCATGGAGTACCGCACAACAGGCGGTTATGACGTAATCCCCGAGCAAGAAGAGGGCGTGTTGATTTACACAGTTGATACGACCATCCAATCAATAAGAGGCGGTTGGCAAGTTCAACGGCGACCCGGATCAACGAAAAGCAACTTTAGCGATGCAGCTCTTCGAACCGGCGATAAAATTACAGTTTCAGGGATAACTATCGAAGTTACTTCTCTCGCTAAAACTTCAGCCTCGTTGAAAATTAGCAAAGGTTAAATTTGGGCCAGATAAATGTTTCAGGGGTGGAGTACGCCCTCTCAGATGGTCGCGTTCTATTAAGTGATGTCTCTTTTCGCGTTGGCGATGGGGCAAAGGTTGCATTGATTGGCGCAAATGGTTCCGGAAAGACAACGCTTTTTCGGATGATTGCTGGTGATCTCGAGCCGGACAATGGCAGCATCATTGTTACCGGTGGTCTTGGAGTTATGCGCCAGTTCATCGGCTCGATCCGGGACGAGTCAACAGTGCGAGATCTCCTTATCTCTATTTCTTCACCGAAGATAAGAAAC
>Ga0209835_1000160_pt1 | contig 47189 bp, 25 predicted proteins | sample LakKivwa52mmetaG_FD_184138 | JGI IMG/M metagenome (GOLD analysis project Ga0209835, IMG submission 184138) | Anoxic lake water microbial communities from Lake Kivu, Rwanda to study Microbial Dark Matter (Phase II) - Lake Kivu water 52m metaG... | ecosystem: Environmental > Aquatic > Freshwater >... | reverse complement strand
AGCCATCAGATGACTTTTGCTCACAAATTGCCGGATTTTTCTCAATGGTTTTAATCAGACAAAAATCCATATTGTTTTCAAGAAGCTCATAAGGGTCAATTTTAAGATTAGTCAGAAATTCAATAATCAGTCTATCTGCATTTTCTTTTTTAGAATAATCAAGTGCATTTAATCCTTCTTTGTTTTTCAAATTAACATCAACTCCTGCAGCCACAAGTGCTTTAACTGATAATAAACGGTTTGTTTTGATAGCAAAATGAAGAGTTTGCCAACCATTGTCATTCACCAGATTCAGAGAGGCGCCTTTCAGTAAAAGTAAATTCAATGTGGTAAGAACACTGTCGTTAAGAGCATAAAATATTGGGAAAGAGCCTTCAGGAGTTTTTTGATTAACATCTGCACCCATTTCAATTAATAATTTAGCAATATCCCTGTCAGTTTGAATAGCTTGGCACAAAGGGGTGATGTTACCAGTGGTTACATTGATTTTCTTGTTATATTTTAAAACCAATTCCACTATTTCTAAATTTTTACTAAGAATAGCATAGTTTATGGCTATGTATCCATTAGCATCAGGAATATCTGTTTTCAATCCGATTTTCATTAAACTATCGGCAGTTAGTTTGTTGTCGGCAAGAATTATCTGATAAAGAAGGCTTTGAGGTTGTTTCCAGCTATTTTCAGGAGCTGCAAGTTTTGGTTGTAAAAAATTTTTCAACCAAATTTGATTTTTAGACCATGCATAAAAGCATGGGCCTTTGCCATTTTTATCAGTAAGAGTAGGGTCTGCACCCTTTTCTATTAAGTATTTGTAAATATCTTCATAGCCATCTCTGGCTGCAAGATATAATGCTGTATAACCTTCTTTTGATTGCTGGTTGATATTTGCCCCTTTTTGAATCAATAAGCGACATAAATCGGGCAGGTTTTTATATGCTGCATAATGCAATGGAGTGAGGCCATAATTGTTTTCTGCCAGATTTATATTTGCTCCCTTATTGATGAGGAACTCTGCTGCTGCAGTTTGTTTGGTTAAAATGGCTATTTGAAGGGGAGAAGAAACTACTATTTGTTTTTCATCAACTATCAATGAGTTTTGATCAATATCTAACTTCAAGCTATCAAGACAATAGCTTAATAAATCAATATTGCCTCGTGCTGCTGCCATACCGGTAAGGGTATAAACGTAAACATCATCCAGATAAATTAAATTTGTTTTGTCAGGTTTACTCCCTTTCCAAACAAGATATTTAAAAGACTCATTGCTATTGGCATAAGCTGCAAACATCAGATAGCCAGCTCCTTTAAAAATCGGGAGGTTTACATCGGCACCTGCATTTACCAGTAGTTTTACGATCTCCGGATTGTTGTTCAGAATGGCATATCCCAATGCACTGATGTCAATTTCATCAACAGCATCAATACGAGGATTTTTGTTCAAAATGATTTTTACTACATCAATTTTATTACTTCTTACAGCACATATCAGGGGTGTAGGTCCTTTTGGTTTAAAAAACTCTATTGATTGAAGGTTTTTATCAGCACCTTTACTGAAAAAGTACTCAATGATTTCGATATGACCATTCATACATGCTTCATGCAAGGCTCCCCATCCGTTTTCTTTATTTTCAGCAGTTAATTGTTTATCATTGACTGAAATATTGCATTTTTCAATCAGGTATTTGACGAGTTCCAGTTTGCCTTCTCCTGCTGCAATCGAAAGCGGACTACCATAAAAACTTGTTTTCTCATCATTGAGATATATTATCCCTTTAGCTTTAGTATCTGCACCAGATTTTACCAATAGCTGAACCATTTTAATATCAGATTTGTAAATGGCCCACATCAAAGCTGTAGAACCATTTTCACCCTGTGCATTTACGTTGGCACTCAGTTTAATCAGTTTTTTGACTTCAGCAATATTATTTGTTTTGATAGCATTAAAAAGCGACTTATCAATCGGTCGCTTTTGTGCGTACAATTGAACATTTATCAGAATTATGCTCAATAAAATCAAAGAAAAATATTTCATGATTAATTTGCTTTTTGTAAATAGGATAAATACCAAATTAGTTATCAAAGGTAAAGTTAAACTACTTATTTCAGCAAAATTTATAATCTGAATTACAATAAGGTAAAACGTACAGGTAAGTTAATAGCAACCCTGACTTCTGCTCCGTTTTGCTTTCCGGGTTTCCATTTTGGCATAATAGAAATCAATCTGATTGCTTCGGCATTCAAATTTGCTGTTTCTCCTTTATAAATTCCAATGCTTGTTATACTTCCATCTGTTTCAACAACAAAACTAACAACAACAATACCCATGACTCCTAAGTCACGTTCCGGTTCGGGATATAAAAAATTTTTCTTAAAAAATTTCATTAACTCTGATTCACCTCCCGGAAAAATTGGCATTTCTTCAACTATTGTGGGTATAGTTATATCAGGAATTATGTCTATGACAATAGGATTAAAGGTTGAAGTAGTATCTTGTCCGCTAGTTGTATCTATGTAGCTAACAATGGTTTTTTTATTCAATTCATCTGAAATAAAATTTTTATAGTCCATTATTGTATCATGGGTGGGTTGAAATGTTCGGTAAACAATAGCATTTTCCGGATTTTTTATTTTTGGAACTGAAGGTAGCTTTGTTTTTTCTTCAGCAGCTTTATTAATATCCGATAATTCATATTCGTAGCTAGCAGATAGTATTTCAGGGATTTTATCATCTTTGAAATAATGGGCGAGCAGTGGCAAAGAACAAACAATCATACTGATAGAAACAGTAATCAGTAAAGCCTTTGAGAGGTGGTTTTTATATGCTTTTCTTAAAAAATAGGCACCGTAGTTTTTATTCCTGTTTTGAAAAACAATTTCATCAAATTGTTCATCTAATTCAATACTTGTTTTCATGGCTTTATTTTTAGAAAAATAACGCTTATTTGAGAGTAGCTATTATGCCTGAATCGCCTGAAATTACTATAGATGCATGCAGGTTGAGAGAAACTGCATTTTAATAAAATAAAACTGTATTATAAAAAAAACAGCCATTTCATCATTGAAATGGCTGCCAGGTATGATAATTAAATTCTTTAGTTCAGGGTAAATCTTATAGGAACATTAATAGTAACACGAACAGCACGACCACTTTGTTTACCGGATGTCCATTTAGGCATTGATTTTACAACCCGGATTGCCTCAGCATCCAGATTAGGAGTAACACCTTTTAATACAGTAACATTCGTTATAGACCCATCTTTTTCGACAATAAATGAAACTACAACAAGTCCTTGTACCCCATTATCTCTTTCAATTTCTGGATATTTTATATTTTCTTTGAAATACTGAGCTCTTGCTTCGTCACCGCCCGGAAAAGTTGGCATTTCCTCAACTACAAGGAAAGCCTCTTCAACAGGTTCATTAATGACTTTATTTTCGACTACAAATGAAGTAGTATCTACAGTTGTATTTGTTGATTGCAGGTTCAGGTCTTCCATAACAAATATAGTTACATCTTCAACAGAATCTGTCACAACAATAGGAGCTTTAAAGGCAACTTTTTGTTCCAGAGCTTCTGGTGGAGGAGGGGGAGGCGGTGGTGGTTCATCATCCGGTGGTTTTTCCATATTGGTTAGTTCAGCACCTACAGTTTGTTCTTCGATAATGATTCGCTTTTTACTTTTCATGTAACTGGCAATCAAAGGTATCGAGACAGAAATGAGTAAAGTTGTTACGGAAATAAAAAGCGCAATAGTCATGTGCTTTTTATAAATTTTTCTTAAAACATAAGCACCATAAGCTTTATTTCTGTCTTTGAAAACGATTTCGTCAAGATGCTCGGCTTTTTGATTCTGACTGGCCATATCTTTTTATATTTATAGCGTTTTCACAAATTATTTTTTAAGTTTGGCTTCTTCAAGCAACTTCAATTCTGTTTTAGTAATATCAACAATTGCATAGCTGGCAATATTGCAGATAGCCATTTCGTCAACAATGTCAACTATATTTTTATATTTGGCATTTTCATCTGCTTTTATAAGCACTATAGGGCCTTTTTTGTCAGCTTTCTTAAATTCCAAAACAACTCTTTGTGCTGTAGTATCAGCATCAGTTACTTCTCCTGTAACCCTCTTATTGCGATATTCAGTAATTGCAGTAAACAGATCCTTGTTTTTAGATAATAACACTTTTCTGATTCCATCTTTTGAATAATCAGTTTCAATAAATGTTGGTAAAGGGTTTTCTTTGTCAGTAGGATCGGCAATCCCGATGAAATAGAATACTCTGTTGTCACCGGTCATAATGATATTTAATGTACGCCATGCCGGAATTTTAGGTGCATCTTTTTCCTTTTCGTCCTTGTCATTTTTGGGCATGGTAATTTCCATGGCTTTAGGCTTGCTGAATGCTGTTGTTAACATGAAAAATGTTATAAGCAAACACATCAAGTCAACCATAGGGGTCATGTCTATTCGCGTGGAATGCTTTTTGGGTTTTGGTTTACCGCCATGCTTTTTCCCCGTTTCTTCTTGAATTATTTCTCCCATAATTTCTAATTTAATTAGTTAGGAATATCGTCAACGCTAACTTCTTCTTTTAGCATGTTAGTAACAAGATTGAACTTGTTAACTTCGTTTTCCTGCATAATATCCATTACTTTTTTTACCGTCATATATTCGGCATCAGCATCACCTTTTATGGCAACTTCAGCATTGGGGTTAACTAACCTGGCATACAATACCCAGTATTTTAGTTGGTTATCTGCCGAATCGTAAGGAATACCTGTCTGAAATTTTTCTCTTTCTTTAGAATCCTCGGTTCGAAGCCACCTTTGCAGGTCTTTAATCGGCATTCCAAAAGAGCTCCACTTGGCAAAATTCTCAATATCCTCTTCTGAGAAATCAATATTATACCTGTTTCCAATTTCTTTAATCAAATCGGCTCTATGATGTGTCGAACTATCACGACCATTATCAATATTGAAAAACACTTTATTGTCTTCTCCTACAAGAATAGTGATAACATCCTTATCGGGTGCCTGTTTTTCGGAAATTGAATTGGGTGAGTCAATTATTGTAGCTTCCTGAGGACGGAATGAAGTGGTGAGCATAAAAAAAGTAAGAAGCAAAGAAAACAAGTCCACCATAGGCGTCATGTCTATGTGTGGCGATTTTACCGGTAATTTAATTTTTGGCATGGTAAAATTCTTTAATGGTTTTCAAAATTACTTAACTTTTGATGCAAAAGTATGCACTAAACTAAAGCCAGCTTCATCAATTTTAAACGTTAGTTTGTCAATAGTGGTCGAAAACATATTGTAAAGGATGATTGCCAGAGTAGAGCCGGTAATACCTAATGCTGTATTGATAAGGGCCTCAGAAATACCTGTTGCAAGAGCTAATGCATCGGGAGCACCAGCCTGAGCAAGTGCAGCAAATGCTCTGATCATACCAAGTACTGTTCCAATAAGTCCAACCAACACTGCAATAGAAGCAATTGTTGAAAGAATTACCAGGTTTTTAGATAACATTGGCAATTCAAGTGCTGTTGATTCTTCAATTTCTTTTTGAAGCGCAAGGATTTTTTGATCTTTTACCAAAGTTTCATCTTTTTCAAGAATTTTATACCTGACTAAACCAGCTCTCATCACGTTTGCAAGTGATCCCTTTTGTTTGTCGCAAGCTGTAATTGCTGCGTCTATTTCGCCATTCGATAACTTGCTTTGCAATTCTTTTACAAAAATATTGATTCTGCCTTTACCTTTTGCTCTTCTGATTGTGATTGCTCTTTCGATAGAAAAAACAGCCAGAATTAATACCAAAGATATAAGAACGGGAACAATATATCCACCTTTGTATATAATACCAAGATAGTTTCCAGGTAGTGGATGTCCTTTGGGATTTCCACCCTCAAAGTTAATAGGATTGCCAAAAATATAAGCATAAATTAAAATGGCAGCTATTAGCGAAATTAAAATAGCAGTGATAGCAAACAAACTTTGAATTGCATCTTTAATTGATTGACCTTTCTTTTCCATTTTTAATGTAATTTTAAGAATTTAGTTAATTATTACCTTAATTTTTTTGCTGACAAATTTACAATTTTTTTTAAATGAGCAAATTATTAATTGGTTATCTTTATTATTTGTGTTGATTGATTTAGAATTTTTAGCTTTTCAATATTTACCTTTCAGTGATTTTAAAATTAATTTTGAATTTTCATCATTAGGAGTGATAGCCAGAATTTTTTCACAATAAGCGGCAGCAGCAGCGGCATCTTCTTTCTTTTTTGTTACGTTATATTTCTTAAAATAAAAGAAACGCAAATAATCATAGGCTTCTTTGATTTCTCTTAAATATTTTACCGAGTCTTGTTGTACAGAAAGTACAATTAATTGTTCATAGTAAGGTTTTGCCAAACCAAAAGTGGTATTTGTATCCATTCCAACATTAGCAAGAGCCCTGTATCTCATTGCCTGTACAGAAGTCGGTTGTTCTATTAATAATGATGCAAACACAGAATCTGACTTGGCGAAAAGTTGACCATTGTAAAGTGCTCTGCCTAAATTAAAAATATCTGCCGGGGTTTTGGTGATTTTTGCAATCATTTCATAATATTTTGCTGCATCTGCAAATTTTTTGATTGAATTGTAACCTATTGCAATTTCTCTTAGTAAATCTTTTGAATTTGTATCTAATTCATAAGCTTTTGCTAATTTTAATAAACCTGATGAATCTTGCTTTAATTTGATTAAAATGCGTCCATAATACATATAATCTGAAGAAAGTATTTTTTTATGAGGAGCTTTCGATATAAATTCTTCAATCGAAACCAATGCTTTACTAAAATCCCCCATTTCAAAATACGAATAGCCCAACAATCTGTTAAGGATGTTGTTGGTGTTATCAATTGCTTTAATTTCGTTGATTAGACGTATGGTTTCAGAATAATTTTTAACCATAAACTGAAACTTTGCATAACTGATTTTTGCAGTTGTATTGTTTACAGAAAGCTTAAAGAATTTATCATAGGTTTTCAGTGCTTCGCTGTACCTGCCTGCAAGTGCATAAAGTTCTGCCAGTTCACGATACCCGGGTGCATAAGATGAATCAACATTTACGGCACTTTCAAAATTGGTTAATGCATCTTTATAAGTTTTGGTTCTTTTGTATAAATAGCCGATTCTGATATATGCAATGGCTGATTTCGGGTCAAGAATCAAAGCTCTTTTGTAATTTGTCATTGCATTTGAGCCATCATTTATTTCAAGATATGCATCTCCCATAATAATCAGTAAATCAGGACTTTTCTTATCAATAAAAATAGCTCTTCTTAAAAGCGGTAATGTAATACCTGTGTCATTAACACTTGATATTATGTATGCACGAGCAATCTTTCCTAAAATTTCTGCTTGTTTTGGAGGTGTCAATGTTTTTGATTTTTTAGGTACAAAGGGTAAAAATGATCTTGCCTTATTGAAGTTAATTCTTGCATTTGCAGAGTCTCCATTTAACAGGTAAGTTGTACCTATTCCGACATAGTTCAATGGATTATTTGGGTCGGCATTTTTACCTTTTGTAAAATATTCCAATGCTTTACTGCCATAGGCACTAAAATCGCTGGTTGCTGAGTCGGAAACATAGGAATTAATAATATTTTCCCCAAAGTAATAATAGTATTCACTATTGTTTGGATTGCTTTTGATAAGTGCAACATATACTTCTTCGGCAGCTTCGTATTGTTCGTTTTTCGTGAGCTTAATGGCTTCAGCTAATGTTTGCCCGACAACTGACTGAGCAAGGAATGAGATTGACAATACAAAAATAAATGATTTCAACGCTTTCATATTCATAAATTTAAACTTTATTCTTTAATTTCGATTAATCTGATTGGAATTTGAGCAGGGACTAATCCGGCTCTTCTGACTATCCGCTGACCTTTATCACCGGCTATAAATTGAGCAAAGCCCGAACCAAGTCCAGAAAAGTACTCTCTGTTGATGATAAAAACTTCTCGTGTAAGCGGGTACGAACCTTCAGCAATATTACCTGGAAATGGCCGATAATAATCTCCTTTTCCGTCTGTATTACCGGGGTCGCTGATATAAGCAACTCTGATTTGCTTTAAAAATGCACCCGATAATGTGTCGGCCGGATCACTTATCCAGTTTACACTGATAATTCCTACTGCGTTTTTGTTGTTTTTAACAAATTCAATAACCTGCTCATTTGAGTTAACTGCAAAACAATAGTCAGGTAATTGATTTGATAACTTGAATTTTTCGATGATGTATCTGACATTTCCCGATTTGTTGTTGTCAAAAACTACTTTAATGTCAGTCAGGCTTGATTTGGGATTTATTTGATTCCATTTATCAATACTACCTTTGAAAATCGCATATAAATCTTTATACAATAAGAGTGTGTCGGGATTCGAATTGTTTAAAATTATTGCTACAGCATCAATTGCTATTTTTGTTGTTTTTGGTATTATTTGTTTTTGTTTGAGATAGTTTTCTTCTTTTTCAGTTAATTTTCTGCTGACCATAACTATTCTTGCTGAATCTTTCAAAAGGTCAGAAAATACCTCAGTTTCGGGTTTAAATCTGACATTTACTTTTGCCAGGGTATATATTTCCTGAAATGTAAAAGCTTCAGCTTCGCCAAGAATAGTAAAGTTTTCGTCAAAGGTAACCGAAATATTACCACGTGTTGGGGTTTCATTTAATTCTTTTGGTTTTCCATTTCTACATGCTGAAATTAAAACAGGTAGAATAATAACACCTATTAATATGATAATTAATGAGTTCTTTTTTAATAAATCAATCATGGTTATTCTTTTTTTTTGCTAAATATTTAGAAAGCCGGTAAGCACCGAAAATAATAATCAAAAATGCAAATATAACTCTGACATTTTTTGGTATGTATTCAAGTTTATTGCTGAAAGCGACATATATACCTGCAGCAAAATAGAGTGCAACTACTGAATACTGTAATATCGAGTTAATATTTACTTTCATTTTTACTATTTATATCCTAATTAATTGCAAATTTAAAGTTTTATTTTACTTGTCTAACCCCAAAATCATTAAAATTTATTTATCAGGTGTTTTTACACAGAAAAAATATGATTTTAATTAGAATTCCGGTTAAAACAATTCAGGTGCAAAAAAACAAATAGTTTTGACTTTTTACAAGATATTATTTAGATGAATTTTGCTACAAGCTTAACAGAAGATATTTTGGAGAAAAACTCTTTGATAGGCTTACAATTGCTATGACAACTAATTACTGGTATAATAACGGATGATCAAATTAAAATTTATTAATTAAACACTTCTCAAAGTAATTCTGTGTAAATAAAGTTTTAATTTTGCCTGCAAAAAATAATCAGATGAAAGAAATAAAACAAAAGCTTGCTCTGTGCATATTACTGCTATTTATTGTTACCTATGGTATTTCGCAAAATGTAACATTAAGTTCAAAAAGTGGAAAATATCGTTTAGGATTTAATATTGGTAGCTTTTATCAGGAAAGTGATGTCGAAAAACTGCCGGGTTTCGGATATGGACTTACATTTGAAAGACGTCTGATTCCCCAAAGCACCTCTTTTTTTAGTTTTTCTTTACGGAGCAGGTATTTGCATGGAATATCTGAAGGTCTTGATTATACCAATTTTTTAGGCATAAAAAATAATACTGCTTTAAATGGAACCCGAAACTCTCAAATGAACTATTACGACATTTCCGATTCATTTTATTTTTACAATAACTATCAGACAAAAGTAAATGATTTTTCAGGAGAACTCATGATTTATTTTAATGAATTGTGGCAAAAAACTAATATTTTACTGTATGGTTGGGGAGGTTTCAGCCTAGCACGATATCAGGCAAAAATTGATCAGATAGCTCAAAATGGATTTAAATATGATTACAGCCTGATTCAGGCAGGAAACAAAGAGTTTGTTCATTCGCAGCTCACAAATATACTTGATGGCAAGTATGAATCATGGGCTGATGAACTGACGAAAAAACAATTTACTTACGGACCATCAGCCGGAATCGGTTTAGGATATCAGATTACCAAACGTGTTTCTATTGGTATTGAACATAAAGTAACCTGGACAAATACCGATTTATTAGATGGACAACAATGGGATATGAACAATCAGCCCAGCCTTGAGGACGATATTTATCATTACACTGTTCTGGGGCTAAAAATATTGTTTGGAGGAAGTGATGAACCTGATTCGAAACCAAAGAATCCTGATGTGATTAAAACGGAAGACAATAAAAAACCTGTTATTGAAATTTCAACTCCTATCGAAAACCCATACTCACGTCCTGATTGTAAAGTTTATATTTTAGGGAAAATAAAGAATATTACTTCAATCGAGCAGATTATAGTTAAGGAAAACAGTAATAGCCTGAAACGTACTGAATTTTTCTTTACTCCAGAAACAGGCGTATTTCGTATTGAAAGACAAATTGATGGAAATACTGAGTATCAGATTATTGCAACCAATGCTTATGGTACTGCCACCAGATCGCAAACTATTTTGTGCAGTGGGTTGCCCAAAAAACCTCAGATAACTATTGAAGAACCAAAAGTAAGCCCGTTTAAAACTGAATCGTGTTTGGCAAATATTGTAGCTTATATTCCAAATGTTAAAGGAAAAGAGTTTATCACAGTTACTGAAAATGGCTCACCATTACTGGCGAGCGATTACACATTTAATACTTATAATCGTTTAATAATCGGAAAGGCTATTAAAGATTATTCTGTATTTGTAATTACAGCCCGAAATGAGATTGGCATCACAACGGCAGAAGTGATTATTGATTGCCGTAAACAAAGTGAAAAACCAAGTGTTAAAATAACTCAACCATCTGTAAGTCCATTTACAGCACCCGATTGCAAAGCAGATATCAGGGCAACAACAACAGCGATTAAAAACAAAAATCAAATAATAATTACAGAAAATGGGAACCCTTTAGCACCTAGCCTGTTTAGTTTTGATCCTGCCAGCGGACAAATAAAACTAACAAAATCGCTTGGTATTAATACCTCAAATACTTATTTAATAAAGGTACAGAACGAAACTGGTGAGGCTAGTGCCCAGGTAAATATTCAATGTAAGGAAATTAAGAAAATACCTGTTGTCAATATTACAGAACCATTTGATGATCCGTATCAGAGCAGCGACTGCAAAGCTTATATTGTAGCCGGAATCAGCAATATTGACAATATAAATCAAATAACCATCAGAGAAAACGGGATTATTATTTCTTCTTCATTCTACAGTTTTGATACATATAGCAAAACATTGAAGATTAATAAAAACATTAGTGGTGATGCAGTTTTTCAGATTGAAGCACGCAACGAAGCAGGAAATGGCAGTGGAAGTATTACAATTAAATGTGTTAAAGTTACCCCTGTTTATCCCAAAATTACTCTAATTGAACCTTCAGTAAGTCCTTATAGAGTATCAGATTGCAGGATAAACATCAAAGCGATGGTAGAAAATGTTATTCGTATGGAAGATATTTCAGTAACAGAGAATGGCTATTCTATTAACGGATATTGGACATACAATACTCAAACCAGACTTTTAACGATTACTAAGGAAATCAGCGGAACATCGGTATTTGAAATAGTGGCAGTGAATAACTTTGGCAACGATAAAAAATCAACAACCATTTTGTGTGAGAAAAAAATCAATCAGCCATCGGTAATATTTACTTTTCCCGATATTAACCCATTTATTACCTCAGATTGTAAAGTGAATATCAGAGCCAAAACCACCAATGTGAACACAAAATCACAAATTATTGTCAAGGATAATGGGAACCTTATTCCATCTACAGTATTCAATTTCGATCCGGCAACAGGAATTGTCAGTTTTACTAGAGATATTGCTCAGAAAAGCACTATTGAAATTAAAGTTACCACTGCAAGTGGTACTGCAACGACTTCAACCCTTATTGAGTGCAGGATTGCTAAGTTGCCTCCTGAAATTACTATTACCGAACCATCGGGTTCCATTATAACCATCAGCGATTGCAATGCAAAAGTTAAAGCCATTGTTAAAAACGTAGAAAGCAGGTCGGAAATTACAGTTATAGAGAATGGATTTAATCTGGCTTCTAATTACTGGCTTTTTGACCCGACAACAGGAATATTAACCATTAACAAAACAATTGGTGCTGAAAGTAAATTTGAAATTATAGCCAGTACCCTGGCCGGAAAAAGCACTAAAAGTGTTGTTGTAAAATGTCAGTCTGAAGTAAAATTGCCAACAGTTCAAATTGCTTTTCCATCGGTAAATCCTTATATAACTTCAGCTTGTAACGTTAATGTAAAAGCTGTAACAGCTAATGTGAGCTCAAAGTCGCAAATCATGGTTAAAGATAATGGAAGTATTATACCATCCAACTTGTTTAATTTTGACCCTGCAACAGGAGTTATTACTTTTACAAGAAACATCAATCAGGTAAGCAACATTGAAATTAAAGTTACAACCCCATCTGGTACAGCAGCAGCTTCAACACAGATAGAATGCAAGGTTGCTAAACTTCCCCCTGATGTTACCATCACCGAGCCATCTGGAAGCAGTACTGTCATCACCGATTGCAATGCAAGAGTTAAAGCCATTGTTAAAAATGTAGAAGGCAAATCGGAAATAACAATAAAGGAGAATGGTCAGATATTACCGTCAGCAAACTGGCTTTTTGAAGCCTCATCAGGAGTTGTAACAATAAATAAGAATATAAGCGGAGAAAGTAAATTTGAAATTACAGCGAATACATCGGCAGGAAGCAGTTCAAAAAGTGTTACGATAAAATGTCAACCGGAAATAAAAACTCCTACAGTAAACATCGTTTTTCCTAATCAAAACCCTTATAAAAGCACTGTTTGCCAGTTGAGTATGAGAGCAGTAACTACAAATGTTGACAATAAAAATCAGATAGTGATTAAAAACAACAGTGTTGTGGTTGGTTCAAACGATTACAGTTTTGACCCTGTTAATGGTATTATCAATTTCGGATTAGACATTAATGAAAAGAGTATCATTGAAATTAAGGTCAATACAGCAACCGGCTCAGCTGTAACTTCTATAGTAATTGAGTGTCCTAAAAAAATCATTCCTCCAACAGTAACAATCACAGAACCAGCAGTTAGTCCCTATGTTTCTCCGGATTGTATGATAAATTTGAAAGCAATTATCAGGAATATTGAAAATAGAAATCAGATTGTTGTCAAGGAAAACGGAGTCATTTTAGCCACAAGTTTATGGACTTTTGATGCAGCAAGTGGTATTTTAACAATGAAAAAAGCCTTTAGTGGAGAGGTAAATATTGAAATATCGGCAAACAATACAGCAGGTAATGCAGTAGGGAAAACAGTTTTCAGATGTGAACCGAAAATTGAAGGTCCAAAGGTGAGTATCATTTCTCCAACTACCAGTCCCTTTATTACCACCGACTGCATGGCAAATATTAAAGCCAAAGCAACTAATATTGTTTTAAAAACACAAATAAAAGTTACCGAAAATGGATCAGATATCGGGCAAAATGCTTTTAGTTTCGATATGACAACACAAACTATTACCATCTCTAAAAAAATCACCGGAACTTCTGAATTTATAATTTCAGCAAGTAATGAAGGGGGAGTATCAAGTGCAAAAGTGAGCATACAGTGTCAACCCCAAAAATTTATTCCAACTGTTAAAATTATTCAGCCCGCTACATCACCCTATGCCTCAACAAGTTGTAATATTGCCATAAAGGCACAAACAACTTTTATTGAATCAAAGAATGATATTGTTATTAAAGAAGGAGCAAATGTATTGGGTGATAATGAATATGATTTCGACAAACTTTCTCAGGAAATCACCATTAATAGAACTATTTCAGGCGTAGTTGTTTACGCTATCAGGGTGAAAAATGCTTACGGAGAAGCTTCTGTAAGTCAGAGTATCAGTTGTGTACCTCCTGTTTTACCACCGGTTATTACTATTTTACAGCCAAAAATAAGTCCTCATACTACATACGACTGTATTGCAGACATTAAAGCAGTAATAAGCAATGTTAAAAACAAATCCGGATTAAAAGTATTTAACGGAACTGTGCAGTTAAATGCTACTGAATACACTTTTGATACCATTAGCGGAGCATTCAGTATGAAAAAGACATTGCCACAAAGTAATACCATTAAAATTACTGCTTCCAATAGGGCAGGGACGGTTTCAAAAGATATTATTATCAATTGTGTTCCGAAACCTGTTCCACCTGAAGTAGTCATTATAGAGCCTGAAACGGAAGAAAAAACTGTTTGGCCGTGTAATGCTTATGTTGTTGCTAAAACCAAAGGAATAACCGAAAAATCACAGATTACAGTTTATAAAAACGGCAATATTCTGGACGCAATGTATTTCGTTTATAGTCCGGAAACTGATGAAATTACGATTGATTTTGGCCTTGACGGACAAACTATTTTCAAAATAGTAGTTACCAATGCAAATGGAAGCGCCAACGACAGCGTAACTTTTAAATGTGCTGCCCCCTGATTCAGGAATTGGTTTGTTTTTGTGGTTTAATCAGTTTTTGTTGAAGAGTGTTGTAAAATGTTAGATTAAGTAATATCAGCATAAAGCCATAAACTATATCTTCAACAGGAATAGTAAAAATACGAAGATTCAGGTTATCAATGTTGTTGTACCACACTATTTCTTCAGGGATAAATGATCCTGTAAGTATTGAATTAACAACTAAAAACGGTATAAACATGAGCAAATAAGCCTGATAAAAATATGACAGAAAGTTTAGTCGAAAAACAAATTGGTTCAGCAAAATCAGAGAAGCTGTCAGAAGTAAAGTTACAGTTGTGTAAAGACGGTCGTTAAAAAGCAAGCCGATTACTATGAATGCTGTTGACAGGAATAATGAAATATATACTTCGTTCTTTATAAGATAGTTTTTTACTTGATAGTATTTTAAGCAATCATAAATAAAAACGCATGCATAAGGTACAACTATAAAAAACATAACTTCTTCGACAGGCAGATTGAAGAAATAAAGGCCTTTCAGATATAACGGATTAAAACCCCAAACCTGAAGATCAGTAAAAGCTATGTCCCACGGAATGAATATAAGCATACTTAAAATAATGGAAGGGATAAGAAACCTCCATCTTTTATAGAAATGGACCTTTTTATCGAAGCTTAATATAAACGGGAAAAAGAAAACCAGGATGATGATAATTAAATACAGGAGTGTCATGAGTTATGCTTTTTAAATTCTTCTTTATAGTATTTTAATGGGGCTAATAAAAAGCCATAATTTCTGTGATTGTGAGGGATATGGTGTTCCTGATGAGCTTTTACTGTCGCTCGTAAGTAACGGTTAGAAAAATCAGTAAATAATTTTAACCTCTGATGAACGTAAATATCGTGAAACAGAAAATAAGCCATTCCATATAGAGAAATACCTATACCGATGTAAAACATTGGATTTATTTGAGGTAAAGTTCCGAAAATGATTAATAATATGCCCGGAACAGAAAAGAAAATAGCAAACCAATCATTTTTTTCAACCTTTCGACCATCTCTGATATGGTGATCTTTGTGCAGTGACCATAAAAAGCCATGCATAACGTATTTATGGGTAAACCATGCCATAAATTCCATGAAAAAAAATGATATAATAACCAAGAATATTGATAATAACATAGTAATTTTTAGAAGGATAACAATCTACTAATAGAATTGTTCGAAGAATCAACAGAAAATCTAGTAAACAACTATTTTTTCCATGAAATAGTAATCACCAATATTAATTTTTACGTAATAAATCCCTTTTGAATAATCTCTCAAATCAAACTCAGTATTAACTGTTCCATGATTAGGTTGAATTTGCCTGTTCTCCAGAATTTTTCCATTCACATCCGTAACAATAATGTTAACCAGCTGACTATTGAGCCCTTCCATATCAAGCTTTACGTTTTCGCGTGCCGGATTCGGATAGATTCTGTATTTAGCATTATTGCCCAACTCATTGATGCTGCTTGGCCAAACACGTAACAGTATGGTATCACTTGCCTGACATCCCGATGAGTCGGTTACAATTACCCAAACATAATGATCTCCAATTCCTAAATCAGAAGTATTTAAAGAGTTTATCCGGGTTGTTTTGCCATTAAACCACTTGTAAGAAATCCAATCAGGACCTGCATCAATATTATAAATAAGACCAGGTTTGGTGGTAACATCTTTCCCCAGACTAAACTTTGGACTTGGTTTTACCCTTACATCTTTGTAAACAGTATCTGGGCACGATTTATCGGATGAGGACACCAGCATAACCTTAAAAGTGTCAATTGTTGAATACGAATGCTTGACTGTATCACTAGCTGTTGAATTTGCCCCGTCTCCAAATGCCCAGAATGTGCTGAGTGTGCCATTGCTGATAGTTGAATTATTGGTAAATTTAAAAGAATTGCCGAACAAACATTGAGGATTCTGATTCACACTGAAACTTGCTTTTGGTGTTGGATAAACTGTCGTTTGTTTATTAACGGAATCTTTACATCCTTTATCACTGGTTACAATCAGTTTGACTGAATATGTTCCCGCTGCAGTGTAAATATGACTGCTGTTTTGGTCGGTTGATTTATAGATGTCGCCAAAATCCCATAAATAAGTCATTGTGCCTGATGGAATTGAAGATGAATTGAGGAAAATAAAATGATTGTGGCGGAAGCATTGAGGATTGTTGTTGATGCTGAAGTTTGCTAATGGTGTTGGATGAATAACTACATTTTGAATTACAGAATCACGACAGTCTTTATCGGAGATTGCCACTAATTTTACATTAAATGTTTGTGCTGTTGAAAAATGGTGCTGAGGGTCTTTGAGGTTGGAATTATTGCCATCTCCAAAGCTCCAATTATAGCTTAATGTTCCTGATTTGATGGTTGAAGTATTGGTAAATACAACATTGTTTTCGTTTTTACAGGCTTTATCGTTAATAAAAGTGAATGCTGCTCCCGGTTCAGGATATATATAGACCTTTTTAACTAAACTGTCTTTACAGCCCTTATCAGATGTTATAACCAGACTGACATTATAAACTCCATCAGTTGGATAAGCTTTATTGACTGTTGGTCCACCAGTGGATGAACCTCCATCACCAAAATACCATTTGCGGGTGTTTCCTGTGCCGCTGGTTTGATCGGTAAAGCTGAATGAATTTCCTTTCTGGCATTGAGTACTGTCATTTATTATAAATGCTGCTGAAGGACTAGGATATACAATTACTTGTTTTACAATACTATCGGTACAACCATTGCTGTTTGTAACCTTCAGTTTTACATCAAAAGTACCTGATTTTGAATAAATATGCTGAGGGTTATTCAGAATTGAGTTGCCACCATCACCAAAACTCCAGTAATTGCTCAAACCTGTTCCTGTTGAGGTATTTGTGAAAAGGAAAGTATTGGTTTTTAAACATTGGTCAAAGTCATTTATACTGAATTGTGCAAGCGGTTGAGGATAAACATAAATAGTCTTCTTTATACTATCAACACAACCTGAATCAGGAACTACCTTGAGTATTACAGTATAGGTTCCCGGATTTTTGTAGCTGTGAGTCGGATTTGTTTTCGTAGAGGTATCACCATCTCCGAATTGCCATAAATATTTTGGTTTATAACCATTTAATTGAGAAGAATTATTGAAAATAAACTGATTATTTCTGAAACAAAGTGCTGTGTCATTGACAGTAAACTGAGCTTTAGGTCCCGGTTTTACAATAAATTGTTTACTGATGCTGTCAGTACAATTCTTGTTAGAAATAACCAGCAATTTAACAGAATAAGTACCGCTTGTTAAAAAATGATGAACCGGAGATTTTGCAGTTGAAGTGTCCCCATCACCAAATTTCCAGAGATAACTGATATTTCCGGAACTAACAGTTGAATTGTTTTGTGGTTTAAATGCATGAGCTCCAAAACATTGAATACTGTCGTTGTTGACAAAATCAGCTTCAGGTGAAGGATAAACATAAACTGATTTAGTAACACTATCGGAGCAGCCTTTGTCGGAAACAACTTTCAGTTTAACACTGTATGTCCCTGCTCCTGAATATGTTTTTTGCGGACTGGTCAGTGTTGATGAACTATTGTCTCCAAAACTCCATAAATGACTGATACTGCCTGAGCTTATTGACGAACTGTTGGTGAAAACAAAAGAGTTTCCGTTCAGACACTGGTCGGTATCATTAACACTGAATGCAGTCTGAGGACTACTGTAAACATAAACCATCTTGGAAACAGAATCAGAGCATGCTTTATCGCTTGTAACTTTCAGTTTTATGGTGTAATTACCTGCAAGAGTATAGGAATGAGTATCATTCTTTGCAGTTGAATATTTGCCATCACCAAAACTCCACAGATACGAAATGCTGCCTGAACTGATTGAAGATGAATTATTTAAAATAAAACTATTCCCATTCAGACACTGGTCGGTATCATTGATGCTGAATGCTGTATTGACCGAAGGATAAACATATACTGATTTAGTAACACTATCGGAGCAGCCTTTGTCGGAAACAACTTTCAGTTTAACACTGTATGTCCCTGCTCCTGAATATGTTTTTTGCGGACTGGTCAGTGTTGATGAACTATTGTCTCCAAAACTCCATAAATGACTGATACTGCCTGAGCTTATTGACGAACTGTTGGTGAAAACAAAAGAGTTTCCGTTCAGACACTGGTCGGTATCATTAACACTGAATGCAGTCTGAGGACTACTGTAAACATAAACCATCTTGGAAACAGAATCAGAGCATGCTTTATCGCTTGTAACTTTCAGTTTTATGGTGTAATTACCTGCAAGAGTATAGGAATGAGTATCATTCTTTGCAGTTGAATATTTGCCATCACCAAAACTCCACAGATACGAAATGCTGCCTGAACTGATTGAAGATGAATTATTTAAAATAAAACTATTCCCATTCAGACACTGGTCGGTATCATTGATGCTGAATGCTGTATTGACCGAAGGATAAACATATACTGATTTAGTAACACTATCGGAGCAGCCTTTGTCGGAAACAACTTTCAGTTTAACACTGTATGTCCCTGCTCCTGAATATGTTTTTTGCGGACTGGTCAGTGTTGATGAACTATTGTCTCCAAAACTCCATAAATGACTGATACTGCCTGAGCTTATTGACGAACTGTTGGTGAAAACAAAAGAGTTTCCGTTCAGACACTGGTCGGTATCATTAACACTGAATGCAGTCTGAGGACTACTGTAAACATAAACCATCTTGGAAACAGAATCAGAGCATGCTTTATCGCTTGTAACTTTCAGTTTTATGGTGTAATTACCTGCAAGAGTATAGGAATGAGTATCATTCTTTGCAGTTGAATATTTGCCATCACCAAAACTCCATAGATATGAAATACTGCCAGAACTGATTGAAGATGAATTATTTAAAATAAAACTATTCCCCTTCAGACACTGGTCGGTATCATTGATGCTGAATGCTGTATAGGCTGAAGGATAAACATAAACTGATTTAGTAACGCTATCGGAGCAGCCTTTGTCGGAAACAACTTTCAGTTTAACAGTGTAAGTTCCTGCCCCTGAATAAGTTTTTTGCGGATTGGTAAGTGTTGATGTGCTGTTGTCGCCAAAACTCCATAAATAACTGATGCTGCCTGAGCTTATTGAAGAATTGTTGCTGAAAACAAAAGAGTTACCATTCAGACACTGATCGCTATCGTTAACACTGAATGCTACCTGAGGACTGCTGAAAACATAAACCATTTTGGAAACAGAATCAGAGCAGGCTTTATCACTTGTAACTATCAGTTTGATCATATAATTACCTGCTAAAGTGTATGAATGAGTGTCATTCTTTGTAGTTGAATAATTGCCGTCACCAAAACTCCAAAGATATGAAATGCTACCTGAGCTGATTGAAGATGAATTATTTAAAATAAAACTATTCCCGTTCAGGCACTGGTCGGTATCATTGATACTGAAAGCTGTATTGGCTGAAGGATAAACATAGACAGATTTAGTGATGCTGTCGGAGCATCCTTTGTCGGAAATTACTTTCAGCTTAACACTGTAAGTACCTGCTCCTGAATAAGTTTTTTGCGGATTGCTAAGAGTTGATGAACTGTTGTCGCCAAAACTCCATAAATAACTGATGCTGCCTGAGCTTATTGAAGAATTGTTGCTGAAAACAAAAGAGTTACCATTCAGACACTGATCGGTATCGTTTATTGTAAAACCTGGTACTGCACTTGGGTTGACCACAATATTTTTACTTATTGAATCTTTACACCCTTTATCAGATGTTGCAAGCAGTTTTACTGAAAAACTTCCTGAATTCAAATATGATTTTGTTAAATTTACAGAAGTGGCAATACCACCATCCCCAGTATTCCACAAGTAAGAGAGAGTCCCTGATGAAATAGTTGAACTATTGGTGAACACAAATGAATTACCATTGAAACATTGAACGTCTTTGTTTATACTATAGTTTGCTACAGGCATTGAATAAACACTGACATAATGCGTTGCTGAATCTTTACAGGATTTATTGGTACTGACAATCAACTTAACTGCATAGTAACCAGCTGCGCTGTAGGTATGTGTAGGATTGCTTTGACTTGAAGTAGTGTTGTCGCCAAAATTCCAAGAACTGCTGATTGTTCCGGTTCCAACAGAAGAATTATTTGTAAATACAAAGCTATTACCTGATAAACACTGGGTGCTGTCGTTTATACTGAAATCAACTTTGGGCATTGGATGAACAACTACAGTTTTGCTAATTGAGTCTTTACAATTATTGTTGGAACTTACAATCAGTTTTACAGTATATGTTCCTTCTGAGGTATATGAATGTGTTGGATTTTGTGAAACTGAGCTGCTTCCATCGCCAAAAGTCCAGGAATATGATATAGTTCCTGTTCCTATTGTTGAGCTGTTGGTAAAAGAGAAACTGTTTCCTTGCAGACATTGTTCATCATTGTTTATGCTGAATCCTGCAATTGGCGAAGGATAAACTATCAGCTGTTTGCTGACAGAATCCATGCAGCCTTTATCTGTATTTACTAATAGTTTTACATTGTATGTGCCATAATTGGTGTATGAGTGAGAGGGATTTGTTTGTGAAGAAGTGCTGTTGTCGCCAAAATTCCATAAATAGCTGAGACTGCCTGTTGAAACCGAACTGTTGTTAGTAAATGAAAAGTTGTTGACATTATAGCATTGGTCACTGTCATTTATACTGAAAGCTGCCTGTGGTTGAGGATAAACATAAACGGTTTTACTGATGGAATCCTTACATCCTTTATCAGTGATGACAATCAGTTTAATCATGTAAGTGCCTGCTGAGAGGTAGTTGTGAGTCGGGTTTTGAGATGTGGAAGTATTGTTATCTCCAAAACTCCATAAATAATTCATGCTACCTGAAGCCAGAGTTGTTTGATTGGTCAGGGCAAAACTGTTTCCTGATAAACATTGTGTAGAATCATTGATGCTGAAATTAACAGCAGGAGAGGGGAAAACGATGATATTTTTTATGATTGAATCTTTACATGAATAATTGGAAATAGCTACAAGTTTTATGGAATAAGTACCATGATTACTGTATGCGTGGAAAGGATTCTGCAATGAGGATGTTGTATTATCTCCAAAATTCCATAAATAGCTTAAGCTACCACTGCTGATATTTGACTGATTGCTGAAAGAAAATGAATTGCTGACAAAGCATTGATCACTATCGTTTATTGTAAATGCTGCAACAGGCATTGGTCTGACATACACTGTTTTAACAATTGAATCCTTACAATCGAAACCTGAAGTAACCATTAGTTTAACCTGATAAGTGCCTGCTGATGAATAAGTATGCACCGGATTTGTATTGGTTGAGCTATTGCCATCGCCAAAATTCCAAGAATAGCTAATTGTTCCGGAACTGATAGTTGAACTGTTGGTAAATGTGAAACTGTTACCGTTTAAACATTGGTTGTCATTATTTATACTAAAACCTGCAATTGGCATAGGATAAACAGTTAATGTTCTGGTGAAAGTATCTTTACAACTATTGTTTGATGTCGCTATCAGATTTACTGAATAATTTCCTGATGAACTGTAAGTATGCGAAGGACTGATTTGATTAGAAGTTGAAGCATCACCAAAATTCCAGTTATATGAAAGTGTTCCTGAACTGATACTTGAATTATTTGTAAAAACAAAGGAATTTCCTGAATTGCACTGAGTGCTGTCGTTCACATTGAAAGAGGCAAGAGGTTCAGGATAAACTGTTACCGTTTTTGTAAGGCTATCTCCGCAAAGAGAACCAAGACTAAGTTTAAGTTTTACCTGATAGGTGCCGGCTGAAGTATAGATATGAGTAGGATTTTTCAAATTTGAAATACTGCCATCACCGAATGTCCAATGGTATGTGGTACCATTGGGTGTGGTTGACTGGTCGGTGAAAACAAAGCTGTTGCCATCAAGGCATTGTGCAATGTTATTAATTGAAAATGCAGGTGAAGGTACTGCAAAAACCTGTACTGTTTTACTGACAGAATCAGAACAACCTTCGTTTGAAACAGTAACTAATTTAACAGAATAACTTCCAGTAGTGGAGTAAGTATGAGTTGGATTTTTAAGTATTGAAACACTGGCATCGCCAAAACTCCATAAGCTACTGTATGTACCGGAGCTAATAGTTGTATTATTTGTAAAGACAAAACTATTTGAAGGCAGACACTGTGCACTGTCGTTTACACTAAATGCTGATAAGGGATGAGGATAAACATACACATTTTTACGAATACTGTCTTTACAACCTTTGTTGCTGGTAATCAATAACTGAACTGTATAAGTGTTGTTATTTGTATAGGATTGTGAAGGATTGGTCGCAGAACTACTGTTACCATTACCAAAAGTCCATTGTCGCGAATAACTACCACTCGAAATCGTGGAATTGTCGGTAAAATTAAATACATTACCCCTCAAACATTGAGTTGAATCTGAAATGCTGAAGGCTGCATCTGGCATTGGGTTAACATGAATCAGTGTTTGTTTGGTGATGCTGTCTTTACATCCTTTATCAGAGGTAACAACTAATTTTACAATAAAAGTATCTGCATAAGTATAAGAATGTACCGGATTGGTTTGGGTGGAGGTGCTTCCATCACCAAAATTCCATAAATAACTCATGCTGCCTGTGCTGATGGTACTTTGATTAACAAAAGCAAATCCGTTTCCGTCAAAACATTGTGAACTGTCGGGAACCAGAAATGATGCTTTCGGTTGAGGATGAACCTTTATTGATTTTATTATTGTGTCTTTACAACCATTGTTTGAAGTGCTGATAAGCTGGATATCGAAACTACCTGCTGTTGAATAAATATGTGATGGTGACGAACTTGTTGATGTGGTATTGTCACCAAAATTCCAAGAATAAGTCATGCTGCCTGACGAAATAGTGGAAGTATTTGTAAAGTTAAAGTTGTTGCCAGTTAAGCAACTTTCTGTTGGGTTAACATTAAACCCTGCAGTTGGTGAAGGATAAACAGTAATGGTTTTTGATATTGAATCTTTACAATTATTGCCTGAAGAAACAATTAACCAAACAATATAAGTTCCATGATTAAGGTATGAATGTACCGGATTTTGTAAAGTTGAAGTATTTCCATCTCCGAATCGCCACAAATACGACATACTGCCACTGCTGATGGTAGATGCATTGGTGAAAATAAAATTATTACCGTTTTTACATTGATTTTGAGCATTAACACTAAATGATGCAAGCGGAACCGGAAATACAGTAACAACAGATGTTTGTGTGTCGGTGCAACCATAGTTAGATGTTGCTTTAAGTTCTACTGAATATGTACCACTATTGCTGTAAGTGTGGGTCGGACTGCTTTGTGTTGAGGTTGAAGCATCACCGAATTTCCACAGATAACCCATTGTACCTGAGCTGATAGTAGAGTTGTTGGTAAATACAAAACTATTAGCTGTCTGACACTGATTACTGTTGTTAATACTGAAAGCTGCTACCGGATTGGGTGCAACAAATATATTGATAATAGTATCGAAATATTGATAACAATTGGTACTTACCTCTTCTGCTTTTATTTTTATAACCTTAGCTGATGTAACATTATTTATGGACAAACTGATTTTACAACCATTACCACTTACTTTGGAACCAATAATGGCTTTTGAAATAGTATCCCATAATGAATAATCAACTCCGGTTTGAGAGTTGTAAATATTGACTTTTGTGCTGTTTCCTGAGCATAAATTAACTCCTTCTGTTTTTACATAAGGCAATGTGTTGTATAAAGTATGTATTTCAAGGTTCCCCAATTTTTTCCCAAAAGCATAAACTTCATCAATTTTTCCTTCAAAATAATTTCCACTGGTCTGACGTCCGATGTAAAGTGGTGTTGTAGATAAATAATTATATGCTGCTGTACCGCTTCCTGCAGGCTTTTCATTAATGTAAAATTTATATTTATCGCCATCAAAAGTAACCACTATATGATTCCACTGATTAATTTTTACACTTGAATCGCTGTAAAACGGATTGACCTGCCCACCAAATAATGCCCCGACTTTGTTGTTATAAAGCCTGATTTGCCAGCCTTTGTGTTGAGTAGGGTTGTATTTGTAAGCAATAAACTGAAGTGTGTTTGCTTTGGTTGGATATATCCATGCTGCAAATGAAAATTCATCAACAGGAGTCAGTAATACTGCATGTGGGGCTTGTAAATAACTGCTTGTTCCGTTAAAAATATAAGCACTGTCGTTACGATTGCATTTATCAGTAGTTAGTGAGGTACTGTAAGCAGTAGCATGATTATCATTCCCGCTTTTATCTTTTGCATTACCAGTAAAAGGATAATAAACAAGTAAATTGTCATGCAATAAACTATCAATTAATTCATCATTATCAACAACCGGCATTGCCTTAACAGTAACAGTTTTGGTAATACTGTCGGCACATCCGTTTGTTGAACTGGCTACCAACTCAACACTTGAGATTCCGATATCAGTATAAGAATGGCTTGCATTGGTAGTGTATGCAGAATCACCATCTCCAAACGACCATTGATAGGTTGTGGTTCCCGAAGTTGTTGTTGATCCGTTTGTGAATGAAAATGAATTTCCTGTTAAACACTGAGTTGAGTTATTAATTGAAAAATTGGCTATCAGTGATGGATGTACAATAACTGTTTTAGTAATCGAATCCCTGCAATTTTGTGAGTTTCCTGCCCGTAATTTGACCTGATAAGTGCCCGCACTGCTGTACACTTTGGTTGGATTAGTGGAAGTAGATGTGCTGCCATCGCCAAAATACCATGTGTAATTGACACTTCCGCTGCTTACTGTGGTAGTATTTGTAAATACAAAACTGTTTTGGTTTAAACATTGTGAAGTGTCGTTTATTGTAAAGCCTGCCTTAGGTGTTGGGTCAACCTGAGTTGTTTTAGTCAATGAATCTTTACAACCATAATTACTGGTAGCTAAAAGTTTTACGTTAAAAGTATTACTTGAGGAGTAACTATGGCTCGGACTGGTCTGAGTTGATGTATTTCCATCACCAAAATTCCATAAATAACTGAGTGTTCCTGAAGCAATTGTTGATTGATTGGTAAAGCTGAAATTGTTTCCTGCGCTGCATTGAATTGCTGAGTTTATGGTAAAACTTACAGATGGTTTAGGGTAAACGGTAATGGTTTTTACGGCTGTATCTTTACATCCTAAATTTGAAGTTGCAATGAGTTTTACGCTAAATGTACCGCTGTTATCGTAAACATGATTAGCATTAGTTACTCCTGCATTATAGCCATCACCAAAATCCCAGTAATAACTTAAACTGCCTGAGCTGATTGTGCTGGTGTTTGTAAAACTAAAGTAATTGTTATTTAAACATTGTGCTGCATTATTGGTATTAAATGATGCATTTGCTGATGGATTAATCACAACTGTTTTTACTATGGTATCATTGCATCCTATGCTTGGATAAACAATTAATTTAACATTATAGGTGCCTGTTACTGAATAAGTTTTTTGAGGACTGTTGGTTGTGGATGAAGTTCCATCTCCAAATTCCCATTTGTAGGTAAGTGTGGCCGATCCTCCTTGTGAAGTATTAGAGAAAATAAATTTATGATTATCAAAACATTGAGTGGCTGCATTAATTGTAAAATCTGCTTTTGCACCACCTTCATCTGCTCCCAGTGAAGGATATGCTTGACAACGATAATCCCCATCTATATCAAATGGAACTCCAAGACCTGATACTCCTCCTAAACCAGCTGATGTCGATTTTAAATGAAGATTTGTGTTAGAAGTAAAATCAGGATTCTTGTTGTCATATGAATTCTGATCATGAGGAGTTTTCAGACAGCCCGTTGAGGCTTTAAAGGTTGAAAAAGTTGTATATGCTGCATTGTTATAGAAAGGGGCAGTGCTTGATGGATAATAATAATCATTATAGTCACATTCAATGCCTACACATGAAGCGATTCCGATAACATAAGTATTGTTTGTTATTGAAAGTAAGTTGTTTTTAATAATTGCCGAGTCACAATTTGTGGTCAAGTAGATACATGAATAAGCAGCAGATGCAGTACTTGACGTTACCTGAATACTATTATGATAAATACGCAAGTTGTAACAATAATAGTATCCATAAATACCGATATGATAAGCAGAATTTGAAAAATTGCTTAGCATATTATTTACGATGTACGTTCTTTTCGTTCTAAATACATCATTCTCACGATACAAGAAGATGCCAACATAGCCAGGTTGAATTACATTATCTTCAATTTTGGTTTCAGCAGAATAATAACTGTAAATACCGTAGGCAAAACTGTACTGAAAATTAGTCATGCTATTACCTTTAATATCAGTTTTTCCAACATAATAAAGGTAAAAGCCCATATAATACTGGTTTGTCATGGTATTATTGATGAACTGATTACCATAAATAAGGATATCTTTACTGGATCCAACCATGGAAACACCAAAATATCCATTTTTAATCTGACAGTTTTTAACCAAATTGTAATTTCCGGTGTTGCCATAAGTATAGTATGATTCTTCAGAATTTGACATAACAATACAAATTATATAACTGGATATGGTACTGCTAACCTCTAAAATACAGTTTTCAACTATATTGCTATCTGCTGAAGATTTAAAATGAAGAGCTTCTCCGTAGGTATTGCCATTGTTCTGTATTTTCATGTTTCTGAAGATAACATGATCAGCTCCGGCAAATGATACGGTAGCTCTATCTGTGTACCCTCCTGAATAAATAATACTTACACTGTCTCGATGAACTCCTTCAAAGGTTACAGTATTTGCAGATGAACTTCCGATAATTGGATCAATGGCAACTCTCTCAACATAAGTTCCTGCACGAACAATAAATTTTACAGGACCTGCAATGCCGCAATTAGTAATAGAAGTCAATGCTGCATTGAAAGTGAGATAATCTCCTTTCCCACTGGCATCAATATAATAAGTTCCACTTTTCCCAACACATTTTGTTTGACAAATTTTATCTTCGGTATCAGGATCATTAATCAACAAAGGATAAATTCTGGCACATAGTGTTTGATTTGTAGATGAAGTAACATTCCATTTTGTTTTAAATGAAAATTTGATAGTGCCAAAAGGAGGTAATTTTTGAGTTAAAGTTAAAGAGTCGTTTACCCAGCTTCCTGAATTAATATTATACGATAAGTATATTTTTTGTACGGGGATAGAATCGCTTCCAGAATTGCGTAAAGTAACTGATACAGTATTATATCCCATTTTAAGTACTGAAGGAGAATCAATGCTGATAATGTCAAGATCTCGTTTAGGATGTCTGATTTCATCTGCTCCAAGGTTGACACCTAAAGTTGTACTTCGGTTATTGTTGTCAATGTCTACCGCAACACCAACACTTGGTGCCATTAAACTTGGAGTGGTTAGGGTATCAAGATGCAGATTATATTTTGAATAGAATTTTGGATTAATATTATCATAGGAATATACATCATGAGGATAATTAATGTTTGATGAAAAACTTTTAAATGACGAAAATCCCATTGTGGTGAAATTAACACTAAATTTCGATGAAGAACTGGTACTGTAATAATAATCATTATAATCTACAGTTAAATTATTTGGATATTGTAAGGATAAAATCATTGAACCATTCGTACTAGCCAGTAAATTGTTTTTTATGATACAATTAGTAGCGTAGTAATATAAATTTATTGCAGAATATGAATAACTGTTTGCAGTACCATCCAACCAGATGGAGTTATGAAGAATATTCAGGTTGTAACAATAGTAATAAGCATAAATGCCAACCTGATTAGCAGAATTGGTAAAGCCACTAATCATATTATTTGTAATAGTGGTTGTTTTTGTTTGATTATAGTAATTCTCCAGATATAAATACAAGCCTATATATCCGGGGAAAATGTAATTAGCATCAAATTTACTTCCACACGAATAATATGATAATACGCCATAAGCACCATTATACCTGAACTCTTTTATTGTGCTGTTTGAAAGTTCAAATCCTTGCAAATAATACAAATAAAGGCCATAAACATATTGCTTTTCAAAAATACAATTTTTAAAAGAAATGTTTTTATCTGGTTGAGCAGTATTGGTACCATGCCAGCGAACACCATAGTAACCACCTGTAAATTTACAGTTTACAAATGTATTGTCATTTCCATTAGCACCTGCTGTTCCAACACTAGTTTCATCACTCGAGCCTAAAATAATCTGAGAATATTGGTTTGTTGCTGATGTTGAAAGATTGAATTTACAATTATCAAATGTATTGAAATTAGAATTGTTTCGCATCAAAAGGCAAACTCCATAAGTAGCTCCTGAATTAGAAATATTTATATTCTTAAAGGTTACATAATCAGCGCCTTTATAAACTAATGTAGCACGCGTACTTTGTGAGGTACTATTATATGTAATTGTTACACTATCAGGATATTGGCTGTAAAAAAGGACATTCTTTGAGGAAGATGTACCCGGGATATCACCTATAATTACTCTTTCGGTATAAGTTCCTGGTTTTACAATAAAAACGACCTTACCAGTTACACCATTTTGAAGGTCAGCAACAGCAGCACTGAAACTGGTATAGTTGCCGGTACCTTTTTTATCAATTACAAAAGTGTCTTTAATACCTGTTCCGAAACTTAATGAGAAAGTGTCATTCGAGGCATCATCATCCGGACTCTTACGATTTGGTTTTCGTGCCCAAACTTTGATTGTATGATTGCCTTTTGTAACAGTTACATTGCTTGAAAAAGTGTAAACACCTGTTTGATTGGATGTCAGGTTTCCAGTACTTTTATTTGTGTCAGATACTACACTTCCAGAATTAAGCTTATAACCAAAATCAGCATTTTTTATAGTATCTGAACGAAGATTTTTATAAGTGATTTTCAAAGTGTTGCTGCCTACGCTCCAAATGGCAGGAGCATCAATGCCAATACAGGAGATGTCTGTGCCATTTGTTACATTACCAGATATTTGCAGGTCATCCACACATATCCCATATCCATATTTTGCTTCGCCTTCAAAGGCAATATAATAGGTGCTACTTGGATTAGGCAAGCTGATTGTTCGTTGTGTCCAGCTGGCTACACTGGTGGAATAGGTTTGTAATAGTGTCCATGTCCCTGAGGATGAGGTTTTATAATAAACTTTCAGTATATCCTGATCGCCTGAATATTCTTCCTGAGTATGCCAAAACTTTAATTGAATACTTGAGTAATAGCTTAAATTTATTGCAGGTGAAACAAGTCTGGTCTTTTTTGAAGAACCTGCATAAAATAACAATGCATTGAAACTGCCACCATGAGCAAGTGATGGATGTGAATTAAAGCCACCACTTGTAAATACCCAGTTCAATGTATCAACTACATATTCCTGAGACCAGTTTGTTGGCATATTTCCACCATTTTCAAAATTTTCTGTGAAAATTGTTACCTGTCCCTGTGATTTAAAACCGGAAAAAATGATGAAAATACCTGCTATTGCAAGCAGTTTAATTGACTGAAATGCTGTTTTCATGACAGTATTCTTTATAGTTTTGAACCTACTAATATAAAGTAAAATTAATTATCAGAATAATTTTTCTGAGTTTCAATTAATTTTAGGATTAATTTCTTAATTTTAATTAGCAATTACATTATTTTTCAGCTAAAATTTGGAAGTTAGGTGTGACAAAATTCAGATTTCAGCTTACTGTAAACTTCCAGATCTGTATAAAAATTTCCTGTATGTAATTCGCCCTGGCGTTCGATTCCTTCAAAGGAAAAACCCAATTTTTTTGGAATATTTTTACTGGAAATATTTTCAACTGCACATTTTATTTGAATTCTGTTGAGCCCCTGTTGCCTGAATGCAAACTCACAAAGCTTTTCAACTGATTTGGTAACTATACCTTGTTTACAATAGCTTTCAGACAGCCAATATCCAAGTTCTGTTTTTTTATTCAGTCTGTCGGTGTCTTTAAAGCCAATTATTCCTGCAAATTGGTTGTTTTTTCGGATGGTAAAAATATATTCAAATCTGTTTTCAGGAGCATTAATTACAGATTTTACAAATTTTTCAGTATCAGATAAATCATTGGTAAAAGATACAAAGGGTAACCATTTCCCCAAATGTTCTCTTTCGTTGTTAATGGTATTAAAAATATCTGGAGAGTCCGACTCTTCCATCTGTTGTAATTCTATTTCTGTATCTACTATTATTTTCATGAATTTATTTAAATAACATCAGTTTTATTAGGCTATTTTACTTCATCGTCTGGGTTGAAGTTTTTATAAGCCGGATGATTGTCTTGTAAAGCTTTAAGTTCAGTATCAACACGACTAAATTCCGTATTTTGGTTGAAATCAAAATACATAATTAAATTATCCATTCCGATTTTTTTCAGGCAATACATAAAATAGGCAGTAAGGTTGTCGCGGCCTGCCTCAGCATTCGAAAAATGTGTGATTGCCAGCCAGTACAAATGTGCAGCAAATGAGTAATCACCTACAATCAGGGCAATATCGGCATATCGCATAAAGTCTCTGTGCAGATTTTGAGGATTTTTAAAAAGGCTATCTGCTTCATTTCTCAATTCCATTAAATAATTATCCTTTGCCGAAAACACTTCTGTTTTCATAAAATGCAAAGGGTCGTTTTGATTTACAGCTCTTTTATATAGATTGAATTGTTCATCCTCCTGTTTTTCCAGATAATAATGATACAACCAATTGTTCAGATCGGCCGATTTGGGTATTGCTTTTTGCATTTCAGTCAGTAAAAGTAATACAGAATCAGACTCTTTGTTTGATTTATAGATATTTAGCAAAGAAATATTGTCCTGTATTTTATCCGAAATAATCAGCAAACGATATAATTCATCGAGATACAAATCGGAAATTGAGTTGTTTTTTTTGAAAAGATCTAAAACAGAGGATAATCGCATTGCTTTCTCAAAATCGCTATTGGCAATTAATAAAAACACTTTGGTAGCAAAAACAAGGTTGTTTCCAGCTTGCATTTCAATCAATGCTTTCCAGTAATAAATATTGTAATCGCATAATGAATCTAAATCTATAGTATTGTTTTTCAGTGCTTTGTCAATACGTGTTCCAAGCGAAACCGCACCAATGTATTTTCTGTCCTGACTCTTCAAAAATGCTGAAAATACAGGTAAAACTTCAGTTAAAGTATATTTTTGCAACAGCTGAATTGCAGCTGACATGTCAGCCATAAAAAATTCTTTTTCTGCCCGTAAAACTGGGTTGGATATTTCCGGAGCAAATGTTGTTTCAGAGTGAATTGTTTCAGATTTATACTGAAATTCAAGCATATAAATAAATTCAACTACCTTTGATTTCAATGCTTTTATTTTGTTTAATTCGCTTTGTAAATATTGATATTCATCTTCTGTAAGGGCTGGTCGTGATGAAAATAAAATTTGGGGTGTTGTATCCGTTTTTATAATGCATTGCAAAATAATTTCTCTGCCTGTGTTTTTCGACATCAGAAATTTTTCAACGACATCTGTTTGTTTGTCAACATACTTTACAAATCGGTCTCTTTCAAAACACACTTCCGAAATGGTTTGATTGCTGACATATACCAGTTTGTTTGTGCATTTATTTTGAGTGAATGCAATATTTAAACAAAACAATAGAAGGCTCAGCAGAAAAACCGTTTTTTTCATGGCTTAAATTTGGCAACAAAAATAAGAATTTGTGAAGAAAGCTTTTACAGCAGTCTTAACAGGAGTTTTAATTTTGAAAAAAAAAAGTTTATGAATTTGAAAAGAATCTTATTGGTTTTGTTTCTTTTACCATTTTATTGTGTTGAGGCACAAAATATAAAGCATCAGATAAATTCAGAAATTGATATTTTAAAAAACAGTATTTCAGTTACCGATCAGATAACATTGAATCGTTACAAGGTTTTTGAAGATGGAAAAATAGTTTTCAGCCTCAATAAAAATTTTATCATTGTTGAAGAATTATGCTCTTCCGATATTTTAATTAATGTTTTGTCTGAAAACGAAAAAACTAAAACATATTCATTAATGCCTTCTCAGCTGATTGATTCAGGCGATTTTACTTTCACTATTGCTTATTCAGGCTCTGTCAACGGGCAAATAACTGCAAGCCCATCCGATTATGCCAGAGGATTCAGTCAAACCGATGGGATCATTTCTGCTACCGGTGTGTATCTGGCAGGTTCAACTTTCTGGATTCCTGACTTTAACAGCCAACTTTATAGTTTTGATTTAACAGTAACCTTAGATTCTGCTTACAAAGTGGTATCACAAGGTGAATTAATTTCTGAAACACTTAATGGAAATAAAAGAGTTGTAAAATATTCATCACCCGAATTGCAGGAAGAGGTTTATCTGGTGTCGGCTAAATGGTTTGTTTATCGCGAAAAAAGTTCAAATGTCAGTATTGAAGCCTTTTTACGTAAAAAAGATGATGAATTGGCAAATAAATATATGGATGCAACTAAAAACTATCTTCGCATGTATGAACAAATGTTAGGCAATTATCCATATAAAAAATTTGCACTCGTTGAAAATTTTTGGGAAACCGGTTACGGAATGCCTTCATTTACACTTCTGGGAGAAAAAGTAATTCGCTTTCCATGGATAATCAGTTCAAGCTATCCACATGAATTGTTACATAATTATTGGGGCAACAGCGTATATGTTGATTATCCCTCGGGCAACTGGTGTGAAGGTATCACTTCCTATATGGCTGACCATCTGTTTAAGGAGCAAATCGGAGAAGCGGAGGAGTATCGAAGAAGTACTTTGCAAAAATATGCCGATTTTGTTAATGATAGCAATGATTTTCCTCTGTCTGAGTTTATTTCACGTCAGAGCCCTGCCGAAGAGGCAATTGGTTATGGCAAATGCCTGATGATGAACCATATGCTCCGTCAGGAATTCGGAGATGAGGTATTTTTAAATGCTTATCGTCATTTTTATCTGAACAATAAATATAAAAGAGCTTCTTTCAGCGATATACAACAATCGTTTGAAACCATAAGCAGGGTTGACCTTGACCTCTTTTTCGAACAGTGGACAAAACGAAAAGGGGCTCCGAAATTTACTCTTACGGATGTTACCATTACCAAAGAAGGCGAAAATCATGTAATTCTATTTAAACTAAATCAGGTTCAGGAAGAAGATTTGTTTCAGATGACTGTTCCGGTAGCTGTTTATCTTGAAGGTGATACTAATGTCAGAATGCAATATGTGATTTCAGATAAAAGAACAGTACAATGCAAATATTTTTACAACAAAAGACCGATAAAGGTGCATGTTGATCCTCAGTTTGATGTTTTTAGGCTGGTTGACAAAAGAGAAGTGCCGCCATCTCTTTCACGTATGTATGGAAGCAATAAAATTTTATTGGTGATCCCTCGTAACGACCCAAAGTATTATGAATATGAAATACTTGCAAAACAATGGCAGACTAATTTCAGAAAAGAAGGTAAAACTGCTGATATCCTTTATGACAAGGATTTATTAACCAAAGTTGATTACCCTGTAGTCTGGATTTTTGGTTATAATAACAAATTTGCAGTGTACAATCAGTTTGCCGATAAATATCTTAGTACACTCGATACAGCTACATTGAGAAAATTTAATGAAGCTAAGAAAAACAAGGAACTGGTTTTTGTTTATCCAAATCCTGATAATTTATCCCAGACTTATGCTTTTGTAGGGCTTCATAATTTTGAGTCAACGGCTTCTATTACCAGCAAATTACCTCATTATGGTAAATACAGTTTTTTGGCTTTTGAAGGTAAAAATGCTACCAACATCCTGAAAGGAACTTATGAAGTAATTGATTCACCTATGTCTTACACTTTCAAATTCACTGGTGGAACACCCTCAATAATGGCTAAATTGCCAAAGCGAAAAGCTTTGGTGAAGTAAACTGATTATTCCTGATTTCCATTAAGCAGCAAGTTTTAGGTTGTATAACTTAAAATAATCACTATTAGCGTGCTTATTCAATATTGCAGATGATGCTGAAATAATAGCGAATGCTTTATTATTTGGTTAAGTCAACTACTTCGATACCGGGATATTTGGTAACATCGAATTTAAAAAGGCTGTCGCTTAACTGCACATTGGGTTTTACAGAAATAATATCAAAAGTAAGTATTAAAGCACTCTCTTTATAAAAAGTTTGAATTCTGTAAACAGAGTTGGTTTTTTTATCAATATATAATTTTACTTTGTAATAACTAAGATTTTTGTTAATCGGAGTGAGTTCTACCAGACAAGTTGCCTGATTGTTCAGTGTAACATCACCCATATAGCGATACAAAAATCCGCTTTCCCACATAGTAAAAATTTCGTTCGGATTGATTTCCAGCTCTTTCGGATTATAGTTGCTAATCTGAACTTCGTTCACATCTTTCATGTAGGTCCATACCTTCACCTGATCTGAAATAATTATCTGATTGCCAATGATAAGACGAAAATTCCCATTTTTTAAATAAATAGTGCCTTTCTGAATTTCTTTTAAATTGTCAGTCCTGTTTTCCATGGTATATGTAAAACTTACTTCTGAAGAGGAATAAGCTTTATATTTACTGACACTTTTTTTAATAATGTCGCGGGCTGCTGATTCTTCATCCTGAGCAAACAGAAATCCGGAAAGGAAAATATTGCATATGAAAATTAAAGCTAAATGAAATTTCATCAGGATTAGGAATTATTCCTGAGATTTCTCAAAAACTGTTCCAAGGCATATTCATCAGGAATAAGCACATCGCGGGCTTTGCTGCCTCCGAAAGGTCCTACAATTCCGGCACTTTCCAATTGGTCAATAATGCGTCCTGCACGATTGTAGCCTAATTTTAATCTTCTTTGTATCAGAGATGTTGAACCCTGCTGATGCTGAACTACAATTCGTGCTGCTTCTTCAAACATAGGGTCAAGCTCATCTAAATTGGTTTCTAAATCGGTGGCATCTGTATCTTTGATCACTTGTGGTAAATTATGTATTTGAGGATATGCTGGTTGATCAGCAATAAAATCAACAACTTTATCAATTTCCTGCGTGTCAATATAAGCACATTGAATACGAACAGTGTCGCTGCCGGTGCTGAACAACATATCGCCTCTACCTATAAGTTGTTCGGCTCCTTTTGAATCAATAATTGTTCGTGAATCAACTGCAGCACTAACTTTAAAAGCAATACGTGATGGGAAATTCGCTTTTATTGTCCCTGTAATGATATTTACTGATGGACGTTGAGTTGCCAAAATCAAATGAATTCCAATTGCCCGGGCTAACTGAGCCAATCTTGCAATGGGCATTTCCACTTCTTTACCTGCTGTCATCATCAGGTCGGCAAGTTCATCCACAACCAGCACTATATAAGGTAAATAGCGATGTCCTTCGTTTGGATTCAACTGACGGTCAATAAATTTTTTGTTATATTCGACTATGGTTCTTACGTGAGCATCCCGCAACAACAGATAGCGTTCGTCCATTTCCATCGTCAGCGAATGTAAAGTATCTATTACCTGACTGATATCTGTAATAATTGCCTGTTCGTTGTCGGGCAGTTTGGCCATGAAATGTTTTTCTATTCTTGTATAAATGCTCAGTTCAACTTTTTTAGGGTCAACTAATACGAATTTTATCTGAGAAGGATGCTTTTTGTAAAGCAAGGATGTAATGATGACATTTAATCCAACCGATTTTCCTTGTCCGGTTGCTCCGGCAATTAATAAGTGCGGCATTTTGGTCAGGTCGGCAATAAAAACTTCATTTGAAATGGTTTTCCCTATGGCAAAAGGTAGTTCCATATTGGTATTTATAAATTTGGCTGAGCCTAATACCGATTTGATGGGTACAATTTCTGGTGTAATATTAGGGACTTCTATACCAATGGTGCCTTTGCCCGGAATAGGGGCTATAATACGGATTCCTAAAGCAGATAAGCTAAGAGCAATATCATCTTCCAGATTTTTTATTTTCGAAATACGGATACCTGCTACCGGAATTATTTCATACAAAGTTACAGTTGAGCCGACTGTTGCTTTAATCTTTTCTATTTCAATATTGTAATTACGCAGAGTTTGAACAATCATATTTTTTCGCTCTTCCAGTTCTTTCGGATTAACTTCTATTGTTTGTTCTGCATAGTCGTTCAGTAAATCCAGAGAAGGGAATTTGTAATTGCTCAGTTCCAGTGTCGGGTCATAGGGTGGTAAATCCTTAACTGTAATGTTGTCTTTCAATTTAATATTTCTGTCGTCTTCAATTAATCGCTCTATTTCGAAATCAACATCTTCAGAAGGTATTACTGTGGTTTCAACTATAGGAGTATATTCAGGAATTTCCTCTTCAATTATTTCTTCAGGCTCCTCGCTGATCAATACTTCAGGCTCTTCATCGTCATCTATGCCTGTGTTTACAGTAGGAATATCACTTGCTTCGTGCTCTGGAACTACTTTTTTAACAGGAAGGTTAAATTTTAAATTAAACATTAATATCAGGAATAAAATCAGAGTAAACATCAGAAGAACAACAGTACCAAAAACACCAAAAATGCTTTTTAAGTAGAGATAAGCAAATATACCGAAACCACCTGCCATCAGGTCGGCTGTTTGGTAAAATAATAATCCCATTAAGGTGGAGATAAACAATAATGAAAACACACTGATGATGATAGTTTTTCTTATTGACACTATTGTATAATCAAAAAACAACCTGAACCCGATAATGATAAAAACGATAATAAAGATAAAAGAAGCAATACCAAACCATTTTCCCATAAACAGGTATGATATGTAAGCGCCAGCCAGACCGCCTTTATTTGAAGCCAGATCCGGATTCAGCTCTTTCAAACTTTTAATAACACAGTCAATGCTATTCACCAGATTCAAATCCATTTTCCATGTAAAAAGGAAGGAAATAAAGGCATAAAACATAAAAATGGCAAAAGTAAGGACAATTAAACCGCTTATTTTTTTAATCCTTTCTATTTTATCAATAGGAATTTTAAGACTGAAATTTTGTTTTTTATTTGGCTTATCAGGGGTTTTCTTTTCTTCAGTGGCTTTCTTTTCCGAACGAAAAGTATTCAGTGGTATATCATTGGGATTTTTTGACATAAAATTTAAAAAGCAGATAAATTATTAAGCAACAAAAATATTGTACTAAAGAGGAAAGCTATTTGCCACTGAAGCAAAATTTATCAACAATTCGGGGTGTTTTTCAATAATATTTCCTACAACAACTACATCAGCTCCTGAAAGAAAGGCTTTTTCCATTTGTTCAGGATTTACAATTCCACCACCAACTATCAACGGTACCTTCACTTTCTGGCTTACCATTGATATCATGTCAGGGTTTACTGGTTTGGATGCACCACTTCCTCCATCAAGAAATATAAACCTCAAGCCTAACATTTCACCGGCTAATGCAGTACTGACAGCTATATCGTTTTTATGATAAGGAAGTGGTAAGGTTGAACTCATATAGGATGCAGTGGTCGGGATGCCACAATCTACAAGCATATAACCAGTTGGCAGAACTTCTATATTACTCTGACTAAGCAAATAAGCTACTTCTACATGCCGGCCTATCAAAAAATCAGGATTTCTGCCACTGATTAAAGAAATAAAAAGTATTCCGTCTGCATTTTCGTGTACCTGATTGGTGCCTCCCGGAAAAATGATAACCGGCAAGTCAAGAACCGCCTTTATTTGACTGATAAATTGATTAATCTGATTTTTTATCATCAGGCTGCCACCGAGAAATATTAATGAAGGTGGATTTTTGACTGCAATTTCAAGCTGGGTTTTCAATTGATCAGGGCTCAGTTTATCAGGGTCAATAAGCCATGCAAACATCTTCTGATTTTTTCCCTTTTTTTCCTTTATTATTTTTTCAATAGAATAACTCATAAAAACCATAATTGCTGATAGCTTGGCAGGGCAAAGATAGGTTATTTACAAAATCTGACAATGAAATGTTGATGGTTAGAAGTTATCAACATTATACACAAAGTCATTTGTTGTTATAATTGCAACAAAATTAAATCGTTAAATAAAAATTAGATAATTGCGATGATGTTATGAGGTGCTGTTTATCAATAAGATAACTATTAGTTGAAAACTGTTGAAAAGAAAAATTCGCTTATTCTATTTGCCATTTTAGTTTTGTTTTCAAGTAAAAATCACCCATAAACATTCCAGACAAAAAATTCAGGCATGTGGGGATATTTTCGCTTAAAAAAAATGGAAACGAGAAACGAAAAAGATATGAAGAATTTGGACAAAGGAAAAGACAAATTAAAAGTTAAAAGATTTTTTACAAAAGAGGATGTTTCAGTCTACGAGCAATTTTCTTACGAACAGCGAAACAGCATCATTAAAAACAAAGATGGTGAAACTGTATTTGAAATGCGAAACGTTGAGGTGCCTGCACATTGGAGTCAGGTTGCAACTGATATATTAGCACAAAAGTATTTCCGTAAGGCAGGTGTTCCTGAAAAAGGAAAAGAATCGAGCATTAAAGAAGTAGCACACCGTATGGCCTACGATTGGCGGATGTGGGGAGAAGAATTTGGCTATTTTCAATCGGAAGGAGATGCACAGATTTTTTATGATGAGGTAGTTTATATGATATTGGCACAAATAGGTGCACCTAACTCACCTCAATGGTTCAATACCGGACTTTACCGCAGTTATGAAATTAAAGGTCATGCCCAGGGACATTTTTATGTTGACCCGATTGATGGTGTTTTGAAAAAATCAAATTCTGCTTATGAAAGGCCTCAGCCTCATGCCTGTTTTATTTTAAGTGTTGACGATGATCTGGTGAACAAAGGCGGTATTATGGATTTATGGGTCAGGGAAGCCCGTATTTTTAAGTATGGATCTGGTGTTGGCAGCAATTATTCCAACATCAGAGGTCGTGAAGAAAAGTTGTCAGGTGGTGGTCAGTCGAGTGGTTTAATGTCCTTTTTACAAGTGGGTGACCGTGCAGCAGGAGCAATAAAATCTGGCGGTACTACCCGCAGAGCAGCCAAAATGGTTATTCTGGATGTTGACCATCCCGAAATTGAAGATTTTATTGTTTGGAAGGCAGGGGAAGAAAAAAAGGTAAAAGCATTAATTAATGCCGGTTATTCAAACGATTATGAAGGTGAAGCTTACCGCACCGTTTCAGGTCAAAATTCAAATAACTCGGTCAGAGTTTCCAATGAATTTATGTATGCTGTTGATGAAGACAGAGACTGGACATTGACTGAACGTACATCCGGAAGAGAAATAAAAAAGATTTCTGCCCAAAAGTTATGGGATGATATTGCCCAGGCTGCATGGTCGTGTGCTGACCCAGGATTGCAATTTGATACAACCATCAACGATTGGCATACTTGTCCTGAAGGTGGTCGGATAAGAGCTTCAAACCCATGCTCGGAGTATATGTTTCTGGACAATACAGCTTGTAATCTTGCTTCTTTGAACCTGATTAAATTTTACAATGCCGAAACAGGAGTTTTTGATGTTGAAGCTTATATGCATGCTATTCGTATCTGGACAATAATTCTGGAAATCAGTGTATTGATGGCTCAGTTTCCGTCAGAGGAGGTGGCGCAGCTTTCGTATGAATACAGAACTCTCGGTCTTGGTTATGCCAATCTTGGTGCATTGCTGATGATGTACGGAATTCCTTACGACAGCGAAAAAGCATTTGCCATTACAGGTGCTTTAACCAGTATTTTAACAGGTCATTCGTATGCTACATCAGCAGAAATGGCAAAGGTATTGGGTCCTTTCAATAAATACGAAAAAAACAAAAATCACATGCTTAAAGTTATTCGTAACCATCGCCTGGCAGCTAATAATGTTGCTGAAGGTTACGAAGGTCTTGAGCTCGCACCTAAAGGTATTGACCCTAAATATTGTCCTGATTATTTATTGCAATCAGCCTGCAGTGTTTGGGATACAGCTTTGGAATGGGGTGAAAAATACGGTTACAGAAATGCACAGGTGAGTGTGCTTGCACCTACCGGCACCATAGGTTTAATTATGGATTGTGATACTACCGGTATTGAACCTGATTTTGCACTTGTAAAATATAAAAAATTGTCAGGTGGCGGTTCACTTAAGCTAATCAACCAGATGGTGCCTCCTGCACTTAAAAAATTGGGCTACAACGATAAGGAAACAAAAGCTATTATTGATTATGTGGTTGGTACTGCCAGTTTTAAAGATGCACCCTACATCAACTATGGTTCACTCTTAGACAAAGGCTTTGTTTATGATGAAATTAAAAAAGTGGAAGATACGCTGAAAACTGCTTATGATGTAACATCTTCATTCAATCATTACACACTTGGCAAGGCTTGTTTTGAACGATTTAAACTAAGCGAAGAACAATATACAGATAGAAAATTCAGTCTGCTCCATTATCTCGAATTTACTGATAAAGAAATTGAGGTTGCCAATGATTTTATTTGCGGCAATATGAATATTGAAGGTGCACCTTACATCAAAGAAGAGCATCTTGCTATTTTTGATACTGCCAACAAAAACGGAAGAAACGGAAAACGATTTATTCAACCTATTGGTCATATTCGTCAGATGGCAGCTGCACAGCCTTTTATATCAGGTGCTATTTCAAAAACAGTTAATTTCCCTCATGAAGCAACAATTGAAGACATTAAAAACTGTTATTTTGATTCATGGAGAATGGGTATTAAAGCCATTGCACTTTACCGTGATGGAAGTAAGTATAGTCAACCCCTGACCAATAATACCGATGATGACAAAACAAAATCAAGCCAGAATGAAAACAAATTTTCATTGGATGATTTAACCCAGGAACAAGTATTGCAAGCCGCTCAAAACCTGATTTCTCAATCAGAAGATACCGGTTTTAAACGTGCTTTGTCGAGAATAGTTGAACGTAAACGCCTGCCAAACAAACGAAAAGGTTTTACTCAGAAGGCAAAAATAGGAGGACAAACAATTTTTGTCAGAACAGGCGAATACGGTGATGGTACACTTGGTGAAGTTTTTATTGATATGCATAAAGAAGGTGCTAACTTCCGCAGTATGCTCAACTCATTTGCTATTGCTATTTCCATTGGTTTACAATACGGTGTACCTTTAGAAGAATATGTTGATAAATTTACTTTTACACGCTTCGAGCCTAGCGGAAATGTTGACCATCCGAATATTAAACATGCTACCTCAATTATTGATTATATATTCAGATTACTTGCTTTCGAGTACCTCGACAGAACAGACCTTGTGCAGGTAAAACCTGAAGACCTTGAAATGAATAATAATCCCAAAATGTTGTTATCCAACGAAATCAGTGAAACTGTCGGTATTCCTGAAAGCGAATTAATACCGGAAAAGCCAGTTTTTCTTGATAACAGAGCTGGAAAAGCCCATAAGGCGATAAATCCGCAGGACAGCTACATGAGCAATATGATGGGTGATGCACCTCCCTGCGATCAATGCGGCCACATCACTGTACGCAACGGCACCTGCTACAAATGTTTGAATTGCGGGAACAGCCTCGGCTGCAGTTAAAATATTAGTGAGAAGAATCCTGAAAGGCATCTTTTAAAAGATGCCTTTTTTTATGTAGCACACTTATTACGAAGACTCGCTAAGAAGGGAATCTAATTTAATTAAATCTGAATAGTGCAAAAGTTGGATTTCTGTATTAAATGCTAGTTTCTTCTGATTGTTTAATATTACTGTTACATGAAATAAAATCATACACAATTAGGGCTAAAATCAGTTTATTATTCATTTTTTTTACTTTTAAAATTCTGATAAGTAGTCCAAAACGCATAAATGCATAAAATAGCCGACAGGCTAATCACAAACCAGGAAGGTTTATCTGCCCCATGTTTGAGAAAGAGCGGTACTAATACAATGGGAACAACAAGCAATGCTTTGAAACGTTCGAGCTTAATAGTAGTTTTTATTGGGCGAAAGCCATAAAATAAACCAACTACCAGAGCAATTATCACAATAAATTCAAAAATCATTTTGTTGTATTTTTATACAAAGATAAAGATGATTAATCAAATGGTAAGATAACTTCAATTTTTTTGATGAACGTGTCCTTTGTTGCAGTTAAAATTTATTGTGAAGAATCCTGAAAGGCATCTTTTAAAAGATGCCTTTTTTTTTAGTATAAATGCGATTTTTGAGTGAATATTGAATTTATTGTTTAAAAATATATCTGATTAACTGAAAATCGTTGTAAATTAGCAGTTGTTATTAAATTTGAAAACACTTAAAAAAACATGAAAATCTTAAAATTTTTAACCCTTGGATGCATAGTAAGCCTTTTATTCATGAACATGGACTGCAACAAAAATGATGAATGTGAAGTAATAACCCAAGCCCCTCAGGAATTTCTGGATTACTGGTTCTTTCCGGTGGGTAGCTGGTGGGTGTACAGAAATAAGGATGGAGAATTTGATACAGTTACCTGTATTTTAAAAGATAGTATTTATTATAAGCCTAATGATAATTATGGATTATTTCCTTGTATATATTATTATAACTGCACTTTTAAGCATACAAATCAGGAATATTACCCGAGTGATTATCATTACATTTATAGTAGATACAACAATCCCACGTACCAAAACGGGAAATGGCTACTTGTTGCAGAAGGAGGAAATGGATATTACTTTTTAAATTTTTTCTTTCGATACCAACCTAAGTTAATGGATACTGTTAATTACTATACTGTCTCCAATAAAGTCAGATTAACACAAATTACTGATACTAATGTAATTAATATAAATGGTAAAACATTTTACAGCACAGTAGGGATATCAAATTTTCATGAAGGAGATAAACCTGATTTACTTTATGAAAATATTTGGATTACAAAAGAAATTGGAATTGTAAAAATAAGCTATTACAATGGAAATTATTGGGAATTAATTGATTACAAAATAAATAAATAAAACTATGAAGAAAATTATTATTTTATGTTTACTGGTATTGGGTTACCTGCAAACATCTTATGCTGATTTACCTGATTCAACTGAGTCTGATACTTTGTATCCTTACTCATTGGGAATTCAATCCTGTGAAATTCAGCAGGTTAACGGACAGTTATCATTCAATATGTATATCAGTTTCAACGATACATTTGAATTCAAAGAATTGTTTGATGTTGATATGGAAGGTGATGTCTTTGTGCCTGTCATTCCAAGTACCACTGGTGGTGGCAGTAGTCAGAATAATTTGACTTTTTCATTAACAAATAAATAATAAAACCCGCAATATTCGTAGTTGCTTCCTACTCGGCTTTGCCAAAGACTTTGAACTGTTGAGCGAGAAATATTTTATCAGTTAATAGTGTTAAAAGTAAATGTTTATTCTCGGAACAAACGGACTTGAATAAAGAGAGTTGGGCTGGTAGTTTAAATTATATAAGAGTAAAATCTGTATATACGACCTGTCATTGTTAAAGTACTGCCTGTAGCCCCCGCCAACAAAAAAGCTACCGAGCCATCTGCGCTCAAAATTATAGGTTATTCTGTCGTAATATTCGTAATTCAAGGCTTCATACTCTGTATGAATAAGAGCCGACTTTAATAACAAATAATTTACATGTGCACTTCCTCCGTAAACACTTGAAGTATATATTCCCCCCGAACCATAAATACGGTCTAAATCGTAACGATAATAAATATATGTTATTCCGAGGCCCGATGTCAGCCGGTCGGTGATATAATAGGTTATTTGCGGTGTTGCCTGAATGTATGTTTGAGCACCAAACTGGGCACCTGCTCCTCCTCCGAATCGGATACGGTCCATCAGTGCCGATTTTTTCTTTTGCTGATTATCGCGCTCAAATTGGTTATCGCTTTCATCCTGACTATATGAAACAGTGGAAACAGCAAACAACATTAACAAAGAAATTACAATGGCTTTCATTGATTTTTTTTCTTTTCCTAATCAAGGAATATACCACTTTCAGGCTGATAATTCTCTCTGAGTTTAAAACCAAGTTTTTCCAGTGAATGCAGCACCTTCATATAAATCTGAGGATAAATAGGAATATGAACACCTTTCAGGTCAATTTCATTGTTTAATATCATTTCTACACCTAATGCAGCCGGATAGGCAACAGTTTTTGCAACAGCTGTATCAGCACCCGGAGTGCCGTTAACCAGCATATCCGACATGATATATTCAATCTTGTTGTTTTGCGATAAAACTTCAAACCAGTGAATCATCTGAATCATATCTCTTTCGGTATCGGAAATGGTCATTTTCGGAATCATCAGATCTGCTGTAAACTCAAATGGAATTATTTTTTTTGGTTCAAATAATGTTTCATCGAAAAATCCTGCCCATTTCATGGCTTCAAACAATTGAGATTCCTGATGAATATTATATTTTCGGTAAAATTCGTTTAAAGTTTCACAATCTGTTTTTTTAAGTAAAAATTCTACATTGCTGCTTACTTTAAAAGCACTTTCTTCATCTGAAAATAAATCAATTTGCTTGAAAGTATCCAGTATCTTACACCATCCGGGATATCTGATAGTTCCTCTCATGATGGTTTTTACTTCTGGAATATCATAAATGTCAATATAGCTTAATGAATCGCGGTTCGGATAAACTTCCATATTGCCAAAACCAGGGAAATTTATATTTCTGACATCTTTAAACAAATCTATCGAATTAATATTGACTATTTCGTTGTTCAGACGGTAGGTCGCACTGTTTTTCCCTGCCAGAAGTACACCTCTGGGGCTCCAAGAAAATTTGTATTTAAATGGATTGTTGACCGATTCGGTGGCTGGCAATGCTCCGCAAAAGGAATAAAAAGTATTGATTTTTCCACCTTTGGAATGCACATAGTCAATTATCTTTTTTGAACTCAGATGATCAATTCCCGGATCCAGACCCATTTCATTCAATATCAGGATTCCTGCTTCTTTTGCTTCCCGGTCTAAAGCTTTCATCTGAGGACTGACATAAGAGGTTGTCAGCATATTTTTCTTGTAATAAATACATTTACGGGCTACCTGCACATGAAATGTATATGGTATCAGACTAACCACAATATCGTGAGATTCAACAAGTTCAGAGAGTTTTGTGTCATCACTTGCCTCCCAGAAAATCACATTACCGTTTGGATGGTCAGCAACCATTTCCTTTGCATTTTCCAGTAAAGGAGTTGCTATGGTAACAAAAAAATTCTTTTGTAATAAATAGTGGATAATAGGTCGGGCAACCATTCCCGAGCCTAATATTAAAACTTTTTTCATGGTTTAGTTTGCTTTTTGATTGGCAGCTTCTTCCTCAGCTTTTTTGTCTAAAATAATGTCTAATAATTCTTCAGGCGATTTACCAAGATTCTGTAATAAAATTCTGGCCTGAGCAGTCAAAGGGTCTTTGGGGTATTTTTCCACCATTTTTTCATAGCAATTGCGGGCTTTATCAAATTCTTTCAATTTGTATTGATAGTAATCTCCGGCTAAAAATAATGCCTGAGGTGCTTGTTCAGAGTCAGGAAATTTATCAACCAAACTCTCCAGATTTTGCACTGCCAATTGAGTTTCGCCCAGATAAGAAGCTTGTAAAATAGATAACTTTATAGTCATTTCGGGGACTACACTGTCTTTTGGGAATTCGCTGATAAAATTGTTGTAAAGCTCAGCCAGCTGATGTGCTTTGTTGAGGTCGAAATTATAATCAGAAATTGAGCTTTCAAATTCTTTTGTCAGATTATTGATTTCATCAATAGCTTTTTCACGTTTTTTTGATTTACCACACGAAGTAGCAATGATTGCTAAAATTCCAATAAAAATAATTATTCTGTTCATACTTTTTATTTTAATGAGTTTTTGTCATATCTTCATCAACTGCAATAATAAAATCGGCTAATTTAAGATGTTCAGCTTTCAGATTTTCAATATCAGCCTGTTCAACTACCGAAATGGTCAATATTTTCAAATTCGGCTTATATTTTTTCAGATACCAAACAATTCCTTCATAATTGTCGGAATGATAAGCACCATTGAAATGAATAAAAAGTTTGCCTTTGTATAAATTTTCGCTAATAAAATAAGCCATAGTAGCATCTTTAATAGCTTGTGCCTGAGCAATGTATTTCATGCCGGGAGAGCCACCTCCCTGATGTTCCATGCTCTTGTAACCTGGTAGTTGAGGATCGTATTCAATTGGTAATGGAGCAATATATTTTTTAGCTTCTTTAGAGAAAACACTTTTGAGTGTATCCAAACCGATTCGGGCTGTAACAGATGCATAGCGTCTGGGAATGTTGGTGGCAATAAAATCAAGACCATTTTTCTTCGCAAAAAGTACCAATGGTTTATAATCAGTTTTATAGTTAGGCCACAAACGGGCTTCTTTTTCAAAACTGTTTTCTGATATAACCGATTTCAGATATTCATCCATGATATTTTGCTGGTCGGATTCAAACATTTCCGCACCTAATATGAGGTCGGTCTTTTTTGTTTCATAAAGTTGTTTTGTGAGTTCCAGTTGTAGCCAATGAATAATAGCATTGTTGTGA
>Ga0209835_1000159_pt1 | contig 47204 bp, 58 predicted proteins | sample LakKivwa52mmetaG_FD_184138 | JGI IMG/M metagenome (GOLD analysis project Ga0209835, IMG submission 184138) | Anoxic lake water microbial communities from Lake Kivu, Rwanda to study Microbial Dark Matter (Phase II) - Lake Kivu water 52m metaG... | ecosystem: Environmental > Aquatic > Freshwater >... | reverse complement strand
GTAGAATTCCTTTACAAAGTGGCTGCTGGACTTGGGCTTGAGATTGGCTTTTATACCAAGGAACTCACCATGACTATGGGTATGCCGGGTCAGGTAGTACATAGCAGCCTAAACACTCACAAAGCACATCCCGAGACATATTCAAACAGCTAATCCCCCATATCACTTTCTTTTAGCACTCCCGCTTTGGATACCGAGACATCGCTACACATTCTACTATTGAAACAGCAGGGTCTTTTATCTCCATTGTGCAGTTTATCCATCGCTATGGCAATGCGTTTTGTGCGGGTCGAAAGATTTGCTGTGGCGTTTATCCAGCGTAGCCATTCCCATTTTGCTCTATGGGTGAGGGTTTCCCAAATGCCGAGTAGGTCATTTTCCGAGAGAGCAGAGTAGATATCATCCGGTAGAGCAGGAGCATACCACTTTTCACTTTCCCAGATTTCAGTATAGACCATATCTCCTGCTTTGAGCTTGAGGCGATGCAGGATACTACTATCAATTTTTAGCCAATGGCTGCCTTTGCCATCTGGCTCAATGGGGCAGTGGAGATTTGTGTCTTCCAGCCGTCCTTCGATCATTAGCATGCCTCTGGTGGAAAAGGCTGTGCTATGTTCCAATGGGATCGGAAGCAAAAGCGTAGTTTTGATCTGTCTTATCTTGCCCGTAAAGCTGATTTTATTCATATCCAGATACCTCGCTATCACGATAGTATAATTAGATTAGAAGGGATGAGAAACCGGAATAATGGTACAGGGGAGGTGATAAAAAATTGGGCGAACCAATCGTTTCGCCCATTTTCGTTTACCCCTTTCTCCGTTTGGATGGGATATTATGTATCTTCATCTTGCGGAAGAGGTTAGTTCTATCGATTCCCAAAACCGTAGCGGTTTCGATCACATTCCATTGGTGGATAGCAAGTTGCTGAGTAATATATTCTTTTTCATAGCGTTTAAGTGCCGCTTTGAGGCTAAAATCGAGTGCTTCCTTTTCTTTTTCAAAGATCGCCAGGTCCTCTTCGCGGATAAAGGAGCTCGGGGCAAGCTCCACAGCGCGGAGCAGTGAATTTTCCAGTTCTCGGACATTTCCATGCCAGGGATATTCCATCAGCTTTTGCATCAGTTCATTGGGCAGAACCTTGGGTTCTTGCTTGCGTTGGCTGGCAAAGTTGTTTAAGAAGTGCTCTACGAGGATGGGGATGTCTTCTTTTCTTTCAGAGAGTGGTGGGAGCTCGATATTGAGGATATTGAGTCTCTGAAAGAGATCGAGCCTAAAGCTGCCTTCACTCACCATTTTTGGGAGGTTTTTGTTTGAGGCGGCGATAATGCGAACGTCAAAATGGCTTACTTTGGTGGAGCCGATTTTGCGGAATTGCCGGTCTTGGAGGACGCGCAGTAGCTTTGCCTGCTGCTCATTGCTCAGCTCTTCGATTTCGTCCATGAGCAGGGTGCTATTGTTTGCCTGTTCAAAAAACCCGCTATGATCACTGATTGCGCCAGTAAAGGAGCCTTTGGCACGCCCAAACATTTCACTTTCAAAGAGCGAAGCGGGTATGGCAGCACAGTTAAAAGCCACAAAGATCCGGTTTGCACGTGGGCTAAGTAGGTGTATCGCTTTTGCTACCAATTCTTTACCGGTTCCGGTATCGCCAGTAATCAGGACATTGGCATCTGAATTGGCATAGCGAATGATTCGTTCATAGACGTTTTTCATCACCTGAGATTCACCGATGAGGTGAGATTTGGTCTTGAGCAATTCATATTCAAGATGTTTTTTGGAGAGTGCTTTGTCGATCGTGAGCAGGAGCAGATCATTGTCGATGGGTTTTTCCAAAAAGTGGAAAGCACCTTTTTTTACGGCTTCGATAGCACTTTTTACGCTGACATTGGCGCTCATCATGATCACGGAAACATAAGGCTTTTCCTTGAGACACCAATCCAATAGCTCCATTCCATCACTTTCGCGGGGAAGATGTAAATCCAAGAGCACGAGATCGATTTCCATTTGATTGAGCTTGCGGGATGCCTCTTGTTTGTTGAGAGCGATTTGCACCTTGTAATCATTTCGTTCCAACACCACTTGTAGCATCCGGCAGGTCACCTGGGAATCATCCACGCAGAGTATCGTCTTTTGTGCCATACTACCTCTATTTCATTTCTGTGTTGCAATCCTGCACCCTCATTTCTTCCGCAAGCTAATCCAGCAGGATTACTAAAGCTTGATTACACTAGTACAAAGAGCTTGAATAGTGTCAAGCCAAAAATGACAGATATAAGGCAAGGAGTTGAATATATTACACTATTGATGCGATCCACAGATGTTGTTCTGCGTCCCTCAGCTTCATGTAAATGAGCATGATAAGTGATTTGGAGTTCATGCCACAAACGTAACTATCTCTTTGGCTCGTAAACTATTGTGGCATGGACTTCAGTATCACGGCAAGGGAGTTTCAAGATCGTGTTTACTCATCTAAACAAAGAATCTGCCGCTACAACACATGAAAACGATGCTGAAGTCCAATTCGCAAAACTTGGGCTGCCAATCTCCGAATTGGCAGAGCTGACGAAGTCGGCTGTTCTTTTCTTTTTGCGAGCTTTGCTCGCTGTGGCAAGAAAGGAGATTGCCACCCCAGAACGAATTGGGTTCTTCTCGCATTCTAAGCAGGAGTCATGTAGCCCTCCGTGAGCGTACATTCTTTGATATCTGTCAAAAGGGCTACAGGACTCATGCGACAATGAAAACTTATCCTACACCTGGCTGGTAAAACAAAGATATTCGTAGCATCGGAATGCTACGGTACCCTTTCCCGCATGAGTCCTTTGCGCCAGATAGTCTGGATTTCCACAAAAACTTGACATAGGCGCAAATGACTCCTGCTACAGCTTTACTCCAGATCGTTATCAGGTAAGGTTCATGCCACAAAGCCGATGCGGTTTTTTTGCACAGCTTCATAGCTGCCAGCTACCTCCAAATCCGCAAAGTAAAGGATATCAGATTGGAGCAAGATGGGGTCCTTGCCTCTGCTAATGGCATGTTGACAAGCATTTTGAACTACAATGCGGATTTGTCCACCGGTAAAGGCATAGCGATGTGCCAGATATTGTAGATCGATATTTGTAGCACCGGGAATGCTATCGGGTAGATGTTTTTTCCAGAGTTGCAAACGGCAATCTGTATCCGGAGCTTTGAATTCAATCTTGTAATGAAAACGTCTGGACATGGCTATATCCAGATTGCAGAGCAGGTTGGTAGTAACGATGAGGATACCCGCAAACTTTTCCATCTCCTCCAAAAAGATACTTTGCAAGGCATTTTCCGAGTGGTCTGTAGAGCCCTCGAGAGTAGTTTTTCTCTGGTGAATGATCTGATCCCCTTCGTTGAGCAAAAAGATGGGAGACTCTTTTGCCAAGGATATGATACGATTCATCTTGCTAAATAGTTCGAGGGCGTTTTTTTCCGTGTTTCCATAGAATTTATCACGGATCAAACCGGCATTGATGGAGATCAAATCTCTGCCTACTTCATTGGCTATTACACCAGCCACAAAGGTTTTACCGGTTCCGGCATGACCATGGAGGAGGATGTTTTTACCAGCTAGTTGGCTACTCTGATCACAAAGCGATGCCGTCATCAATCCCCATTCCGTCAGATAATTGTGTTGGGGATTTTTTAGCGCTTCAATGAGCCCCCGGATCAAATCCATCTCTCGCTCTGGCAATACGAGGTCGGAGAGCTTTTGGTTTGTTTTGGTGATACTCAAAAACTCACATCTATCAATGATCCGAAGATACTCATTCTGAGTGGATTTTTCAGTATCATCGCTCTTTAAATAGCTGGTAAGTGCCTCGCCCAGATTGAGTTCTGTCGATCCCCAAAGAGAGCTGTTATAGCGGAGCAGTTTATTTTCAAACATGCTGCTATTGCGGATCAGATCAGTGTTTTTGTGGTGATCGCTTTTTCGGCTCGGAAATGATCGTGTGTTTGAGCAATGTTCATTACTCATGCTTGCATACTGATAAGTCGCTGCTTTGTGCAGTTGCCTCAGGGGAAAAACCCCACATACCCCGCCACATCTCCAGCGCTTATCACTAAGCAAGAAGTCTCAGGGGAGGAGCACTCAAAAAACACTGAAAAATTTTAAAACTGAAATTTCTCCCTGCTTTTGATTTCGCTGTTTTGTGCAATAAGTGGTTTAATCTAAAGAACCTTAAGTCTTATTGTTCATATAATTATTCTCTGCATTTAGTTTTTTACCAAGACCTTACCAGACATATTTTCAGTATCCGCAAGCTGCTTTCGAATGGTCTCCTGCTGATTTCGGAAACGCAGCATCTGCTGATCATTGAGTTTTTCGGCTCCGACCATGCGCAATTGGGTAGGATTGATCCATTTGCTGCCTTGCATCAAACCAAAGTGCAGATGTGCGCCGGTGGATTGTCCGGAGGAGCCAACTCTACCGATGACCTGTCCTTTTTTGACTGAAGCTCCTCTGCGTACACCAATGGAAGCAAGATGGGCATATTGAGTGATCATTCCGCTGGGGTGTTTGATGCGAATCTCATTGCCCCACCCGCCACTATAGGAAGCAGCGATTACATTGCCATTGGCAACGCTATAAACAGGTGTACCATGTCTGGCGCGGTAATCCACTCCCTGATGAAAAGCCCATCTTCTAAAGATGGGATGGATGCGATTGCCAAAGGAGGACACTACGTGGATGCGGGAAAGCGGAAAGCCAATCCCAGCGCTGGTATTGCTCTTGCCTTCCTTGTTGTAAAGTCCATTGCGTACGCTGCCTTCTTCCTCGTCTTCATATCGGAAAATCTCATGGCTTCCGGTGCGTTCTCCGGTATAGCCAACATAAAGGATTTTGGCACGGGGCATACGTTTACCTTCGAAGATGCGTTCCTCGAGCAGGATGCGAAACTTGTCTTTATTACGGGCATCTCTTTGGAAGTTTATATCTCCTTCCAAACCGCTGTTGACCTGCTGTTTTTCGTAATGTTCCAAGCCCATAGCAAGCAGCGTGGCATCGAGGGTTTTGTTTAGTTCTCCTTCGACAATACGCAATTGATATTGCACCGGTAGAGCTTCAAAGCTATAGATTAGAGAATCCCCTTTTACCACAAAGTGATGCCTGGTAGTGGGTTCTTGGATAAACATCGCTTTGGATATCTTGCTTTTATCCTCGGACATCAAAACCTTGAGTGTATCTCCCGGTTGCAGAGTGGTAACGTCTATGTATTGACCAAATTCATAGCTAAAAGTGGCAATCTCACCTATAGGTATCTGCATCTTTTCCATCACCGAAAAGATACTGCCGCCATTGGGAATGGTCTGCACCAGCCAATCTGCATAGGGATCGACAGGTATAAACTTGCGGGTGTTTGGCATTGCTTGCTCTCTGTGCAAAAAGGAACCAAGCCCAAAGAACAGGATGAGGAGTGCGATGACCAATAGGAGCGTAAGTTTACCATATTGCATTAGCTTTTCCCCCTGCATTCATGATAAGGATGATAGTGGATATGTACCTTGCGCAATTCATTGGGATACTGATCGATGAGCCGCCGTTCAACCTCATCCGATATTCGATGTCCCTCATCGATGCTCAAGCTTCCATCCACTTCGATGATCATGGAGATGATGAAATAGGGTCCGAACTTATGAATACCCAATTCGTCAATGTCCTTTACTCCAGCTACGGCAAAGGCGATCTTTTTAACATCAGCTTTAAAGTCTTCATCGGGAAGGCTATCCATCAATTCGCGAGCATTGTCCATGACGATCTCAACACCAGTTTTGATGATATAGATAGCCACCACAGCACCAGCAGCAGGATCCATCCACAGATATCCCAGCCTGCCCATAAGTACACCAAAACAAACGGCTATGGCTGCCATAATGTCGTTTAAGTGATCATTGGTGAGGGCTTTGAGCGTGGGGTTTTTGGTCTTGCGATAGTTGATGCGGGTATAGGCAAAGAGAAAGACCTTGAGGATTACGGTAAAGAGCGCAATATAGAGAACTATACCGGATGCGGCTTGCCCCTCTGTGTGGCTATGCATCAGCTCATACACCTTGTTTATGGATTCCCAAAAGATGGCAATACCGGTGGTGAGGATAAAAGCTCCTACTACGACTGCGGAGATGGTCTCCAATTGCCGGTGTCCATAGGGATGCTCTTCATCCGCAGGCTTATTAGCATGATGCATAAATACTTTTACGGCAATGTAATACACCACATCCGAGGTGCTATTGATACCGTCTGCCAATAGGGCGGGACTCTTTCCCAAGATCCCGATCGAGGTCTTGAGCAGGGATAACACGATATTGGAAAAAAGCCCCAAATTAACACTGATATTGGTGAGTTTTTCTCTATTGTTCATATATCTCCATTACATCCATAACGTCTATATCCACAAAGTCTTGACGCAGTTTGTTGCGCAGCTCGTGAGCGGGGATGGATACAGAACCGATCCCTTGGGCATTGAGAGCGATGCGCTTGATGTGAAAGCCTAAAACTGTTTCGATGGTAAAGCCACCAAGTAAAGACGATAATGTTGCCCAGCCCAAATGCAGATTCAAAGGATGCCTTACGAGTAGGGACAAGCCCTGTGCCTTGAGCAGGGAGCACAACTTCTTGACCATGCTTTCGGTGACCGCACCTGGCACATACAGCGTTGTAGCTCCGCTGGGGATGCTTTGTTGTAAGACCTCAAAATGTCCTATAAGTGAACTGATTCCGATATCCTGCCAGCCATGCTGGGTAAAAACATGGATGCTGCTGTCCGCATCGGCGAGACTGTTTACAATCCTGTGGCACAATGGCACTTGAGTAAGCAGGTATAGTCTCTTTACTTCTTCACGAATCTTATCAAGGGAGCCAAAACCGGCACCCACCACGAGGTGGATATCGTCTATGGCAGAGTTTATGACGATGGATTTACGGTCTAGCGAACCATCGATGAACACCTGCTCTATGCCAAGAGCGAGCATTTCTTGGGCAAGCTCTGCCTGACCTCTGCAATTTGCGGGTCCCGTGATCTCCGTTTCCAAGGGACTTTCAGCTTTCAAGAGCCAAAGCTGTCCGCTTGCCGAATGTTGAGATAACCTGGTTATGATAGTGGCAGAACTGCCAAAGCGGGAGGCATGCTTGGTATCACAGCAAAAATAGGTACCTATGCCAATCTTGAGCGGAGGCTTGGGATTGGCAAAGACGAGGTCTTTTTCCTCTCCATCCCTGCCGGTGCTGAATACCCCACATACTTTGCCCTCATGCTGTGCGAGGAGATGGTTCAGATAGGTAGTTTTTCCGGCATTTTTGGATAGACCGATGATGGCTGTGATCTTGGCATGGCAATCTGTGGGCATATCTTATCCTCTGCGCTTTTCTCTGGATACTGATGCGGTACAGCAATCGTTGCAAAGATAATGATAGCCTCCAGCGGAGGCTATCCATCTATTTCACTAATGTTTTCTACGCAGGTTGCGTTTGGATTCGGAAGGACCAATAGATACTTTTTTACCTCGCATCAAAGCCATTATACCTTCTTCGGATTTACGCTCCGCAGGGCAGAGGTCTTTGTATTTGCTATCATCGATGGGAGTAAATCCGGGCTCGGTATATGAAGTGATAAATCCTTCATAATTGCGGAGGACGATCCTTCCCGGCATTTGCGAGATGAGGTAATTTGGCATCACAGGGATCTTGCCTCCACCACCGGGGGCATCGACTACAAAGGTAGGGATGCAAAGTCCGGAGGTATGTCCACGCAGGGATTCAATGATCTCGATGCCTTTGGCTACCGGTGTCCTAAAGTGGGCTATGCCCTCGGAAAGATCACATTGATAGATATAATATGGCCTTACTCGATTGCGCACCAATTGATGAACCAATTGCTTCATCACATCCACGTTGTCGTTTATCCCTTTTAAGAGCACGGATTGATTGCCCAAAACCACACCCGCTTCGGCAAGCTTGGCAAGCGCTTTTTTGGCATCCTCACTCAGCTCCTGGGGGTGATTGAAATGCGTATTGAACCAGACGAATTTGTACTTTTTCAATACTTCGATCAAGCCATCCGTGATCCGCTGGGGCAGGACAACCGGAGTACGCGTACCAATGCGAACGATATCGATATGATCGATCTTGCTCAAGCGTTCCAATACCTCGTCGATGCGTTGGTCGGACATGGTAAGCGGGTCTCCGCCACTGAGGATCACATCCCGTATTTCCGGATGCGAGGCAATATAATCAATTGCCTTATCCACGTTTTCTCTTGGCATTGGTGCATCGTGTTCTCCGGCTTTGCGGCGTCTGGTACAATGCCGGCAATACATAGCACATTGATCCGTGAGGAGTAATAGCACCCGGTCTGGATAGCGATGTGTCATTCCCGGTACGGGAGCATCGGCATCTTCGTGTAGCGGGTCTGCCATATCGCTTTGGGAATAGCTACCTTCCTGAATTCTGGGAATGGCTTGTAAACGCACCGGGTCATTGGGATTGGATTGATCAATCAAGGATAGGTAATAGGGGGTGATCGCCATGCGGAAAGAAAAGGCTTGGTTGGCAAAAACGGCTTTTTCTTCCTCGCTCAGCTCGATATACTTTTCCAGCTGATCAAAGGTAGAAATGCGGTTTCTCTGCTGCCAATGCCAATCTTGCCATTCTTCAGGAGTGGCACTCTGGCGGATATCGATTATTTTTTGCATCTTTACCCCTTCTCTTAGTCTGTGTAACGGGTCTTAAACAGCTCCATCAAAATTGGATTGCGACGTAATAAATCTATGGAAATAATAGCGTGATTGTGAGCATAACCATTACCGAGGATCATATCGACATCGGCTCCGATGCCTTCGGCTCCCAAGGCAGCCTTGGTAAAGGAAGTAGCCATGGAAAAGAAATAGACGATGCCTCTGTCTTTGCAAGCCATAATGGTAGGTAGCTCGGTATCTTCGATATTGACAACGTTGATCACTACATCTGCCATCTTGCCACAAGTGAGGCGTGAAACTTCTCTTTGGATTGTCAAGGCATCGGTGGCGTCGGCGATGATCACTTCATGGCAACCAGTCTCGATACAGGTAGCAGTATAATTTGCATTTCTTACGATACCAATCACGTTTCCTGAGACACCGGCTCTTTCGCGAGCAACAGCATTGCACAAGACACCAGATTTACCATTGGCACCAATGATGACTACAGTGTCTCCGGGTTTTACTAAACGCTCAGCCTGGGCAGGAGCACCGGCAACGTCCAATACGGAGAGTGCAAGATTTTCGTCCATATCATCCGGAAGCTTTGCATAAATACCACTACTAAAGAGTATTGCCTCGCCTTCGATCTCTACTTGATCCTTGTCCAAAAGAACCTTTTTGATGCTCTTGACTTTAAGAGGAGTAAGTGAAAGGGATACCAAACTGGCTACCTTGTCCCCTACTTTGATCTGATCTTTCATCTCAAATTTATCACCAATGGCTTTGACCTTGCCAATAAGCATTCCACCAGAACCGGTATCTTCGTTTTTGTGCTTGCCGGTTCTGCTGGTGAGATCGATCACGTGATCGGCAAAAGCTTTTTCCAAATCAGCATGACCCTGAGCAATCAGCTTGTTTTTGATCTGATGAAAGGAGGCGGAATCGATATTGAGACGGATCACATCGAGCAATAGCTCATTATCCCATATTTCACTCATATCGTTATTTAAGACTCTTGCAGGTTGGGGTAATACACTTTTGGGTTCGATTACGCGGTGCGTTCCATAGCGGCATCCGTTTGGCTTCATAAGAAACTCCTTAACTACTTTATTTTTCTATATCTTATTAAATTTGTCCAAGTAAAACCATGTTTTATAGAGGCTTGAAGGTGTCAAACTATTTCGCTATAAGGGCTTAATCAATAAGGTACGGTAAGCACCCCTAAATAAATCTTGACAGAAATTAGCACCGCTTATTTATTGCTCACTGTTTGTAGTGTTGCCTGCCAGACCGCTGTGTGCCAAGGATATCTATAGTAATACCAAGTATCGATATAGACGACGGTTCGGCTGGTTTTGTATGATAATAAGCGTTGCTAATAGGGAGGTCTTAATGCAGCGGAATAAGGAAGTAGTGGCAAGCTTGTGGCTGGATTCCAACAAGCTTTGTTTTGTGCGGCGAAACCTGCGCATTGAAGTTAGGTATGGCTTTGGTATGCAATATCTCTTGGAGCTTATCCGTCGTCCCTGGAATAGTATCTCTGCTGTGGATTTGTATTATCTGGAAGAGCTGGGGGATAGCTTTGGAGAGCAAAAGCATCAAGCTCAAAGCAATCAAGCTGGCAGAATATCTCCGGGGATCTTCTCCGCCATTCCCATGTGTGATCAACAAACCCTGGAGGAGGTCAAAAAGCGCCTCGAAGCTGTTCTCATTGCTCTTACCGAGGCAAATGACAATAACGATCTTTCGCGCTGTGAAGAGCTATCCAACGAGAAAGAAGCACTGCTAATATATCTACAAGAGGTACTCAACCACAGGCAGCGCATCCGTAATTTTGCCGATAACCAATCTCACATCGTCGATAGCGTTCGAAAAGCCCTTTTGCGTTGTATCAATCAAATAAGTAGCAGCGATCCGGAATTGGCAGAGGCTCTCAGAGGCTCTATCCGCATGGGCAAGGAGCTGTCCTATCAACCTGATGGCTTGCGCATTACACTACGTAGTAAGGAATAGCTTACCAAAGGGGCAGGATCACTGCCCCACTACTTATTCAAAAACCCTTGACTCCAATAGTATCCTCGGTTTGTGGTACTCCATTGCCACAGTCAAAACCCATAGAAAGATAGGATACTTGCATGAAAAGAACAGCCTTGCCGATCATACTTTGCATAGTTTTTGTCTCACTTGTTGCCAAAGTGAAGATCCCTCTTGCTCCGGAAAAGCCGGATACGCTATATGTTCATGACACACAATTGATAGACCCCTGGGCTTGGATGCAAGATCGTGATGATCCAGAACTATCTACACATCTCAGGAAAGAAAGCAAGTATGCCTCTCATGTATTAAAGAGCTCCCGCAAACTGGCAAAGACTCTCTACGGTGAATTTGCCAGCGCTACGGGTAACGAAGTGCAAAGCCATCCCTATTTTTATCGTGGATACTATTACTATAGCCTCAGCCCCAAAGATAGTAACTACCCGATCTATTACCGCAAGCAAGGAAGCCTCGATGCTCCAGCCGAACTCATTCTCGATTGCAATGTCTTGGCACACAAAAAGGCATATTTTGATCTGGGAATCTATGCTATATCTCCGGATCAACGCTACCTGGCATATTCCGTGGACGATAGTGGCAATGAAGACTATCGGCTTTTTATCCGCGATCTTTCTACCCGCCAGACCATGGATACAGGTATCACTCAGGTCAGCGATTTTATCTGGTATCAGGATAGCTTGCATTTTCTCTTTGTCAAGACCAACGACCGCTGGCAGAGTAACACCGCTTATCTTGCCTCCAGAGAGGATATCACACCCCGGATGATCTTTCGTGAGCAAGACCCCCAGTATGATCTATCATTTTATGCCAGTAACGACAAAAATAAGATATTTCTTTTGGCATACAGCAAGAATGCCACGGAGGTTTATCATTGCCCCTCCGATGATCCCAATGCCGCTTTCAAGAGCTTTTCCCCCCGCATTAGTGGCATTATCTATTATCCGGATTTCTTTTATGACAGATACTATATTCAAGCGAGCATAGCAGGTAGCGAATCTGCCATCTATACCTGCACGCAAAGTGCCACAGACAAAGATGCATGGCAAAGCTTTGTCCCCACAGAGTCTGCTCAACCCATAGAGACTTATCTGCTCCTAAAGGACTTTCTCATCGTCTTGGGAAAAACCCAGGGCTTTGATCAATTCAAAATCTATGACCGACACAACGCCAAATACCTCTGTGGCTATACTCCTCCGCAAAGCTCCGATCTAAACTTTTGGGTCAATCCCGATCCCCAAGCCAATAGCTTTACCTTTAGCAGCGAAAATGCTCTAATGCCATATACGATATATTCTTATGATCTAATGAGCACAGAGCTTACTCACCTCTATCGCCATCCCCAAAAAATAGCGCGAGACCTCAATCAATATGAGAGTAAAGTGCTGTGGGTAAAGAGTTCGGACAATAGACAAATCCCCCTCAGCCTCGTGTATAAAAAGAGTAGCGATAATGCTCCTCGCCCTCTCTGGCTATATGCCTATGGAGCCTATGCCACATCTGAGGAGCCATACTATTCAGAGACTCGTTTTTCGCTCTTGGATAGAGGAGTAGTCTATGCCGTTGCGCATATTCGCGGAGGCGGAGAACTGGGTCAAAACTGGTATCTGGAAGGGAAAAAGCAGCACAAAATGAATAGCTTTACAGATTTCATCGCCTGTATCGATTACCTGGTCGTTGCCAAGATCAGCAGTTATTCTCAAATCCTCATCGAAGGAGGCTCGGCTGGAGGTCTTTTGGTAGGTGCTGTTGCCAATCTTGCCCCACAAAAATGCCGAGTTGTGATCGCCGACGTCCCTTTTGTGGATGTGCTAAATACCATGCTCAATCCCGATCTCCCACTCACTGTCCAAGAATATGAAGAATGGGGAGACCCACAGCAAAAAGAGGCATTTGAATATATCAAAAGCTATTGCCCCTATACCAATGTAAGCCCACAATCCTATCCCGCATTCCTAATCAGTGCCGGATGGAATGATACCCGAGTAGGCTATTGGGAAGCTCTCAAGTGGACGCAAATACTCCGTAAAAACCAAAAATCCTCCGCGCCTATCGTCTTTAGACTCAATCTCAACGAAGGTCATTTGGGCACCCAAGACCATCACCAATCATTAAGGCAGTATGCCCAAAGCATGGCATTTGGCTTGTCTCTGATCTTGGGTGGGAGGTGATGAGAGACCTGTTTTGAGGATTTATGTTGGATGGCTAGGGACGGATTACTAAGCAGGAGTCATGTAGCCCTTCGTGAACTTTTCAATGTAAGTAAAAGCCAGAGGGCTAGATGTATGGGCGCTCGCTGAAGCGCCCAAAATATTGATAGGCGGAACAGCGACCGCCTGTACAGACACACTTTTGAAACACCTGCTTTAGAGCTTGTGCGATAACAAAATCGGCAGATAGAGTCCTGTAGGGACGGCATTTCAGATAGGGAAAACCAACCCATTAGACACCAATTGAGTCCCATCGGGACGGTATTTTAGATGTGATATAAATGTATCTCCAACAGATAGATATAAAGATATGCGTCCCTACGGGACTCTGGATCAATTCTTGGGGATGATACGTTTGCTATCTGAAATGACGTCCCGATGGGACTCACCTATAGCCCAATCTTCATTTTTTCACAATCTCTTTAGCTGGTCGGATCAACACTTTCAGGTGTGTTTAGCTAACTTATTGTACCAGATGAATCTGGCACACCCGACCGTCTAAAGACGGTGTTCCATCCCACCCTTTCCAGCATGAGTCTTTCTAAGGTTGATATCAGTTTGGAATCACACCCGCATAATACCACGCAACAATTCTCCCCATAGTCAAACAATATATCTACATAACTCACTACTTATGATATAGATAACCTCTTTTCACTGAACTCGGTGTTTTACGTCTTCCCCAATAGCAATACGGTAGCAATACGGTAGCAATACGGTGAATGACCGTATTGCTACCGTATTGCCCCTCAGAAAGCAGGGGATAAATTTTGATTTTAAACTGGTTTCTGAAGCTCTCTTTGATGGCTCTTAGATTAGTTTTTGTCCGGAGTTCTACTGACAAGTACAATCGGTACTTGATTGCTGGGACAAAGAAAAAAAAGACACCGAAGTGGGGAGCAACGGTGTCTTGAGTCTATCTTACTTGAGGAGGGTATTAGTGGCAATCACCTTTGCAGTTGCCTTTACAATCGCCTTTGCAATCGTCTTTACAATCGCCTTTTTGGTTTTTCATGTTTCCATGCTGACCCTTGCGTGGCTGCATTTCGCCCTGCATCATGCGTGGCATATATTCTTTGGCGATCTTCTTTTGGTCTGCGTTCAGTTCTTTCATGAGGGCTTCCACGTAATCTATCTTCAAATCCACGAGTTGGGTTCTTTTACCAACGAGGGCTTTGTTTATCTCTTTGGCTTTATTAAAGTTATCTGCGGCGAGGGCAGTTTTGAGATCGAGCTTGAGGTTTTGCTGTTCGGCTTTGATGGTATTGATTGATTTGCGGTGTTCGGTGCGGAGGTTATTGATTTTTTGTTTTTGTTCGGGACTTAGCTTCAATTCATCCATCATCTTGGGTTGGCTCATCATGTCTTCGCAATTGCCGTGCATGATCATTTTGGATTTGTAGTTGTCATCGTTGTTTTTGTGTTTTCTTGCCAGTAGCAAGGTTGTAGCCATCATCAGGACGAGTGTAATAATCAGTATTTTTTTCATTTGATTCTCCTATTGGGGTTTCGGTGTTGATTTTCTTGCATATATTCCATGCGTTTTCCGCGGTTGCGGTGCATGCGTTTTTCAAAAAATTCTTTTGCCTCATCGGCGCTCATGGTTTTGCGCAATTCGAGTAGCTTTTCTCCCAGCTTGCGTTCCAGTGCTGAATGCTTTGCTAGCGATTGTTCTAGCAATACTGCTACTTTTGCTTCGTCAATTGGGCTTTGGGCAAGCTCTTGCATCAGCTCGCGTTTGGATTGGTGAAAATCCCTAAAGGCATCTTTGAGCTTGATATCTTTGGGTAAGCGGTCTCCCATCTCACCAAAAGGACCTCCTCTTTTGCCATCCCGGAAATGGTGTGGATGTTCTGGTGAGTGAAACATGGGGCTATGCTTTGGTAAATGCACAAAGCGTAAGTAGAGGAAAGAGCCGATAAAAGCCAGGTTGAAACTGAGCGAGATCAGGGCAAGGATCAGCAACCAGCGTTTGTTCATTAGTATCCTCCTCCGTTTTCATAGGCAAAAAGCGTATTTTCTCCGAAATCGACATATTCGGAGGAGACTATGCTTTGTGTCTCTTGGGGGGTGAAGGTTTGTACGCCGAGTAGAATCCCGATATAAAGACTCGCTGCTACAGCCAGAGAAACAGGAATTGCCTGCAGGCGTTGGCGACGTCTGATAGTTTCTCTTTGTTTTGAGGGTTTGTAGCAGGAATCAAGGATGCGGTGATGAATCCATGAAGGGAGCTCTACCTCTGTAGATACTTGGAGCATACGGTTTAGCTCGCTGGCTTGATGATAGAGAGCCTGGCATTGGGGGCATTGTTTTAGATGCGCATCAAGCCGAGTGCGCAGTGGCTCTGGCACTTCGTTGTCGATCCGTTGATCGATGAGTCTTTTTACTTGATAGCATCTCATTTCATTTACCTCTTTGCGGCTGTGAATCATACAGCAACTCTTTCATAAGTCTATACTCCTCTGCTCTGTGAATCCTGCATTATTTTTTTTCGCAGGATTTTCTTTGCCCGCACGATCAAGGATTCCACCGCTTTGAGGCTATAGCCCAGTTCTGCGGCGATTTCTTTGTAGCTCATTTTTTCATAATATTGAAGGTGGATTACCGCAGCCAGCTTGGGTGGCAGTTCCTTGAGTGCAAGATGTAGTGCGGAAAAATCTGCTTCCTTTTCTTGATAGGGGATATCTGGCATATTGTGAAAGTGGTAGGGAGGGATCAGACGAAACCGGTGTTTTTGCTTGCGAAAAGTGAGAGCTTTGTTATAGGCAATCTTGTAAAGATAGGCGAGAGCGCTGCCTTTGTCGATCCGCTCCAAATGCGTATAAAAAGCGATAAAAGCTTCTTGTAATACATCAGCAGCATCATTTTCATTACCCAGCAAATTGATTAGGTAATGATAGATGCGGCTCTCATGGGCACTCAAAAAGCTCTCGAAATCCTCAGTAATCATTCAGTCTCCACCTATATGATACTGCAAATCAGCGTTTTTCCTGCAATTTTCTTTGCCTGCCCAGAGATAATTGATTTGACGAAAGAGCCTCGTCTGAAAATAGTGGATTATGTGACTTGATGGTGCTTGAAAAAAAGGTAAAAGGGAATCCCGTTACAAGCGGGAGCGGTATCCGCCACTGTAAGTAGCATTTATGGTTGATGCAGTCACTCGGTTTTGCCCGGGGAAGGCTGCAGCGTGCAAGATGCAAACCGCTACGAGCCAGGAAACCTGCCACATAGTTTGGCTATGCAGATTACGGAAATATAAGCTGCACATAGCAGACCCTGCGTTCATCTCAGGTCACAATAATAAAAAGAGGTGAACAAAATGCGCAAAGTCTATCAGAGGAGCAAGAAGCTCCTCATAACACTTATCACCACACTCATCGCTTGCCAAATTTGGGCTGCGGATATCTATGTGGTCAATTCTGAATCCCGAACTCTCTCACACATCAATACCGAAACAGGAACGGTGAACAACCTCTTTTGTCAATTGGGGCTTACTCCCAACGGGTTTGACCTGGACGAAAACCACATCTACGTTGCGCTCTCCGGCGATAATGCCATTCAAGTGATTGCCCGGCAGAGTGGAACTCATCTGCGCTATATTCCCGTTGCTCCTTCTGCCAATCCTTGGGACTGTCTCAAAGTAGGAGATTATCTCTATGTAAGCGGACTTATCACCGGCAAGGTCTATAAGATTAGCTTGCAAAGTGGGAGCGTGGTAGCGGCAGTGGATACGGGAATCTGTCCCGAAGGCTTGGCTTTTGCCAATGGCAAGCTCTATGTGACCAATGCCGGAAACTATCAAGACGGCTATACCAATAGCTCCGTTGCAGTGATCGATCTGGCATCTTTTAGCCTGCAAAGCAGCATCCCGGTTTGGCTCAATCCTCAAAACGCCATTCGGGTTGGGGACAAGATTCATGTGGCTTGTACCGGTAATTGGGTGGACCAGTTTGGCAAAGTATATGTGATTGATAGTTTGACCGATACGGTAGAGAGCATCATCCCCTTGGGTGGAAACTTGGGAGGGATGTGGCACTCTCCTAGCGGAAAAGTGTATGTGGGCGATGGGATGAATAGCGGAGTCTATGCCTATGATGCACAGAGCTATAGCATCCATTATAGCTCTGCCAACCCCCTCAGTCCGGGAGGTATGAACATCTCTGGTAACTCTGCTTTTATCGCGGTGTTGGATGCTTCTTGGGGTTCAAATGGGACAGTGCGCATCCGCCAACATGACTATAGTCCGCTGGCTCAATACACAGTGGGGTTGGCTCCTACCGAGATGATGATCTACGATGGTAATGTAGCGGTGGAAGAAGCATTGTCTGCTCTGCCAGCTATACGATGCTATCCCAATCCCCTCGTCAATGGCAAAGAGCTACACTTTGAGGGAAAGGAACTGTCGAATGCCCGGCTCAGTATCTTTAACCTGCGAGGTCAAAAGGTCTTTTCCCAAAATCTGATATCAAACCGCAGCACAATCCACATTCCCAATCATAGCAGCGGTCTATACTTCTATCGGATCGAGAGTAAAGAGGGGGTATCTCATGGCAAGCTCCTCATTCAAGATAGATAGGGTTCTGGAGCTTTGTGCCAGTCTGGAAGAACTTCAATCAAGAAGCCATGCATCTCAATACTTATCGCGGTCTCGCTCCCGCTCCAAATCCCGTTGTTGGAGGCTATCCTTTTTGTCATAGGATTTTTTACCCTTGCACAAGCCGAGTACCACTTTGCATTTACCGCTTTCGTTGATATAGACTTCGAGTGGGATGAGCGTCATTCCTTGTTCGTCCACTTTGCTGCGTAGTTTGCGGATTTCGTTTTTGTGGAGCAGGAGTTTGCGCTTGCGTTCGGCATCGTGATTAAAGTATGCTGCCTTTTCCCAAGGGCTGATATGGAGATTCATCAGCCAGCATTCGCCATTGTCGATTTTGGCATAACTATCTTTGAAATTTAGCTTTGCGGCACGGATGGATTTGATCTCGGTGCCGACCAAGACGATGCCTGCATCGAGCTTTTGGATGATATAGTATTCGTGCAGGGCTTTGCGGTTCTTTATCGAATTCATAGGGCATGTTTCACAATATCTTGATACTTGTGGGCTCGTTCGAGGATTTCGGACAAGCTCACTTGGGTTAAATTGCGGTTGCGAACTACGGATTTTCCGTTTACCACCACATCTCTCACGCTATCGGCATGCATGCTATAGACGATATGCGAGTAGGGGTTGTAGATGGGCACACTCTGTAGTTGATCGGTACGCAGGATTGCTAGGTCGGCACATTTACCTACTTCCAGGGAGCCGAGTTTATGATCCAAGTGCAAAGCTTTGGCAGCGTTGATAGTAGCCATTTTGAGGACTTCCATGGCAGGCAGGAAGGATGGGTCTCCTGCCATTTGCTTGTGCAATTTGGCATTGAAATCCATCTCGGCAAAGAGATCGAGATTGTTGTTGCTTGCTACGCCATCGGTGCCGAGACAGACATTGACCTTTTGGGCAAGGTATTTTTGCATGGGAAAGATGCCTGAGCTAAGCTTGAGGTTGCTTTCAAGGCAAGTGACTACGCTGCTGCCACTTTCTGCGATGAGAGCCATTTCCTCATCATCGATCCATACACCGTGAGCGAGGATGGTCTTGGCATCCAGAATGCCACATTCCTTGATGTATTTAACGGGTTTAATACCATTTGTACTGAGGCAGGTTGCCACTTCTCCGGCTGTTTCGGAGAGGTGCATGTGCAAGAGAAAGTCATGATCGATAGCCACTTCTGCACATCTCACAAGGAGTTTTCGGTCGCAAGTATAGATGGAGTGGGGAGCGATGGCAAATTCCAAGAGGGTTTGGTCTTGATATTCTTCTCTGAGACTTCGCGCAAGTTTGCCTACTTCGGAGATGCTCTTGGCTTCGTTGGCAACGTTGTGGATCACCGCTTCGCCGATTACCGCTCTCATCCCAATAGTCTTGCATGCCTCTGCTATCTGCTTGCTATAAAAATACATATCATTACAGAGTGTGACTCCGCCCAAGAGCATTTCGGCTGCTCCATGCAAGGAGGCATGATAGGTAAAATCCGGTCTTACCAATCTATTTTCCAGTGGCCAGATATACTTTTCCAGCCAGGTCATGAGTGGCAGGTCATCCGCTACGCCCCGAAAATAGGTCATCGGCAGATGTGTATGCGCATTGATCAATCCCGGTATGATGAGACAAGAGTGTGCATCGATAAAATCCAAGGCATGATACCTCGTTTCCCGAGAGGGGTAGATGGCAGAGATCATACCATCCTTGATCGCGATAGAATATCCATCCAAAACGCGCATGGCTTTGTCCATGCAAACAATCTTACCCCCGCTGATTACGAGGTCGGCTATTGGCAGGTGCTTGGTTGGCATCAGTCTTGTATCCTTTGTGCAGCTTCTTTGGGCTTAAAAATCCCTTTGGGCGTGATTATTCCGGTGATATACTTTGCCGGAGTGATGTCAAAAGACGGGTTCAAAGCAGGGCTATGGGGATTGCACATATAGCTATCGCCATACTTTGTGATCTCCTCTTCGCTACGGATCTCGATGGGGATATCAGTCCCCTTGTGGCAGGTAAAATCAAAGGTGCTATGCGGAGCGGAGATATAAAAGGGGACGCGATGTTCACGTGCCAGGACAGCTTTGTCATAAGTACCGATCTTATTGGCAATATCACCATTGAGGCAAACCCGGTCTGCTCCGGTAATCACCAGATCGATGTCCTTTTTCCAAAAGTAAAATCCCGCAGCACTATCAGTGATTATGGCATGGTCGATGCCTTCTTGTTCCATCTCAAAAGCGGTGAGCCTTGCGCCTTGCAAACGTGGTCTGGTTTCGCTCACATAGACAAAGATTTTCTTGCCACTGCGGTGAGCCATGCGAATTGCGGATAGAGCTGTGCCCCAATCTACGGTTGCCAAGGCTCCGGCGTTGCAATGCGTGAGAATCTTTGCCCCATCGGGAATAATCTCTGCGCCTACTATGCCCAATTGTTTACAATCCTCGGCACTGCGGTTGGCAAATTCAAAGGCAGACATTTCTGCCACCTGACGGGCATGCTTGCAATCCGGAATAAAGCGGAGGGCGTTTTCATAGACAAAATTGACGCCATTGATCAGATCAATTGCCGTAGGTCGGGTAGCTGCCAGGATGTCTCGGGCAGTGCGCAGATACCTTCTAAATTGGTCATCCGGAGCTGCTTTGGCAGCCAAAACCATGCCATAAGCAGCAGCCGCTCCAATGGCGGGAGCTCCTCTGACGGTCATATTGCGGATTGCGGATGCCACCTCTTCATAGCTATGCAAACATCTCAGTTCAAAGCTATGGGGCAACAGGTTTTGATCAATCATCCACAGCCCTTGTTCATCCATCCAAACGCTTCTATATTCACTTCCGTCGATTAACACTTATTCTCCACCTTGCTTTTTCTTGATCTGTGCGGTTGATTCACGCAAGTAGCGGGGTTCCAATTCCGCTACATATTCAAAATCATACTCCGGAAGCTCACACTCCGCTGCCATCGCCAAAAGCGCAAGTGAGCTCATTTGATAGAGCAGTGGGTCTGGCACATGGTATGCATCAGAACCCAATGTCTTTGCTTTGAGGATGGCTTCTGCTGCTGAACCCAAGACAAAACCATGATCCGGCATCTTGGCGATGATTTCTTCCAATTCATAGACTCCATCACAGAGTGTCTGAACTCCGCTCCCATCATAGATTGCCGCATAAAACTGCTTCATCTTGGCATCGAGGATACAGGTAAGTGGCTTACCTAGTCCCAGATATGGTTTGGCAACCGTGGAAAGGGTACTGTAGGCAAGGATCGGGATATTAAGACCCATCGCCATGCCTTTGGCAGTGGCAAGACCAATACGCAATCCGGTAAAGGAACCCGGTCCGAGCGTTATCGCGATCGCCATAAGTTCGGATTTGGCAATTCCACAAAGTGCCAGGGCATGATCTATCTGGGGCATAAGGGTCTCCGAATGCGTTATACTCAAGTCAAAATGTGCGGCGTAGATAGCTTTTCCCTGATTCCCCAGGGCTATCGAACCAAACTGCTGTGATGTATCAAAGGCAAGTATCATTGCTGTAAATGTCCTCTTTTCCATGTAAATATCTATAAAAAGTATTGTTATGAGATGGTGGAGAAAACACATCCCGCCTCTTTGTAAACACAAAAAAGCGGGGTGGAGGTTCTCCACCGCTTAAACTATGGTCTATCTATCAAAGGGGAGGCGCGGCTTTAGTTTCCCTTGCTGATCCACTCGTCGTAGATACGCTCAAAGTGATATTTGTGTTGGGCTTCTTCGGCAGCTAAACGACGGAAGAGCGTACTGATCTCGTTGTCGTTAAACTTCACGCTCATCTCGGAATAGAGCTTGGTGGAGACCTCTTCTCTTTTCATGGCTTTGATTAGCACGTTTTGATAGGTCATATCCAGCATATCTGTTTCTGTCGTAAGATATTCGCTGATCTTGAGATTGGGCACTTTCTTGATCTCTTCTTCATTCACACCTTTACGACGGATGCTTTCGATCACGACGATATGACCCATCTCCATGGCTTCCAGTTCTTTGAGCATCTGGATCTGGTCTTTGAATTTGACCTCGGTTTGCAACTCGCGATAAAAAGCCACGGCTTCTTCTTCCCGTTGCACGGCAAAATCCAGTATCTCGTTAAATTCCTGTGTATTCATCATTACCTCATTTGGTGGTATTATCAGCTATGGCGTTTATGTACATAGTACCGTAGCATTCCGATGCTACGAAGCTTTTATTAAAGCAATACTTAGCTTACGTTTTCGGAGCATTGGAAAGCTCCACTACACACTATAGCTGATAACACAAGATCAAGTAAAAGGGTTTCCGGAAAGCCACTCTTCGCAGCTTTCCGGAAAGTGATCGCTCTTTTAGTCCAGCGGTTCAAACATATCTTTGCCAACACCACATTCCGGGCAAACGTAATCTTCCGGAAGGTCTTCAAAAGCTATGTTGTCATTCTCTGCAGGGTCGTAGATGTATCCACAGGCGATGCATTGATATTTTTTCATGGGTTCCTCCATTTAGTATGTTTCGGCAAAAACTTCGAAATAGGATTGGGGATGCACACAGCAGGGACAGGTCTTGGGAGCATCTGTTCCTTCGTGGATGTATCCGCAATTGATACACTTCCAAAAGACTTTGTTGTCTTTGGTAAAGACTTTGAGGTCTTTTACATTGTCATAGAGCTTGCGAAAACGCTTTTCATGCTCTTTTTCTACCTTGGCTACCATTCTCCAAGAAACGGCGATCTCTTTGTATCCTTCTTCTTCAGCAATATCGGCAAACATCGGATAGAGGTCTGTCCATTCCTCGTGTTCTCCGGTAGCTGCATAGAGCAAGTTTTTGAGTGTGCTTTCCTGAGACCAGGCAGCCGGATAGGAAGCCATGATATTGATCATTTCGCCTTCCATGCCATTTTTGAGCAGGTGTTTCAGAAAGAGCTTGGCGTGTTCTTTTTCGTTTTCAGCAGTCTCTTCAAAGATATTGGCGATCTGCTCAAAACCTTCTTTCTTGGCTGTTTTGGCAGCATAGTTATAACGCATGCGGGCTTGGCTCTCTCCAGCGAAGGATTTGAGCAGGTTTGCTGCGGTGGTACTTTCTTTGAATCCCATATCTATCTCCTTATTATATGTTTTTCCACAATCCGTGCAAGTTGCAATATTCACGGGCATAGACCACATCTGCCATTTTTACTGGGAAGATCGCTTCCGGAGCGTCTCCGGGATTGAGGTCTGCCCTCAAAATCAAATCTTTGGTGATCAATTCAATCATCACGATATAGTGCTTTTCTTCCATGGGATGAGCCACCGAACCAACCTTTACCAAGACCTTGTCTCCCAAGTCCTCAATAACCGGTACGTGTTTTTCTTTGGCAGCATCTACAGAATTTTCAACCAATAATTTCATAGGTTCTCCACAACAGACGAGGGCATCGGCACCCGCTTTGAGCACTTCTACCACGTTTCCGCACAGTGGGCAAAAATAGATCTGACGTATAGCAATCATCTTTCCTCCTGCTATTTTCGATACTATTCCAAAACTTCAAATGGCATTATCTTTTGTCAATAGAAATTATCCAAACACCTCCCAATCTCCCATCTATGAGTAATATGAGAGTTTACATGAAAGCGATTTGGAGTTTATATGAAAACGATTTGGAGTTCAATTCGCAAACGTGGACTTTATAGTATCTCAAAACCCTGTGCGAATTGGACTTCAGCATCGCTTTTCATACTCGGTAGCGAAAAAATATTTTCAGTCAAGTTTAATCAACACCAGCATGTAGCTCCGTAGCAGGTGGAACAAGGTCTTTAGAGCTTGAACGATCATTGGTGGGTCTTGGCATCTACGAAAGCAAGCAAAACGTAAAAAACTATTTGACAAATACCTGCGGATAGATTTGTGTGTCCTTTACATAGAAAAAGCGATTTAACGCGTAGCACAAGTCCTAGATATAGCAAGGACTTATAGTTCTTTAGGAGGAACCATGACATCCTACCCACAGGATGCCTCTTGCAGGCATCAGCGTGGTCGTATGATACATCACGGCCATCAAACCTTAAATTTTTTCAAGCAGAATGCTATCCTGCCCTTGCAGGAGAATTGCGTCCGCAATTCGTTATGCGTATTTTGCTGCGAACGTGGAGGAACCAGTGAGTAAACAAGACAATCGTATTCGCATCAAGCTCAAAGCTTATGACCATCGTTTATTAGACCAGTCCGTTGGTGAGATTGTGAATAGCACCCGTAATACCGGCGCCAAAGTAGTTGGCCCGATCCCACTCCCTACCGACAAGACTGTATATACGGTTCTTCGTTCTCCTCATGCCGATAAGAAGTCTCAGGATCAGTTTCAGATGCTTGTACACAAGCGTTTGATAGATATATTGAATCCTACGCAACAGACCACCAATGCGCTGAAAAAGCTCAGTCTTCCAGCCGGCGTACATGTCGAGATCAAGGCAAATACGAGGAGCTAGAAGATGATAGGACTTATCGGAAAGAAAATCGGTATGACCCAGATCTTTGACGAGAGAGGCAACGTTACACCCGTTACAGTAGTACAAGCCGGTCCCTGTCATATCATCTGCAAGCGTACCATCGAAGAGAATGGTTATGAAGCCTTACAACTCGGTTATGAAGAAGTAGCCGAGAAGAAAGTGACTCAGCCCTTACGTGGGCATTTCAAGAAAAACAACAGTAAGTATTATCGTTTTGTGCGTGAATTTCGCCCTTCCTTTGGTCAGCAGATTGCTGAATACAATGTAGGCGATCAGCTCACCGCAGATTTCTTTGGCGCCAATGATACTGTCACGGTGTCCGGAACGTCCAAGGGACGTGGCTTTACGGGAGTGGTCAAGCGTCATGGTTTTGCTGGATTTGAGCAAAGTCACGGTGTTCATGAATCCTTCCGTGGACCTGGTTCAATCGGTCAGTGTGCGCAGCCTTCCCGCGTTTTCAAGGGAGTTCGCATGGCTGGTCAGCATGGCAATCAAAGCATTACGGTAAAACATCTTAAAGTGATCAAAGTAGATACCGAACGGGGTTTGATCATGATCAAGGGCGCAATCCCGGGTCATCGTAATGCCCTCGTTTTGATCCACAAAGAAGCATAAGCGGGAGACAGAGAATGGTAAAAGCTCAAAAATTCAATTCCCAGGGCGACAGAATAGACGAAGTGATTCTCCCAGACGCCATCTTCAATATTGAAGTAAACTCACCCAAGGTGCTCTTGCACGAAGTAATTACCATGTATTTGGGCAACCAGAGACAGGGTAATGTGCAAAAGAAGAATCGTTCGATGACTTCTGGTAGCACCAAGAAACTCTACAAGCAGAAGGGGACAGGTAATGCCCGCGTTGGTACCCGCCGTTCCCCGGTTCGTGTCCATGGTGGCAAGGCATTTGCACTCTATCCCAAAGATTGGTATCGCAAAATCCCCAAGACCAAGAAACGCCAAGCTCTGTTAGTAGCCCTTACGGATCGTGCCCGTGATGGCAGGGTCTTTGTCATAGAATCACTCAATTTTGAACAGCCCAGCACCAAAAAGGCATTGGAACTGATCGGCAAAATCATCCCGGAAAGAGGAAAGAAACTATTGGTAACCGATGGACATCACGTCCCGACCGTCAAGTCCTTCCAAAACATACCGGATATGATGACCGACCGTGCCGATAGCCTCTTTGCCTATGAAATCCTCAAGAGCAGCTATATCCTGATGACAGAGGATGCGCTCAAAAAAGTAGAGGAGGTATTCGGCTCATGATACATCCACGCCAGATCATAGTAGCTCCGCTGATTACCGAAAAGACAGGTATGCAGATGCAGAGCACAAACACATATACCTTCAAAGTAAGCATGAACGCCAATAAGATCGAGATCAAGAATGCGATCGAGAAGATCTTTGCCGTCAAAGTCCTGAATATAAACACGATCACCATGATGGGCAAGCCCAAACGCCTCGGCAAATACAATGGCAAACGTCCGGATTGGAAGAAAGCAATCGTCACCCTCCGCGAGGGCGATCGCATTGCGGATTTTGAGGTTTAAAGAGGTAGATAATGGGAATTAAGAAATACAAACCGATCACTCCAACCCTGCGTTTCCGTACGGGTTATACCTTTGAAGAGATCACTACGGACAGCCCTGAAAAGTCTCTGCTCAAGCCGCTTCACAAGACCGGTGGCAGAAACAATATGGGTCGCATCACTTGCCGTCATCGCGGTGGTGGAGAACGCCGCCACTATCGGATCATCGATTTCAAGCGCGACAAAATTGGCATTCCCGCCAAAGTCGCCACCATCGAATACGATCCCAATCGTACTGCCCGTATTGCTCTCTTGCATTACGTAGATGGCGAAAAGAGATACATCATTGCTCCCGATGGCTTGAAAGTTGGTACGATGCTGATGTCCGGTCCCGAAGCTGAAATCTCCGTTGGCAATGCTCTGCCTTTGGATAGAATTCCCTTGGGTTCTTTTGTGCACAATATCGAGCTCAAGCGTGGCAAAGGTGGGCAGATTGCCCGTAGTGCCGGTACTTATGGTCAAGTAGTTGCCAAAGATGGTGATTATGTACATGTCAAGATGCCTTCAAACGATGTTCATTTGATTCGTCGTGAATGTCTTGCCACCATGGGTCAAGTAAGCAATCCGGATCATAACTTGATCCAGATCGGCAAAGCTGGCCGTAAACGTTGGATGGGTATCCGTCCCACGGTGCGTGGTGTGGTTATGAACCCCGTGGATCATCCCATGGGTGGTGGAGAAGGCAAGACCTCCGGTGGTCGTCATCCCGTCTCACCTTGGGGTAAACCAGCTAAGGGCGGAAAGACCCGTAAAAACAAGAAGTATTCCGATAAGTATATCGTGAAATCTACGAAGAAGAAATAGGGGAGGAAGTTAATAAAATGGCACGTTCAATCAAAAAAGGTCCTTTCGTTGATGGTCACCTCCTCAGCAAAGTAGAGACCTTGAATTCAGATAGTAAAAAGTCCGTAATCAAGACTTGGTCTCGCCGTTCCGTAATCCTGCCGGATTTTATCGGTCATACTTTTTCCGTGCACAATGGACACAAGTTTGTGCCGGTGTATGTTACCGAAAATATGGTGGGTCATAAGCTTGGTGAATTTTCACCTACTCGTACCTATCGCGGACACAAAGAGAAAAAGAAAAAGGGTAGATAGGAGATAAATCATGGAAGCAACATCAAAACTCAGTTTTGCCCGTGGTTCAGCTCGCAAGGCTCGTTTGGTACTTGATCAGATCCGCTACAAGAAAGTAGGCGAAGCAAAGAGTATTTTACGCTTTTCACGCCGTCGTGCGGCTGCTCAGATCTACAAGCTGCTGGAATCTGCGATAGCCAATGCCCAGGTCAAAGAACCAAAGATAGATCTTAACGAGGTCTTCGTTACCAAAGCGGTAGCCGATGAAGGTCCTCAAATGAAACGTTATATGCCCAGAGCCCAGGGAAGAGCATATCTGATCCGCAAACAGACATGCCACATTGCCTTGGAAATTCAAACCATCAAATAGGAGGATCCCTTGGGACAAAAAGTAAACCCAATCCTGTATCGTCTTGGAGTAAATAAAGACACCGACTCAGTATGGTTTGCACAAGGGAACTCTTTTGTGGAATTCCTTCAGGAAGATATCAAGATACGCGAATACGTGCGTAAGCGTCTTGCTGATAAGATGGTTTCCAAGATCAAGATTTCCCGCAAAACCAGCTCCGTAACTATCGAGATTCATACCGCCAGACCAGGCTTGGTTATTGGTAAGAAGGGTGAAGATATCGATAAGCTGCGCAACGAACTCAATGTATTGATCAACAAGAACCGTAAGAGCCCCTTGTTGGTTTCCATTACCATCGAACAGATAGACCGTGCCTGGTTGGATTCTCGTTTGGTCGGTATGGAAATTGCCCGTCAATTGGAGACTCGCGTTTCCTTCCGCCGTGCCATGAAAATGGCAATGCGCAATGCGCTCAAAGATGGTGCACAAGGAATCAAGGTTCAAGTATCTGGCCGTTTGGGCGGTGCTGAAATTGCCCGTACGGAACGTTATAAACAGGGGAGAACCCCTCTTCATACTCTGAGAGCCGATATCGACTATGCCCATGTCGAAGCCCTTACCACCTATGGTATCATCGGAATCAAAGTATGGATTTACAAAGGCGATATTTTAGGTTGAGGAGTAAGAGATGTTAGCCCCAAAGAAGATAAAGTTTCGCAAACAAATGAAAGGCAGAAGGACTGGTTTATCATGGACCGGTTCAGAAGTCAGCTTTGGCGATTACGGACTGATTGCTCTTGAAGATGCTTGGCTTACTTCCCGCCAGATCGAAGCTGCTCGTATCGCGATTACACGTCACATGAAGCGTATCGGTAAAGTCTGGATTCGTATATTTCCAGACAAACCGGTCACCAAGAAACCTGCTGAAACCCGTATGGGAAAAGGCAAAGGCGCTCCGGAATATTGGGTAGCCGTTGTCAGACCCGGCAGGATCCTTTTTGAAATCGAAGGTGTCGATGTCAAGATCGCCAAAGAGGCGATGCGCCTCGCTGCCCACAAGTTGCCGATAAAGACTCGTTTAATTGCCCGTGAAGGAGTAGAATTATGAAAGCCGAAGATATCCGTGAAATGAGCCTGACCGAGATGCAGGCAAAGCTCGAGGAATTACGCATTGAGCTATTTAACCTTCGCTTTCAGAAGGCAAAAAATCTCTTGGATAGATCAGACCGTTTGCGTTTTGTGCGCAGAGATATTGCCCGTATTCTGACCATCATTCAGCAAGCCAAAACACAGTGAGGTGATCAATGGTATTAGACAAGACCAAAATGATAAAACAGGGTATCGTCGTGAGCGACAAAAACGACAAGACGATCGTCGTCCGCGTCGAACGTCAGTTTACCCATCCTTTGTATAAAAAGACCGTGCGCCGGCATAAGAAATTTATGGCACACGACGAAGAGAACGACGCTCAGGAAGGCGATGTAGTCCAGATCATGGAATACCGTCCGATGAGTGCCCGTAAACGCTGGATTCTTCACAAGATAGTGGAAAGAAGAAAGTAAGGGGTATTGGAATGATTCAAGCTCAAACTATGTTGAATATCGCCGATAACTCCGGTGCCAAAAAAGCAATGTGTATCAAAGTGCTTGGCGGTACCCGTAGAAAGTATGCCTCCGTAGGAGACATAATAGTTATCGCGATCAAATCTGCCACCCCCGGTGGTAAGATCAAAAAAGGTAACGTCGAAAAAGCAGTAATTGTACGCACTGCCAAAGAAATCCGCCGTGCAGACGGTTCCTACATCCGTTTTCAAGATAACGCTGCCGTGATTATCGATGATAAAATGGAACCCAAGGGAACCCGTATCTTTGGTCCCGTAGCTCGTGAGCTGCGCGAACATCACTTTACCAAGATCGTCTCTCTGGCACCCGAAGTACTATAGGAGAAACCATGACACAGAGAATGAATGTAAAAAAAGGTGATTCCGTAGTAGTGATTTCCGGAGAAGACAAAGGCAAGAAAGGGAGAGTATTAAAGGTTTTCCCCAAGACCCATCGGGTTATCGTGGAAAAAGTTAATATGATCAAAAAGCATGCCAAGCCCTCTCAGAGAAATCCTCAAGGCGGGATTATTACCATGGAAGCTCCCTTCGAAGCCTCAAATGTAATGCTCTTCAACGAAAAACTCGGCGTGGTGACCAAAGCGGTTTATCAAGAACGTGACGGTCGTCGGGTACGAGTATGCAAAAAGAGTGGCGACGAGCTTTAAGGAGTGGTAAATGAATAGGTTAAAAGAACATTATCAAAACAATGTAATCGCTGCTCTGAACAAGCGTTTCGCTTACATGAACCCTCATCAGGTTCCACGCCTGGAAAAGATAGTGGTAAGCATGGGCGTAGGCTCTGCTACTCAAAACAAAGCTATCTTGGACAATGCCGTGAAAGATATCGAGCAGATCACTGGACGCAAGGCAATGATCACCAAAGCCCGCAAGTCGATCTCAAACTTCAAGCTACGTGAAGGTATGCCCATTGGCTGCAAAGTCACGCTACGCGGCGAAATCATGTATGAATTTCTGGATCGTCTTATTTCCATCGTTATTCCCCGTATTCGGGATTTTAAAGGATTGGCAGCCACTTCTTTTGACGGCAGAGGAAACTATTCCCTGGGTCTCAAAGAACAGACCGTCTTTCCCGAAATCGAATTCGACAAGATCGATGCCATCCGCGGGATGAACATAGCTGTGGTTACCACCGCTCATACCGATGATGAATGCCGCGAACTGCTTAGAGAAATTGGTATGCCGTTCCAAAAGAACCAATAAGGAGATCACCTTGGCAAAGAAATCAATGATAATTAAACAACAACGAACCCCAAAGTTCAAAGTAAGAAAATACAACCGATGCTTGGTGTGCGGACGTCCTCGTGCTTTCATGCGCGATTTTGGCATGTGCCGCCTTTGTTTCCGGAAATATGCCTCCATGGGGCAGATCCCCGGTATCACCAGTTCGAGTTGGTAATAAAGTGGAGGAAGAATGAGCGTAAGTGATCCGATAGCTGATGCATTGACCAAAATCCGTAATGCATATCGTGCCGGTCATACGCAGGTAATCGTCAATCATAACAAGCTGGTCGAAGCAGTTGTGAAGATACTTGCCGATGAAAACTTTATCAATAGCTCCACCGTGTTGGATAAAGACCCGGAGCACAAGATAAACTACAAGAGAATAATGATAAATCTGCGCTATACCAATAGTGGCAACCCCATTATCCAAGGTCTGGAAAGAGTTTCCAAGCCCGGAAGGCGCGTTTATGTGAAAGCTGCTGATATGCCCAGCGTTTTCAATAATACCGGCTGTGCGATTATCTCCACCAGCTCCGGTGTTATGGTCGATCGTGATGCCCGCAAACAAAGTGTTGGCGGTGAATACGTCTGCAGGGTTTGGTAGGAGGTTTGCATGTCTCGTATAGGTAAAGCCCCCGTAAAATTGCCCGCAGATGTAAAGGTCACCCTCGATGGTAACAAGGTGTTGGTAAAAGGAAAATTGGGATCCCTCAGCTATGATTTGCTGCCTGGAATTAGCGTGGAAATCGAAGACAATGTACTGAGAGTTGCACGTGTTGATGATAGCCGGCAGATGAAAGCATTCCATGGACTTAGCCGTGCCTTGATCCAAAACATGGTTACCGGAGTCAACGAAGGTTATCTGATAACCCTCCAAGTCATCGGTACCGGTTATGTGGCAGAAGTAAAAGGTCCTTGGTTGCGCATGGCACTGGGCTTTTCACATGATATCCTTTTGGAGATACCAGAGGGTTTGACTGTGGAATCCGAAGCCGTTCCCCGCTCCAAAGGCACCCGTTCAGATTTAACGAGTATCATCCGTATCAAAGGTATAGACCGCCAGTTGGTGGGACACTTTGCCTCCGAAGTTAGAGGCTGCCGTCCGCCGGAAAACTACAAAGGCAAAGGCGTTCGCTATGCCAATGAATACGTCGTGATCAAAGCCGGTAAATCCGGATCCAAATAATACGGAGTATATCAATGATAAAACAGACATGTATTACCAAAACTGCCTTGCGTCGGCGTCGTAAAGCTGCGATCCGCAAACGCTTGAGCGGTACCACCGAACGTCCCAGATTGGTCGTATTCCGTAGCCTCAAACATATCTATGCCCAGATTATTGATGATAGCAAAGGTATAACCCTAGCTTCAATGTCCACCCTTGCCAAGGGTTTGGAATTGGAAAAGGGTTTAAAAAAGACCGATCAGAGCTTCCAAATTGGTCTGAAACTCGGAGAAAAAGCACTTGCCGCTGGCATTACCGCCGTAGCATTTGATCGCTCCGGATTCAAGTATCATGGAAGAGTAAAAGCCCTTGCCGAGGGTGCCAGAAAAGCCGGCTTATCATTTTAAGGGGAGGATTGCTTGAATTACGATCAACATATCAACGAAGAAGATAAATTAGTCGAGAAGATCATCGAAACCAAGCGTGTAGCCAAAGTTGTAAAAGGTGGTAGAAACTTTAGTTTTTCCGCCATAGTAGTCGTTGGAGACCGCAAAGGAAACGTTGGCATTGGCACAGGAAAGGCAAACGAAATCGTCGATGCGATCCGTAAAGCCAAAGAAAAAGCGATCAAGTCCATGTTTCGCGTGTCCTTGGTCAAAGGTACTATTCCTCATGAACTGGTTGCCCGTTATGGAGCCAGCCGCGTGATGATGAAACCAGCAACCGCCGGTACCGGTGTTATCGCCGGAGGTACCACTCGTGCCATCTTTGAAGCCGCTGGAATCGAAAACATCCTCTGCAAATCCTTGGGTTCAAATACGCCCTGCAACGTCGTCAAAGCTACCATCAACGGCTTGCGTTCCATGCGTACCATCCAGGATATTGCCAAGCTACGCAACAAGAGCGTAGCGGAACTTACCGGCAGGGAGGAGAAATGAAACTCAAGGTGACTCAGGTGCGCAGCACCATCAAAAGAATGGATGAACACAAGCGCGTGATCGAAGCCCTGGGTTTGGGCAAGATCGGTAAATGCCGTGTTCACGATGACAACCCATGTATCCGCGGGATGATCAACAAAGTATCATACCTGCTCAAAGTCGAACCAGTGCAGGGAGAATAGAATGCTTACATTACACAATCTGGGAAAACCTGCCGGAAGAAAAAACAAGAAACGTCTGGGAAAAGGACAGGGAAGCGGTAGCGGTCATCAAGCTGGCCGTGGACACAAAGGCAGAAAAGCCCGTTCCGGTGGAACCGTACCTTCTTGGTTTGAAGGCGGTCAAATGCCGATCCAGCGCCGTTTGCCAAAACGCGGTTTCAAAAACATCTTCCGTATCGAATTCCGCACCCTCAATCTGAGCCGATTGCTCGACTTGGAAATAAGTTCTTTCGATATCCAATCTTTGGAAGCGATGGGCTTGATCCCTACTAAAGGGAAAAAAGCAAAAGCTCCTCTGAAGGTCTTAGCTTCTACTTCGGTAGAATTCACCAAAGCCGTTCACATCAAAGCAAATGCTTTTTCCAAACGTGCTGCAGAGATCATCGAAAAGAACGGCGGGAAGGCGGAGGTAGTGTAACTTGATCAAAACTATTGCCAATATGTTCCGCATTCCGGATCTTAAAAAGAAGATCCTGTTTACGGCGCTCTTTCTGGTTCTCTACCGCATGGGTTCTTTTGTTCCCATTCCCGGTGTGAATGCCTCTGCACTCAAAGCCTTCTTTGAATCTGCCAGAAGCCAGGGCAATACCCTTTTCGGTTTGCTCGATCTCTTCGTAGGCGGAAACTTTGAGCGTGCCTCTGTTTTTGCTTTGGGAATCATGCCCTATATTACTGCATCCATCGTGATCCAGTTGCTAGGGAGCATCATTCCTTACTTTGAAAAGCTGAAAAAAGAGGGCGCCGAGGGCCAGAAAAAGCTCAATCAAATCACCAGATATGGTACCGTGGGATTGGGATCTTTCAATGCCGTTACCATCACCATTTGGTTAACCAGCCTCAGTGGCGGTGTCGTGCCCAATGATGGAATCTTCTTTCACATAACGGGAATCATTACGCTAGTTACTGGCACGATGATCGTGATGTGGCTGGGAGAACAGATTACCGAGCATGGCATCGGAAACGGAATATCCCTGATCATCTTTGCTGGTATCATCGCTAGATATCCTCATGGATTCTTGCTTATGTTCCAAAATATCGCTCTCGAACCTAGCTATCTTTGGAAAGCCGTTTTTGCGCTTATCCTCATGGTTGTGGTCACAGCCGCTGTTATTTTGGTTACCGAAGCCATCCGCAAAATACCTGTCCAATATGCCAAACGCATAGTAGGCAGACGTGTCTATGGTGGTCAAAGTACCTATATCCCCCTGCGGGTCAATACCGCCGGTGTGATTCCAATTATCTTTGCCCAGTCCGTAATCATGTTTCCTGCCACCATTGCGGCTATCTTTGGCAAGGGTGGCGGTTTTTGGAGCACTCTCCAAAGCTGGCTGTCCCCAGGTGCTGCTCTATACACGGTTCTTTATGTTAGTATGATCATCTTCTTTGCCTATTTTTATACCGCGATTGTACTCAATCCTACCGAAATGGCAGAAAACATGGTCAAGTATGGTGGTCATATTCCCGGCAAAAAACCCGGCAAAAAAACCGCTGAATACATAAACACCGTCTTGGTCAGGATCACGCTTCCAGGAGCAGTTTTCTTTGCTTTCGTAGCACTGCTTCCCGAAATCATGAGCCATAGTTTTGATCTGCCTTTCTACTTTGGTGGAACCGGTCTGATCATCGTGGTTGGTGTCGCTCTTGATACCCTCCAACAGATCGAATCTCATCTCGTGATGAGACACTATGATGGTTTCATGAAAAAAGGCAAATTGCGCGGACGTTCAGGATCCTAATTTAGAAGCTATGATTTATCTGAAAAGTGCTTTGGAAATAGAAAAAATGCGCATCAGCAGCCGCATCATTGCCGATCTCTTTGTTGCATTGGAACCGCTGGTTATTGCCGGAACAAACACCTGGGAATTGGATAGCTTTGCCGAAGATTTTATCCGCTCCCGTGGTGCCAAGCCAGCTTTCAAAGGCTATAAAGCAAACGGTCTGCCACCCTTTCCCGGTTCGATCTGTGCCTCCGTCAACGATTGCATCGTTCACGGGATACCCTCGAAACGCAAGATACTAAAGGATGGTGATATTATCGGGATTGATGTTGGTGTCTTGCATAGCGGGTACTACAGCGATGCTGCGCGTACCTATGCAGTTGGTAGCATATCCGAAGCAGCAAAGCGTCTTATGGACATTACCTTGCGCTCATTGGAGATCGGTATTGCGATGTCTGTGCCAAACAATAGAATTGGCGATGTTTCAGAAGCCATTGGATCTTTTGTTCAGGCAAACGGATACAACGTTGCGGACAATCTTACCGGTCATGGAATTGGGAAAGATCTCCATGAAGAACCGCAAATTCCCAATATGGGGATCAGTGGACGCGGTCCTCGGCTGCGAGCTGGGATGACCCTTGCCATAGAACCCATGGTCAATATCGGCACCAATAAAGTGCGCGAAATTGGCTGGGAGTTTTCAACCGAAGATGGTTCCCTTTCGGCTCACTTTGAGCATACGATCGTAGTCACCGATGGTGAACCCGAAATTTTAACAAAGTACTGAGGTTTACATATGTCAAAAGCCGGTGTGATAGAAGTAGAAGGAATTGTAAAAGAAGCACTTCCCAATACATCATTCAAGGTGGAGCTGGAAAACGGGCACGAGATTCTTGCCCACAGTTCCGGTAAGATGCGCATGAACTATATCCGAATTTTACCCGGTGATAAGGTCAAGGTGGAGCTTTCTCCATACGACCTGAGCCGCGGTAGGATCACATATCGTTATAAATAATAGTATCGCTGTTTCTTAGCGATGCAGGGAGATTACCATGAAAGTAAAAGCATCTGTAAAACTTATCTGCAAAGACTGCAGGATAATAAAGCGCCATGGCGTAATCAGAGTCATCTGCAGCTCTCAACCAAAGCATAAGCAGAGACAGGGATAAGGAGGACCAACTTGGCACATATTGCAGGAATAGAAATTCCAAAAAACAAGAGACTCTTCATTGGTCTTACCTATATCTATGGTATTGGCAGGACTTTGGCAAAGGAAATCTGCCACAAAGCCAATATCGACGAGATGAAAAAGGTTCAAGACCTCTCAATTGATGAGGAAAAGATCCTACGTGACATCATTCAAAATGATTACATCGTAGAGGGTTCGCTTCGCACCCAGGTTGCGATGAATATTAAAAGACTGATGGAAATCGGTTGCTATCGCGGATTGCGCCACAAACGTGGATTGCCGGTTCGCGGTCAACGTACCCACACCAATGCCCGTACCCGCAAAGGTCCACGTGCCGGTGCCATCAAAAAGAAGAAATAGGAGCATAAGTCATGGCAAAGAAAACCAGAGTAAAGAAGAAAAGAGTTCGTCTTGCTTTTGACGAAGGGATGATTTTCGTTCATTCGAGCTTCAACAATACCATCGTCTCTCTCACTGACAAAGCCGGAAACGTGCTCGCCTGGTCATCAGGTGGAAAGATCGGCTACAAAGGCTCTCGTAAGAGCACTCCCTTTGCTGCCCAGTTGGCTGCTGCTGAAGTCGCCAAAGTTGGACAGGAAATGGGGATCAGCAAAGTTTCGATGATCGTTAAGGGTCCCGGTGGTGGCAGAGAATCCGCCATTCGTGCGGTAAACGCAGCCGGTATCAGAGTAACAATGATAAAAGACGAGACGCCAATCCCGCATAACGGTTGCCGTCCACCCAAAACCAGAAGAATCTAAGGGAGGTGAATTTTGGCAAGATATACAGGACCAAAAGCAAAACTTTGTCGTAAATTTGGAGAAAATCTCTTTGGTACCGCAAAGTACGACCGGATTTTGGCAAAACGTCCCTTCCCATCAGGGCAACACGGCAAAAATCCCAGACGTAAACTGAGCGATTATGGCGTTCACCTCAAAGAAAAGCAAAAACTCAGGCTTACCTACTGCCTCTTGGAAAGACAGTTTAGAAACTATTTCTTCAAGGCTGCTCAAATGCAGGGCGTCACCGGTGATAACCTGATGCAGATGTTGGAAAGAAGATTTGACAATGTGGTTTACAGGCTCGGCTTTGCCGTCACCAGAATGCAAGCCCGTCAGTTTGTAACACATGGACACTTCTTGATCAACGGAAAAAAAGCCGATATCCCTTCTATGTTACTTAAAGCCGGGGATATAATCGAAGTAGCACCCTCCAGCAGAGGTATGAAAATGCTCATCGATGCCATGGACAGAACAGAGCATAGCTCTCCGTATTCCTGGCTTACGATAGATAAAGAAAATATGCGCGGTCAATTCCTCGCGATACCTGCAGCCACCGAAATTCCTACCAATGTGGATATCCGACTGATCGTTGAGTTCTACTCCAAGTAATGCGATAGCAAGGGAGTCTCTTATGATGTACCTCGAACCCCTACAGATGCCGGAAAATGTCGATTACGAAAAAACGACATATAGCAAAAACTACGGTAAATTTGAAATAGGTCCCCTCGAACCCGGTTTTGGCACTACCTTGGGCAATACACTTCGTCGCGTATTGCTCTCCTCGATTCAAGGTGCCGCGGTTCGCTTTGTGCGAATTGAAGGCTTACACCACGAATTTACACCGATTCCAGGGACAAACTCAGATTTTATCGATCTGATCCTCCGGCTCAAGCAACTGGTAATCTATTCAAACTCTATCGATGAGATTAGCGTGGTTTTAGAACACAAAGGCAAGGGAGTCGTTACCGCTTCCATGATTCGTGAAAATTCTAACATTCGCATTGTCAATAAAGACCTTTATCTGCTCGAAGTAACCGAAGATGTAGAGCTCAAAATCGAGCTCATTATCGGTATCGGCAGAGGCTATGTGCCGGCTGATAGACAAAATGTCGAAGGCAAATCTTTGGGCTTTATTCCCATCGATTCCATCTATTCACCTATCCTCAAAGTAAACTTTAGCGTGAGTCACCAACGTGTGAAAGAACGCATGAACTATGATAGGCTGATCTTGGAAGTACATTCAAACGGTGCAGTTGAGCCAAATCAAGCGCTCTATCTAGCAGCCAAAATCCTCAAGGATATGTTTGCCAAAATGTGCCTCTTCGATGTTGAACCGGAATATATCAAGGATATCGAGCTTGATCCCGAATTGGAAGAAAAAGAAAGAATCCTCAGCCTCAGTGTAAAGGAAATAGAGCTCACTGTCAGAGCCGCAAACTGCCTCTCGGCAGCCAATATTGAAACCATCGGGGAATTGGTCTCCAAATCCGAAGCGGAGATGCTGCGCTTCCGAAACTTTGGTAAAAAATCCCTCGAAGAGATCGTAGCAAAACTCAAGAAATATGATCTGGAACTGGGGATGGATGTGGATACCGTGTACCAAAAGATCAAAGAAGCACGTAGCAGAGGCATCAATCTTTTTGAACCCAAAGATGTCGATAATCACGTCGAGATTGAAGCTCCTGCCGTCAAAACCCCACCCCGAAAACCGGTTCCTACAGCAAAAAAGAAGGTGAAACATGCGACACAGAGTTGAAGGAAGAAAATTCGGTCGTGAAACTGATCAAAGACGTCTGATGATGAGAAACCTGGTCAAATCCCTCGTGATTTCGGGCAGGATTACTACCACCCTCGCCAAAGCCAAAGAAATGCGCCGCTTTGCCGAACGCATCATTACCTACGGAAAAAATGACACCGTTCATTCCCGTAGATTGGCTTATAGCTTCTTGGGCAGCAGAACCCTGGTAAAAAAAGTATTCGACGAACTTGCCCCCATGATGATGGATCGTAAAGGCGGTTATACCAGAGTACTCAAAGCAGGATTCCGTCGCGGAGACTCTGCGCCCATGGCAATCATCGAATTTGTCGATTCCGCCAAAGAAGTTCATTCTGCAGACCATATCAGTGCCAAAGACTTGAACAAGTAATATCACTCTTTGATAATATAAAACAAGGGGAAAGCGTTTCCGTTTTCCCCTTGTTCTTTTAGGAGGCTCAATAGAAGTTGCGCGTCAGATTTACTTCACCGGGGGCTTGTCCTTTTGCTTGCGCAAGAGAAACAATATTTCCACTACTTTCAGTGCCAATAACTGCAAGATCGCCTGCTCTTCCTCTTCGCTCAAAAAGGGAATGTCTATGCGGCGGTTGACCTGCTCTGCTATCTGCCTGGCTATCTCATAGATCAATTCGTTTGGCATTTACAAATTCTCACCTTTACATCTCACTGATGAGATCGCTATACTCACGCACCCGAGGCAGATATCCATTGTCGATGGCATCCGCGACTCGGTTTACCGGAGCGGTAGTGCTTTGAATATCCTCGATATCGATGGTGAGAAGATCCACCGTGCTGGGATTATCGGCAGCCCAAGCATACATCATTGCCAAAAAGAGCGCATAACCGTTGGGAGCAATCCTGCCCTTGGGAACATTCTGCTTGGCATTGCGTCTGCTGAAAAGATAGAGGTCGTTGCGGTAAAACTCCGAACTCTTTTTGTAAACATCCGCCAGGTTTTGCATGATGTCTCCCATTAAAAGATTGTTGTCGGTGGTCTCCGGCTTTACATATTTGCGTCCAATGCATACATCGCCATCATTGTAGCTGCCATAGGTCATCTCATCGAGCGTTCCGGAATAGGATTTGATTCCATACTTAAATTTTACTTTCATGGTTTCCTCCATGGTGTTTTGATAGTAGCCCCCTCGGTCTTGCCCGGGTCCTGACTTCAGTGGGCTCCATATATTAGTGGTGGACATTTTTCGACTCATTTGGACGAACTTGTAAGTACAATATATGTAATGGCTTAGATTATGTTTATGTCAGCCTATTTGCACTTATGGAGTGGACAATAGTATGCGTCTAATCCTTGTATATCAATATGATAGCCATGGCAAAGTTTATTTTCTCGCTAGGGACTTTTTTTTTCGTTTTTTTTTAAAATTATCTTGACGGACTCTTGTCTTGCCGGATGCTATGTTCAGTTTTGTAACTTGCATACTGATATATGAATAGCTGGCGCTATACGTTTTTTCAGGAGCAAGAGATTGGGATTTTGAGGAGTGATAATGTTTGTTTTCAAACATGTCGAATATCTGCCACACGAGGTGGCAGCGGAGTAGCATGCACCATGCATAGGCTTGGTTTTTACATAAACAGCATGTGTAAATGTAAGATTCTTGGCATCCTTGTCCATCCTCTATCAGATCAGGTTCAATCGTCGCACATTGTCTCATCGCCTGAGTATGGATTTGCCTCTACGTTGCCCTTTGCTCTGAAATCACCATCGAAAAACAAATCCGGAGTTTGAACTACCGAATAGTTTGATAACCAATAACACCAAATTATTCTTTTGAGGAGTAATGATGAAACGATTTATTCTACTGCTTGCCCTGCTGAGTGTGCTTTGTGTGGCTTATGCCCAAGTTCCACTTGCTGAGTATGTCTTTTCGGTAAGCAATACCACCTATACCCCCATCACCGGCGGTATATCTTTGGGAACTACTACCACGGATGATCAGCGCTTTGTAGATCCTACCGTACCGGCTGGAAGTACTACCACTACCGGTGTGGGTTTTCCCATTGGATTTAACTTTACCTTTGGCGGTCTCGTCTATGACCGCGTCGCTATCAATGCCAACGGTTGGATTAGTTTGGGACAATCTGCCCTTACCCCTGCCGTAAACAATGCTTCAAGCAGTGCCTACATACCTTTATCGTCCACTTCAGTGATCACTCCCGAACACCTTGTAAGTAGGATTTCTGCACTGGGTAGAGACCTTCAAGCACAAACAGGTGCTTCTTTACGTATTGAGACCATTGGAACAGCCCCCAACCGGGAATTGGTAGTCCAGTGGGCAAATTATAAAAAATTTGGAGCCGGTGGTACTGGCGATAATTTTAATTTCCAGATCCGCCTCCAAGAAACTTCCAATAACGCAGTAGTGGTCTATGGACCTATGACGGTTAATGCTACTGCAAATACCATCAACGTCGGTTTGCGCGGTGCTCCTGCCAATGCTGCCACCAATTACAAAAATCTCACTACTACCACTAGCTGGGCAAATCCATCTCCTGGTACTGCTGCCGGCAATACTCTAGACCTTACTGCAACTGTTTTTCCTGCCAATGGTACCACATATACCTGGGCACCTCCACTGGCAAATTCAGTTCCCAATCCAGCCCTATTAGTAGCCCCAGCCAATGGCTCAATTGCCTTTACCAATGTCATGCTACAATGGGCAAGCGGTGGCAATTTGCCAGATGGCTACAGACTCTATTTCGGTACCGATGGCGGTGGCACAGTAGCCCCCACCAATATCCTCAATAATGTCGATATGCTCAATGCAACTTCCTATCAACCTCCAGCACCGCTTAGTCCAAGTACCAATTTTTATTGGATGGTAATACCCTACAATACCTTTGGAGACGCCACCGGCTGTCCCATTTGGTCTTTTACCACCAATACGCCCTTAACTGGGACAAAGACTATCGGTGCAGGTGGAAACTATGCCTCCTTCACAGAAGCCATCACCGATCTCAATGCCAATGGTGTAGGTGTAGGTGGCGTTACCTTCAATGTTACCGATGGTACCTACTCTGAAAATCCCCCTGCCATCAACGTCAGCGGAACTGCCAGCAATCCTGTAGTCTTCCAAGCTGCTCCTGGAGCCAATCCTGTTCTCGTTCCCACAGGTGGCGCAGGCACCTTTGGTTTCAAACTCAATGGTGTATCATATTATACCTTTAACAACATCGATATAAACGGACCCAATACCCTCATCTATGGCTATTGGCTTGCCGGTCTCACAGGTGCTGGTGCTTCCTACAATACTATCCAAAACTGCAATATCAGCGTTCCCTATGGCACTACCACAAACTATGGTATTTATGCCCTTGGTGTTACGGATGGGATAAATCATCTAAACACCTTCGCAAACAATGCTATCGTAGGGCCCTATCATGGTATCTGGGTTACCGGTTCTTCAACTTCCGGACAAGAGTCCCTAGGAATCACGGTACAAAATAACAACATCTCCGGCGTTAGAAACTATGGAATCTATACCGCGTATGCAAATGCCAATGTAAGCGGAAATACCATCTCCTTCTTTAATGGTGGAACCACTGCCTATTATGGTATCAATATCATAGGTGCCAATAATACTCATTCCGTTACCGACAATACCATCAGTGGCGGCTACACTACTTCTACTGTTTATGGTATTTATCATAGTAGCGGAACTGGTACTTACACCGGCAATACCATCACCAACGTTTACAATACCAGTACTTCTGGCTGGTATGGAATCTATGCTTCAGGTGGAACATCAAACTGGGCAGACAACAACATCTATGGTATCACCAATACTGGTACTGCCGCCGTTTACACCGTTTATATTACAACCGGTAATCATGGTTTCCTAGGTAACAATATCTATGATATCTCCACGGGTGGTACCGGACTCTATGGCTATTACGTGATCGGTGGTACCAATCACACCATTGCCAATGCCAAAGTTTACAACCTCCGCTATACTGGAACTGGAGCCGGTATTGTTTATGGTATCCATGTGGCTAGCGGTACCCTAGTAAATGTTGTAAATAACATGATCTATGACCTTCGCAACAATGGTGGAACGACTGCTCCGCAGGTGAGGGGGATTAGTATTACTTCCGGAACTACGGTAAATGTTTACCACAATACCGTTGTGCTCAATGCTTCCGGTACCAATGCAAATTATGCCACAGCAGCCATCTACATCACAGCTACCACCAATACCATTGACATCAAAAACAACATCATCACAAACCTCAGCACTCCCGGGGCAACCGGTAGAGCAGTTGCTCTGTGGAAAACTGCCGCAGCCTTTACCAATATTACAGTGGGATCAGATAAAAACATCTATTTCACCGGCGAAACTACCGGCACAACCAACCCTGTCGCCTATTTTGGTACCACAACCTATGCCAGCTTGGACGATTACAAAGCCGCTGCCGGCGGTAGAGATGCGGGTTCATATTATGAAAGCGCTCCTTTCATAAGCCGCGAAGAACCCTATGATCTGCATATCGATCCCAATACTCCCACACGCGTAGAGGGGAATGCCATTCCCATCGCTGGAGTTACTCACGATATAGATCTTGATCTACGTAGTACTACATCACCAGATATTGGTGCAGACGAAGGAAACTTCACTCCGGTAGCTGGAATGCCCGGAAACGTTACCCTCATCGCTCCTACGGATGGTGCTACTGGCATCAATCCCATTACAGGTCAGCTTACCTGGTCTTCTCCTGCAGAAGGTGGAACACCTACTCAGTATTGGGTATATGTCGCTACCGATCTTGGCACAATCTTTGATGAATCCTTTACCGTAGTGGCACATCCCAATACCAGCCTCACCCTTGCCGATGTTGACGGTTTGGATGTGGGATTCTCAGCAAACTACTATTGGGCAGTGCTTGCTCACAATAGCTCCGGAGAATCCGATGTGGAAGACCCCACTTTCCAAATCAGAGGATTTTCCACTCTCGATCAAATGGCTGCTTCCACAACCCTCGCCCTGGGTTCAGTATGGCCCAGCTATCCCAAACAAGGTACTATCCCAGTTCAAAATCTCGGTACAGAACCACTCATCTTTACTGCAAACGGATCACCTGAATTTACCTTTGGTATTACGCGTTTCGTGATTCCGGGCTCTTCCATTTATGATTTACCATATACCTTCAATGCCCCTGCAACCCTGGGTGCCTATAGTGGAAACATCATGCTGGAACAAACAGCTCCCGGCTCAACCGAAATCCAGATTGCTGTGACAGCCAATGTCTCCACAGATGTAATCGTAGGTAATGGTAACACCAACCTGGGAATACCCGTAAATCCCTACTACAAGACCACCTATTCCCAGTCGATCTATTATCCCAGCGAAATCAGCTATCCAGCCGGATATCGGATTAACAAAATCTATTACTACTTCAATGGCTTCTCAACCCTCGTACACACCAAAGACTTTGTGATCTATATGGGTCATACCACTACTAATAGCTTTGCCACTACCACCAGTTGGTTGCCCATATCAGAGTTTACCCAAGTGTATAACAATGTAAATATCGCCCAGCAAGCCACCGGCGGTTATTGGATGGAGTTTCTTCTCGATACTCCCTTCCTCTATAATGGTTTGGACAATCTCGTAATTGCCGTAGAAGAAAATGTGCTAACCTCAACCTACGATAGCAGTTCAAACTTCTTCTGGAGCACAGCCACAGCAGGGCTCAACCGTAGTATCCAACATCAAAGTGATACCGTTGATGCCGATCCTGCCAATCCTCCCACAGCCACTGCACTCAAAGCTGGATTCCCAAATCTCAAGCTCGGATTAGAAGAGATTCCCACGACTCCAGTTCTTACGGTAACTCCCACTGCTTGGGATTTTGGAACAAACGTGATCAATACACCCGCTACCAGACAGTTTACACTCGGTAATAGCGGTACCGGCAACTTAGTAATTAGCAATATCGCTCTCAGCGGTTCTGCCTTCTATTCCTTTACCAATCTTCCGGAACTGCCCCTTACTCTTACCACTGGTCAAACCGCAAACTTCACAGTCCAATATCTTCCCACTCTGGCTGGCACACAAACTGGCGTGGTCACCATTTCCGACAATCGCTTACAGACCGAAATTAGCCTTAGCGGAACCTGCGTCGATCCTCGCATCGTTAGCCTGCCTCATAGCCAAAACTTCGATGCCGTCACAGTTCCTGCCCTACCTTTGGGATGGACAGCCTATCGTGGAAATACTGGACAAACCCTAAACAATTCCACTACTACCCCTCACACCACCCCAAATATCGTCTATATGTTCAATTCGACATTTACCACAGTTCCTCTGCGTCTCATTACTCCCCAGATTACGGTTCCGATAAATACTATCAAAGTATCTTTCTGGGCACGTACTGGTACCACTGGCGAACCGATCAAGATCGGTACGGTAAATGCTCTTGATGGTAGTGCCGTATTTACAGAATTGGCATCCATTCCTCTTACTACTACAAATGCCAGATATACTGTTTCCCTTACAGGTGCAGGTGCAGATCAATACATAGCCTTCCAACATGGCAATACAGCTTCTTCGAGATCCATCTATCTCGATACCGTTCTCTTTGAAGAACTGTTGCCCGTTGACTTGGCTGCTACTGTCTTGACAGCTCCCGCCTTGTTAAACCAAGGTGTCCCTGCTGAGTTTAACGTGACGGTAAACAACAACGGTACAGCAGTTCAGAATAACTACATGGTAAAACTCATGTCTGTGGATACACGAGTCGAGCTTGCCAGTCTTACTGTCAATACTGCTCTTGATCCTGGAGCCACTGTAGTACACAGCCTTTCCTGGAATCCAGCTACTGCCGGTAATGTAAGCGTTTATGGAAAAGTAGTAGCTGCCGGTGATGGAAATGCTACCAACGACAATACTGCCACCAAGAATGTACTGGTCATTTCTTCCGCTACCTACATTCCCACCGCTGGAGACCCTCTTTCCACACTGCTCGCCAATACCCACCCCTTCAATTTCTATTGGAAAAACAGTGTATCAGAAACCATCTACAGCGCTCAAGAAATGCAGATGACAGCCGGTACTATTGATGCCGTGATTTACTATAACAATTTCGTTACAAACCTCACGGCGATGCCGGTAAAACTCTGGATGAAAAATACTACCGAAGCCAATGTCAATGCCGCATGGCTACCCTTTGCCGGTTATACCCTCGTCTTTGATGGGGTAGTGAATTTCCCCAGTGGTGCAAATAGCATTGTGATTCCCCTTACCACACCCTTTGCCTATACGGGAGACAACCTTGCCGTCCGCGCACACAGACCCCTGGATACAGTGTATTACAGTTCCAATGATCGCTTCTACCTGACAAATACGCTTCACAACCCCAATCGTAGCAGATACATCAATAGCGATTCTGATGTCTATGATCCTACCAATCCCGGTTTGATTGGTACAGGTACACTCTCCAGCCAAATCCCAGTCACAACCTTCTTGGTCTCCAATGCCACACCTGTAGTATTGACTGCTCCTACTGTGCAGATTGCTAGATCTGCTACAAATGCTGTTTTGAGCTGGAATGCTGTTGCCGGTGCTTATGGATATAAAATCTATGCCTCTGATGATCCAGAACTCTTTGACAACATGCCGGTGGCAACGGTTTATACTACTACCTATACCACACCTGCCCTTGCCAAAAAATTCTTCAAAGTAGTCGCCATCAGCGGATACCGCAACCAAAACAACGTCTTGCAGACAATCATCGCAAACAATCCCGGAGCCGGACTATCGACAAACGCCAGACCCACTGCTCCGCAATCCAAAAATAAAGACTAATCTCTCCTCTGAGATTCCAAACAAAGGTGCCTCCCTTCGGGGAGGTACTTTTTTGTTTGTCCGGTACAGGCAGTCGCTGAACCGCCTATCCATAAAGTCCATAATGTTCATATTGTCGATTTGAACCATCACATCCACATATCATACAATAATATACAAACACATTATGCCCAAAATGCAGCTGCAATAATCCCAGTGCTTCCTTAATAGCAATACGGTAGCAATACGGTCATTCACCGTATTGCTACCGTATTGCTACCGTATTGCTAGTAAGAAAGAGTAGGGCAATCTGCATCCAATCTGGAAAAATCTCGGTTGTTGACAGAGAATGACGGAACAACGTTTACAGTGTTTACTATGTTTACATGGTAAATGATGTATTGTAGAAGTTCCTTGAACGTTTGGGGGCGGTCTCGCAAGCGCTGATGCATGAGGCTGTTGCTGCTGAAAGGTATTCAGTACATATAAGCCAAGCATCTTAAACTATGGATGATGAGTGATGGCTCGGACTCCCTCTATTTTAGATAATCCCCTCTAAAGGCAAAAAAAATGTGCTCTGAGGCTTGTTTGGCACGGCTTTTGATCTAATAGCAGATCAGAGAGTCCTGCTTCACAGTTGTGCTTATGCGCTTGGATAGCATTTTCGCACATTGCTCACACGAGCATCAGCCATGACGATGAAGCTCAGAACATAAATGGTTCACTATAACCAAAATCTCGTGCCGCTGTTCCCCTGGGCAGAATGCTGAAAAAATACGCCAGCCGGGACAAGTGCGAGGCAACCCATACTCATTACATGGAGTAAAGAAAGAATATGAAAAAGTACATACTTATACTGTTAGCCTTGTTGACTATAGGCTTTGTATATGCCCAGGTTCCGGCTGCGGATTATAGCCAGTCAACAACACTGGGAACCTATACACCCATCAGCGGAGGTACGCTTTTGGGAGATACATCGACAGACGATCAACGTTTTGTCGATCCGGCTTCACCCTTGGGTGGAACTACTGCAACCGGTGTTGGTTTTCCCATCGGTTTTAATTTTACATACCTGGGTCTTAGCTTTGACCGGGTAGCAATCAATGCCAATGGTTGGATCAGTCTGGGGCAGTCTTCATTGAGCCCGGCTGTAAATATCAGTAGTACCAGCAATTATACCCCCATCGGTTCTACTACGGCAATCACTCCCATTCACTTGGTAAGTAGAATTGTCGGCTTGGGCAGAGATATGAATGCCCAAACCGGAGCAAACATCCGCATTGAAACTATCGGAACCGCTCCCGAGCGCGAGTTAGTCGTTCAATGGACAAACTATCGTAAATACAACGCTGCTGGCGATAGCTTCAATTTCCAAATCCGGCTCCAAGAAAATGGCAATAAAGTAGCCTTTGTATATGGTACGATGACCAATAATGCTACTGCTACTACCGTTCAGATTGGTCTGAGAGGTACTCCTGCGGCGACCGCCACAAACTGGAAAAACCTATCCACCACTACAGATTGGGCAAATCCCAATTCCGGAGCAAGTAACAGTGCCAGCATGACACTTTCCGCAACGGTATTTCCCGTAAGTGGAACTACCTATACTTGGGCACCTCCCGTGGCTGGACTTCCACCCAATCCTGCTGCTATCGTTTCCCCTGCCAATAGTGCCACCAATGTTCTTATTTCCTCTACACTCAATTGGGCTTCTGGCGGTGGATT